>Ga0207709_10002344_pt1 | contig 11955 bp, 7 predicted proteins | sample KBSM34metaG_FD_184397 | JGI IMG/M metagenome (GOLD analysis project Ga0207709, IMG submission 184397) | Miscanthus rhizosphere microbial communities from Kellogg Biological Station, Michigan, USA - KBS M3-4 metaG (SPAdes) (version 2) | ecosystem: Host-associated > Plants > Roots > Rhizosphere >...
TCGCACTGTCGGCGGCGCCGATGCTGCTGCAGGCGGCGCCGGCTGCGCTGGAGCGCGAGGTCAACACCTTCATCGGCAGCAAGGACGATGGCAACACGTTCCCGGGCGCATCGGCGCCGTTCGGCCTGATCCAGGTCAGCCCGATCGGCAGCCACTATTCGGGCTGGCGCTACGACGACGAGAAGATCCGCGGTTTCGGCCACTCCTTCATCTCCGGCGCAGGTTGCTGGGAGCAGGGCGGCCAGGTGTCGGTGCTGCCGGTGACCGGTTCGATCGGTCCGGGCGGCGATTTCGATACCGGCAACGCGAAGAAGTTTGACCATAAAGCCTACGCCGCGGCGTACACCCATGACGGCGAGATCGGCCAGGCGGGCTATTACAAGGTGCGGCTGACCAGCTACGGCGGCATTGATGCGGAGGCGACTGCACGTACGCGTGCTGCGGCCGAGCGCTACACCTTCAGCCAGCGCAGTGGCGATGGCCACGTGCTGGTCAACGTCGGCCAGGCCAACGAGCGCCATTCGGTGATCGGCAGCGTGGTCGACGTGGTCGGCGACCGCGTGGTCGAAGGCAAGCTGGTCACCAAGAGCTTCTGTGGCGGCCACCAGTACACCACCTGGTTCCGCATCGAGTTCGACCGTCCGTTCAAGGCGCATGGCACCTGGGGCGAGGGCGGTGGCCTGCCCGGCGCGCGCCACAGCATGGAAGGCGAGCAGAAGCCGAACGGTGCCTGGCTCAGCTTCGATCTCGGCAAGGGCCAGTCGGTGACGGCGGTCAGCGCGATCTCGCACGTGGATGCCGAAGGCGCGCGCACCAACCTGCGCGCGGAGGGAATGCAGGGTGGGGCGCTGCTCGGCTTCGACCGCATGCGCGCGCTGTCCCAGCAGTCCTGGCGCGAGCAGCTGGGCCGCGTGCGCGTGCAGGGCGGCACCGCCGACGATCGCACCGTGTTCTACAGCGCGGTCTACCACGCGTTGCTGCAGCCGATGACCGGCAACGATGCCGATGGCCGCTACCGCGGCTATGACGATGGCATCCATCGCGCCGATGGCTGGACGTACTACGAGTATTTCTCGCTGTGGGATACCTACCGCGCGCAGAACCAGTGGTTGGCATTGACCCGCCCGGACGTAGCGCGTGACATCGGCCGTACCCTGTTGGCGATCGACGAGCAGGGTGGCTGGCTGCCGCGCTGGGGCTATGCCAACTTCGAGACCAACATCATGACCGGCGATCCGGTCACGCCGTTCATGGTCGATCTTTGGCGCTTCGGTGCGCTCAAGGGCCGTGAATCGCAGGCGTGGGATGCGCTGCGTCGCAATGCGTTCGGTACGCCGCCGCTGAACTCGCGCATGGCCGGTCGCTCCGGCAACCCGACCTACCTGGACAAGGGCTACGTGGTCTACGACCGCGCGTTCCCGTCCAAGGGCATGGACGTTGATCCGCACCACGGCGGTTCGGCCACGTTGGAATATGCGCTGGCCGACTGCGCGCTTTCGCAGATGGCTGATGGGCTTGGCCATGCGCAGGACGCGGCGACGTTGCGTGAGCGCGGCCGCAACTGGCGCAAGGTGTGGGACCCGCAGGTGCGTGACGCCGAGACCGGCTTCACCGGTTTCCCGCGCCCGCGTACCGAAGATGGCCAGTGGTATACGCCGGCCGATGGCCACTACAGCCCGCGCTCGCACCACGGTTTCCATGAAGGCACGGCATGGCAGTACCAGTGGCTGGCGCAGCAGGACGTGCCGGGCCTGGTCGAAGCGATGGACGGCCGCGAACAGGCCGGCCGCCGCCTCGATGCATTCTTCGCGATGGACGCGCTGCAGGCCGATCCGCTCAATGCCGCGCGCAAGGAGTGGGTGGTCGGGCCGTACAGCTATTACAACCAGTTCCGCTACAACCCGAACAACGAGCCCGACCTCCACTCGCCTTGGCTGTACACGCTGATCGGCCAGCCGTGGAAGACCGCCGCCGTGGTGCGCGCTGCCCAGCAGCTGTTCACCAATGCACCGAATGGCGTGACCGGCAACGATGACCTCGGCACGATGTCGGCCTGGTACCTGTTCAGTGCCATCGGCGTGTACCCGGCGGTGCCGGGCAGTGGCCAGTTCCTGCTGCACACGCCGCGCTTCAGCAAGGTGGAGGTGGACATGGGCAATGGCCGCACCCTGCGCATCGATGCGCCGGGCGCCGATGGCCGCCGCCTGCAGTACGTGCAGGGCGTGCAGGTCGATGGCCAGGCGCATGCACCGGTGTGGCTGGACTGGAACCGCCTGCAGCAGGGCCCGCGCCTGCAGTTCGCGCTCGATGCGAAGGCGCCGGAGCAGGGCTGGGGCACGGCGGTGAAGGACCTGCCGGTATCCTGGTGCGCGGCACCGGGCAGCCAGCTGCGCTGAGACGGACTGTGCCGTTCGCGGTCACCCAGCGAACGGCACGGCACGACAGGGCCCTGATCCATTAGGCTTGAGCATCCAGCGGAGTCCGGGAAGACGATGAACGACAACGGCAGCAGTCCCAGCAAGCGCGCCGGCAAGGCGGTGACGGTGACCGACATCGCGCGTGCCATCGGCGTGTCACGGGCAACCGTGTCGCTGGTGCTGCGCGGCAGCCCGCTGGTCAACGTTGATACCCGCGCCAAGGTCGAGGCCGAACTGCGCCGCCAGCGCTATGTCTACAACCGCGCCGCTGCCAACCTGCGCCGGCGGACCTCGTCGAGCATCGCGCTGGTGATCAACGATCTGTCCAACCCGTTCTTCGCCGAATTCGCTTCGGGCGTGGACGAGGCGCTGGGCGGGCGCGGCTACGTGACCCTGCTGGGCAGCACGGGTGAATCGCCGGAGCGCCAGCAGGCGGTGCTTTCGACACTGATGGAACACACCCCGGCCGGCCTGATCCTGTCGCCGGCCGAAGGCAGTGACACCGCGCTGCTGCGCCAGGCGCTGGGTGCCAATGCCAACGTGCTGCTGTTCAACCGCGAACTGGAGGGGGCCGACTGGGACTTCCTGACCCTGGACAACCAGCACGGCGCCTACCTGGCCACGCGCCACTTGATCGAGCGCGGCCATCGCCAGATCGCCTTCTTCGGTGGCCACGCGGCATCCAGTTCGTGCCATCAGCGCCGCGCCGGTTTCCAGCAGGCGCTGGCCGAGGCTGGGCTGTCGTTGCCGCCGGGTTGGATGATCGAGTCGGCGCCGAACCGCCTGGAAGCTGCGGCGCGCACCGATGAGCTGTTTGCCGACGGCCATCGGCCGAGTGCAGCGGTCTGCTACAACGACACCGTCGCGCTGGGCTTGATGCTGGGCTTGAATTCGCGTGGCATCCGTCCGGGCGGTGACTTTGCCGTTACCGGTTTCGATGATATTTCCGAAGCGTCGGTGGCGGTGCCGCCGTTGACCACGCTCACCGCTGACCCGCGCGAGCGGGGCCGGCAGGCTGCCGCGCTGCTGCTGCAACGACTGGACGAACCGGACGCGCCGCCACGGCGCACGGTCGCGCCGGTGCAGCTGCGCATCCGCGAAAGCAGTGCCGCACGACCGAACTGATTCCTTCCATACACCCCTTCCACGCAACAACGACCTTCCGCGCATCGAGGCGCGTACCGCATGCCGATCTCCGCAACGCCCCGTCCATCGGGTTCTTCGGGCAACGCACCCGCCGTCACCAACGGCAAGGCGCTGGCCGTGGTCACCACGATCTTCTTCATGTGGGGCTTCCTGACCTGCCTCAATGACATCCTGATCCCGCACCTGAAGGCGGTGTTCGAGCTGAACTATGCCAAGGCGATGCTGGTGCAGTTCACCTTCTTCGGCACCTATTTCCTGATGTCGCTGCCGGCAGGTCGCCTGGTGGCGGCGCTGGGCTACAAGAAGGGCATCGTGGCCGGCCTGGTGATTGCTGGTATCGGCGCGCTGGGCTTCTGGCCAGCGGCCGAGCTGCGCGTGTACGGCGCCTTCCTGGGCGCGCTGTTCGTGCTGGCCACCGGCATTACCGTGCTGCAGGTCGCTGCCAATCCCTACGTCGCACTGTTGGGCCCGGAGCAGACCAGCTCCAGCCGCCTGACCCTGGCGCAGGCGCTGAACTCGCTGGGCACGGCCATTGCGCCGATCTTCGGCGGCATGCTGATCCTGTCCAACACAGTCAAGAGCGCCGATGAACTGAGCGCGCTGCCGGCCGCCGAGCAGCTGGCCTACCGCGCCGCCGAGGCGCAGGCTGTGCAGGGCCCGTACGTGGGTCTGGCAGTGGCGCTGGTGCTGCTGGCGTTGTTCGTGTTCCTGTTCCGCCTGCCGGCGCTGAGCGACGCCACCGAGCAGGCCGACCAGGGCCACCACCACAGCTATCTGGATGCGCTGCGCAAGCGCCACCTGTTGCTGGGTGTGCTGGGCATCTTCTTCTACGTCGGCGCCGAAGTGTCGATCGGCAGCTTCCTGGTCAACTACTTGTCGATGCCGAGCATCGGCGGCTTCAGCGAGCAGGAAGCCACCCACTACGTGTCGGCCTACTGGACGATGGCGATGATCGGCCGCTTTGCGGGCTCGGCGCTGCTGGCGCGCTTCTCGCCGAGCCGCCTGCTGGCGATCTTCGCGCTGGTCAACGTGGCGCTGCTGGCCACGACCATGCTGACCTCCGGCAGCGTTGCGCTGTACTCGGTGGTGGCGATAGGCCTGTTCAACTCGATCATGTTCCCGACCATCTTCGCGCTGAGCATCGAGCGCCTGGGCCCGCTGACCAACAAGGGTTCCAGCCTGCTGATCATGGCCATCGTCGGCGGCGCCGTGGTGCCGTACCTGCAGGGCGTGCTGGCCGACCACATCGGCGTGCAGGCCAGCTTCATCCTGCCGCTGCTGTGCTACGGCTACATCATTTTCTACGGACTGGTCGGCGCGCGTAAGCCGGCTTCCGCAACGCAGGGAGGCTGAGTCCGGAATGGGTGCCATTGTCTGCTTCGGCGAAATTTTGATCGATCTACTAGCGCAGCCGCCGGCCTCGGCCGACACGCCGCGCGCGTTCCTGCAGTACGCCGGCGGTGCGCCGGCCAACGTCGCGGTAGCGGCTGCGCGGCTGGGCGCGAAGACCCAGTTCGTCGGCATGCTGGGCCGTGACATGTTCGGCGACTTCCTCGCCGACAGCCTGGTCGAGCACGGCGTGGGCACGGATTACATCGTGCGCACCGACGCGGCCAAGACCGCGCTGGCCTTCGTCGCGCTGGATGCCAGCGGCGAGCGCAGCTTCAGCTTCTACCGCCCGCCGGCGGCCGACCTGCTGTTCCGTGACAGCGACTTCCAGGCCGCGTGCTTCGACGGCACACAGTGCTTCCACGTGTGCTCCAACAGCCTGACCGAGCCGGCCATCGCCGAAGCGACCTTCGCCGGGATGGACCGCGCCCGCGCCGCCGGTGCGGTGGTCAGCCTGGACCTCAACCTGCGTCCGGCCCTGTGGCCGGCGAACGAGGATCCGACGCCACGCCTGTGGCAGGCGCTGGAACGTGCCGACCTGGTCAAGCTGTCGCGCGAGGAACTGGACTACCTGGCAGCACCGCTCGGCGATGACGGCGAGGCGCTGGTGCTGCGTCGCCTGCTGGCCGCGCAGGCGCGCTGGGTGATCGTCACCGATGGTGCGGCCACTCTGCACTGGTACACCCGTGACAACCACGGCATGGTCACCAGCTTCCGCGTAGCTACGGTCGACACCACGGCGGCCGGTGATGCCTTCGTCGGCGGCGTGCTGGTCGGCCTGCTGCAGCGCGGTGGGGCGGGCGCGGGTTTCGCCGCGTTCTGCCAGGACCCGGACGCGATCGCCGCCACGCTGCGCTTCGGCGCCGCCGTGGGTGCGCTGGCGGTTACCCGCAAGGGCGCGTTCGCCGCGATGCCCTCGCTCGATGAAGTGCAGCAGCTGCTGCAGGCACAGGACATTACTGCATGAACATCCCGCCCGATTTCCGTTCGCCCGCGTTCCTGCGCGCGCATATCGCCGACACGATGGCGTTCTACCATCCGCGCTGCATCGATCCGAACGGTGGCTTCTTCCACTACTTCCGCGATGACGGCAGCATCTACGATGCCAGCCATCGCCACCTGGTGAGCAGTACCCGTTTCGTCTTCAACTACGCGATGGCCTACCGTGAGTTCGGCAATGCCGAGTACAGGGAGGCCGTCGAGCATGGCGTGCGCTACCTGCGCGAGGTGCACCGCAACCCGGCCACCGGCGGCTATGCCTGGACCCTGCGCGACGGCAAGGTCGAGGACGACATGAACCACTGCTACGGCGTGGCCTTCGTGCTGCTGGCCTACAGCTGCGCACTGAAGGCCGGTGTCGAGCAGGCCCGCGAGTGGATGGACGAGACCTGGCAGCTGCTGGAAGCGCGCTTCTGGGAGCCGCAGCACGGCCTGTACAAGGACGAGGCTGACGGCCAGTGGAACTTCACCGGCTACCGCGGCCAGAATGCCAACATGCACATGTGCGAGGCGATGCTGGCGGCGTTCGAGGCCAGTGGCGAGCAGCGCTATGTCGAGCGCGTGCTGCAGCTGGCCGACAACATGACCCGCCGCCAGGCCGCCAAGGCCGGTGGCCTGGTCTGGGAACATTACGATGTGAACTGGGAAATCGACTGGGACTACAACCTGGACGACCCCAAGCACCTGTTCCGCCCGTGGGGCTTCCAGCCCGGCCATCAGACCGAGTGGGCCAAGCTGCTGCTGATCCTCGATCGTCACGTGCAGGCCGACTGGCTGGTGCCGACCGCGCAGCACCTGTTCGACGTCGCCGTCGCACGCAGCTGGGACGACGCCCGGGGCGGCCTGTACTACGGCTTCGCTCCCGAATCGCGCCGCCAGCCCGGCATGGATGGCGCGCCGATCGGCGGCGACAGCTTCGTCTGCGACGACGACAAGTACTTCTGGGTGCAGGCCGAGACGCTGGCGACCGCCGCGCTGATGGCCAAGCGTACCGGTGATGATCGCTACTGGCAGTGGTACGAGCGCATCTGGGCGTACTCCTGGGAGCACTTCGTCGATCACCAGTACGGCGCCTGGTTCCGCATCCTCGATGCCGACAACCGCAAGTACAGCGACGAGAAGAGTCCGGCCGGCAAGGTGGATTACCACACCATGGGTGCGTGCTACGAAGTGTTGAACGTCGTGCGTTGAGGCGCGTAGCGCCGTACGCATGATGAATCGGAATCGGTAGCGCCGGGCCGCGCCCGGCGGAAAACAGGAGCATCACGTGCATCGCATTTCCCTCGTTGTCCGTCTGCTCCTGCTGCTGATTGCAGCCATTTCCTTCCCGTTGGCTGCAGCCCCGCTGCAGGCGCAGTGGGAATTCCGCATGCTGCCCGGCGACGCCCAGGGTGCAGCCCACCCGGGCCTGCAGCAATGGCGGGCCGCGAAGGTGCCGGGCAGCGTGCACACCGACCTGCTGGCGCATGGGCTGATCCGCGATCCGTACGTCGGTGCACCCGAGGCCGAGCTGCAATGGATCGGCCTGGCCGATTGGGAATACCGCGCCCGCTTCGACGTGGACGCGGCGACGCTGGCCAAGCCCAATGCCGAGCTGCGCTTCGATGGGCTGGACACCTATGCCGAAGTCAGGCTCAACGGCAAGCCGCTGCTGCGCGCGGACAATGCGCACCGTACCTGGCGAGCGCGCGTGGAGGGACGCCTGCGCGCCAAGGACAATGAACTGCAGATCGTGTTCCGTTCACCGATCCGCACCCTGCTGCCGGGTGTGCAGGCGATGCCGCACAAGATTGCTGGTAACTATCCTTCACCCTATGGTGATGAGCCCAAAGACGCGATGGTCGGCAACTTCGCGCGCAAGCCGGCCTATCACTTCGGCTGGGACTGGGGCCCGCGCTATGTCACCGCCGGCGTCTGGCGCGGGGTCGAACTGCAGGCCTGGGACGCGCACCGCCTGACCGATCTTGCCGTGCGTACCGATGCATTGAGCGCGGAGCAGGCGAAGCTGGCGGTGCTGCTGCAGGTGGAGCAGGGCAGCGCTGCCGGTTCTGCGGTGGTCAATGTCGATGTGCGCGATCCGCACGGACGCAGCGTGGCCCAGGTGCAACGCACGGTGCTGCTGAAGCCCGGCCAGAACACGGTTGAGCTGCCGGTTGAGCTGGCCACGCCGCGCCGCTGGTGGCCGGTGGGCCATGGTGCGCAGGACCGCTATACCGTGCAGGCTCGCCTGGACGGTGGCGCCGATGCAACACTGGCGCGCGAGCAGCGCATCGGCCTGCGCACGGTTGAACTGCGCCGCGAGGAAGACGGCAAGGGCGGGCAGGGCTTCGCTTTCGTCATCAATGGCGTGCCCATCTTCGCCAAGGGCGCCAACGTGATTCCGTTCGATGCCTTCCCCGCACGTGTCGATGCCGCACGACTGCGCCAGGTGCTGACCGCCGCGCGCGACGCCAACATGAACATGCTGCGCAACTGGGGCGGCGGCTACTACGAGGAAGATGCATTCTTCGACATCGCCGATGAGCTGGGCCTGCTGGTCTGGCAGGACTTCATGTTCGGCGGCGGCATGCAGCCGGGCTACGATCCGGCCTTCCGTGCCAGCGTGGTGGCCGAGGCGCGCGACAACGTGCGCCGGCTGCGCCATCACCCCAGCATCGTGCTGTGGTGTGGCAACAACGAGGAAGAAACCGCCTGGAAGGACTGGGGCCACGGCCGCGACCTGAAGGCGGCCGACCCGGCATTTGCGGCGAAGGTCTGGCAGGGCTATGTCGACCTGTTCGGCAATGATCTGCGCCAGGTAGTGGGTGAGGAAGGGCTGGGCGTGCCGTATTGGTCCAGCTCGCCCAGCAACGACCTGGATGAAAAGGCGAACGATTCCACCCGCGGCGACAAGCACTACTGGCAGGTCTGGGGCAATCCGGCACTGCCGGTGCAGGCCTACCTGCGTGAAACCCCGCGTTTCATGTCCGAATATGGACTGCAGGCATGGCCGTCGGTGGCGACGGTGGACCAGATCGCCACCCGCGCCGAGCAGCGCATCGACAGCCCGGTGATCCGCGCGCACCAGAAGTTCATGGCGGGCGAAGGCAACGGCCGCCTGCTGCACTACATCGAACTGGGCTACGGCACGCCGAAGGACTTCGAGGACTTCGTCTACCTCAGCCAGGTGATGCAGGCCGATGGCATCGCGCTGGCGGCGCTGCACCATCGCGCCTCGCGGCCGTACACGATGGGCTCGCTGTACTGGCAGCTCAACGACGTCTGGCCAGGTGCTTCATGGTCCAGCGTGGACTACTTCGGTCGCTGGAAGGCGCTGCACTTCGCCGCGCGGCGCTTCTTCGCGCCGGTCACGCTGGCGGCATTGCGTGATGAGGGCAGTACGCGGGTGCGCCTGCTCAATGACGGGGCCGCGCTGGATGCGCGCTGGCGGCTGCGGGTGATGGACGTGGACGGCAAGGTGCTGCGCCGTCGCGAGGAAGCGGTGACGCTGGCCGCTGCCGGTGTCACCTCGATCGGTGATTTCCGCGATGCCGAATTGTTGGCCGGTGCCGACCCCAAGCGCACCGTGGCGGTGTTCGAGCTGCTGCAGAACGGGGCGGTGAGTGCCCGCCAGGTGGTCGGATTCGTCGAAGCCAAGGACCAGATCCTGCCGCGGCAGAAGCTCAAGGCCAGCCTGTCGATTGAAGGCGACCACTATCGTCTGCGATTGGAAAGCGCGGCCTACGTGCGTTCGGCGTGGATCGACTTTGGTGCATTGGACGTGCAGGTGGAAGACAACCTGCTCGACCTGCTGCCCGGCGAAACCCGCGACATTGCCGTTCGCGGCCCGGTGGACCTGGCTGCCCTGCGCGAAGCGCTGAAGGTGAAGACCCTCAACGACCGTTGAGGGGTATTCCGCTTTGGTAGGTGCCAACCTTGGTTGGCACACCAGGAGCATGCCAACGAAGGTTGGCATCTACCAGAAGCGGAGTCGGGTAGGTGCGGACCGTTGGTCCGCACACCTTCCTGCTTACAGCTGTATCTGCTGGAAATTCTCGACGCGCTCGTGGCCGTTGGCGGCCTGGCCGGTGCGCGGCAGCGGGTAGTCATCCAGGCGATCGATCAGGCGGGTCTGCAGGCCGGCGTCTCGGGCGGCGTCCAGTTCCTCGACCACATCTGACAGGAACAGGATCTCGCCGGCCGGCACGCCAATGGCCTGCACGATGCGGCGGTAGCTGTCGGCCTCACGCTTGCCGCCGATTTCGGTGTCGAACCAGCCCGACACCAGCGGGCTGAGGTCACCGGCATCGCTGAAGCCGAAGAACAGCTTCTGCGCCGGCACCGAGCCGGAGGAATACACATACAGCGGCAGGCCGGAGGCGTGCCAGCCCTTCAGCACCGGCGCCACTTCCGGGTAGAAGTGCGCGGTGTAGTCGCCGCGGCGGTAGCCTTCGTTCCAGATCAGGCCCTGCAGCGCCTTCAGTGCGGTGTGCTTGCGATCCTGGTCGATCCAGCCCTGCAGCGTCTCGGCTACCAGACTGTCCTGGCAGGCACCGCCGATCTCGGTAGCCACCGCATCCAGCCAGCGGCGCACCTCCGGCTGCTGGCCGTGCTCGGCGACGAACGCGGGCAACGCCTTGCGGGCATAGGGGAACAGCACGTTCTTGACGAACGAGATGCTGCTGGTGGTGCCTTCGATATCGGTCAGGATGACGCGGGGCTGCATGGATCAGGACGCCTGGGTCGGAATGTAACGGGGGAATTTCTGCGCGATGTCGGTTCCGGTGAAGTGACCGACCCAGCCATCCGGCTCGGTGAAGAAGCGGATCGCCACGAAGCTCGGCTCATCGCCCATGTCGAACCAGTGGGTGGTGCCATCGGGTACGGCGATCAGGTCGTCCTTCACGCACTCGATCTCGTAGACCTTGTCGCCCACGTGCAGGGTGAACAGGCCGGAGCCTGCGACGAAGAAGCGCACCTCGTCTTCCTTGTGGAAGTGTTCGTCGAGGAACTTCTTGCGCAGCTCGGCGCGGTTCGGGTTGTCCGGGGCGATCGAGGCCACGTCCACGCTCTTGAAGCCACGCTCGGCGACCAGTCGATCGATGTCGGCGCGGTAAGCGGCGAACACCTCATCCTGGCTGGCGCCCGGCGCGACCGGCGCGGTGGCCTGCCAGCGTTCGAAGGTGACGCCGATCTTCTGCAGTTCGGCAGCGATGACCGCGCCGTCCTGGGTGTCCAGCAGCGGCGATTCGGGGCGGGTGTCGTCGTAGATGCGCAGTCGGCTCATGGCGGCAGCTTGAACGTCTCGGGGGGAAGACAGGGTAGCAGGGTGGGCACGAGGTGCAGATTCCGGATCGGCATCTGCACCTGCGCGCGGGTTCAGCCGCGCAGCTTGCGCAGCTCCAGCTCGCAATGCAGCAGGAACTCGAAGGCTTCCATGTGCCGGCGCGCTTCGGCCATGTCGCGGCCCCAGGCATACAGGCCGTGGCCGTCGATCAGGTACCCCCACAGGTTCTGCCGGTCGAGCAGGTCATCGACCTGCTTCGAAAGCACGTTCATGTCCTGGGTGTTGGCGAACACCGGAATATCGATGGCCATCTCATGGGTGCTGTTGCCGGCGAAGGCCTTCAGCAGCTCGTAGCCTTCGACCCGGATGTGGCCCTGCGGCGCGTACAGGCGCGAGGCGATGGTCTGCACCGGCGAGTGGGTGTGCAGTACGCAGCCGATCTCGGGAAAGCGACGATACAACTGGGTGTGCAGCAGCGTCTCGGCAGACGGGCGCAGCGGACGGCCGACGGCCTGGCCGTCGAAGTCCACCACCATGATGTCGTCCTCGATCAGGCGACCCTTGTCCTTGCCGGAGACGGTGATCGCGGCGTGGCGGTGGTCCAGGCGGTGGGAGAAGTTGCTGCTGGTGGCCGGGGTCCAGCCGGCGTGGGCCAGTTCGCGGACGTTGTCGATCAGCAGCTGGGCCAGTTCGCTCAGGCGCGCGGTGTCGTACGGGAAGGTGGGGGCGTTCATGCCG
>Ga0207709_10002347_pt1 | contig 11945 bp, 10 predicted proteins | sample KBSM34metaG_FD_184397 | JGI IMG/M metagenome (GOLD analysis project Ga0207709, IMG submission 184397) | Miscanthus rhizosphere microbial communities from Kellogg Biological Station, Michigan, USA - KBS M3-4 metaG (SPAdes) (version 2) | ecosystem: Host-associated > Plants > Roots > Rhizosphere >...
CGCGCTTGCGTCGTTGAGACCGGGTTCGTGTAGCCGCTGCCGCAGGCTCGGGCCGCGTTCGGACGATCGGCTCCGCAGCAGAGGCAGGGATCCAGGCGATCGCCATGCAAGGCCCTGCGGGCCTTGACGTTCACTCCAGCAAAGCGAAATCCACCGCCGCCCGGGCATGCAATTCGGTGGTGTCCAACAGGGGCAGGGCGCTGTGCTCGGGCTTGAGCAGCAGGCCGATTTCCGTGCAGCCGAGGATGATCGCCTCGGCACCACGGGCCTGGAGCCCGTCGATCACGTGTTGGTACAGCCGCCGCGAGCTCTCGCTGACAACGCCCACGCACAGCTCCTCATAGATGATGCGGTGCACCGCCTGGCGCTGCGCTGCATCGGGCACCAGCACCTTCAGGCCCTGGTCTTCCAGGCGGCCTTTGAGGAACGCCTGCTCCATGGTGAAGGCTGTGCCCAGCAGCCCCACGCTCAGGGTGCCGGCTGCCTGGGCGGCCTGCACCACGGGGTCGGCAATATGCACAAAGGGCACTCCAATGGCGGCCTCTATCTGCCCGGCGACCTTGTGCATGGTGTTGGTGCAGAGCACCACGCATTCGGCGCCGCCGGCTTCCAGGCGCCGGGCTGCCTCCACCAGGATCGCCGCCGCGTCGTCCCAGCGCCCGGCATGCTGGGCCTGTTCGACAGGCCCGAAGTCGACGCTGTACATTAACAGCCGCGCTGAACGCAGCGGCCCCAGTCGATCGCGAACCTGCTGATTGATCAGGCGATAGTATTCGGCGCTGGACTCCCAGCTCATGCCGCCGATCAGGCCGATGGTGCGCATGGGCAACTCCTCTGTGGTGCGGTTGGGTAAGCCTCAGTTTCACGCCGCCACGGGTGGCGATCTATCAGGAAATTTCACATGCCCCAGGTGCTCGAACATCGCCTGCTGGACGGCCGCCTGCTGCTGCAACTGCTGCCGGCCGCGGCCTACAGCGCCCGCGATCCGGCCCAGTGGCAGACCTTGGGGGTGACCCTGGAACGCCAGCGCGGGGTGCATGCCATCGACTCCGACCGCCGCGAGGATTTCGATACCTGGCCCGGCACCCTGGCCCTGACGCCCGCAGGCATTGAGGTGTTTTCCGAATCCGCCATGGGCGGCGAATACCTGCTGCTGCGCTGGCAGGGCGCGACGCCGCTGGTTCCTGGCCAGCGCCGGATGCAGAGCCCGGGGCATGCCCGCGCCCTGGCCCTGGGGCGCGAAGCCAGGCGCCTGCTGCTGGCGCCCGAGGCCGATGAGCTGGCCCTGGAGCAATGCGCGCTGGCGTTTCTGGGGCTGGCCCAGCCCGGTCGTGCGGCGCCAGCCCCGGCCCCGGCCCCGGATTTGGGGCAGGTGCTGCAACAGATGGCCGATGAATACGCCCGGCCCCTGTCACTGGCGCAACTGGCCCTGACCTACGGCCACAACGAACTGCGCCTGCTGCGCGACTTTCGTCGTGCTGTAGGCATCACGCCCCATGCCTGGATCACCGAGGTGCGGCTGCAAGCGGCCCGGCGGCTGCTGGAGCACACGGATCTGCCCCTGGCGGCGGTTGCCCAGGACTGTGGTTTTGCCCATCAGTCCCACCTGGGCAGCGCCTTGCGCCAAGCCATCGGCCTGACGCCGCGTCAGTACCGGCTGCAGTTTCAGCGCCGAGCGACGGATACTGCGCTGTAGATTTTGCCTGGTAATGCCTTGCCAGTGATCGTCGCCAGCGGCCCGCAGGATCATCATCGGTGGGCGCAGCTACAGGGCTCGGCGAGCCGGCGGGCAAACAACTCAACGCCCGACACCGGCATCTGCCATGCTCAGGGCCGGCGACCTGCTGTTCTCAAAGGTCGAAGCCAGGGACACAGCACAATGGACGATATCCAGCAACTGGGCGAGATGCTGCGCCACTACGCGGCCAGTGAAGCCCACAAGAAGCAGCTGTTCGACAGCCAGTCGGTGGTCTGGGCGCGTCGCATTCATCAATTGTTCGGGCAGATCGAAGACTGGCTGGCGCCGGTATTGCTGCCGGACCTGCTGGCGTTGCAGCGCGAGCCCTATGTGGCCTTCAGCCCGGCGGTGCCGCTGGAGGTCTCGACCTTCAAGAGCGAGAAGCTGACCATCCATATCGCCGGCAAACCGGTGGAGTTCGTGCCGGATGTGATGGGCCCCCAAGGGCAGATTTCCCTGGCGGTGATCGGCCTGACTGCGGCGCGGCTGGGCAGCGTGTCCCTGGTCGGCGAGGCTTCGGGCGGCTGGCAATGGCGCAAGACCAACGGCTTGAAGGACCCTGACGTCTTTGCCTTTGACGGCAATTTCCTCGCCGCTCAGTTGCAGAGCCTGATCCCCCGCGAGCGCGCCTGACCCGGCCAATACCCCCACTGTAGGAGCTGGCTTGCCAGCGAAAGCGATGCCCGGGATTGCGCGAGGCGTGCTGGCCCCTTCGCCGGCAAGCCGGCTCCTACAGGGGATTGCTGGCGCTGGCTTGCCAGCCAAAGCGCTCTACATATCCAGGTTTATCCAACCCGGCTTGGCTTCCTCCGGCGCCACGGCGTTGATTTTCTTGCCCGTGGCCAGCTCCACCCGGCGGGCTACGTCGGGGTCGTCGGCGAAGGGGATCAGGCTGGCGTCGTCCAGGCTCTTGGCACTCTGGTGACGCAGGCAGTACTCGATGCAGAGGTAGAGAAACGCCACCCCCAGCAGGTTGAGCAGTATATCCATGGGTTTTCAGGCTCCCTGAAACGCAACACGCCGGCCACGGGGGCCGGCGTGGGGCTGGTGGGTCAGGCGATCCGGGCGTCGCTCAGCGCCAGGCGCTCATCGGCAACGCGCACGGTGCGCCAGGTGTTGTAGGCCATCAGCAGCATGCCGCTGAGGAAGAACACGCCGCCGGCGAAACGCACCACGAACCCCGGATGGCTGGCCACCAGGGCCTCGACGAAGGAGTAGGTGAGGGTGCCGTCTTCGTTCACCGCGCGCCACATCAGGCCCTGGGTGATGCCATTGACCCACATCGAGGCGATGTACAGCACGGTGCCGATGGTGGCGAGCCAGAAGTGCAGGTTGATCAGCGGCACGCTGTACATCTGCTCGCGGCCGAAGACCTTGGGCACCATGTGGTAGATGGCCCCGAAGGTGATCATCGCCACCCAGCCCAGGGCACCGGCGTGTACGTGGCCGATGGTCCAGTCGGTGTAGTGGGACAGGGCGTTGACGGTCTTGATCGCCATCATCGGGCCCTCGAAGGTGGACATGCCGTAGAACGCCAGGGACAGCACCAGGAAGCGCAGGATCGGGTCGGTGCGCAGCTTATGCCAGGCCCCGGAGAGGGTCATCATGCCGTTGATCATGCCGCCCCAGCTCGGGGCCAGGAGGATCAGCGACATGGCCATGCCCAGGGACTGGGCCCAGTCCGGCAGTGCGGTGTAGTGCAGGTGGTGCGGGCCGGCCCAGATGTACAGGGTGATCAGCGCCCAGAAGTGCACGATGGACAGGCGATAGGAGTACACCGGGCGCCCGACTTGCTTGGGCACGAAGTAGTACATCATCCCGAGAAAGCCCGTGGTCAGGAAAAAGCCTACGGCGTTGTGCCCGTACCACCACTGGACCATGGCGTCGGTGGCCCCGGAATACACCGGGTAGGACTTGAACCAGTCCACCGGGATCGACAGGTGGTTGACCACGTGGAGCATGGCGATCACCAGGATGAAGGCGCCGAAGAACCAGTTGCCGACGTAGATGTGCTGGCTCTTGCGCCGCACCACGGTGGTGAAGAATACAATCGCGTAGGCGATCCAGACCACCGCCATCCACACCGCGCCGGCGAATTCGATCTCGGCGTATTCCTTGGTGGTGGTGTAGCCCAGGGGCAGGGTGATCAGCATGATCACGATCACCGACTGCCAGCCCCAGAAGGTGAAGGCGGCCAGGGTGTCGGAGTACAGCCGCACCTGGCAGGTGCGCTGGACCGCGTAGTAGCTGGCGGCGAACTGCGCGCTGCCGGCGAAACCGAAGATCACCAGGCTGGTGTGCAGCGGCCGCAGCCGGCCGAAGGTGCTCCAGGGCAGGTCGAGGTTCATCTCCGGCCACACCAGCTGCGAGGCAATCCACACCCCCATGGCCATGCCGATCACGCCCCATACCACTGTTGCGACGACGAATTGGCGAACCACCTTGTAGTTGTAGGCCTGTCCGATTGTTGCTGAGTTCATGGTCAATGCTTCCACGGTTGCAAAGTCTTGCCAGGCCACCCGGTCTGGCACGGGGTGCACTGTAGGAATCAGCGGGGAAACAAAACAGGCTCAGAAAAACCACTTTAATACGGATCAGATTTTCCTCATGCCTACGGTGGTGCAGCCTTGGCTGATATGGTTTTTTAGTTTTTACCTGAATCTGTAACGCTCTGCGCCGTACGCGCATAGTCGCCCCCTCACAACACGCGCCGTTTAGAGCACGATCAGCTTCGATGAGGTAGGGACATGTATCAGTACGACGACTATGACCGGGCCCTGGTGCTTGAGCGGGTGGCGCAGTTTCGCGACCAGGTCGAGCGCTTCATGGGCGGCCAACTGAGCGAGGAGGAGTTCCTGCCCCTGCGCCTGCAGAACGGCCTGTATATGCAGAAGCACGCCTACATGCTGCGGGTGGCGATTCCCTACGGCACCCTCAGCGCCCGGCAGATGCGTACTCTGGCCAGCATCGCCCGGGACTTCGACCGCGGCTACGGCCACTTCACCACCCGGCAGAACCTGCAGTTCAACTGGATCGAGCTGGCCCAGGTGCCGGATATCCTGCAGCGCCTGGCCGAAGTGGAGATGCACGCCATCCAGACTTCCGGCAACTGTGTGCGCAACATCACCACCGAAGCCTTTGCCGGGGTGGCCGGCGACGAATACCTGGACCCGCGCCCCCTGGCGGAGATCCTGCGCCAGTGGTCCACCATCAACCCGGAATTCCTGTTCCTGCCGCGCAAGTTCAAGATCGCCATCTGCTCGGCCAAGCAGGACCGCGCGGCGATCATGATGCATGACATCGGCCTCTATCTTTACCGTGCCCGCAACGGCGAAATGCTCCTGCGCGTGATAGTCGGCGGCGGCCTGGGGCGCACGCCGATCCTCGGCCTGCAGATCCGCGACGGGCTGCCCTGGCAGCACTTGCTGTCCTATGTCGAAGCGGTGCTGCGGGTCTACAACCGCTACGGCCGGCGGGACAACAAGTACAAGGCGCGGATCAAGATCCTGGTCAAGGCCCTGGGCATCGAGGCCTTCGCCAGGGAAGTGGAGGAGGAGTGGCAGCACCTCAGGGACGGCCCGGCGCAGCTCACCGAGGACGAATTCCAGCGGGTGGCCAGCGCCTTTGTGCCGCCGCTCTACGAGCGCCTGGCGGACACCGACCTGGAGTACGGCAGCCACCTGGCCGAGTCCCCGGCCTTCGCCCGCTGGGTGGCGCGCAACGTGCACCCGCACAAGGTGCCGGGCTACACCTGCGTGGTGCTGTCGACCAAGCCGGGCCCGGCCTCGCCACCCGGTGACGTCACCGGCCAGCAGATGGAAGCGGTGGCCGACTGTTCCGAGGACTACGGCTTTGGCGAGATCCGCATTGCCCACGAACAGAACATCGTCCTGCCGGATGTGCCCAAGTCGCGCCTGTTCGAGCTTTGGCAGCGGGCCTGCGAGCATGGCCTGGGGACCGCCAACGCCGGGTTGCTGACCGATATCATCGCCTGCCCGGGCGGTGACTTCTGCGCCTTGGCCAACGCCCGTTCGATCCCCATTACCCTGGCCATCCAGCAGCGCTTCGACGACCTGGACTACCTCCACGACCTGGGGGATATCAGCCTGAACATTTCCGGCTGCATGAACGCCTGCGGCCATCACCACATCGGCAATATCGGCATCCTCGGCGTCGACAAGAACGGCAGCGAGTGGTTCCAGGTCACCCTGGGCGGGGCCAAGGGCCGTGACAGCGCCCTGGGCAAGGTGATAGGCCCGTCCTTCAGCGCCGAGGAAATCCCCGAGGTGATCGAACGCATCATCGCCACCTTCGTACGCTACCGGGAAAGCGACGAGCCCTTCGTCGAGACCCTGCAGCGCATCGGCCTGGAGCCGTTCAAGGAGCGGGTCTATCCCAAGGCCGTGGAGGCGCTGGCATGAACAACCTGCTGCGTTTGCACGAAGGCGAAGCCCAACGGGTGGAAGACGATGCCTGGAGCCTGGTGCGCGGGGTCGATGACGCATTGCCGGACGGGCCGCTGATTCTGCCCCTGGCCCTGTGGCTGATGCGCCGCATCGAGCATCACCCGGCCCGGGACGGCGTATGGATAGGTCCGGACGACGAGGTGGAAAGCCTCAAGCCCTGGCTCAAGCTGATCCCCCTGATCGCCGTGGACTTCCCCAGCTTTCGTGATGGCCGGGGTTACAGCCAGGCCTACCTGCTGCGTACCCGCCTGGGCTGGATGGGCGAATTGCGAGCGATTGGCGATGTGCTGCGCGACCAGTTGAGCCATATGCGCCAATGCGGTTTCGACAGCTTTGCCGTGCGTGAAGACAAGTGCGCGCTGGACGCACTCAAAGGGTTGGCGGGGATGAGCGTGCTGTATGGCCGCTCGGTGATCGAGCCGCGGCCGCTGTTCCGTCGGCGCTGAAGGTGGCGCGCGGTTGCGCTGGTTAATGTAATTTCTAGAATAAATAGTCGTTTAAAATCAACGGATTAAAGTTGATAGTTAATCCTGTTTAATTGGTTTTGGGGGCTCGGGTAACCGAGCCCTCCTTGCCACCCTGCCTATTGCAACGCCGGGTCCCCGGGGTTGAGCTGCTTCCATTGCTGCATCAGTGCCTGGGCCTTGGGTTCCTGGCCGCTCTCCAGGTAGTACTGGATCAGGCTCAGGCGCGCATTGCGCTGGGTCGGCTGGCGCTGCAGCAGGGCTTGCAACTGACGGTTGGCAGCGTCCTGCTGGCCACTGTCGTGCAGGGCCACTGCCAGCACATAGGCGTACTGAGCATTCTGCGGTTCCAGCTCGGCGGCCTTTTTCAAGGCGGCCATGGCCCGGGCAGTGTCGCCCCCACGAATCAGGCTCAGGCCCCGGGTGTGTTGCAGCAGCGCCGACTCCGGGTGCTGTTGCAGGGCCTGGGCCAGCAGTTGCTGCGCCTCCTGGCTGCGGCCATTGGCTTCCAGCCACTGCCCCAGGGTCACCAGGGCCGGGAAGAAGTCGCTGTCGCGGCGCAAGGCTGCGCGCAGGTAGGGTTCGACCTCGGCACCGCGCCCGCTGGCCTGGTAGAGCATGGCCAGGTTGAGGTTGGCTTCGGCCCGCTCCACGAGGCTCAACTGCACCGCTTCATATTCGCCAAGGGCTTTGTCCCAGGCCCCTTGAGCCGGGCCCAGGCCACTGCGCGCGGCGCCCAGCAGATCGCGAGCCGCGGTGATCCGCACGGCCTTGACCGGGTCTTGCAGCAGGGGCACCAACAGCGGGCCACGTTCGGCTGGCGGCACCAGGGCGCTGGTGGCTCGCACCGCGCTTTCGCGCACCTGGGGGTCCGCATGCCCGAGGGCCTGGGTAGCCAGTTGCAGTGCCTGGGCACTGGGATAGTTGGCCAGCTCGGCCAGCAGGGTGGCACGCCGGATCGGTGGCAGATCGCTGCGCTGCAGTTGTTCCTGCAACGCCTGGGCTGCTCCTGGGTGGCCGCCGCGGATCAACCACAGGCTGTCGTCGTAGCGCGGTGGCTGGGGTGGGCTGTTGGCGGTCCATAACTGGAACTGCCGGCTGATGCGTTCGCCGGCCTGTTGCCCCTGGTGGCAGCCCAGGCAGGCATCGGCCGTGCCAAGCTTCTGCGCCCGCAGCGGGTTGGGCAGGCTGAAGCTGTGGTCATGGCGATAGTCATTGCCCATGTAGACCTTGCCCGGCATATGGCAGTCCACGCATTGCGCACCGGGCTGGCCGGGGGTGTGCCGGTGATGCTCGGGGGAATCGTAATCCTTGGCCTGCAACCCGCGTCCGTCGATGCCGGCTGCCGCGCTCTTGCCGGCGGGGTTGTGGCATTGCAGGCATACGGCGTTGCCCGGGGCCTTGAGCTGGGTGCTGTGGGGGTTATGGCAATTGCTGCAGCGCACCCCCTTGTCGAACATCTTGCTCTGGGCGAAGGAGCCGTATTCGAACACCTCGTCCTTGATCTTGCCGTCCAGGGCGTACAGCTCCCGGGTCAGGGCGCTGGGCAGGTAGTCATCCATCAGGCGCCGGCCGACGTGGTAGCCGTCGCCCAGGGGCGCGCGCCGCGCGTGGCAGCGGGCGCAGGTCTCAATCTCCAGGGTGGCGCTTGCGGCCTTGAGGTCTACGGCGAAGCCGGCGTTGGCCAGGGTGGCCTTGCTGGCCGTGGCCTGCAGATGGTTGGAGGCCGGGCCGTGACAGGCCTGGCAGCCAACGCCGAGGCTGTTCCAGCGGCTGTCGAAGCGCTCCTGGCTGGCGCTGAAATTGCGCTGGTAGCCGGTGGTATGGCATTCCACACACATGAAGTTGGCGTTCTGGCTGGGCTTGCTCCAGTGCAGCGGGTTCTTGAAGTTAACGCCCTGGCCCGGATACAGGTGGAACCACTGCTGCTTGCGGGTATCCCAGGCCACGCCCAGGGCTTGCAGGCGTCCCTGGCCGACCTCGATCAGGTATTGCTGCAAGGGCTCGATGCCGAAGGTGTAGGCCACCTTGAAGTCCGCGGGCCTGCCGTCGGCGCCGGGGGTGTTGACCCAGAACTCGGTCCCGCGGCGAAACAACCGGGTGCTTTCGCCTTCGGCCTTGAAACGCTGTTCATTGAAATTGCCCAGCACCGTCTGCGGGTTGGCCTCCTGCATCGCCAGTTGATGGTGCGAGCCTTGCCAGTCCCTGGCCTGGGCCTGGTGGCAGCCCTGGCAGGCCTGTTCATCGACGTACTGGGCGGCCGGTAGCGCCGGCACGGCCTTGGGCTGGGCGGGTGGCGGGGCCGCAGCCACCTGCGGCGCCGCCACCCGGGGCGGTTCGGCCAGCAGGAACCAGACGAGAGCGCCGAGCACCAGCAGCAACAGCAGGGCGCCGAAGGGGAACAGGTAGCGGTGGGGCGAAGGTGCAGTTGAAGCAGGGGGTGTCGAGCGTGGGTTATTCTTCTTCGGCTTGGGCATTGCGACGTCCGTATCCAGAATGCGGTGCCTTGATCGGCACTCTCAGGCTCGATGGAGCTTTGACGGCAGCTGCCGGTCTGTCAAATCCGGGCTGTGAATCAGCCCGCAAGCCGTGACAAACAACCCGCGCCGGCGGGGCAAAGCGCCGGCTTTTGGCTATACCTTAATTTCCCCTAGCCAGTCCCTGGCTGCTGCACCTACAGGAGTTACACATGAAGCTTGCTCTGACCCTCAGCACGCTGTGCCTTGCCACCCTCGGGATGGTGGGCTGTTCCAGCAAAGTGCCCCAGCCTGACGAGTACTCCGGGTTTCTCAGCGACTACAGCCAGCTCAAGGAAGCCAAGTCGCCCTCCGGCGTGGAGGTGATGCGCTGGATCGATCCCAAGCTCAAGCTGAGCAACTACAGCAGCGTGTACATCGAACCGACCCAGTTCTACCCGCAGCCGCAGCCGACGGCGAAGATCCCCCAGAGCACCCTGACCGCCATCACCCGTTACTACGACCAGGCACTGCAGCGCGAGGTGAGCAAATCCCTGCCACTGGCCACCGGCCCGGGCCCGGGAGTGATCGTGGTGCGCGCGGCGATTACCGCAGTCACCAGCAAGACCGAGGGCCTGAAGCCCTATGAAATCATTCCCGTGGCCCTGGTGGCGGCGGCGGTGAGCACCGCCAGTGGCATCCGCGACCAGGAAACCACCCTGGCCACCGAGGCGGCGTTCCTGGATGGCAGCACCCACGCGGTGATTGCCGAAGTGGTCCGCAAAGGCACCGGCAAGCCCCTGGAAAACGACACCCAGGTGATGCAGGCCAGCGACGTGAAGAACGTCATCGACGGCTGGGCCTATGACATGCACCAGTCCTACCTGCAACTGAAGAAAAAGTGACCGGCCGTTGATGGCCGCGGCATCTTGAAAGGTGTCGCGGCCATCGTTCGGTTTCAGTACTGGCTGCGCGCCAGTTTGTTGTAGTGGTAGAGCATCTGGTCGTAACCCTGGGTCACTGCGTGGTAGTCGTCGCTCAGGCGTTGCGGCTCGGCATGTTGCTGCCAGTCGCGGTGCAGGGTGTCCAGCGCCTTGAGGTACTGTTCGCCGGGCTGGGCGATCAGTTGCCAGAGGTACAGCACCTGCTCGGTGTTCTTGTCCGGCTGGCCTGTTTTCAGGTACTGCTGCCGAGCGTCCCAGGTCTGGCGCAACTGCCGGGTGACCTGCGCCAGTTGGTCCGGGGTCAGGCTTTGCTGGCGTACGCCTGCCTCGACAAATTCCACGGTGCTGCGGGCCTGGATCATGTAATCGAGCAATGCCCAGTGGGCATTGCGCCCCAGGCGTTGCTCCAGGCGCAGCAGTTGCTGGCTGCGCGGTTCGATATCCAGGGCCGGGAGCAACTGGCGCACGGCATTGGAAGCTTCCAGGTAAGCCTCGCTCTGTTGCGCCAGTTGGCGGGCAAACTCATCCAGTTGCGCCTCGGTCAGGGGCCGCCCGATGCCCATTTTGCGCATGAAGGAATCCTTGGTCAGGGCCGCGAAGGGCCCGAGCACTTGCAGATAGCGCACGGTGGCGGGGAGCAAAGGGCTGTCCGGGGCCAGGACCTGCAATTTATCGGTGATCCTGCCGGGGCAGTTGAGGCGGTACAGCGCGTCGATGTCCTGGTGGCTGTAGGCATACAGGTCGTAGGCTTCGGGCGCCTTGGCCCGGGGCGCACCCTCGGCCATGAAGGCCTGGTGGGCCAGGCGCCAGGGTACATCCACCTGGTTCATGCAATTGACGATCGGCGCCAGGGCATTGGCCTGGGCGGTGCTCGGGCTGTCCTGGTGGTCCAGCCACAGGTCGAGGCGCCCCAGGGGCTTGCTGGCCCCGGCCAGGCCGACCAGCGTCAACCCCAGAACCAGGCTGATGGGCAGCAACCAATTGGGGTTCAAGGCTGCCCCTCCTGGCCGTACCACTGGCGGGCGGTGGCCGGGGCCGTGCAGCCCTCGGCATTGGCGGGCATGCGCGCGCACAGGCGTTCGCTCCATTGCTGCAGGCCCTGGTTGGGGTTGAGCGTGCGCTGGCTGGTGAACAGCTGGAGGCTGCCCAGGCCTGCCACCAGCACCATGCAGCCCAGGCCGATCAACAGCCGCCGGCGCCAGGGAGCGGGTTTTTCCCAGGAAGCCTGGGCCTTGAGTTCGCGGCGCCGCAGGCTCGCCACCCCCAGCAGCACGGCCAGGTAAGTGGCGGCGCTGACCGGGCCGCAGAAATATCCCAGGGCACTGCTGATCAGCAGGGCCGGCAGCAGGTCGCGCAGGACCAGCACCTCACGATCCGGGTCGAGCCAGTGCGGCAGGCGTGCGCCGAGTGCCTGGTCGCGTACCCAGAGGCGGTGAGCCAGAGGCTGCCAGAGCCACCCCAGCAGGGCCCCGGCGCCGGCAAAACAGGTGCTCCAGAACAGCGTCACGCCAATGATTTCCCCCAGGCTGCCGGCTTGCGGCGCATAGCGGGCCACGGCCCCCGCCAGGCAGGCGAGGACAATGCCCAGGTACATGGGCCAGGCGTTGAAAGCGAACTCCCAGTCGCGCCAGAAGAACGGCGTGCCGCCGGGCATGCCGGCCGATACCTCGGGGTGATTGGCGTGCAGCCGCGAGCTCAGTTGGCGGCAGCAGGCCCAGTCATCGGGGCGCAGGCGCCGGGCGAAGTTGCGCCGGCGGGTGAAACTGATGGGCGCCAGCAGCAGGTAGGCAGCGCGCTGTTGCGGGCTGGCCGGTGCCTGGGTGGCCAGGGCCTGCTGGCGGGCAATGAATACCGGTGCTTCGTCACGGGCTTTGAGG
>Ga0207709_10002349_pt1 | contig 11944 bp, 10 predicted proteins | sample KBSM34metaG_FD_184397 | JGI IMG/M metagenome (GOLD analysis project Ga0207709, IMG submission 184397) | Miscanthus rhizosphere microbial communities from Kellogg Biological Station, Michigan, USA - KBS M3-4 metaG (SPAdes) (version 2) | ecosystem: Host-associated > Plants > Roots > Rhizosphere >...
AAGCCGGGGCGATCCACGCCGCCGCATGGGCCACGATCGATGGCGAGCTCACCGACCTGATGGAAGACGTCGGCCGCCACAACGCGCTCGACAAGCTGCTCGGCAAGCTCGCGCTGGCGGGCCGCCTCGAGGAGCCGGGCTTCGTGCTGATGTCCAGCCGCGGCAGCCACGAACTGGTGCGCAAGTGCGCGCGCCTGGGCATTGCGGCGATGGCGACCATCTCCGCGCCGACTTCGATGGGCGTGCGCATGGCCGAGCTCAGCGGCCTGCGTTTCTGGGGCCTGTGCCGCGCACCGCGCGGCGTGCTCTATGCTGACGGGCTCGCGGGTTCGCCGAGCGCCAGCACTGCATCGGCCACCGCCTCGATGCCCTGATCCGACAGGTCGGGCGCCGCCACGCGCTGGCGCTGCGCCCAGGCGCGGAAGTGCAGCTCCTGCGATTTCTGGTAGTGCGGGTCGTAGTGCAGCGCCATCAGTTCCGCGAACAGGTGCGGCAGGTCGGCCTCGTGTGCCCACTGCTGCCAGCGCGCCACCGTCTCCTTGCCCTGCAGTTCCTTCAGCACGCCGAGCTTGTCGGCCAGCGCGTTGCGGTCGTCGCCCAGGTAGGCGTAGTCGCGCAGCAGGTAGGCCAGTCGCGCCTCGGGCGTGGCGGACACCTCGATGCACGGCGCCGCGCGCATCTGCGCCACCAGCGACAGTGGCAGCGACAGCCGCCCGATGCGAATGCTCTCGCCCTCGACGTACAGCGGGCGCGACAGGTCGATGGTTTCGAGCACGGCCGCGATGCGCGTCTCGAAATGCTTTTGCGACGGCTGCGGCACGCCCGGCAGCGAACCCAGCAGCGAGCCCTTGTGGCTGGCGAAATCTTCGAGGTCGAGCACTTGCGCACCGCGCGCGGCCAGCGCATGCAGCACGCGGGTCTTCGCGCTGCCGGTGGCGCCGCAGATCACGCGCAGGTCGAGCTTGGGCGTCAGCGCGTCGATTTGCGAGATCACATGCCGGCGAAAGCTCTTGTAGCCGCCCGCGAGTTGCTGCGCATCCCAGCCGACGAGACGAAGCCAGGTGACCATCGAGCCGCTGCGCATGCCGCCGCGCCAGCAGTAGACCAGCGGCTTCCAGTTCTCGGGCCGGTCGGCCAGCGTCTCGCGCAGGTGCCTGGCGATGTTGGCCGCGACCATCGCGCCGCCGATGCGCCGGGCCTCGAAGGCGCCGGTCTGCACATAGACGGTGCCGACGATGTGCCGCTCCTCGTCGTCGAGCACGGGGCAGTTGATGGCGCCGGGAATGTGGTCGAGCGCGAACTCGGCCGGCGAGCGGGCGTCGATCAGCGTGTCGAAGGCGTGGCGGTCGGCGACTCGTACGGGCTGGCGGTGACTCATGGCTGGAACCTCATGGGCTCGATTGTCGGTCTTGCTGTTCGGGGTGCGTGCACAGGGCCCCGGGTGCTCCCCTGCGCGAATGTCCCCCGTCGGCGTGATCGCACCCCTGAGCGGGAGCGCATCAAGCGTAAGCAGGCCCCAGCCCCTTGCGCAACCGAGCGCTGGCAAGGTCGACAAAGGTGACCAGCACGAACATCGCGATCAGCACCGTCATCGCCTGCTGCTGCTGGAAGATCGACAGGTGGAAGTACAGCAGCTGCCCCAGCCCGCCGCCGCCCACGAAGCCCAGCACGGCCGCCATGCGGATGTTCATCTCCCATCGGTAGAGCGTGTAGGCCACCCATTGCGGCAGCACGATGGGCAGGCTCGCGTAGCTGAAGGCGGTGACCGCGTTGGCGCCCGAGAGCGTGAGCGCGTGCTCGGGTTCGCGCGGGGCGTTTTCCAATGCTTCGGCGAAGAGGCGGCCCAGCACGCCCGTGGTGTGCAGCGACAGGGCCAGCGCGCCGGCGAATGGGCCGATGCCCGCGGCCAGCACCATCAGCGCGGCCCACACGAGTTCGGGCACGCTGCGCAGGAAGTTGAGGACGAATCGCGCCACGTGGCGTGGCAGCCAGCCGGTGCGGCCCGATGCAGGCAGCGCAAGCACCGCACCCGCAATGGCCGCCAGCACCGTACCGAGGGCCGACACCGCCAGCGTCTGCAAGGCACCGTTGCCCACCTTGGCGAGGAAGTCCGGCGAGAGGTCGGGCGGGAAGAACTCGGCGATGAACCTGCCCATGAGCCGAAGCGACTCCGACGAGCCGAGCGCGCGGTAGTCGATGCCCAGGTAGACAAAGCTCGCGGCCACCGCCGCGCCGATCAGCAGCAGCGCGATGCGGCAGCGCCAGCACGGCGGCGGACGCGGGGGCAGCGGCGTCGTCATGCCAGCAGCCTCCGCAGTGCATTGCTCAGCAGGTCGGCCAGCAACACCAGCGCGAGGAACACCAGCAGGATGCTGCTGGCCTCGCCGCCGTTGAGCATCTTCATCGACTGGTCCATCAGCTGCCCCAGCCCGCCAGCGCCGACGAAGCCCATCACCACCGAGGCGCGCACCGCGCATTCCCAGCGGTAGACGGTGTACGAAGCCAGCTCCTGCGCCGTGTTCGGCAGCAGGCCGTAGCACAGCGCCGCGACCCGGCCGCTGCCGCTTTCGAGCAGGGCGCGCGCGGGGCGCGTGTCGGTCGATTCGAGGATCTCCGCGTAGACCTTGCCCAGCATGCCGCCGTAGGTGATGGCCAGCGCCAGCACGCCCGAGGCGGGGCCGAGCCCGAGCGCGCGCACGAACAGCAGCGCCCAGACGATTTCCGGAATGGCGCGCAGCACCATCAGCAGCCAGCGCGCGGCCTGCCGCACGATGCCCGCCTGCACGCGGCCGGGCCCGGGGCCGATGCGCGAGATGGACAGCGCACGCGTCGTGACGAAACCGAGCGGCGCACCGATCAGCAGCGCCAGTGCGGTGCCGGCCGTGGCCATCGCCAGCGTTTCGAGCGTGGCCTTGAAGAGCATCGCGAGGAATGCGGGCGAGCCTTCGGGCGGAAAGAAGCCCGCCAGGAATCCGCCGATGACGGCGAGGTTGCCGCTGCCGAACAGCGCCCACGGCTTGAACTCCGACAGCGCCAGCATCGGCCACGCGATGACGAGCGCGGCGATCCACCCGGCCAGCCGGCGTGCCGCATGCGGGTCGCGCTGCGCGATGGCGTTCGAGCTCAAGGGCAGTCCGGCCGGTGGAAGGCCGCCTCCATCGCAGCGCCCGCCGGCAGCGGCCGCTGCATGGCGATGCCGCCTTCGCTCGCATACAGCGTGTCGAGCATCGCGGCCGTGACTTGCGCGGCAGGCAGGTCGAACATCACCTGCCCGTTGCGCATGCCGACGATGCGCGGGAACCAGCGCAGCGCCAGGTCCACCGCATGCAGCGAGGCCACCAGCGTGGCCCCTGTCGATTCGCTTTGCGCAACGAGCTGGCCGACGGCGGCGTCGGCCAGCGTGGGGTCGAGCGCGGACACGGGTTCATCGGCCAGCAGCAGGGCGGGGCGCTGGTACAGGGCGCGCGCGATGCCGACGCGCTGCAGCTGCCCGCCCGAGAGGCGGTCGCAGCGGTCGAACAGACGGTCTTCCATGGCCAGCCGCGACAGCGCTTCGTGCGCGCCGGCAATGTCCGAGGGATAGAACAGCGAGCCCAGCGCGCGCAGCGTGGACCATTCGCCGAGCCGGCCCGTGAGCACGGCGGTGACTACGCGCAGGCGTGGCGCGATCGGTGGCGCCTGGTGCACGGTGCCGATGCGGGCGCGCAGCTTCTTCAACGCTGCGGCCGGCAACTGCCAGGGCTGTGCGCCCAATGCCAGCACTGCGCCCTCCGTGGGCCGCAGCGCCGCACCGAGTACGCGCAGCAGCGTGGTCTTGCCGGCGCCCGAAGGGCCGATGACGGCGATGCATTCGCCGTCCTGCGCGGCGAGGGTCACTCCGGCCAGCGCGCGCTGGCCGTTGGCGTGGACCACGCCGATGGCATCGAGGGAGAAGCTCACGCTGCGGGGCTTTCGGGGGGCGTTCCCTCACCCCAACCCTCTCCCGCGAGCGGGAGAGGGAGCCAAAACCAACGGCCGGACCCTGTATGGGATGAGGGTGCCCCCGCCTTCCAGAAAATCACTTGATCAAACCCGCCGACTTCCCCGCCGTCTCGATCCCGTCGTAGTTCGACGACTTGGTCGGGATGAACTTGCTCGCACGTTGCAGCGCCATGATTTCCTTGTGCGCCGGGTTCGCCGGATCGAGCTTCAGGAACGCGTCGGTCAGCTTCTTCTGCAGCGTGGCGTCCATGCCCGGGCGCACCGTCCAGTTGTAGTCGTAGTAGGTCGGCGTGGTCGCCAGCACGCGCACCTTGGCGGCATTGGGGTTCTTCGATTCGACCAGCTTGTCCCACACCGACGCGTTGAGCACCCCCGCTTCGGCGCGCGACGCGGCCACGAAGGCCACGGTGGCGTCGTGCGCGCCCGAGAACGCGACCGTCTTGAAGTCCTTCTCGGGGTTGATGCCGGCCTGCAGCAGGAAGTAGCGCGGCATCAGGCTGCCCGAGGTCGACGAGGGCGCGCCGAAGGCGAAGGTCTTGCCCTTCAGGTCTGCCAGGGTCTTCGCGGTGCTGTCCACCGGCACGATGAACTTGCTGGTGAACACCTCGTCTTCCGCGCGCTGCACGATCGGCACCGCGCCGCCGTTGGTGCGAATGCGCGCCTGCACGAAGGTGAAGCCGCCGAGCCAGGCCAGGTCGATCTTGTTGGTGGCCAGGCCCTCGACCACTGCTGCATAGTCGGTCACGGGCGTGAACTGCACGTCCATGCCGGTCTCCTTCTTGAGGTAGTCGCCCAGCGGGGTGAACTTGCGCTGCAGCTCGGTGGGCGCCTCGTCGGGAATGGCCGAGACGCGCAGCAGGCCCTGGGCGAGGGCGCCGAAGCTGGCGACGGAAACGGCGAGCGCGAGCGCCAGCTGGGTGAGAGTTGTCTTCTTCATGGATGTGCCTCGAAAACGTGCAGCGGGTGCGGGAAAGGTAAGGACGGGATTGTAGAAAGCGGGGCCGCTTCGATAATCGGCCCATGAACCCAACGCTCATGAACCCGCTCGCGCCCTTGCGCCTCACGAGTTTTTCGCACGGCGGTGGCTGTGGCTGCAAGATCGCGCCCGGCGTGCTGTCGCAGATCCTGAAGAACCACGCCGGCGGCATGATTCCGCCCGAACTCATGGTGGGCATTGAGACCGCCGACGACGCGGCTGTGTACAGGCTCAACGACCAGCAGGCACTGATCGCGACCACCGACTTCTTCATGCCCATCGTGGACGATCCCTACGAGTTCGGCCGCATCGCCGCGACCAACGCGATCAGCGACGTGTACGCGATGGGCGGCCGGCCGATCATGGCGCTGGCCCTGGTGGCCATGCCGATCAACCAGCTGCCGGTGGAAGTCATCGCAGAGATCGTGCGCGGCGGGCAGGACGTGTGCCGCTCAGCTGGCATCCCGATTGCCGGCGGCCACACCATCGATTCGGTCGAACCGATCTACGGCCTCGTCGCGATGGGTCTGGTGCACCCGGACCGCGTGCGGCGCAATGCCGATGCGAAGGCGGGCGACGTGCTGGTGCTGGGCAAGCCGCTGGGCGTGGGCGTGCTGTCGGCCGCGCTCAAGAAGGAGCAACTGTCCGAGACGGGCTACCGCCAGCTGATCGAGAACACGACGAAGCTCAACACGCCGGGCATCGCGCTGTCGGCGCTCGACGGCGTGCACGCACTGACCGACGTCACGGGCTTCGGGCTGGCGGGCCACACGCTCGAACTGGCGCGCGGCGCAAAGCTGAGGGCGGTGGTCGAGTGGTCGAAGGTGCCGTTGCTCGACAACGTGGTGGCGATGGCTGGCGCGGGATTCGTGACTGGCGCCTCGGGGCGCAACTGGGCGGGTTATGGCGCAGAGATCGAACTCGCAGCCGGCCTGCCGGCCACCGCGCAGAACTTGCTGAGCGATCCGCAGACATCGGGCGGCCTGCTCGTGAGCTGTGCGCCCGAAGCGGTCGATGCGGTGCTGAAGATCTTCCGCGACGAAGGCTTTGCGCGAGCGGCGGTCATAGGCCGTGTGGAGGCTGGTGAACCCTCGTTGCGCGTGATTTCGTAGCCCCCGGGCATTTCTCCCTCCCCTTCCGGGGGAGGGAGGGGGTGGGGGCAAGCGGCGCTCGATAGCTGGATCTGGCGGCCGGCGCTACTTGGGCGCCGCAGCGTCGCCGCCGCTCGGCGCGGGTGCCGCGCCGCCGGAGGAACTGCCGCCATTCGGGCCGCTCATGCCGCCGACACCGGAGTCGGCGGGCCTGACGCCCGCCGGGCTCGCGCCGGTCACCTTCGGTGCGGGGGGTTTGGGATCGCAGGCACTGGCCAGCACACCTGCAACCAGGCACAGGCCGACGATCTGCAAGCGCTGGCATCGTGGCATAGACACTCCTTGAGGAAGGATGGTCCGACAAACAAACTGGCTGTTTTTCTTGCCTCGTCCTTCGCTCGCCGAAGGCCCGGTTTGCGACAGAACGGGGTGTGTTTGTCGCATCATGCGGCAGCATCCTGCCGGGATCAAGGGGCGCAAGGGCGCAATAACCCTTGGAGCCGGCCGTGCCCCCGACTGTCGGCTATCGTTCGCGCCATGAATGCCTCCCTCCGCCTGGGTTGGCGCACGCTCTGGCGCGACCTGCGCGCCGGCGAGCTGCGCCTGTTGATCGTCGCCGTGCTGCTGGCCGTGGCTGCGCTCACGGCCGTCGGCTTCTTCGCCGACCGGCTGCAGGGTGGGCTGAAGCGCGATGCGCGCCAGTTGCTGGGCGGCGATGCGGTGATCGTCAGCGACAACCCGACCCCCGCTGCCTTCGTGGCGCAGGCCAGGGCGCTCGGCCTGGAAGGTTCCGGCACCTACGGCTTCCCGACCATGGCCCGGGCCGAAGATGCGCAGGGCGGCGCCAGCAAGCTGGTGGCGCTCAAGGCCGTGGCCGCGGGCTATCCGCTGCGCGGCAGCCTTTTGACCTCGGCCACCCTCGAAGGCCCCGGCAAGGCGACGCGAGACATCCCACCGCCGGGCGAGGTGTGGGTCGATGCCTCGCTGCTCGACTCGCTCGCGCTCAAGGTCGGCGACACGCTGCTGCTTGGCGATGCCGGCCTGCGCGTCGGCCGCGTCATCACGCTGGAGCCCGACCGCGGCGCCGGCTTCATGAGCTTCTCGCCGCGCGTGATGATCAACCAGGCCGACGTCGCGCGCACCGCGCTCGTGCAGCCGGCCAGCCGTGTCGGCTACCGCTATGCGGTGGCGGGCAGCGACGCGGCGGTGAAGCGTTTTTCCGACTGGGCCGACGCCACCATCAAGAAGGGCGAGCTGCGCGGCGTGCGGCTCGATTCCTTCGAGGGCGGCCGGCCCGAGATGCGCCAGACGCTGGACCGCGCCGAGAAATTCCTGAGCCTGGTCGCGCTGCTCGCCGCTCTGCTGTCGGCCGTGGCGGTGGCGCTGGCCGCGCGCGGCTTCGCGGCCAGCCACCTCGACGACTGCGCGATGCTGCGCGTGCTGGGCCAGAGCCAGCGCACCATCGCCGTCGCCTATGCCTTCGAGTTCGCGGTGATCGGCATCGTGGCCAGCGCGCTCGGCGTGGCGATTGGCTTCGCGGTGCACTACGTGTTCGTGCTGCTGCTGGCCGGGCTGGTCGAAACCGCGCTGCCCGCAGCCACGCTGTGGCCGGTGGCCTTCGGGCTGGGCATGGGGCTCACGCTGTTGTTCGCCTTCGGCCTGCCGCCGGTGCTGCAACTGGCCCGCGTGCCGCCGCTGCGCGTGATCCGGCGCGATGTCGGCGGCCTCAAGCCCGCTTCGCTCGCGGTGCTGGGTGTCGGCGTCGCGGGCTTCGCGGCGCTGCTGATGGCGGCCAGCAGCGACATCAAGCTGGGCCTCATTGCCGTCGGCGGCTTCGCGGGTGCGGTGGCCGTGTTCGCGCTGCTGAGCTGGCTCGCTGTGAAGGTGCTGCGCCGCAGCGTCAACGAAACCACCGCGCCGCGCTGGCTGGTGCTGGCCACGCGGCAGATCTCGGCGCGGCCGGCGTATGCGGTGGTGCAGGTCAGTGCGCTGTCGGTGGGGCTGCTGGCGCTGGTGCTGCTGGTGCTGCTGCGCACCGACCTCGTCGCGAGCTGGCGCCAGGCCACGCCGCCCGACGCGCCGAACCGCTTCGTCATCAACGTCATGCCCGACCAGAGCGACGCCTTCCAGAAGTCGCTGCGTGATGCGGGCGTGCGCAAGTTCGACTGGTATCCCATGATCCGCGGCCGCCTCGTGGCCATCAACGACAAGCCGGTGTCGCCCGACGACTACGCCGAGGACCGCGCCAAGCGGCTGGTGGACCGCGAGTTCAACCTCAGCAACAGCGAGGCTGCACCTGCGCACAACAGCATCACGGCCGGCAAGTGGACGCCGGATGCAGCCGGCGAAGTGAGCGTGGAAGAGGGCCTGGCCGAGACACTCGGCCTCAAGCTCGGCGACTCGCTGCGCTTCGACATCGGCGGCACGCAGAGCGAGGCGCGCATCACCTCGCTGCGCAAGGTCGACTGGGGCTCGATGCATGCCAACTTCTTCGTCATGTACACGGTGGCTTCGCTGGCCGACGTGCCCACCACCTACATGGGCGCCTTCCGCGCGCCCGAGACGCGGGGCTTCGACAACGCGCTGGTGCGCAGCTATCCGAACGTCACCAACGTGGACATGAGCGCCACCATCAACCAGGTGCAGCGTGTGCTCGACCAGGTGATCCGCGCGGTCGAATTCCTGTTCGGCTTCACGCTCGCGGCCGGGCTGGTGGTGCTGTTCGCGGCTGTCACGGCCACGCGCGAGGAGCGCGCGCGCGAGTTCGCGGTGATGCGCGCGGTGGGCGCGCGTGCCAGCCTGCTGCGGCAGGTGCAGCGCGCCGAGCTGGCGGGTGTCGGCCTGCTTGCGGGTTTTCTCGCGAGCATCGTGGCCTCGGCGATCGGCTGGGCGCTGGCGCGCTATGTGTTCGAGTTCACGTGGAGGGCCTCGCCCATCGTGCCGGTGGCCGGTGCGCTGGCTGGCGCGGTGCTCGCGCTGGGAGCCGGATGGTGGGGCCTGCGCGACGTGCTGCGCCGCCCGGTGGTCGACACGCTGCGCCGCGCTGCCGAGTAGCAAACTTTTTCTTCGGATTCGGGCCGGACGGGGCCGGGGAATGCAATACATTCCCCGGCCCCGTATTCAATTCAGAAGAAGCTTTCTACATGCGCTTGGCGTCATTCCAGATCACCAACTTTCGCTCGATCAACGACAGCGGCCTCATCGATTCCACACAGCAGATCACGGCGGTCCTCGGACGGAATGACAGCGGTAAATCGAACCTGCTGCGCGCACTCCACAGCCTGAACCCGGCAGAGGGCCTGGCCGAACTCAGCCCCATCAAGGACTTCCCGCGCCACCGGCGGCTCGAGGAGTGCACTGGCGAAACGCCGGTCGTCTTCACGCGCTGGAGCCTCGACGAAAGCGAGCAGGCCGAGCTGGCCGGGATCCTGCCGCGCGCGGCGGGCGTGCGCCACGTCACGGCGGCCCGCGGCTATGCCGCCGCGCGCCGGGCCGGGCTCGAAGGGCTCAATGCGCTGTCGCTCGACGTGAGCGACATCAAGGGCAAGGTCCGCAAGATCGTGCCGGCCGTGAAGGCCGCCGCCGAAAAGGTCGCTGAGGAAGCGAAGGCGACGCTCGAGCAGGAGGCCGACACCTTCGATGCCGCGATGATCATGAGCCCCGACTACATCAAGTGGTCGGCCGGCGCGGTCAAGGCGGCGCAGGCCCTGCGCAAGGCGCTGGCCGCGGCGGGCGCCGAACTCAGCGACAAGCAGGAGCAGATGCTGGCCGAGCTGGAAGACATGGCCCTGTCCATCGCCAATGACGCGCCCGCGCTCGCCCGCGCGCAGGCCTGGGTGATCGGGAAGCTGCCGCGCTTCGTCTATGTCGACGAATACCCCGCGCTGCCCGGCCGCCAGAACATTGCCGAGTACCTGGGGCGCCAGGGCTGGGGCCAGCTCACGCCCGAGCAGCAGAGCTTCGGCAAGCTGTGCAAGGTCGCGGGGCTCGATCCGCAGCAGCTGCAGGACCTGCTGGAAAAGAACGACCAGGCCACGCGCAACCAGCTCGCCAATCGCGCGGGCTCGGTGGTGACGGCCGAGGTCCGCCGCCTGTGGAAGGACCGTGCGCTGAAAGTGCGCTTCAACCTCGACGGCCAGTACCTCGACACGCTGGTGTCCGACCCGAACGGCGCCTACGAGGTCGAAGTGAACCTCGACGAGCGCAGCCGCGGCTTCCAGTGGTTCTTCTCGTTCTACATCGCGTTCTTTGCTGACACGAAGGGCGGGCGTGCGGAAGACGCGGTGCTGCTGCTGGACGAACCCGGGCTGCACCTGCACCCGCACTCGCAGGCCGACCTGCTGGCGCACTTCGAGAAAGACTTCGGCAACCAGATCATCTACACCACGCACTCGCCGTTCATGGTGCCTGCGCATCGGCTCGACTCGGTGCGCACGGCCAGCCTCGGCGAGACCAGCGGCACCACCGTGAGCAATGCCGCGGAGGGCGACGAGCGCACGCTGTTCCCGCTGAAGGCTGCACTGGCACTGAGCCGGCTTGGGAGCGAGCCGGTGGAGGTGGAGGCCGCGAAGGCCGTGGCTGTGAAGGCGGAGCCGACGAAGCCGGCGGCTGCAAGAACGGTGACTGCAGAGGGCGTGAAGCCTGTCAGGGCGGCCAAGCCCGTGGAGGTGATGCCTGCCGCCGTGGCCGCGCCTGCCGAGGCGGTCGCCGAGCAGGTGGAACCGGGCTGATCATCCGCGCGCGGCCTGCCTCGTGACCGGGGTGGGCGGGACTTCGTCGCCCTCCTTGAACATCCGCTCCCCCGCAAAGTCCACAAACGCCCGCACCTTCGGCGACAACTGCCGGCTCGACGGCCACAGCGCCGAGAACTGCCCCTGCCGCACGAGGTGCGTGGCCAGCACGCGCTGAAGCTCGCCGCGGTACAGCGAATCGCGCGCCAGGAAGTCGGGCATGTAGGCCACGCCGAGTCCGGCCACGGCCGCGCCCAGCATGGCTTCCATGTTGTTGCACAGCAGGCCGGGCGGCAGTTGCGCGGGCAGCCCGGGCAGGTCCCATTCCTCGACCTTGCCGCCGGTCACGAACTTGTAGCGCAGGCAGGCGTGCTGTATCAGGTCGGCCGGCACCTGCGGCACGCCGTGGCGTTCGAGATAAGCCGGTGAGGCCACCAGCACGAACTGGAACGGGCCGAGCCGCCGCGCCACCAGTTGCGAATCGACCAGATCGCCGCTGCGAATTGCCACGTCGACGCCCTCGGCGATCACGTCGACCAGCCGGTCGTTGAAGTCGAGGTCGAGCTCGATCTCGGGGTAGCGCGCCTTGAAGTCCGGCAGGATCGGCAGCAGGAAGCGGTAGCCGATGGTCGGCAGGCTCACGCGCAGCCGGCCGCGCGGGGCGGCGACGGCGTCTTGCATCATGGCGCGCGCATCGTCCAGCTCGTCGAGGATGCGGCGGCAGCGCTCGTGGAAGAGCGCGCCTTCCTGCGTCAGCCGCGTGTGGCGCGTGGTGCGGTTGAAAAGGCGCACGCCGAGCTGCTGTTCGAGCCGTGCGACGTTCTTGCCCACAGCCGAAGCCGAGATGCCCAGCTGCCGGCCGGCCTTGGCAAAGCTCAGCTGGTCGGCCGCACGCACGAAGGATTCGAGTCCGCTGAAGCTGTCCATGGATTAGCAACTCTGGGTTGGGAGTGTGAGGATCAATGGCGCCATTTTCATTCCATTGATTCCTTTCTATCTTCTGTGGCTTCCTTTCTCCTGCGTGAAAGCCTTCGATGTCCACGTCTTCCCCCAACAAGAACTGGCTGCTGGCCGCCGTCTGCCTGGCGGCGCTGGGCATGCCGCTGAGCTTCACCGGCCCGGCGGTGGTGGTGCCCGCGGTCCGCGATGCACTGGGCGGCAGCCCG
>Ga0207709_10002361_pt1 | contig 11919 bp, 6 predicted proteins | sample KBSM34metaG_FD_184397 | JGI IMG/M metagenome (GOLD analysis project Ga0207709, IMG submission 184397) | Miscanthus rhizosphere microbial communities from Kellogg Biological Station, Michigan, USA - KBS M3-4 metaG (SPAdes) (version 2) | ecosystem: Host-associated > Plants > Roots > Rhizosphere >...
CGCTACCGCGAGGTGGTTCTGACTGTGTCCAGGCATGTTTCCTAATTCTAGAAAGGACATCTCGATATGAACCGTGTAACCATTGCGGTGTTGGGGACGTTTGTCGTCATTCTGGTTGCGAGCGGTATTCTTACTTACGTTTTGCGGGAGCCGTCACAATCAACAGCCGCGCCAGCTGCGGTTGTATCACCGTCGCCGGGACCTCAGTCAATTCCACTGCTCGGGCAACTTTTTGGACCCGACGCCACGGGTCTCTCACCTGCCAGTATCTCGAGTTGGGAATCAACTTCGGCGCGCATTGCTTTGCGGTTTTCACTCGCGGCATTCCTCGCGGGTTTGCTGGCGTTTCGACCGCGACGTGGTTTGTCTCTCGCGCGGCGAAATCCTTACGTCGCGCAAACTCAGATTCTGATGGCAGTCGTCGCGGGCGGAATGATGATGGTAGTGGGCGACAGTGCGGCACGTGCGTTTGGAATTTTTGCCGCCGCTTCACTCGTGCGTTTCCGCACCAACATTCGCGATCCGAAAGAAACCACGGTGCTGCTGGTTTGTTTGGGCATCGGTCTTGCTGCCGGTGTTGGACGCTGGGACATGGCGATGATCCTGACGTTGTTTGTGCTGATCTCTTTGACGGTGCTCGAATACTTCGAGCAGTTTCAAGTCTTTCGCTCGATGGAAATTTCGGTACACACCCGGAAAGTGGATCGAACTGACGAGATACTGAAAAACCTCTTCCACCGTCACCAGTTTGATTACGAACTGCGCCAGCTCGATCGCGAGGATGAAGAGGAACCGATGGGCAAAGTCGTCTACCTCGTAAACCTCGATCCGGTTGTGAGTACGAGCAAATTGAGTGAAGAAATAATGTCATCCGATCGTGACAATATCGACAGCGTCGAGTGGGAGCAGAAGGACAGCAAGACTTACATTTACAAATAGAACCATCCACAGATTACACAGATGTTTAGTAAATCTGTGTAATCTGTGGATACAATAGACTCGAATCGAATGTGCAACACGCGTCGGAGGGGCTGATGGCTGGTCGCAGAATTGTAGTCGGAGATCTTCACGGTTGTTACGATGAACTGATGGAGTTGCTGGAAAAGATCGGCATTGGCGACGACGACCGTGTGATTTGCGTCGGAGACTTGATCACCAAAGGTCCGAAGAGCAAGGAAGTCCTCGAGCTGTTTATGACTGACGCGCGCTTTAGCACAGTCATCGGCAATCACGATCTCGCTCTGCGCCGCAAGTGGAACGGCGAGGACATCGAATTAAAGTCCGCCCAAAAAGAGGCACACAAAGAACTCCGTAGCGAGAAAGACGCTTACGCGAGCTTCTTCAACCGTATGCCGTTCATGATTGATCTCGGTACGCATCTCGTCGTTCATGCCGGTTTGCGTCCAAACATCGAACTCTATTCTCAAACAACTGGCGACCTGACCCGCCTGCGAACTCTTGGAGCAGATCGTGAAAGTGAAGAGGGCACTCCGTGGTATCACGTCTATCACGGAGAAAAGATCGTCCTCTTCGGACACTGGCCATCACCCGAGCCGCGTCGCGGCCGCAAAGCGATTGGCCTGGACACCGGCTGCGTCTACGGCTACAACCTCACGGCCTACATCATCGAATCAGACGAATTCGTAACTGTTAAAGCCAAGCGCGCCTACGACGAATCGTGAGTCGTGGCTTATCCACAGATTACACAGATTTGTTATAGCGAATCGCAAATGAAGCGGTTTGCACGAATAACATTGGCGGTGATCATTGGCTCGTAGTGCTTCTCGGCGGGAGAAGGACTACGACTTACGCCGTTTCCCGTTTCCAATCAGCTGCAAATTGAAGAACCGTATGGTTTGTCCGTTGCGAAAGACGCGGGTGGTGTAACACGGACTTATGGACCTCTCGATATACCGTCTCAAGTTCAGAAGCGGAGCAAGCGTCAAACAACTGACTTCGGGCCTCAGCCTTTGGCCGAAAGTTTTCAGAACGTCGTCCTTATCCAGCATCGCGTAGAGGATCAATCCGTCCAGTTAAGATCTTCTCTGTTTATCTCCCGCCCATCGGGTCGCGCCCCACCATTCCTCCCTTAGATCAATCTCCAAACTGAATTCCGCGCCGCCATCTCAAAGAGATGCTTGGGGCGTACTTTATCGTTTCCACCCGACGCTACCGCGTTACGGTACTGACCCGATCCAACAGTGGCGTTTGAGGCACAGCCATTCTGGATCAATCAACTACGTCTTCAAGAAATACCTGTCCATCTCGGCTAATGAGTTTGTAGTTCGGTTGTAGGTCGGGATTCTTCTGGATCTCTACCGGGACGTAGCGAAATTTGTATCGCGAGTATGGGAATTCCTCTTTCCTTCTAATCATTTCTCGCCAGTCGTCTATGCCACCACCCATATCAAGCGGTCCAAGCCCGTGGTCCATTGCGTACTTAATGAGGTTGAACCACATGTATTTCGCCAGGTAACGCTTGCAGTGTTTCTTGTCATACATCGGTGGGTGACATTCCCAGAAACCGCTTCGCTTTTGAATGAAATGTAAGGCGAGCTCTCCGCCTCGAAACAACATGAGTTCGTCCTTGGCTGCCAGCTCTTCAACATAATCAACTCCGAAAGCCCACTTGATTCGCTGCCCTCTCACTATCTGCTGCTCCCAAAGTTGCATAAACCCCTGCACCAGGGAGCGTTCATACGGTACGCATTCATATATCAAATCGCGATTATGTTTTTTAACGTAGGCGTAATCCGCTCGAGCGTGTCTGGAAAGGGATTTCAGGTAATCATCGAAATGAGTCTCGGTCTCTATGATTAACATTGAATCCTAGTCCTTTTACGCCCAGGAACCTGCATTTGAACCAAATTTGGTTGATTTTGGTCAAACCTTCAGGTATTGTGCGCGTTCTCGCACCACTGTTTACTCGAAAAGCCGGCCCTCATTAGTTTTTTGGGCGATTTCATTCTTCAAATCTGCCGGTGAACCTCGGAGCTTTCTAAACCGGCAAAATAAAGCAGATCTTCGTTGATGGCAAAGTACGTTTCCCCTTTTATATGTATTGTTATTGTTTTAGCCGCTGCGGGCGCGCGATCTCAGACTCCGTCGCTCCAACCCGTTGGGCATCCAAATCACTATATCGTTCTCATTGATGCCTCCGGCTCGACGTCAACTACTGGGGCAAGAAGGGCATTGTATCGGCGGGTGCTGACGGAGGATCTGCTGAAGCCTCTTTTTTCAACGGGTTTTGGTTCGGCCATACCTGCCTACGATACCCAACAGGATTCGCTCACTCTATTGCAATTCGGAATTCTGTACGACCATCTGCCAGACCCCTACACCCGGCTTGCTAAACACGATTTTCTTACGGACTTCATTCATCCCATTTACGTTCGACAGAAAGGCATCGATGCCGCGCGTATCGCGTCAGTCCTGGTCCCGGAGCAGACGTACAAATACACGATTCTGTCGTGGGCCAAACAACTGGCTTTAGATAAATTGAGTTCAACAAACTCGCAAGAAAACCTCAATCGCACCTTCCTGATAATTGTTAGTGACGGATTGCCGAATGAAAGCTCACCCAAAGATGAAATCAATATGGTCATCAAATGGGGTGGGGACAACTTCAAACGAGTATCTGAGGTTTTAAGTCAAATCAACAACGATTATCGCTTCACTGATGGTCAGGGAAAGGAGACCACCGCATGGTCCCAAATTATTACGAGTGATGATTCGCCTTCCTTGCCGTTTTTCATTGAGTCGTATGAAGTGTTTTCGAAGTCTCAAATGGATTGGGAGAGTAAAGCCACCTCATTAAAGCCCTTGGACAATCTTAGTTTCGAGTGGATCGAGACAAGCGGAAATTCACCACAGGGGATCTTGAAAGGAAGTTTGACTGAGGATTTTAAGACCTGGGCCACTGGTGTAAAGGTCGACGACGTCTTCCTATCTACGACCAATAACGGAGAACTCCGCTCACCCAACCTCGCGTTACCCATAAAGTTTAATGAAAAACTGACATGCGAACCTAAATCATTTCCAGCATCGTTGCAGGGTTCGTTTTCGCGCGCGGATAGACTGTTAGGCACACGCACGGTTCGTTACAACTATACGCAAACTGTCGAGGCACCGTTGCCGATCACCTGCAGGTTGTGGTTCGCGCTGCTCGTGATTGTGTCAATTTTTGCGATCGTTGCCGCGCTGCTGGGACTCGCTTACTTAATTAACAATCGCTTCTATAGCACCCAACTTTATCTCGATCTGCCCGGCATGCTCGTGCCGATTCGCATCAATCGCCACAGCGAGCGAACAGGTACAGCCCTGGTGCTACCCCAGGAGGGGCTTGAGGCATTGAGCCTGAGATTGCCGGGCCGGCTCAAGCAGTGGCTTTTCTATAGAGGGGCCACGATTTCAATTGCTACAGATCAACCAAATCTCGCATCGATCAGTTGGTCAAACGACGACGATGTTCCTCAAATTCGACTGCCCATTGGCCCCGGCTCGATTCGTGCAGTTTGGACCGACATGCCTCAGACTTCCTGCGCCCTCAACATTCAATTCCGGCAAAAGACTCACCACTCGGAAGTGACGCTGAAGTATCCGGCGGCGCTTATGGAAAACGTAAGGAGTAATACGATGACAGCCAAGGACATTAAAGTCTGGGTTGCGTTGGATCTTGGATCAGAATCGATGGCGGCTTATTACGAAACCGCCGACAACAGGAGCGGCATGATTGAGATGCAAGCCTTGTCAGAGACGATTATGAATTCAAACGCAGCCCAGGCGGCGCTCCAGGTCGAACTTCTGCGAGAGAAATCGGGTTCGGTTGAGAGAATCTCACCGCGTCTTTGGAACCGTGTCTCATTTAAAGATGGTGCGCAACCTGTTGAGCCGGAACCAGAGCATGCGACTTTGTGTTTTGCGAAAAATCCATCTCTCTACGCGGACTCCCTTTTCACTTTTTTTCATCGCCGCGGTGGATGGCCACCCGTAAGCAACGTGATCATGCCCAATCCAAAAATTCTGTTTCAGCATCAAGTGGGCGATATCTTCGATTCGATGGCGGTACTTGCGAAGAACGGGTCTCAGTCGGCTGGTAAGGAATTACATGTACGGCTTTCTCCCGAAATGCTGATCAAAGATCTTACCAGCCAGATCATCATCAACTTTGTCCTTGAATCACCCGAGTTGAGGAGATTCGATCAAAATGACATTCACCTTACCATCACCGTGCCGAATGTCTACAGCCTGCCTCACGCTGAGACCATAAAGCGGTTCATTCACCAAAACGTACCTAAACTTGCCGCAGTCGAAGTGTTATCTGAATCCGATTCAGTGGCGTATTACGCCTTGAGCGCGACAAACAACCAATCGGATTCGCCGGCTTTGAATAAGTTCAAGAAAAGTTGGGCAGAGCAATTTGAGATTAGCCAGAAACTATGTCTGGTAACAATCGATGTTGGAAAGGGCACAACAGACCTGAGCTGTGTGCTGGTTCAAGAACCGCCGCGAGAGCCTTCTCTGCTTGATAAGCTGCGGGGCAAGTCAGAAAGCCAGGAATCGCACCGCCGGCACACGGTTCAGGGTAAAACGGGACGCAGCAGCGGGGGAAACTACCTCAACTTTATTTTTGCGAAGTACTTCGACGAGCAACTGGCAACCGTCGGTAGAAAAGTCCCACTGATGTCTGAAAATGACGGGCTTCCTTTTGGATTTCTCAAGCGCGCCGACGCAGTGTTTCGCGGATCTCAGACTGAGACGCTCGCTGAATTGGAGCAGTTGATTGAACGGCTGAAAGCCGCCGTGAATGAGAATTATGAGATTGACGACCACTTATTCTCGTCGTCAGATCAAAGTCAGAAACTCGAGAGTATTGCAAAAATGATACTCGGTACTGTTCCCACTAAGCCTGATTTGGAAACGGAACAACGATTCAAAACCGAATTTGTCGCCGCGATGTCTCTCCCCAATCGCCTCGATCCTTTTGCCTATAGTTCGATAAGAGAAGCCTGGTCCAGCCAATCAGGTTTCGTTTCCAAAGCGAAAGTAACGATGAACTATTTATTAGGCCGTGGGACGCCTGCGGTCAGTTCGGGAACTAACAACGGCTTTGGGAACGCTGAGACTGCAAAGCTGAAAGACAAGATTCAGCATTACGTAGAACAGAATGTGGATAAGTTGTTGGATAGCCTACAGAGTTTGGTCCGTGCTCATCAGGTTGTAACGGTGGACCGGCAACGAATAGATAGTAGTTCTTTTGTAGTAGTTTCCGGACAGGCCTCGCAGTTCAAACCGTTGCGTAACGCGATCAAGCACAAGTGTAATGACCTTGGTATTCCCTCCGAACACGTGCTCACGGATCTTGATTCAGTTGCCCTGAAAGAAGCTTGTTGTAGAGGCGCCGTTAGCTTTTGGCAAGGGAGGCTTGTAGCCGTCAATCCTTCGGAACTGCACGGAACGTATGGTTGTATCGATCGGTTCAATAGTGGTTTCAAGGCTTTCGACATGAAAAAGTTGAATACCGAAGGAATTGACACGCTGTCTTTTCCAGTCGATTCCACCTTCTATGTTATTTATACGCCTCGTTCCCCGGAAGAAGTCCAGGACCTCAAACCTGAATTGTACGACGGTTCGACCGCCTTGATTGCGAGGATGACTGGCACGACGTTTACGCTGCGATACGATCCGAAGTCTTTGTCATTAACGATCAACGATCAGGAACTGATGATCGGGAGTTTTGGCAGTGTGGACAGTTCGATCTTTGAAAAGGTGTGGCCGGAGATTCTGGAGAAAAACAAGTTTTGAAGGAGAAAACGATGGGGTCCATCAAGGCATTGGCTCTGCTTACACTACTCGTGGTCGTACTGGTTCATCGTGCAAGTGCACAACCACCCGCTCCGGTGTTTCAGTATTACTGGGTCAGTCCTGACGAAGTGTGGCTCTGGCAATTAACGCCTGGCCTTCCTCCCGTCAAGGCAACCTTCAATCCTCTGAGTCAGCAATGGACCACCGACCCGGCAAACTCAGCGGAACAATGGCGTCAAATTTTTGAACTGGTGGCCAAGGGTTATCAAAAGGATGTGCAATTAGATACGCTTCAACCCAATACCTTGCAGGCGTTTGCACTCGCGAAGTTGAGGAATGAATATCCCAGAGTTGGTTGGGCAAAGCCGTTTCCACCAGTTGCCCAGATCTTTGTCCTACCCAGTGCGGACCCGCAAAAAGGACCACAAGTCAAAATAGTTGGTAATAGTAGTACCGAGCTAACTACCTTCTACAATGCCGCAAAGAAATGGACAAAGAGTGGTCCTATTAGTTTGAAACCTCTTTTTGAGGTTAATGACAAACCAGAAGAGTTAAGCCGCCTTTTCGGAATCGAGGTGGGGCAAGGCTCTGCAAACGAGCAGTGGAACACGGGATGGCACAATTGGATCGAGAGAATGTTGTCTGGCGGTACGCTTGAACAATTCACCTATGCCAGCTCTGATCAACAGCGGTGGATCCTCAAGCGCAAGCTGATTGCAAACGAGCGATTGGCCGACTATCCCAACGTATTACCGCCGACATTCGCTGCAATTCAGCCACCTGATATCACCCCGAAAAAAACAGGAGATAAATCAGCGGGCTTTCCTACCAGGTATGTACTCATCGCCGTGCTGCTGCTCGCGCTAATTCTTCCACTTGCACTGCCACAGCCCAGAAGAAGACTGAACGCATGGTTGCGGAATTCATCGGGGTCAAGCAGCCATGGCTCTAAACTCAAATTGACGCCGAACACGCTGAACGATTTACATCGTCGCGCGCTTGACCTCTGTAAGAAACGTCACGGCGCCGATGGTGTTACTCACGATCTCATCGTTTCTGCTCTCGAAAAAGCGAGACTCGTCTACGAGGAAGTGATGCCGGAGGTTGCTAAAGAAGAACAGGACCAACGCACTGAGATATTGAACGAATATCACACCCAATTGGGTGTTTCAGGAAAATCCGACGACGATCTCAAGCATTTGATCGGTTTGGGTCAAAAGGCTGAAGAGGTTTGTGCCACAGCCAGACAAACTCATTTCCCTGAGGACATTTTGAAACGAACAGGAAAACAACCACACCAAGAGTGGTCTGGTGAACAGTGGCTGGCTTTTTACCCGACCGTGATTAGCGCTTATAACAGCGCCTTGAAAGATGCAATCAAACACAAGACAGAGCTCGACGCCAGACTGAGTAGCCAGGCGACAAATCATCAAACCGAGTTAAGTAATCTCCAAACGACCCACGCTACAGAATCAGCAAAAAAGCACGGGGAATTGGAAAAAAAAACAAAAGACCAAGAGGAAAACATCACTAGTCTTACAACCAACTTAAGTGAGACACAGAAAGCCCTCACCGACGAAAAGGCCGAGGTCACGAGACTCAATGGCGTAATCGCGGACGCTGTAACCAAAGATCAAGCAACACAAGCAACAATGGCAGAGTTGAAAGAGAAGATTGATCAGATACAGCAATTGAGAGAACTATCGGTCAACTTGCGGACGTGGTTGCAGGGATATCACAACAAGCTTTTGCAGGAAAAGACGAGAGAGATTCGGACAGTCTCCGTTTTGACGTCGCTAGTCAATTTTTCCGTGGGCCAAATGTGCTTCGGCGTAGTGGCAGAGAAAGACGTTCTCACAAAGGCGTCGGCTAACAATGTCCTTAAGTTGATACGTGAGTTTGAGCAATCGGGGCGCTCATCGAGCCTGTTCACTTCTATCGAAAGCAAAATCAATACCCTGGTGCCTGATGTGAAAACTGACTTTGCGGACGACCTTTTTGGTGGCACCACCTATGACGATCAATTATTTCGCGAGTTCCTTAACTTCGTAAAACTGGATACCAAACGTGACCTTAGTCCGTTTTATATCGATATGGACAAAAACGAAGAGCAAAAGTTGGTTCACGTCAGCACCAACTGAAAGCGTCTTAATAGCCAGCGAGCGGCTCACAATTCACCTCGCACCCGGCGAACTTTCATTAACAAGTCTCGCTACCATCACTCTTGGAGGTTAACCTTGCATGACCTTATCCTGGTTTCTCTCATTCGTGCTTACTGCTTTGATATTGTTGTTGTTATTCGGCGCCCGCGCAATCTACAGAAAACCTCCGGTTGCTGGACACCTTAAGAAAGTAATTGGTCTCTACGTGATCGGCGTTTCCCTAATCCTGGTTTGGATGATTCTGCACTTCATCGGGTGGGGAACTAAAGGCAGTCCCGAGATTCCACCTACCCTTCAACGAAGACTGGCTCACACCGGCTATTACTTTGGGCGAAGGGGTGAACTGACCATCAGAGGTTCAGAAACGACTCCGGCACTGATTCGCCGCAATGAATCTTTAGCCTACCTGCCGGAGCAGGACGAGGAACAGAGAGAAATCATTCGCAAGCTGATGCCTGCGGAAGCGCTCGAAGCGCTCGGTGAACAGCCGCGTGAGAAGGCCCCAACGGTTAACAACGTGGACAACGCGCAAATGCTGGGTTTTACGAACCCTGCTTTGCAAGCCGGCGAATTCCTGACATTGAAACCGATCTGGGCTGCTGAGAAAGCACAGGAATGGAATCTTTCGTACCAGCTTCGCAATCTTCCCCTGCGAGTTAGTCAGTCGGAGAATGCAGTGGCGTCGCGTTGTATAAACATTCCCGAAGAACGTTGGCTTAAGCCAGGCGATACGATTTTCATCACACGTGTGTCCAAAGGGCAAACGTTCTTCACTTCGTTCCAATGGACCAGTGGCTCGAAGTATCGGTGGTTCTTTGAAAGAACGATCAACAGCTATTTTTACGGAACAGGAACAATCGCACCTGACGGAAGCCTGCAGTACACCAAGGGTCCGGGGACGTTGATGTCCGAAGTGGTTTTAAGCGACGGCGCGGTTCTCGCCAACCTTGTGCGTCGTGCCAGGAAGGAATTTCGTGATGACATCAGTTCAATCGAGCAGGACTGGTGGGGAATCTTTAGCAGCTTGATCTTGATCCGAGAGAATCGTGATGACAGGAATTCGAGAATTGGTTTGATTATTTCCGACAGTTTATTCCAGGATCCGAGTCGAAAAATCTATATCAATTATTCAGGCCTCTCGTCTCAGCCACTGACAGCATCCGGCCACCAGCCCGCCAATATCACAGTTCCGACCGGCGCGAGAGTCAGCTATGGATTGCGAGGACGCGAGAATTCCTTCGAATTCGAGTTGCCCGGCGAAGTGACCGCCGACGCAACCTGGGGACAGATTGTACGCGTCTCCTTCGTCCAGCCGAAAGTGTGGCCGCTCCCACCTCAACCAAACCAGGACTTCATCATCACCAGCACCAACGAATACATCCCACTGGACGGTTACCTGCTCGATGCGGGCAACCCAAAACACTCTTTCTACGCGAAGGCGCAGTTGAACGCGGCGCTTGATGAACTCAGCGTCAATGACGGCAAGAACGTTGTGAGACCTGACTCAAAAGCCGGTAATGACGCCATTGAGCCGCGCAAGTTTCCACTGGGTACTGATGCGACTATCGGAGACTACGATCAGGGTGTGCTCTTTGGATTACTGTCATCGCAGTCGCCTCAACGGTCAGCAGCATTTGCGAGGCGGCTGCTGGCCCCCGGACCCACTGGTCGCGCTGCAACCGTACTGATACTTGTGAATGGTCTTGTTTTTCTAGTGTTGCTCTGGAAAGACAAATTGAACAGGCCGACTCTCTTTTTAATGTGGTCCGGAATCTGGGGCATTGGCCTGACGCTGCTCTGTATTCGCCTCATGCTTATTTATCGTGTCAGCCTGTCGCCTCCGCTCGACGCAACGTTGTCGGAAGTTCGCAATGTGTTCGACAAGGGCGTTGACTATGCGCTGTTGGGTTTGCTGGCTTTCGCCATATTCACTGTGGTCCTTAATTTTGCTCGGCGATACAAAAGGCAACTCACCTTAAAAAGACGCACAGTTATTTTGCTGGTTATGCTGTGGGCCGGCATCATTATCGGCTATACAGTTTTAGGCAGATTCTTCGGCACAAATCAGGCGTTCCTCAGTATCAGAATAAGTCTTGCAGATCATCTTCTGGTGGTGGTCGGACTCACGCTACTGGCGCGATATATACTCGAACACGCCCGCGCTTTGACCGTCTTCCTGCTGCTGCTGACCCTCGCCCTCGAGATAGTTGTCGTAAAGGACGCTGGTTCGATTATTTATAGCTGGTCTTTCCTGTTTGTAGTAATCACCATCTGGGGTTGGCGTAGACCACGACGGATTTTCTCGAATTGGTTTGCCAACATGATTGCGCGCTTTCCACGAGCGCGCCGGATGCAACGCGTTTTGTCGGCTCCTTTCAGTGGTCCACGAGTCAGTGCGGTTTTGAATTTTATCCGTGAATGGGGACCGCAAGTTCTTATTCCAATGGCAGCGATTTCTACCTTTCTGATTTTGCCTTACGTCATCCAGGTGGGGTGGATGCGAAAGCACTGGACGACACCTTGCCACCAGCCGACGGAAATCTCTCGCTCCTCGAACTCCCCTGAGGTGCAGCCTGCAACTACGGAGCGCCAGAACGCTTGGGACGCGTGGTTCTCCGGCATTTGACCGACCTCCCATTGACCAGGCAAGGAGGTGAGCACCTGTCGAGCCAGGTGCCGGCCCACGCCGGCCCTTCGATACTTCTTGAGGACAAAAAACTGGTCCATCCAATGGGCGTCCGTGCCGATCTTGGCTGCCCGATCCACCAATGCGAAACCAGCGTAGCGGGCGGCAACCGTAGCGACGTATGCACGACAGTCGTTGCTAGACCAGAAGCGATCGAGCGAATACCCGTACTCCCCATGGATGTCGAGGTCCTGGTCCCATATGTCTGACAAATCGTGTTGGTAGAGCTCAAGCATTCTCTGGATCGGCAATCGATCCTCGGCCACA
>Ga0207709_10002370_pt1 | contig 11897 bp, 9 predicted proteins | sample KBSM34metaG_FD_184397 | JGI IMG/M metagenome (GOLD analysis project Ga0207709, IMG submission 184397) | Miscanthus rhizosphere microbial communities from Kellogg Biological Station, Michigan, USA - KBS M3-4 metaG (SPAdes) (version 2) | ecosystem: Host-associated > Plants > Roots > Rhizosphere >...
ACGTCCGGCAGACGCTCGACGGCCCCGGTCTCGACGTTGACTGCCAGAATCTGCGTTCCTCCGGGAGGTTCCGCCCGGATGATGACGCTCTTGCCGTCGGCCGACCAGCGCATGAAATGGCCAGCCGCGCCATCGCTGGAAAGCTGGTGCGGATTCGAGCCGTCGGCATTCATCACCCAAAGCTGAAAGCGGCCATCGCGGTCTTCATGATACGCGATGTGTTTCCCATCGGGGGAGAAGAAGGGATTGATGTGAATCCCGGTATCGGAGGTGAGCCGCTTGAGCGCGGTATCCGCCACCTGAACCGTCCAGATGTCGTTCTGTCCTGACCGGGAAGAGAAGAAGGCGATGACTTTCCCGTCGGGCGACCAGTTTGGCTGGTAGTCGCCTCCCGGACCACTGGTGAGTTGCCGGTCGGTCTCGCCTTCCACATGCAGCCACAGGTTCATGTCTCCGTTACGATCCGAATTGAACGCGATGGTGCGTCCATCCGGAGACCAGGCACCCCGGCTCTCCACCCGAGTCGTGGCGATGACCGGCTCGGGTTGCCCAGTCGTTTTCCCGGTGGCCGGGTCGAGCGGCAAACGCCAGAGGTCGGCCTCGATGCGGAAGATCGAGAAGGCCAGGCGTTTCCCATCGGGGGCGATCGATGGCTCGAGATCGTCACCGGCGCCCGTAGTGAGCTGCTCCGGTGGCGAACGCGGTTCGCCGCTCTCGGAAACCGCCACCCGCCAGAGATTGAGTCCTCCGCCCCGCAGTGAAGAGAAGTAGATGAACCGTCCCGAGGGCGACCACGCCGGATTCACATCCACCACGTCGTCATGGGTCACCCAGGTGGTCTTGCCGGTCGCGAGATCCACCACGACGATGTCGGACTTGGGTTGCTGCAATCTCCGGAAGACCAGGCGTTTTCCGTCCGGCGACCAGCGGGGGCTCATGTGCGACACCTCGTTCGAGCTGTCGCTGGTGACCTGCCGCGGGTTGTGACCGTTCTTGTCGGTAAGCCAGATCCGATGCGCGCCACCCCAACCGGCGTCTACCGCGATGTGATTCCCATCGGGCGACCAGCTCGGGCTGAAGGCTCCCGAGAGGAGATGCTCTTCGGCTCCCGATTTGGGATCGACCGTCCAGACATCGCCGCCTTCGGCGTATAAGCCGAGCACGTCTCCCGGCTCGAGCTTGCCATCGGAAAGACTGGAACGGACCAGCGCGATGACACTGCCGTCGGGCGACCACGCGGCCTGGATATCGTCGCGCGATCCTTTCGTGAGCTGAGTCTCCTCACCGCCTGGATAGGTTCGGAGAAACAGGTTGCGGTAGCCTCCGACGGTCCGGGAGAACACCAGCCGCGCCCCGTCAGGCGACCAGGATGGCCACTCCTCCACCGCTTCGTCCGAGGTGAGCTGGGCCAGTCGAGTGGCGGCAGCTCGTGGAGGTGGCTGGGTCCGGTGAGTGGCGAGCCAGAAGATGACAGCGAGCGCCCCCAAGCCGGCGAAGGCGAGGACTCGAGTCCGACGAGCCGACGCTCCGGCAGCAGACGGTGGCTCTTCGTGAAACCGTAGTGCATCGCTGAACTCGCGTGCCGACGCGAAACGGTCTGATGGATTCTTTGCCATCGCCTTGGAGACCGCATTGCTGAGTTCAGGCGGAATATCGGGAGACGCGGGGAGCGGTGTCGCCTCCCGGGTCAGGACGGCCGCGATCAAGCCTTGCAGGGTTTGCCCGGTGAACGGCGGCTTCCCCGACAGCATTTCGTAAAGCACGACTCCCAGCCCGTAGATATCTGCGCGCCCGTCGATTTCCAGTTCGCTGCCGGCCTGCTCGGGACTCATGTAGGCCGGCGTTCCCACACTCACCCCGGCCTGAGTCATCCGATCCGGCCCGGCGGCGGAGACCGCTCGTGCGATCCCAAAATCGGCGATCACCGCGTGTCCAGCTTCGAGCAGAATGTTGTCGGGCTTGATGTCGCGATGGATCACCCCGTGCTGGTGGGCGAAAGCCAGCGCGTCCGCCACCTCGCGCGCGATCCGGACCGCCTCGGCCGCCGGCAGCTTGCCATCGCGCTCGAGCCGAGCCTTGAGCGAACCGCCTTCGACGAGCGGGGAGACGTAGTACAGGACGCCGTCCACGGCGCCTGAGTCGTAGAGCGGCAGGATGTGGGGATGACGCAGCCGCGCGGTGACCCGGATTTCCTGCAGGAACCGATCGCTTCCGATCATGGCCGCGAGTTCCGGCCGCAGGACCTTGATCGCGACCTGACGATCGTGCTTGAGGTCGTGGGCCAGGTAGACTGTGGCCATGCCGCCCTGTCCCAGCTCCCGCTCGAAGCGGTAGCGGTCGGAGAGGGCTGACGTGAGGCGATCGTTGATGGTCAAGGGCGGTCGTGAGTCTGGAGTCGTGGGTCGTGTGTCAATGGTGGATGGTCGGTGATCAGTGGTTGATGCCGGGCAAATGGCCCCGGGTCACTATTTCGAGACTCATGACTCATGACTCATGACCCACGACCATCGACTATCGACCATCGACCATCAATCGCTGCACCCAGAACGGCTTCCCCGGCGGCCCCGCCCTCAACTGGTACTCTCCTCGCTCCGGAGTCCATTCGAAATCGTAGGTTTCCCCGACCTGGACGGCCTGCAGCGCATTGACTTCGACCGCCTGATGGGTCGGAAGGTCGGCTCCATCCTTGGCCACTCGACGCCAGCGGACCAGTGAGCTGTCCTGATATATCCCGAATCCAACCGGCAGCGCCAATCCAATGTTGATGAATCGGAACCGATGCGGCACCCCCGACTTTAGCTGAAGAGGGCCGGGCAGCGAATCACCATTGATGAGAATCCGAGGCGGCTCGGGATTCGGTGAATCCCATCCCGCGACGAACACATGATCCCTGAGGGGATCGAAACGCTGGCCGGGCTCAAGCACCACGATTGCCCCGTACAAGCCCGAGGAGAGTTGCTCCAGATCGTTGAGATGGGTGTGATAGATGAAGGTGCCCGCGCGAGGCAGGAGGAGATGCGCCGTGAACGAATCGCCCGGTGCTATCACCGGAGCGAGCTGTTGGCCATCGCCACTCCATCCGGCGACACCATCGGAATAACTCAGCAATTCCACCCCGTGCCAGTGGATCGCGGCGGCTTCGTGGAGCCGGTTGGTGACGACCATGTCGGTCGGTTGTCCTCGAGTGAGTACCAGCACTGATCCAGGGATCTCCACTGAGTCGGGCTGCGGTGGTTTGGCACCTCGCTGCAGGACGAATCCGAGTGCCCGCTTCGCGCGATGCCGCTGCTTGCCCTCGTCTACGTAGAGATGCAGGCGACGTGCCTTTCCCTGGTTCGGAGGCGTCCAGCCCGGGCCCGGATGGACGGTGATCCCTACCGCTAGCCCTGCCATGTGAATCATGGGATCGTGGGACATCTCGTCATGAGTACCAGCCGCCACCTTGTTGAGCCGGGACTGCGGCACGACGTGAAAGCCTACGTGACAATGAAAGAGCCAATTGCCGGGACGATTGGGCGCGAAGCTCATCGCCATCGTGGTGAAGGGCCGCATCTCCTCGGTGACGACCATCCGCCGGTCATCGGCCGCGTATACCGTGTCTGAAACGCCGTCGCCGCGGGACAGGACCTGGTAGTAGAACCCGTGCAGATGCATGGGATGCGTGCGCCCGCTCAGGTTGATCACCCGCAGGCGCACGGTATCTCCTGTAGTCGCCTCGATCCGGTCGGTGTATGGCCAGGAGCGCCCGTTGATCGTGATCGCGTTCCGATAATCAATCGGACGATACACAGCCGAGTCCACCCTGCTGCCCCAGATATTGATCGCAAAAATCCGGTCGGGAGCGACAGGGCCCGGTGGATCCACGATCAGAGCCCCCGCCACCTCCTCGCGTTCATCGTTGACGTGCCGGTCCGGCGTATGCTTGCCGAGCACAGCACGGTAGAAGTAGGTGCCGGCCGCGGTTGCCGTGAAGCGGACCTGCCGGGCTTCTCCGGGCCGCAGGGTCAAACTGTCCTTCAGACCGGCCGACTGAGTTAAGAGGCCGAAAATTGAGATGGTCGAGTCCGTCAGGGCATTCCTGATGGTCGCTGCAATCGTGGTTCCTTCCTTAATCCGAATCAGCGGACCCGGGACCTGTGGCGCCTTACCAGCCTCGGCGAAGGCCGCGACCTCGATGGCCGGGCCGCTGTCCGCCTCGGGGCGCCAGGTTCCCATTCTGACTTCCAGCTCGATGCTGAGCGTGTCTCCCCGAAGCTGTCCGGCCGGGGCCCGGTTGTCGTTGGCCTCGATTCCATCCATGGAGCGCGACGGTACCCGCGACACTGGATTCACCGCGGCGACCAAACCGAGGCATACCACTCCGGCCAGACTCACGAACGCCCCGCCAATAAAGCGGGGTACCCCGGGAAGGGAGCGGTCACCATCGTGGCTGGACAGGGAGACCTCCTGACAGTCGCCGCCCTACAAGCGCTGTGAAAATGAGAATAGGGAATATGCCGGGTGGGCGACCCATTTGTCACGCCGAAGCAGCGTGTCAAATGAGCCGTATATTGAGGCATGTTCCCGATCCGCGACGAGAATCCTACCCTCCGCACTGCCTACGCGACCTACGGAATCATCGCACTCAATGTGCTGGCCTGGGTGCTGGTGCAGGGGATGGGCGCCGAGCCACGGCTCAGCCAATCGGTTTGCGAATTGGGGCTCATTCCGGGGGAGTTTCTGCACCGGCTTCCTGTTGGCTTCGAGATCCCGATGGGCAGGGGGATGAGCTGCGTCGTTACGCCGGGCTTCTCCTGGTATGCCGTCTTTACCTCGATGTTCATGCACGGGAGTTGGCTCCACCTGATCGGCAACATGTGGTTCCTCTGGGTCTTCGGGAACAACGTTGAGGACGCGATGGGCCGGGGGCGATTCGTGATTTTCTACCTGCTCTGCGGCCTCGCGGCGGTTGTGACGCAGATGGCCGCGGGACCCTCGTCAGCGGTTCCCATGGTCGGCGCGTCCGGCGCTATCGGCGGAGTGATGGGATCCTACGTCCTGCTGTATCCCCGCGCCCGGATCAGGACCTTCGTCTTCGTGTTCTTCATGGACATCCCCGCCTACTTCATGCTGGGCTACTGGTTCCTGTTGCAGCTATTGGGAGGCAGCATGCCGCAGGAAGGCGGTGGTGTCGCCTTCTGGGCCCACGTCGGCGGGTTCGCCGCGGGACTGCTCCTCACTCCGATCTTCCGCAATCCGGAGCTCCTCGCAGAGCATCGTCGCGTCGCGCGCTTCGTGTGAGTCACGCCGTTCCATCCCTCTTCGCCGCCCGCTTCCCCTGGCTTGCCGGTCTCGCCGAGGTGGAAGGCATGGGCCTCCTCGTGGATCACACGCTGCTCCGTCCCGAAGCCAGGGCAGAGGACATCGCGCGACTCTGCGATGAAGCCGTCCAGCTTCGGTTCGGTGCCGTTTGCGTAAATGGTGCCTGGGTCAGGGAATGTGTGCGCCGTCTCGATGGCGCGAGCGTGAAGGTGGCATCGGTGATCGGATTTCCTCTCGGCGCGATGTCTACCACCGCCAAATCTGCCGAGGCCGAGCTGGCAGTGGGCGACGGAGCAGCCGAGCTGGACATGGTGATTGCCATTGGCGAAGCCTGCGCCGGGAACTGGATGATGGTGGAGGAAGATATGGGTCGCGTTGTCGAGGCTGCTGGCGGCACGCCAGTCAAGGCGATCCTGGAGAGCGCGCTCCTCTCGCCGTCCGAGCTGGAGCAGGCCTGCCGCGTGGCACTGCGAAGCGGCGCACGCTTCGTGAAGACCTCGACCGGCTTTCATCCTGCCGGTGGCGCGACTGTGGCGGCCGTCGCGGCTATGCGACGCGTCGTGGGGACCGCGATGGGTGTAAAGGCGTCGGGGGGAATTCGGAAGGCGGAGGATGCCCTGCAAATGCTGGCGGCCGGCGCCGAACGGATCGGCAGCTCGGCCGCGGCAAGCTGGAGTGGCCTTGTGGGGCCTGGCGCACCACCACTCGCCCAGCTCTTGACCAGGGTAGGAGCTATTTCGGTCTGATCGTTACGCGACCGCGCGCGGACCCATCGGCATGGTCGTGGCCGGCTCGACGACCACCTCGCGGCCCATCACCTTGGCCAGCACGTCGGCCTTCTGGTTGCCACCCCAGCACTCGAGCGACAAGTCCGCCTCGGCGTAACGCGGGGCCGCCTTGATCGTGATGAGTGTCGGGCAGATCTCGGCGCTTACGGTTTCCACGATCGCGGTATGACCGCGGTCCAGACCGTCGGCCACTCGAAGCAGCCCGCTCATCCGCCGCACGATATCGCGATCGGCCGGCTCCAGCGCTGAGAGGTGTTCGTGCTTCTTGCGCGGGCCGCGCCGGCGGTGGTAGCGACTGATGAGCGCCACCAGCATCCGCTCGCGGGGTGACAGCGGCAGCCGTTCGGCGTGCATGATCAGCTGGAAGCTGTGCTTGTGGTGCTTGCGATAACTCACCAGCTGGCCGACGTCGTGCAGCAGGGCCGCCGCTTCGAGCAGGAACCGCTCCTCCTCCGTCACCCCCATCCGCTCACCCAGCTGATCGAAGAGCGAGAGTGCCAGGAGCCGAACATGCTCGACATGGCGACGATCCCCATGGCAGCGTTCCACGAATTCCCGGATCAGGCGGAGCGGGTCATCCGCGGCGGGTGCCGCCTCGGCTCCGACCATCTCGAGCAGTAAGCCTTCCCGAAGACCAAAGGCACTCACCTTTACTTCGCGCGCTTCGATACGGAGCAGCAGCTCCGCGGTCACCGCGAGCCCGGCCAGGATGATGTCCGCCCGCTGCGGGTTGAGTCCGGGGACCTGACCGCGCTGCTGGGGGGTCATCGCGGTGAGCCACTCCAGCAGGTGCTCGACCTCCGCCGTGTTGACCGCGGTGCCGTGCACCGGGTCTGCCGCCGACAGACCGCGCCGGGCCGCGGCCATTCGGCCAAGATTGGTGAACGAGCCACCCGATCCGATCAGGACGGGGGAGCTCCAGTCGCGGAGGGGGAGTTTGCGCCGCAGCTGGCGACGTACCCAGTCGCGCAGCTTGGACACCGACTTCCGGGTGTCCTTTCCCTCGCCCATGTGCAGCTCGGTAAGGCGGACCGCCCCGAAAGGAACCGAAAGGCTCTGCTCGATCAGCCCGTCTACCGCGGCGATCAGCTCGAGGCTGCCGCCTCCGATGTCCGCGATAACCGTGCGACCGCCTTCCAGCGGGAAGTGATGGGCCACCGACCGGTAGGAGAGTGCTGCCTCGGTTTCCGCATCGATGATCCGGAGGTCGAACCCGGTCTCTTCCTTCGCCCGGGTCACGAATTCCTCTCCGTTGATCGCTTCGCGGACAGCGGCGGTGGCCACGGCCGCAACCCGGCTCACGCCACGACGCTCGCAGACATCCCGCATCCGCTTGAGGGCCGCAATGGCCCGTTCAATGGCTTCAGGGTCCAGCCGCCTGGTCCGCGCGACGCCGGTCGCGAGACGCGGCTGTTCCTTTACCTCCGCAATGACCGACAGCCCCGACTGCGGGCCGTACTCCGCCACCAGGAGCCGGATCGAATTGGATCCCACATCGACGGCGGCCAGGCGCTCACGGGGTTCGGGTACTGGTACGGATGTCATGCGATCGGTGTCGGAGTAGCGCCGGAGGTCCGGGCTTCGCCCCGATCCTCGGCGTGGTGTTTGATTGACTTCCCTTCCACCAGAAAGACTACATCCTCGGCCACGTTGGTCGCGAGGTCGGCTACCCGCTCGAGGTTCCGGCTCACCAGGAACAACTCCATCCCCGCGCCGATCATGTGCGGGTCTTCCATCATATGGGTGAGCAGGATGCGGAAGACCGACCGGTGGAGATTATCCACTTTGTCGTCCCGCAGACAGACCTCCCGCGCCGACACGGCGTCTCCCCTGATGAACGCTTCAAGTGAATCCGAAAGCATATCCCGCGCCAGCCGGGCCATTTCGATGATCTCCGGCTCCGGCGCGATCGGGCGGGCGTGGCTCAACCGTTCCGCCGACTGGGCGATGTTGACCGCGTGATCTCCCACCCGCTCCAGATCGTTGGCGATCTTGAGCGCCGAGGTGAGCATTCGGAGATCGCGCGCCATCGGCTGCTGCAGCGCGAGGAGGTTTACGCACGCCTCCTCGATCTCCATTTCCATGTTGTCGATGGCCCGGTCACTGCTGATGACGCTGTGGGCCTTCGAGGCGCTGCGCTCGAGGAGCGCGTCCACCGCCAGGCCAAGCGCCGCTTCCGCCTCCCCCGACATGGTGAGCAGGCGTACCTTCACGTCGTTCAGCTCGTCGTGGAAATGGCGATGCATCTCGGAGCTCATCCGAATCTCCCGGTAATGTATGCTTCAGTGCGTTCACTGGCAGGAGCGGTGAAGATCCGTTCGGTCTCTCCCACTTCGATCAATTCCCCTCTATCGAAGAAGCCCGTCAGATCCGACACCCGTGCCGCCTGCTGCATGTTGTGGGTTACGATCACGATCGTGTAGGACTGCTTCAGCTCGACAATCAGCTCCTCGACTTTCTGCGTGGCGATCGGATCCAGGGCCGAACAGGGCTCGTCCATCAGCAGTACCTCGGGCTGGTTCCCCAGCGCACGCGCGATGCACAGCCGTTGTTGCTGACCGCCCGAAAGCCCGGTGCCCGGCTCGTCCAGCCGGTCCTTTACCTCGTCCCACAGCGCCGCCTGCCTCAGGCAACGCTCGACCAGGTCCGGCAAGTCCCGTTGCGGGACCAGCCGATTCAGCCCGGGACCATAGGCCACGTTTTCATAAATCGTCTTGGGGAACGGATTGGGGCGCTGGAACACCATGCCCACCCGAAGCCGGAGAGAGACCAGGTCGGTCCGCGCACCGAAGATGGACTTCCCTTCGAGCAGAATGTCCCCCCCGTAGCTGGCACCCGGCAACAGGTCGTGCATCCGGTTGATCGAGCGCAGGAAGGTAGATTTGCCGCATCCGGACGGTCCGATGATGGCGGTGACCGCGCGCCGGGGAATCGTGAAGGTGATTCCTTTCAGCACCGGCCCCGCGCCATAGGAAAACTTGAAGTCGCGGGCTTCGATCGCCGGATTGCCGGCCTCGATCGAGGGCCGCGGTCCGGAGCGCGGGGTCAGTGTGGTTTTGAGCAGCGGTGCCGGCGCGGAGGAAGGCACTGCGGGATTAGTGGACATGGCGGTCATCCGAATCGTCCCGTGATATAGGCCTCAGTCTGTTCCTGCTTCGGGGCGGTGAAGAGCTGCCGGGTCGGACCGGTCTCGATCATGGATCCCATATAGAAGAAGGTCGTGGTGTCCGACACCCGTGCCGCCTGCTGCATGTTGTGCGTTACGATTACGATGGTGAACGCCTTCTTGAGCTCGAACACGAGCTCCTCGATTCGCGAGGTCCCGGCCGGATCGAGTGACGCGGTCGGCTCATCGAGCAGGAGGACCTCGGGTCGTGGCGCAATGCTCCGCGCGATGCAGAGCCGCTGCTGCTGGCCGCCCGAAAGCGCCACGGCGCTGGTCCGGAGCCGGTCCTTCACCTCGTCCCACAGCGCCGCCTGTTTTAGCGAGCGCTCCACGATCTCGTCCTGTTCCCCCCGCTTGGGCCGGCCATCCAGCCGCAATCCGGCCGCCACGTTGTCGTAGATCGACATGGTCGGAAACGGGGTAGGCTTCTGGAATACCATCCCCACCCGGCGGCGGAGCTGCATCGCGCTCACCCCCGACTGATAGACGTCCTGTCCGTCCAGCAGCACCTTCCCGGTAATCCAGCCACCTTCCGTCAACTCGTGCATGCGATTCAGGGTCCGGAGAAAGGTGGACTTGCCGCAGCCCGAGGGACCGATCAACGCGTTGACGCTATTGTTGGCGAAGGTCAGCGTGACATTCTTCACCGCGGTGAATTTGCCGTACATCGCGGTGAGTTTGTCGGTGCCAAGCCGGACCTGCTGCTCAGGCATGGAACCTCCTCCGCGTGGCGAGGCGAGCACCCACACTCACACGAAGACCACCAGGATCAAGAACCAGCGCCGAGGCCCAGGCCAGCTGGTGCCACTCTTCATAAGGGCCCGTGGCGTACTGGAAGACCACGAGCGGCAACGCAGCCATCGGCTGGTTGACATTGAAGTTCATGTATTGGCTGCCCAGCGCGGTGAACAGGAGCGGGGCCGTTTCACCCGCGATACGGGCCACGGCCAGCAGACTGCCTGTCACGATCCCCGGGAGAGCGGTGCGCAGGATGATGCTCAGGCTGGTGCGCCACCGGGGGTACCCCAGCGCCAACCCCGCCTCTCGAAGGGAATGGGGCACCAGCTTGATCAGCTCCTCGGTCGTGCGCATTACCATTGGAATCATCAGCATGGCCAGCGCGGCGCTTCCTGCGACCGCCGAGAAGTGCTTCTGCCGCGCGACGATCCAGGTCCACGCGAAGACCCCGACCACGATTGACGGCGTCCCGTTCATCACATCGGCGACGAATCGCGTCACTTTAGTGAGCCTGCTGCCCGGATACTCGGCGCAGTAGATGCCGGCTCCAATGCCGAGGGGCACGCCGAAGAGGCTCGCCAGTCCTACGATGAGCAGCGTCCCGACGATAGCGTGCGCAACCCCGCCTCCGGTCTCTCCGGCCGGAACCGGGAGCTTGGTGAAGAAGTCGATCGAGAGGCTGCTGGCGCCCTTGAGCACGAGGTTGAAGAGGATGAACAAGAGCGGCAGGACGGCCAGGATCACGGCAACGACCATGAGCCCGACCATGAAGTTGCTGATCCAGCGCCGGAGCACTCGCCGGTTCATACTGCCTTGCTCCCGATGGCGGCGCCCCGCGCCACCCGCCAGATGAGGAGCCGCGCGGCCGCATTCACGAGGATAGTCAGCGCGAACAGCACGAACGCCACGTAGGTGAGGGCCGAGAAGTGCATGTCGGTCGCGGCTTCGGAGAATTCATTGGCGATCACCGCCGCCATCGTATAGCCGGGCGCGAAGAGCGACGCCGCGATCTCGTGCCGGTTTCCGATCAGCATGGTGACCGCCATGGTCTCCCCCAGTGCCCGGCCCAGGCCGAGGATGATCGCGCCGAAGATGCCGGAGCGGGCATAGGGGATGATCGCCGAGATCACCGCTTCCCAGCGGGTCGCGCCCAGCGCGAGCGAGGCCTCCCGCTGGCTGTCGGGAACCGCGAGCAGCACCTCCCGCGCGACCGACATGATGAACGGCATGATCATGATCGCGAGGATGATGCTCGCGGCGAGCATCGAGGGTCCGTAGATCGGTCCCTGGAAGAACGGCAGGAAGCCGAACACGGCGCGGAGGGCCGGGAAGATGAACTTCCTGAGGAAGGGGATCAGGACGAAGATCCCCCAGAGGCCGTAGACCACGCTGGGAATCGCGGCCAGCAGCTCGATCACGAACGCCACCGGTTGCCGCAAGAACTTGGGCGCGAACTCGGTGATGTAGACCGCGACCCCAAGCGACAGCGGTACCGCGATGAGCAGGGCCAGGAACGAGGAGAGCAGGGTCCCGAAGATGAGCGGGAAGGCTCCAAACTTCTCCGCGACGGGGTCCCAGATGGAATCTGTTATGAAGTTGAAGCCAAACTGGCCCATCGCCAGCCGGGATCCCATGTACAGCTCGTAAACCAGAAAGCCGAGCAGCACCGGGATGGCCGAGGCCGCCAGCGTAAGGACCACCCGGAAGAGCCGATCTGCCGCGTTCGAAGTGCCGGTGAGGGTCCGGTGCGTAACGGCTGGCGCGATCCTATCTACGGCAGGGGACGCAGGGCTGGTCATGGGGGGAGAACGTAGAGTGACTCGACGCCCTGACAGTCACGGATTTGTAACGGATGTGTAACTACGGACTCCGTACCCCGTACCGAGTACCTAGTACCGAGTACC
>Ga0207709_10002376_pt1 | contig 11872 bp, 9 predicted proteins | sample KBSM34metaG_FD_184397 | JGI IMG/M metagenome (GOLD analysis project Ga0207709, IMG submission 184397) | Miscanthus rhizosphere microbial communities from Kellogg Biological Station, Michigan, USA - KBS M3-4 metaG (SPAdes) (version 2) | ecosystem: Host-associated > Plants > Roots > Rhizosphere >...
GGGGGTCTCTCGCTCTTCAGTGGTCAGATGTGCACCACTCCGCAGAACATCTACATCCCGGACGCCGGTGTGCGCACGGACCAGGGTGTGATCGCACGAGACGACGTCATCACCGCACTCCTCGCGGCGATCGACGATCTGGCAGGCGCACCTCGCCGCGCCGGTGCCGTCTGCGGCGCGCTGCAGTCCGACGCGACGCTGCACTCGATCACCGCGCTCGCCGACGCGGCCGAGGCGAGCGGGACCCTGGTCCGCAGGCCGCTGCCGTACGCGCACCCGGACTACCCCCAGGCCCGGGCGGCGACCCCGCTGGTCATCCGGGTCGACCCACGCCGGGGAGACACCCTTCCCGAGGGCGAACAGTTCGGTCCGGTCGCGTTCCTCGTCGACGCCGCCGACACCGCCTCCGCGGTGGAGCACGCGACCGCGAGCGTCCGCAGTCACGGCGCTATCAGCTCGTACCTCTACTGCACCGACGACGCCATCATCGACGAGGTGGCCGACGCATACGCCGACGCCGGGGCCTCCCTCTCGGCGAACCTGGTGTCCTCGATGCCCATGCAGTTCGCGGCCGCCTACAGCGACTACCACGTCACCGGCCTCAACCCTGCCGGCAATGCGACCCTCACCGACGAGTCCTTCATCGCCGGGCGATTCCGCATCGTCCAGGATCGTCGCCAGATCGAAGGGGAGTAACCATGTCCCAGTTCACATCCGGCGTCTACATCTACGACGCGGTTCGTACCCCGAAGGCGCGGGTCCGGCGCCAGGGCGGCACGTTCGCCGACGTACCCTCACACGAACTCCTCGCCCAACTGCTGTCCGCCCTGCAGGAACGCGGACTCCCCGCCGACACGGTCGACGATGTCATCGTCGGCACCAGTACGGCTGTCGGCGACCAGGGCGGCGATGTTGCGCGTGCCGCTGTGCTCTGGGCGGGCTGGCCGGACCAGGTCGGCGCCGGGGTGGTCTCCCGACTGTGCTGCTCGGGGCTCGACGCGATCGAGTCCGCCTCGGCCAAGGTGGCCTCCGGCATCGCCGATGTCGTCGTCGCCGGCGGCGTCGAGTCGATGTCGCGGGTACCGATGCTCTCGGACAGGCCGGCCTTCGTCTCCGACGAGGAGCTCGGCGACCGCACGGGCTACGTGACCATCGGGGTCTCCGCCGACCTCACCGCAGCCGAATACGGTTTGACACGAACGGATCTCGACGCCTACGCGGTGACCTCGCATCGCCGCGCCGCCGCGGCCCCGGCGTCCCGGTCCGTGATTCCGGTCCGCTCGGGCGCCACCACGATCCTCGAGTCGGACGAGGGACCCCGACCGGACATCAGTCTCGAGTCACTCGCCGAACTCGCCACCCTCTTCGGGGAGGATCCGTCGTGGAGCAGGGTGGCGATGCGTCTGCCCGCCGTCCGGCGTCCGGATGGCGGGCTGCACACCGCCGCCACCGCCCCGCAGATGGCGGACGGTGCGGCGATGGCGGTCTTCGGTTCCTCCGCCGCGCGCGATCGGATCGGCCGCGAACCGATCGCGGAGGTGGTTGGCGTCGCCCAGGCCGCCGTGCGCTCGCCGCTGCTGACGGCATCCGTTGTCGCCTCCAGGCGTGCCCTCGAGAACGCGGGGATCACCGCCGGGCAGCTCGACGTGATCGAGGCGAACGAATCCTTTGCCGCATCCGCCCTGGTGATGACCCGCGAGCTGGGGCTCGATCCGACCAGGGTCAACCCGCTCGGCGGATCGCTCGCCACCGGCCACCCACTGGGCGCGGGTGGTGGAGCCCTCCTCGTCAACGCCCTGGATCAGCTCACCCGCATCGACGGCGAGTACGCCCTGGTCACCATCCCGGCAGCGCTCGGGCTCGGTGCCGCCGTCGTCGTTCGCCGACTCCGCTGACCCACTGCCCCCAGACCACTGCACGAAAGGACGCCATGAACGCCATCTCGGCAGGCCACACCGCCAACCGCTTACGCCCGTGCCATCCCGACAGCCGTGTCGACGACTACCTCGAACACCAGTGGTGGTCGCCGCTGACCGTGCTGGACCTCCTCGACGGCCAGGTGCGAAGCCGCGGAGACGCCCCGGCGGTGACCGATCCGACGAATCTGCCCGCGCTGTGCGGGATCGAGCCGGAGTCACTGACATGGCAGGAGTTGGACGCACGCGTCGACGACCTGGCCGCGAAGCTGCACGAGTCGGGAATCGGTCCCGGCGATGTCGTTGCCGTGCTGATGCCCAACTCCGTCGCCCTGACCGCGACCTACTTCGCCCTGTGGCGCCTCGGAGCGATCGCGGCCCCGATGCCGGCCTCGTACCGACGGTACGAACTGACGCGGATCGTCGAATCCGCTGCGGCCGTTGCGGTTGTCACCGTCAACAGCTTCGGCGACCGGTCGCCGTCCGAGGAGGCGCTCGGCCTGATCGGCGAGTTGCCCTCCCTGCGCACCGTGTTCACCTTCGGCCCGCCCGCATCGGATGGAGGACGGCCGCTGGACGCGGCCCCCGCCACCGACGGATCGCTCGATGCCGTGCGTCGCGCCTATACGGCGCTGCCCCGATCGGTGAACGACTGCATCACGATCTGCTGGACCAGCGGCACCGAGGCGGCGCCCAAGGGCGTACCCCGGTGTCACGGTGACTGGATCGCGGTCGGGCAGGCGGTTCAGGACGGACTGGAAACGGACGAGGCAACGGTCATGCTCAACCCGTTCCCGATGGTCAACATGGCCGGGTTCGCGACCTCGCTGCTGCCGTGGCTGCTCGGCGGCGGTCACGTGGTCCACCACCACCCACTGGACCTGGCCGTCTATCTCGATCAGCTCCAGCGCTACCGCGTCACCCACACGAGCATGCCGCCCGCGATTCTCACCATGCTGCTGCAGCGGGAGGACCTTCGGACCGCATACGACCTGTCCGCGCTCCGCCGGGTGGGTTCGGGTGGCGCCCCGCTGCCCCCCGGCGTGGTGCGCGACTGGCAGTACTCGCTCGGTGTCGAGGTGCTCAACTTCTTCGGCTCGAACGAGGGAGTATGCCTGCTCGGCGCTCCGTCGGACACGCCCGACCCGCTGATCCGCGCGGAGTACCTGCCGAACTACGGCGCACCGGACAGGTCGTGGGCCACCGGGGTGGCCGAGCGCACCTCGGTGCGCCTGGTGAACCTGGCGACGGGCGAGGAGGTGACTACGGTCGGCGGACGCGGCGAGCTCAGGCTGAAGGGACCGACGATCTTCGCCGGCTACCTGGAGGGAACCGCAGCATCGAGCCCGTTCGACGAGGACGGATACCTCTGCAGTGGAGACATTTTCGAGCTGTGCGGAGACAACGGCGAGTACCTCAAGTTCGTCGACCGCAGCAAGGAGATCATCATCCGCGGAGGCATGAACATCGCTCCTGCCGAGATCGAGGGGATTCTCATCGACCACCCCGCCGTCGCCGATGTGGCCATCGTCGGGTATCCCGATGACGTCCTCGGCGAGAAGTGCTGTGCGGTAGTTGTTCCCGCCAACAGTGACGGGGTCGCACTCGAGGACCTCGTGGACTTCCTGCGCGCGAAGGAGGTGGCGTCGTTCAAGCTGCCGGAACGGATCGTGACGGTCGACGAGCTTCCCAGGAACCCGATCGGAAAGCTGCAGCGGCGCGACATTCGCGGCGCGGTCGAGAAGGTCGGCTGACATGGCATCACCGGATGGCGACGGTGCACCGGTCGGCAGGCCACGCGAGACACCGACCGGGTCCGGCCGACCCATCGCCGACGAGATGACGGCGATGCTGGACGGGCGGTTCCCTGGCCTGGTCGGCATGCGCATCCTCGAGGCGTCGGCGTCGGAGGTCACCGGCGAACTGCGGGTTCGCGAGGAGCTGCTGGCACCGAACGGATATCTGCACGCGGCCACCGTCGTGGCACTGGCCGACACGGTGTGCGGTGTCGGCGCACGGCTGGCGCTGCCCGCCGAGGCATCTGGATTCACCACACTCGAACTCAAGACGAACTATCTCGGCACCGCGCGGTCCGGGACGGTCAGCGTGGACGCGACGCTCGTCCACAGTGGGCGGCGAACCCAGCTGTGGGACGCCACCGTCCGCGACGGCGCCGGGAGGGCGATCGCCCTCTTCCGCTGCACCCAGATGGTGCTGTACCCCTCAGCATCGCAACAACATTCAACTTCGCGATCAGAACACAGCAACACCGAAACGGAGCAGGCATGACTTCCACCCAGCCCCGCGCGAACGGCGACCCCATCGCCGTCGCTCGCCCGGTCGACGCCACCGACGACAATCCGTACACCCTCGGGGTGTTCGCGCCGGTCCACGACGAACTCACCCTCGACGATCTCACCGTCATCGGTGAGATCCCCAAGGACCTCAACGGTGTGTACCTCCGCAACGGCCCGAACCGGCAGTTCGAGGCACCGGGCCGCTATCACATGTTCGACGGCGACGGCATGATCCATGCCGCACATTTCGAGAACGGCAAGGTGCGGTACCGCAATCGGTACGTCCAGACCAAGGCCTTCCAGGACGAGTCCGAGGCGGGCCGTGCCCTGTGGACCGGTCTGATGGAGAACCCGCAGGACAATCCGTGGGGGAACGGACACGGCCTCGGGATCAAGGATTCCGCCAATACCGACGTCATCTACCACCGCGGCCAGGTCCTGGCGACCTGGTACCTCTGCGGAACACCCTACGCCGTGGACCCACTGTCCCTGGAAACGCTTGGTGCACAGGACTTCCTGGGCACCTTTGCCGGCGACATGATGGCCCACCCCAAGGTCGACGAGGCCACCGGCGAACTGATCTGGTTCGACTACGGCCCCGACCAGGACTTCCTCCGTTACGGCATCATCGGCGCCGACGGTCGTCAGACGCACCTCACGCAGATCGATCTGCCGGGTCCACGACTCCCGCACGACATCGGGATCACCGAGAACTACTCGATCCTCATGGACCTGCCGCTGGTGCAGGATCACGATGCGCGCCGGGCAGGCAAGTACCGGATCTTCTACGATCAGGAGCTTCCCGCTCGATTCGCGGTCATTCCCCGGCACGGCAACGGCAGCGAGGTGCGCTGGTTCGAGGTGAAGCCCTGCTACATCTACCACGTCGTGAATTCGTGGGAAGAGGGCGACGAGATCATCATGGACGTGTGCCGGGTGAAGAACCCTCAGCACCAGACGACTTTCGCTTCGCCGCTGTCCAACATGCTCGCGTACATGCGGCTCGACGCCCAGCTCTACCGGTACCGCTTCAACCTTCGCACCGGCACCACCATCGAGACCGAGCTCGACAATGCCAACATCGAATTCCCCAGCGTGGATTCGCGTGTCATGGGCCGCTCGCATCGGTACTCGTACAGCATGAGCCTCGGCAACGAGCCGACGCTGCTCTTCGACGGGCTCGTGCGGTTCGACTCACAGACGGGCATCAAGGAAGAGCACAAATTCGGTTCCGGGCGTTGGGGTTCGGAGGCACCATTCGCCCCGCGCGACGGATCGACGGGTGAGACCGACGGCTACCTGGTCTGCTTCGTCAACGACGAGGCCGAGGACAAGGGCGAGATCAACATCTTCGATGCCGAGGACGTCGCGGCGGGACCGATCGCGCGGGTGCTGCTGCCGCGCCGGGTTCCCTCCGGCTTCCATGCCACCTGGGTGCGCGCCGATCAGCTCATCGAGGCCCGCGCGTAGAAGAACGTAGGTCTCCCGGTGCGGGGCGGTCCGAGAGCCGCTCCGCCCGGGAGACCTTCGTCGTCTGCGTGGCTACGCTCCGCTTCCCCGGACCACGACCGTGGCCACCGCGGTCGTGAACGAACCACCGATGTTGACGGTGAGGGCGCGCCTGGCGTTGTCGACCTGATGGTCCCCCGCCCGGCCGGTGACCTGGCGAGCGGAATCGAGCACCATGCGGACGCCAGTGGCACCCACCGGGTGCCCCTGCGACATCAGCCCACCGCTGGGGTTCACCGGCAGCCGGCCGCCGCGCTCGATCGAACCGTCCATCACCACCTCGCCGCCCTTGCCCGGGTCCGCCAGTCCGATGTGCTCGAGCGTGACCAGCCCGTTGATGGTGAAGCAGTCGTGGATCTCGGCGACATCCAGGTCGGCGACCCCATCCAGTCCCGCGCGCCGGTACGCATCCTCGACGGCTCCGCGCAGGTGTGGGAAGAGGTAGTCTCGGTCGGCGCTCTGGGCGAGCTTGTCCGCGAGCAGCAGGGTCGCCGTACGGTGGCCGAATCCGGCGATGGTGGCCTCCTGGTCCAGGTCGGCTCCGGTCCGTTGCGCCCACGCCTGCGCAAACTTCGGCCCGGCCAGCACCACGGCTGCACCTCCGTCGGTGATGCGCCCGCAGTCGGTCTTGCGGAGCATCCCCTCCACAATCGGGTTCACCTCGCCGTTCTCGTCGAACGACCCCGCCGGGAAGTCCCAGTCCCTGGTCTGCGCAAGACCATTGCGCGATCCATTGCCGAAAGCGATCTCGGCGAAACGACCGAGATGTGCGTGGTCGAGGCCATAGCGCCGTGCGTACTCCTGTGCGATGTCGGCGAAGAGCGCGGGCCACGGGTACTTCACGCCCAGCGCCTCCCGCCCCGCCCACGCCGCGGTACCCAGGTACTCGGCGGCAGTCTGCGCGGACACGTTGCGCATCAGCTCGACCCCGACCACGAGCGCCACGTCGTACCGACCCGACTCGATGTCCGCGCACGCGGCGAGGATCGCGGTGCTCCCCGAGGCACACGCCGCCTCGTGCCGTGTGCTCGGCAGGCCGTCGAGGCCCGGGACGGCCGCAACCACCATGCCGCCGAGCTGCGCCTGGCCCGCGAAGAGCTCTCCAGCGAGGTTGCTCACGTGAATGACACCGACCTCACGGTCGTCGACTCGAGCGTCGGCCAGGGCGGCAGGCACGGTCTCGGCAAACATGTCGACCAGGCCGAGGCCCTCCTTCGACCAGTTCCTGGCGAAGTCGGTCTGAGCTCCTCCGAGCACGTAAACGGGGTTCGTCATCTTTCCTCCTTGTTGTCGCATCTCAGGTTAGCCACGGCCTACCGTTACTACAAGATCCATAGTTGCTCCCACGACTGGGCTCAACAGTGAATCAACCAGCGGTACAACAGTTGGACGTAGGGAACGCGGACATACCCCTATGAAATGGGTGCTGTATGCCGATATCACTTCTCAATGAGAAGCCGAAGGTCCGGGAATGGAACCGGAGCGCCGCGGTTCCCGGCCACATGCTGTTTGCGATGATTGACGGCATGTCCCCAGTCCCGACGCACCCGGCATCGTCCGCGCTGGGGCACGCCCTGCTGATCGCGGGTGACCGATGGAATCTGCAGATCATCCGAGCGGTCTTCGACGGCGCCGAGCGCTTTTCGCAACTACGTGACGAACTGGGAATCTCGGACGCAGTCCTCTCGCATCGTCTGGGTCGCCTGATCGAGGACGGAATCCTCGATGCGCACCCGTACTCGACCGCGCCGCCGCGCAACGAGTACCGCCTCACCGACCTCGGTGACGACCTGTGGCTGGTCTTCGTCGCGTTGTGGAGTTGGGACCGCCACTGGGCACCGTGGGCACCCGACCGGCCGACCACTCACCTTCGTCACCTGCCGTGCGGGCACCTCATCACGCCGATTTTCGGGTGCGCCGCCTGCGCGGCGATCGGCGTGACCGCCCGCGACGTGCGGACCGAGGTCGACGCGCCGCTCCTCGTCGACATCGCCGACCGCCGATCTCGGCGCACTGCGAAGGGTGACGCGCCGGGGATGGACTCCACCAGCGTGCTCGCCGATCGCTGGTCGACCTTCCTGCTCGCCGCCGCACTCGAGGGCAACCGCCGGTTCGGCGACTTCCAGAACCGGCTCGGGTCGATCTCGCCGGTCACCCTGACCGACCGCCTCGCCTACTTCGTCGACAACGGAATGCTGGTCCGTACGCCGATCACGGATGGCGCACGGCGGCACGAATACCGCACCACGCCAAAAAGCCTCGACTTCTTTCCCGTGTTCGCCGCGCTCAACGCGTGGGCGGCGCGGCATCTGTCCGAAGACGGGCGATCCGGCCTGACCATCGTGCACAACGCAGGCGAGCACCTGCTCGAACCCCAGTACACGTGCAACGCCTGCAATGCCGTCTTGCGTCGGGCCGACACCGAGTTCAGGCGGGCGACCGCCGGTCACTGATGGGCCGACCGCGCGGGCAAGAGGACATCGTCAGCCCCGGATCAGCCCGTCGTGCTCGGTCACCTCGCGCGCGGCCCGTTCACCGGAGCGGACGGCCCCGTCCACCCAGCCGCACATCTGCGCCGAGCTCTCCGTGCCCGCCCAGTGGATGCGACCGCAGGGCTCGCGGAGCGCGTGGCCGAACTCCGTCAGCACCCCGGTCGGCGCGTGGCTGAGCATGGCACCGCCGGAGTATCGCTCCACGGACCAGTTCTGCTCGATGTAGTCGATCGGTGTGCCGGCCTTGTCGCCGAAACGCCCGGCGAGCTCGCCGAGGACCGACTTGCGGCGTTCGGCCTCGCCGAGGCGCCCGATCTCGCGGGCAATCGGGCCCTCGACGATGACGCACAGCACCCCTGGCGTGGCCGCGTCCGTGCAGGCGTCGATGGTGATGGTGGCGGGGGAGCCCGGTGCCGCCGACTGACCTGACAGCCCATCGGCCCGCCAGAACGGCTCCTCGTACACGACCGCGATCTTGAAGATCGCGCCGCTCGGCATCCGCTGGTGCAGGAAGGAGCGGTCGACGGGCAGCATCGGCTCGTAGAGGATCTGGCTCGCGATCGCGAGCGGCACCGCGACGATCGCCCGCCGGGCACGCACGGTCATGTTCTGGGAGCGAACGGTCACGCCGTTCCCGTCCTGCTCGATATCGCGAACAGGCTGCGCGAGATGGAGGGCGTCCCCGATCTCGGCCGCCATCGGCCGGTAGACGGCGCCCATGCCGCCGACCGGTCGCTCGTCCTCGGCCGCGTCCTTGACCCCCAGGACGAAGCTCGGACCTCCACCCGTCGCCATCTGGTACAGAACGAAGAGCAGCGAGACCTCCGAGGCTGCCGAGGTGTAGCAGCCGGCGATCGCCGTCTCGAGGAGATCGTGGGCCGGCCTTGAGTGGACGTTGTCGTCCAGCCATTTGGCCAGGCTGATCCGGTCCCACTCGGCGGCCTTCTTCGCCTCCCACGGGGCGTTGAGCGGGATCGTCTTACACATCGAACCCAGTTCCAGGAAGACCGCACCGAGATTCGCCGTCACCCACGGGCTCATCGTCAACGGAATGGTGCCCTCGTAGCGGTGCTGCTTGCCGCCGACCACCATCATGGCCTCGCCGTCGGTGTACTGCTTATAGCTCGGCACACCGAACTCGTCCATCAATGCGTAGATCCGGTCCTGACCTGGCCCTACCCAGGCACCGCCACGGTCGATCCACGACCCGTCCTCGCGCACTTCTGTGAAGGTTCGCCCGCCGACCCGGTCCCTCGCCTCGAGCAGCGCCACCGATTGGCCGCCTTGTTTGAGCCGCAGCGCCGCCGTCAGCCCCGCGAATCCCGCACCGACAACGCAATAGTCGACGTCGACGTCAGCCATGACAGCACCCTGCGTTCACCAGATCTGCGCGCACACCCCTCGCCGGGTGCACCACTCGGCTGCACTCGCGTAGCGGGGGTCGAAAACGCCTCGCATCTATGCGTACTCGCAGTGCACGTGCAGGTCAAGGGCGACGGAATGGCACCCGAAAGCCGTTGTCGCAGATATGAACCCGCGACATCACCAGGTATAGGTGAACTCGTACCAGGGGCCGCCGAGATGAGTCGAGGAGAACTCCCTGCTGTCGGATCCGTTGGGCGTCCGGTTCGGCGCGTATACCCACCCACTGGAGGCCCCGAACCCGTCGGCATCGGTGAACTGGACCTCATCCGCAGCGATCTTCCGAACGTAGCTGATCTCGAAGCCGTCGATCTCGATGTCCGCGAGCCGGGTATCGGGTTCGGCGAGTACCTGACGTGCGATGCGTTCGAACTCGGGGCGCGCCTCGTCGAACGTCGGTGGTGGCCAGGTCATCCCGACGGCGACGGCCGCGACCACTACGCTCGGCGCCGCCACGATCCACCAAGACCACCGCCGGTCCTCCCCGACGACGTACAGGCTGCGGATCGCCCAGATCAGCCCCGTCAGCGCGAGGACCAGCAGCGCCGGGACGCCGTATAGGAAGGCGTCAGCACCGGTCAGATTCCCGTAGCGGGCGGGCTGCCAGTCGTATTGGATGCAGAGCAGCACCGCAATCGGGAGAACCGTCATGGCCAGCACGATCGGGCCCGGCGGCTTGTTCCGCTGATCCCGCTCGACGTCGTCGGCTCTCGTCACCCAGTCACCGTAGCGGCCGGCGGGCTCCACGCCGGGGCACGAACCGGCGGTTCTCGGGCGACCCGCTCGGCCGATGATCCGATAACCGCCCGTTCGCGCCATCAGGGCGAACGGTCAGGCGCGCAGCTTCGCCAGTGGCGAGGGAAAGCGGGGGAGCACCTTCTCACCCTCGAGCCAGGCCGTCAGCTTCGCCGCCTCGTCGTCGAACGCGCATCGCGCCTCGGCACCGACGTCCTCGAGCAGGTGTACCACCACCTGCCCGGCCTCGTCCTGCCACCAGCCCCCGACTATCCGTCCGTCCCACCACGCCGTCGGGCCTGCGTTCCCGCTGGTGTCGAACAGCAGGTCCTTGTGCGGCCCGAGGTACCAGTCCCGGTCCCGCCAGCCCATCGTGGTGGGGTCGAGGGCGGGCAGCAGTGCCGCCCACGGTTCGACGGGATCGTCGTGTTCCTGGTCGTCGGCCATCAGGTAGCCGGTCTGGCCCTCCAGGTCGACCGCGACGACGTCCAACTCCGACAACGCCTTCCGCACGATGGACACCGTCGACCCGAGCCACCACTTGAGGTCGGCCTCGGTGCCGGGGCCGAACGCACGCAACCACGCCTCGATCAGCCAGGACGCGCCTTCCGTCTCGGTGCGGCGATCGATCGGCATGCCCAGCCAGGATTCGCTTGTCGCCCAGCGGTTCCGCGACGCCCTCCAGGGTCCGTCATTGGTCGCCCGCACGATCCGGCCCTCCGCCGACAGCACCGTCAGCACCCGGGGACCGACCGACACCTGTCCGCCCCAGCTCCGGCCCTCGCCGTAGGTCATCGAACCCTTCAACAGCGGGATCTGATCACGCAGCGACGTGTACGCCATCGGCGCGCTGCCCTCCAGCGCGTCGAGGACCGCATCCTCGGCCGCCCCGAGCCAGCCCGCCCCGTCCTCGAACAGGCCTGCCTTCTCCACCTCCCGGATCAGGCGCCGCCGCTCTGTGTCGGCGACCCGGTTACTGGCACCGGCCTGGACGAACGGCAGCGACTCGCTGGGGAACACGAACAGGGTGCGCCGCATCGCGAGGTGCTTGACCAGCGAACGCTCCTCGTACAGAGCACGTTCCAGGTCCGCCACCATCATGTCGTCGACCCTGGCCCTTGCGGAGAGGAAGATCGTCGCGGGGTCGGTGCCGTGCAGGCACACCAGGCTCGTCGCCGCCTCGGTCACGCTCTCGGCGCGGGCCTCGGGCGCGAGCCGGTGTCGGCGGGCAAGCCGGGCGCGGCGCTGCGCCTGGTCGAAGGGTGTGGCGTGATCGGTGGGCACGGGTGTCATTGTGCCCGCTCGCGGCAGGCGTGCACGGCTACCCCAACGCGGCCCGCACCCGCAGGTCCCGTGCCAGGTGGTCGCGCTGCTCGATCACCAGCCGGCACAGCGCGTTCGGTGCGTGCGGATTCGCGGCCAGCCAGGCGTCGACGGGGCCGAGTGAGTCGGCCGCAGGAAAGAGTCCCAGCACGATGCGCCGCGCGATCTCGATGCTTCG
>Ga0207709_10002379_pt1 | contig 11866 bp, 11 predicted proteins | sample KBSM34metaG_FD_184397 | JGI IMG/M metagenome (GOLD analysis project Ga0207709, IMG submission 184397) | Miscanthus rhizosphere microbial communities from Kellogg Biological Station, Michigan, USA - KBS M3-4 metaG (SPAdes) (version 2) | ecosystem: Host-associated > Plants > Roots > Rhizosphere >...
CCGGCGCCGGCAAGGCGCTGCTGATGGTGTCGAGCGACCTGCGCGAACTGATGGCCATGTGCGACCGCATCGGCGTGATGAGCGCGGGCCGGCTGGTCGCGGTGTTCGAGCGCGGCGCGTGGAGCGAGCAATCGCTGCTGGCCGCCGCATTCAGCGACGCGACAGGACGCGCCGCCAACCCGCCGACGGTATCTCCCGTTTCCGATTCGACCCCGGTCACCGCCGACACACCATGAACGCCGAAGCCTCCACCAAACAAAACCCGCCGGCCTCGCCCTCCGCACTCAAAGGCCAGCTCGGCACCTACCTCGGCCTGACGGTCGTGCTCGTGGGCATGATCGCGCTGTTCGGAACGCTCAGCGAATACTTCCTGACGCGCGAGACCTTCGTCTCCATCGCGAATGAAATCCCCGCCCTGGCCGTGATGGCCGTCGGCATGACCTTCGTGCTGATCATCGCGGGCATCGACCTGTCCGTCGGCTCCGTGCTGGCGCTGAGCGCCGCGGTCACGGCGGCCGCCATCCTCGAATGGAAGCTCTCGGTGCCGATGGCCGCCGTGCTCGGCCTCGCGACAGGGCTCGTCTGCGGCACGGTCACCGGCGCGGTGTCGGTCGCCTGGCGGCTGCCGAGCTTCATCGTCTCGCTGGGCATGCTCGAAGCGGTGCGCGGCGGCGCCTACCTCGTGACCGATTCGCGCACGCAGTACGTGGGCGACGCCATCTCGGGCCTGGCCGCGCCGTGGATCGGCGGCATCTCGGCCGCCTTCGTGCTCGCAGTGGTGCTGGTGGTCATCGCGCAGATGGTGCTCACGCGCACGGTGTTCGGACGCCACGTGGTGGGCATCGGCACCAACGAAGAAGCAATGCGCCTGGCGGGCGTGGACCCACGCCCCATCCGCATCATCGTGTTCGCCGCCACCGGCCTGCTGGCCGGGCTCGCGGGCCTGATGCAGTCGGCCCGGCTCGAAGCGGCCGACCCCAACGCCGGCGTCGGCATCGAGCTGCAGGTGATTGCGGCCGTGGTCATCGGCGGCACCAGCCTCATGGGCGGGCGCGGCTCGGTGATCAACACCTTCTTCGGCGTGCTGATCATCGCGGTGCTCGAAGCCGGCTTGGCGCAGGTGGGCGCCAGCGAGCCGAGCAAACGCATCATCACCGGCGCGGTGATCGTGGTGGCCGTCATCATCGACACGCTGCGCCAGCGCCGCGCGGATCGCCGCCTGGCCTGACGGCATCCCGCCCCACGAGGAACACAAAAAGCCATGGCCACCATCAAGGACGTCGCACTGAAGGCGGACGTTTCCGTCACCACCGTGTCGCACGTGGTCAACGACACGCGCCACGTGAGCGCCAAGGTGCGCGAGCGCGTGGAGCTCGCCATCCGCGAACTGGGCTACGTGCCCAACGCGATGGCGCGAAGCCTGAAGAGCAACACCACCTCGACGCTGGGCATGCTGATTCCCAACAGCTCGAATCCCTACTTCGCCGAGATCGTGCGCATCGTGGAAGACCGCTGCTTCGGCGCCGGCTACACGCTGGTGCTGTGCAACACCGATGACGAACCGCACCGCCAGAGCGTCTACCTGAAGGTGCTGGCCGAGCGCCGCATCGACGGGCTGATCGTGGTGTCGACCGGCGCGGGCACCGCCGACGACGATTCGCTGGCAAAGCAGCTGCACGGCCTGCGCGTGCCGACCGTGCTGGTCGACCGCGAGATCGACGACCCGGCCTGCGACCTGGTGGAAACCGCCCACATGCAGGGCGGCCTGCTCGCGGTGCGGCACCTGCTGTCGCTGGGCCACAAGCGCATCGCCTGCATCGGCGGGCCCGCGGGCGTGATGCCGAGCGAGCAGCGCATCGAAGGCTGGCGCATGGCGTTGGCCGAGACCGGCGCGACGCCCGACATCGCGAACGCCAGCGCACTGCTGTGGCGCGGCGGCTTCACCAGCCAGGGCGGCTACGAGGCCATGCACGCCATCCTGCGCACCGAGCGCAAGCCCTCGGCCGTGTTCGTCTGCAACGACCTGATGGCCATCGGCGCGCTGCGCGCGGCGCATGAAAGCGGCGTGCGCGTACCCGACGAACTCTCGATCGTCGGCTTCGACGACATCGAACTCTCCGCCTACACCAGCCCCCCGCTCACCACCGTGGCGCAGCCCAAGGAGCGCATCGGCGCGCTGGCGGTCGACATGCTGCTCGAACGCGTAGGCGGCAAGCGGCGCGACGCACGCAAGGTGGTGCTGCAGCCCGAGCTGCGCGTGCGCGCCTCGACCGCGCGGCATGCGAGCTTCCGCGAGCCCGCCGCGCCCCTTGCGACCGAAACGCCTGCAACGCAAACCCGAAAGTCCCGCACCCCGTGAGCCCGAAGCCTTCTTCCAGCAGCCCCTCCCCGGCGCCGCGCATCGTGGTGCTCGGCAGCCTCAACATGGACCTGGTGCTGCGCGTACCGCATGCGCCGGCCGCGGGAGAAACCCTGCTCGGCCATTCGATCGCCACCATTCCCGGCGGCAAGGGCGCCAACCAGGCGGTGAGCTGTGCGCGCGAAGGCGGACAAGTGCAGATGATCGGCTGCGTCGGCGGCGACGCGCATGGCACGGCTCTGCGCAACGCGCTGCAGAACGACGGCATCGACACCGCCGCGTTGCGCACCGTGGCCGACGAGCCCACCGGCACGGCGCTGATCCTCGTGGAAGACAGCGGGCAGAACCGCATCGTGATGATTCCCGGCGCCAACGCCCGGGTAGAGGTGGACGAAGCCGCGCTGAAGCAGCAGGTGCAGGGCGCGGCCTTCCTCGTCACGCAATTCGAGACCCCCATGGACCAGGTCGCGCGCGCCATCGCGGTGGCGCACGGCACGGGCTGCAAGGTGCTGCTCAACCCGTCGCCGGTGCAGGCGATCGCCGAGCCGCTGTGGCCGCTGATCGACACGCTGGTGGTCAACGAAATCGAGGCGCAGACGCTGTGCGGCCAGTCCGCCGACAGCCCGCAGGAAGCCGCGCAGGCTGGGCAGGCGCTGCGCGCCAAGGGCATCGCGCGCGTGGTGGTCACGCTGGGTTCGCGCGGCGCCGTGGCCGTCGATGCCGACGGCGCGCGCCATCATCCCGCGCCTAAGGTGCAGGCGGTCGACACCACGGCCGCCGGCGACACCTTCCTGGGTGCGCTCGCGGTCGCGCTGGGCGAAGGCCAGTCCTTCGACGAGGCCGTGCGCCTGGGCATTCGCGCCGCGGCGCTGTGCATCCAGCAGCCCGGCGCCCAACCTTCCATCCCGCAGCGCGACGCCGTGCTGCGCAGTCCCTTGCCTCCCGACTGGATCACGCTGTGAAACGCACCGCCCTGCTGCACGCCGAACTCTCCCATGTGATCGCCTCGCTGGGCCACGGCGACATGCTCGTGCTCGGCGACGCCGGCCTGCCGATTCCCGATGGCCCGCGCCGCATCGACCTCGCGGTGGCGCGCGGCGTGCCGCAACTCGACGACGTGCTGCAGGCGGTGCTGTCGGAGATGCAGGTGGAAGGCATCGTGATCGCCGACGAGGCGCTCGACGGCGATGGCGACACGAAGAAATTGCCGGGCTGGTATCCGCAGTCGCTGGGCATCGAGCCCCAGACCGTGTCGCACGAGGAATTCAAGCGCCGCACCGCCAAGGCCCGCGCCATGGTGCGCACGGGCGAATGCACGCCCTACGCGAACATCATCCTGATCGCCGGAGTGAAGTTCTGAGGCGCCGCTCGAGCGCCTTCGCTCATTCGAACTTGTAGTTCGCGCCCACGGACTGGCCGACCTTGAGCATGTGCTCCACACCCTGGATCACGATGCAGTTCATGCCGAAGGTGATGCCGCCATCCACGCGCGCGTCGGCGCGGTAGGTGCGCAGCGTGTCGCCGACCTCGGGGCTGCTGAGGGCGGTGGCCGGATCGATGTCCGGGATCGGGCAGCGCGTGCAGGGCTTGACGGGGCGCAGTTCGGCCTCGCCTTCACCGGTCGTGATGTGCAGCGCGTCGATGCGGTCCTCGTCGTGCGACTCGATGCCCGCGAGCACGATGTTGGGGCGGAAGCGCTCGATGCCCACGGCCCCGTGGCCCTGTGCCGCAAGGCGTTCGTTGAGCTCGGCCAGCGAGCCCTCGCTCGCCACCAGCAGCGCGTAGCCGTCGGCGAACTGGGTCTGCGCCTCGACGCCGCCGGTCCACTTCATACTCGACAGGCGCTTGTGCTCGGGGTCGAAGCGCACGAGGCGCAGGGTCTGCGGCCTGCCGGGCTCCGAGAGGAAATCGCTGAACCACTGGGCGGCGATGTCGCCCATGTCGTAGGCGGCCACCTCGTCTTTCCATACGCGCACCCGCACCGGCTTCTCGACCCGGTCGAAGGCCAGGTGCAGCGCCAGCATGCCGGGGGCGCGCAGCACCACTTCCATCTGCTTCATCTGCGGCTTGATCAGCGCCATGCGCGGCAGCTGCCGCTGGGTGACGAACTCGCCCTGCGCGTCGACCACCATCCAGGCCCGGTCGAACTCCAGCCCGGTCTCGGTCAGCAGCATTTCGGGAAGCTCGACCCCGGCGCAGGACTTGACCGGGTAGATGAACAGGCGCGCGATGGTGGCTTCGAGGTCGAAAGCAGGCTGGGACACGGTGGGGGTTCCTTGGAATTCGGCGGCAATTGTCCGGCATCGAGGCGCCCCGAAAACTCCCCGCCGCAGGAAAAGGCCCACGCCCCGCCCTGGACGGGCAACTCCTACAATCGTTCGATGGCTCTCCCCCCAGAAGTTTGCATTCGTGGCGCCGGCATCGTCGGCCGCACGCTGGCCCTGCTGCTCGCGCGCGAACGTGTGCGCGTCGCGCTGGTGGTGCCGCCGGCCACGCAGGGCAAGGAAGACATCCGCGCGTATGCGCTCAACACCGCCTCGCGCGCGCTGCTCGAATCGCTGCGCGCCTGGCCCGACGCCGTCCACGCCACCGCTGTGCGCGAAATGCTGGTGCACGGCGACGAAGGCGGACGGGTGCAGTTCAGCGCCGCACGCCAGAAAGTCGATGCGCTGGCCTGGATCGTCGACGTGCCCGCGCTCGAGCAGCAGCTGGCCGACGCGGTGCGCTTCCAGCCCCAGATCGAGGTCGTGGCCGAGCCCGTCGTCGCCCCGCTCACCGTGGTGTGCGAAGGCAAGGCCAGCACCACGCGCGAAGCGCTTGGCGTGAGCTACGAGGTCACGCGCTATCCGCAGCACGCGATCGCGGCGCGCATGGAGGCCGAGCAGTCGCACGACGGCATCGCGCGCCAATGGTTCAACGACAGGGGCGAAGTGCTCGCGCTGCTGCCGCTCGGCGGCACGCACGGCAAGACGGTCGCACTGGTGTGGTCGGTCGACCAGCTGCGCGCGCCCGACCTGCTCGCACAGGGCAACGACGAATTCAACGCCGCCGTCACCGAGGCCAGCCACAACGCGCTCGGCGCGCTCAAGCTCACGAGCGAGCGCGGCGCATGGCCGCTGGCGCGCGCCATCGCCGACCGCTGGACCGGCGCCATGCCCGGCCAGCCGACCCGCTCCTGGGCCCTGGCGGGCGACGCGGCCCACACGGTGCACCCGCTGGCCGGCCAGGGCCTGAACCTGGGCCTGGCCGATGCGGCCGAGCTGGCCGAGGTGATCAGGAACCGCGATTACTGGCGCAGCGTGGGCGATGCCCGCCTGCTGCGCCGCTACGAGCGCGCCCGCCGTGCCGACGTGCTGCAGATGAGCCTCGCAACCGATGGACTGCAGCAGCTTTTCTCGCACAACCTCGGCCCGCTTCCTGCATTGCGCAACTGGGGCATGCGCGGTTTCGACCGCACGCGCCTCGTCAAGCACTGGATCACGGCGCAAGCCATGGGCCTGAAGGCCTGACGCGCCCACTTATTCTCGAATCGAACCAACGGATCTCCCGATGACACTCGTACGCAACCTCCTATTCGCCGCCTGCACGCTGGGCGCGGTCGTGGCCGCCACCGCCGGCGAAGCCGAGATCCGCAAGAACCTGCCGGCGCGCATTCCGCAGTTCCCGGCGATCGACGAAGTCTCGAAGTCGCCGATCCCGGGCGTCTACGAAGTGCGCGTGAACGGCGCGCAGATCTTCTACACCGACGAGCAGGGCAACTACCTGATCCAGGGCAACCTGATCGACGTGAAATCGCGCAAGAACCTGACCGAAGAGCGCGTGGAAAAGCTCAGCGCCGTCGCCTTCGACCAGCTGCCGCTGAAGGACTCGATCAAGATCGTGCGCGGCAACGGCAAGCGCAAGCTCGCGGTGTTCGAAGACCCGAACTGCGGCTACTGCAAGCGCTTCGAGAAGGACATGAAGACGGTCGACAACGTCACCGTGTACCTGTTCCTGTACCCGGTGCTGGGCCCCGACTCGAACGTCAAGTCGCGCGACATCTGGTGCAGCAAGGACAAGGGCAAGGCCTGGGGCGACTGGATGGAAGCCAGCACCAAACCCGCCACCGCGGCCAGCAGCTGCGACGTGACCGCGCTGCAGCGCAACGTCGAGTTCGGCCGCAAGTACAACATCACCGGCACGCCGACGCTGATCTTCAGCGACGGCACCCGCACGCCCGGCGCCATTCCCGCAGAGCAGGTCGAGAAGCAACTCGCCGCTTCGTCCAGCTGATGGCGGCGAAGGCTCCCGCGCAGCGCGCCGCAGGCGTGCGCTATCGCGTCGAATGTGCGGATCTTCACGCACACCTCTTCGACATCACGCTCACCATCGACGCGCCCACGGCGCAGCAGCGCGTGTCGCTGCCGGTGTGGATTCCAGGCAGCTACCTGGTGCGCGAGTTCGCCAAGAACCTGCAGGGCCTGCGCGCCACGCAGGGCCGACGCAAGCCGGCGCTCACGCAGCTCGACAAATGCAGCTGGCTCGTCGAGTGCACGCCCGGGCAGCCGCTGGTGCTGCACTACCGGGTCTGCGCCTACGACAACTCGGTGCGCACCGCCTGGCTCGATGCCGAGCGCGGCTTCTTCAACGGCACCAGCGTGTGCCTGCGCGTCGAAGGCCAGACCGAGGCGCCGCATGCGCTGGAGATCGTCGCGCCCGTGTTGGCCGATGACGCTGCGCGCTGGTCGTGCGCCACTGCCTTGGTACCGCTGAAGGCCGACAAGCACGGCTTCGGCAGCTACCAGGCCTCGGGCTACGATGAATTGGCCGACAGCCCCGTCGAGCTGGGCGCCTTCTGGAGCGCCGAGTTCGAAGCCTGCGGCGTACCGCACCGCTTCGTGATCGCGGGTGCCGCGGCCTCGTTCGATGGCGACAAGCTGATCGCCGACACCAAGGCCATCTGCGAAGCAGAGATGCGCTTCTGGCACGGCGAAAAGGTCGGCAAGCGCGGCGGGCCGAAGCCGCCGATCGACCGCTACGTGTTCATGCTCAACGCGGTCGACGACGGCTACGGCGGGCTCGAACACCGCCATTCGACCGCGCTGATCTGCAACCGCCGCGACCTGCCGCAGCGCGGCGAGAAGAAGAAGCAGCCCGACGGCTACACCACGCTGATGGGACTCATCAGCCACGAGTACTTCCACACCTGGAACGTCAAGCGCATGCGGCCGGCAGAGTTCGCGCGCTACGACTACAGCCAGGAAAACTACACGCAGCTGCTGTGGTTCTTCGAAGGCTTCACCAGCTACTACGACGACCTGCTGCTGCGCCGCGCCGGGCGCATCGACGATGCGGCCTACCTGCGCCTGCTCAACAAGACCATCAACCAGGTCATGCAGACGCCGGGCCGGCTGGTGCAGCCGGTGGCCGACGCGAGCTTCGACGCCTGGGTCAAGTACTACCGCCAGGACGAGCAGACGCCCAACAGCACGGTGAGCTACTACACCAAGGGCGCGCTGGTGGCGCTGTGCTTCGACCTCACCTTGCGCCATGAAGGCAAGGGCACGCTCGACGACGTGATGCGCCACCTGTGGACGCACAGCGGCGGCGGCCCGATCAGCGAGGCCGACATTGCTGCCGCGCTCGAGGCCGTGAGCGGCCGCTCGTATGCGGCGGAACTCGCGCGCTGGGTGCATTCGACCGAGGAGCTGCCGCTCGCGCAGTTGCTGCGCGCGCACGGCGTGGCCACGCTCGAAGACCCCTCGCAGCAGGCGCAGGCGCTGGGCCTGCGCGTGGCCGAGGCCAATGGCGGCGTGCAGGTGAAGGTGGTGTTGCGTGGTGGCGCGGCCGAGAAGGCCGGTTTTTCCGCGCACGACGAGTGGATCGGCATCGAGCTGCCCGCTGTCGGCAGGAAGGGCCAGCAGCGGCCGGCGCAGGCCTGGCGCATCGCCAAGCTCGACGACCTCGCGCTGTACCTGGGCGATGCGGCGAAGTGCACGGCCATCGTGGCGCGCGACCGCAAACTGGTCAGGCTGCCGCTGGTGCTGCCCGTCGGGGCGACCACCTGGCGCCTGTTCTCGCACGACGCCGCCAAGGTGGCGAACTGGCTGGGCAGTTAACTCGCCTCTTTGTCCTCCCCCCCCGCGCTGGGTCGGCGTTCTCGCATCGGGAACTCCGGGCCATGCTGGGTATAGTGAAGCGCGTTTTTTCCCTTCCCCCGGAGACACCATGAGCTACGAAAACATCGAAGTGCGGACCGAAGCTGGCAAGGTCGGCATCATCACCCTCAACCGCCCGAAGGCCCTGAATGCGCTGAACGACGCGCTCATGACCGAACTGGGCCAGGCGCTCAAGGCCTTCGATGCGGACGACGCCATCGGCTGCATCATCCTCACGGGCAGCGAGCGCGCCTTCGCCGCCGGCGCCGACATCGCGGCGATGGCCAAGTACAGCTTCATCGACACCTACAAAGGCGACTACATCACGCGCAACTGGGAAACCATCCGCTCGATCCGCAAGCCGGTGATCGGCGCGGTGGCCGGCTTTGCCCTGGGTGGCGGCTGCGAGCTGGCGATGATGTGCGACTTCATCATCGCGGCCGACAACGCCAAGTTCGGTCAGCCCGAGATCAAGATCGGCGTGATCCCCGGCGCCGGCGGCACGCAGCGCCTGCCGCGCGCGGTGGGCAAGAGCAAGGCCATGGACATGGTGCTCACCGCCCGCATGATGGACGCCGCGGAAGCCGAGCGCGCCGGTCTCGTAAGCCGCGTGGTGCCGTTCGAGAAGCTCGCCGACGAGGCGCTGGGCGCGGCGCTGATCATCTGCGGCTTCTCGCAGGTCTCGGTGATGGCGGCCAAGGAATCGGTCAACCGCGCCTTCGAGAGCGGCCTGAGCGACGGCGTGATGTTCGAGCGGCGCCTGTTCCACGCGCTGTTCGCCACGGCCGACCAGAAGGAAGGCATGGACGCCTTCCTGAACAAGCGCGCACCGGACTTCAAGAACGCCTGATCGCCCGATCGGGCCTCCGGTTCAACGCGCCAGCAGCGCGCGCAGCGCATCGAGCGCCTGCGCCGGCGGCGTGCCGACCAGCGCGGTGCCGCCGGGGTGCGGCGTCCAGCGCACCTGGTCGCCCGCAATCTCGAGCACGGCGATGAGCGTGTCGCCGCGATAGAGCGACAGTCGCGCCTCCACCGGGGCACCGAAGGGCGCATCGGGTGTGGTGGCCGAGCGCGCCACCGTGCCCACCAGGGCAGGCAAGCCTTCGACGTCGCCCCGCGCGCGCCGCGCGCCGGCGTCCGAACTGAACGATGTCCAGCGCTCCAGCGCGGAGAAGGACGGCGGCCCGTCGACTCGAGACGCCGCTGCCTTCGCCGCACGCGGCGAAGCGTCCTGCAACGCACCGGAGGCTTGCCCGCTGGCACCGCTCTGGCTGGCAAGCGCCGAGGCGTCCTGCGACTGGCGGGAGAGCGGGGCGGCGGCCGGCGGCGATGCAACGGATGGAGCGGGCGCGGCCGGTGCGGGGGCGTAGGCGCGCCGGCGTTCGCTTTCCATGCGCTCTTCGCGACGCTCGTCCTGCGCGGGGGCTTGGGCGGCCTGCTCGGCGACGATGGCGGGAGGCGCCGGCGCCACGGGCGTGGGCGCGGGCACCGCCTCCCTGCGCGATGGCTGGGCGCGTGCCGCTTCCTTGATAGGCGCCGTGTCGCGCGGCACCTTGGCGCGCTGTTCGGCAGCGGCCGGTGTCGGCGGGGCTTGCTTCGCCGCGGCCGGCGGCGCCGCCGCGGGTTCAGGGGCGGCAGCCGTCGCGGGTGCAGGCGCTGCAGGAGCCGCGGGGGCTTCGGCCGCGGGCGCGGCGGCGCCGCCGACACGCGCCTCCCCGTCAAGCCGCGCATCGGGCACCGGTTCGCTGCGCCACAGCACGGTAATGAACGCGGCCACCAGTACCGTTGCGAAGGCCGCATTCCACGGCATGCGCGGATGCGGCTCTGCGCCACCGCCGAACAGGCGGCGCCACCACGGCCGAGCACTCGCGCTGTTGGCGGCCGTGCCCGCAGTCGACGCCGGCGCCGGCGCCGCAGCCAGGTTGTGCGCCATCTTCAGGATCGCGTCGCGCGTGCGCGGATCGGGCGTGGCCTCGCCGTCGGGCGCGTGGTCCAGCGCACGGCGCAGCGCCGGGTCGCGCAGGTCGTCGTCGCGGCCGTCTTCGAAACCGGTGGTGTTGCCGCTCATGCCCGTTGCTCCAGCACCGACAGGTAGCGCTCCATGCAGGCGCGCAGCTTCTGCAGGCCGTAGCGCAGGCGGCTGCGCACGGTCTCGAATCCGATCTCCAGGCTCGCGGCCAGCGCGTCAACGGTCAGGCCGTCTTCATGGTGCAGCAGGAACGCGGCGCGCTGCTCGGGCGGCAGTTCGTCGAGGCAGGCCAGCAGGCGGCGGCCCGCGGCGCGCCAGAACGCGAGCTCTTCGGCCGACGGATGCGCGGCCGCATCGACAGCGCCGCGCACACCGCGGTCGAGCGTGGGGACGGGATCGCTGTCGTCGTCCGCATGCGCATCGAGCGCCACTTCGCGCCCGCTCACGCGCAGCCGGTCCATCGCGAGGTTGTGCGCGATGGTGAAGGCCCAGGTGCGCCAGGTCGCGCCCTGCGGCGAGAAGCTCTCGCGCGCCGAGATGATCCGCACCCAGGTGTCCTGGAAAACCTCGTCGGCCTGCGCCGCCAGCCGCGCGCCCAGCAGCCGCTTGACGAAGCGGAACAGCCCGCCTTCGTGGCGCGCGTAGAGCACGTCGAACGCGGCGGCGTCGCCCTGCGCATAGGCCAGCATCAACTGGTCGTCGGGCATGGCCTGGCGCTCGGGGGCGTTCTTGGCGGAAGGGGCGCGGGGAAGCGCGGACATCGGCGGATTTTCACCCGAGCTTGTACGGGCGGCGGAAGGCATCGGGGTTCAGGGCGGCAAAAAAAGCGGCGGGGCTCAACCCCGTTGGCGGCGGCCCGCCGTATCAGCCTGCACCCAACCACCCGGAGTCCCTCCATGATCCACGCCTTCGCTCCCCGCTTCCGCCGGCCGCTCGTCGTGCTGCTGTGCGCCCAACTGCTCCTGACGGCCTGCGGCGCCACCGAGCCCTCGGCCACGGCCGACGGCCCTGTCAGATGGCCGACGTCCGCGCCCGACAGCCGCACGCAGGCAACGCTTGCCGTGCCGAATTTCGAGGCGCCATCGGCCACCGGCTGCGCCCGGCCGATCCAGACGCACGAGACGCCGGGCCTGCAGCGCAACGCCCAGTTCGAAGGGCACGCCCTGCGGGAAAGACGCGCGCTCGCCGACGCGGCCACGCCGCCGGATGCGCTGCGCAAGCCGTCGCGCGCAGAAGCCGCGGGCGCATTGGCCGCCTCTCCCGCGCCGATCGCCGAGGCCCCGCCCGCGGCGATGGCGATGCCCTCTCCCGCCGCATCCGCCGCTCCCCGCATCGCAGTCCAGCCGCCGGCGCAAGCACCGCGCCCGGCCAGCGAGCCCGTCACCGCCGGCATGGTCGACG
>Ga0207709_10002380_pt1 | contig 11858 bp, 10 predicted proteins | sample KBSM34metaG_FD_184397 | JGI IMG/M metagenome (GOLD analysis project Ga0207709, IMG submission 184397) | Miscanthus rhizosphere microbial communities from Kellogg Biological Station, Michigan, USA - KBS M3-4 metaG (SPAdes) (version 2) | ecosystem: Host-associated > Plants > Roots > Rhizosphere >...
AGACTGGGAATGCCTGATATGTAACCTTGAAATGTTACTATTATTACTCCCGTCTCCGTTTCTCCGCCGGCTGCATAAATCCGCCGAAGTCGTTCCATCATTGCCTGATTGATCGCCTCAGCATAGAGTTCGTCCGCATTTGGAATGTGACCGATTTCTAACAAGTGAACGTTGGTGCCAAGAATTGCCAGCAAAGCTAGTCCATCGCTGTCAGTTCCTATTTCGGCATCTTCTGGCACATCCATTAACCAATCGAGCAGTTCATGTTTAGTCGTTGGCATTAGTCGCCTCTCTTTCTTCTCGCGCAGGAGAGTTGACTCGAGTAAGTCTTGATATCGTGGTCCAACTCACTTCCAGACCTCACCTGAATATGAGTGGCTTAGCTGCGAGTTGGTCCGCAATTGTTTTTCAGGAACCTATTTGGCTTTGACCTTCTCGATTAACGCGATCTCTTTGGCGAGCACGTCACGAAAGCGCGTGAGGATGTTGATAAGCAAATTGATCTTAGCCAGAGATCGACGACGCTCTCGCTTAGTCCCTAGAAAGAATTCGATCTGGACTCGGCGCCGGCAATCGGCAATGGTAAGCATGTTGTGACCCCACCTGTATTCGCCCTCGTTGGAGGATTCAACTTCAGCGAAGATATGCGACGTATAGCCGGTTGAGACAGGCGAGAGGAATGAACGCTTGCGAAGAGAGAAGACATTTTTCATGTTAGCAACCTCGGAGGAAGTGATTACGTGAAACCTCCGCGTCTCTGAGCAAAACTATTTGTGGTTGAGCGTATTGAGAGACTGGGAGGCTGGATACGCCAAGAGCGCAGCGTGTGGCTTATCTGGTCCAGTGAATTAGCATTAGCCTAACTTCATGGACCAGGGCCGGCGAAATCCTTTCTGCTAGTGGCAACGCCAACCGAGTAGCCGACAGCTACTTCCTTCCCAGGTGCAGGAGTTTGGTCGATAACCAATCCGGGTTGAATGGTCGGATCGTGACGTGTCGCCAACACTCGAATGTTCAAGTTAGCGGCGTGAAGCTTCCTTTCGGCGTCTTCATAGGGCAGTCCTTTGAGCGCTGGTGCCTTGGTTTGAGCTGGTCTAGACCGGCGCTCACGGTTCACGTCAAGACTCAGCGCCAAGAGCGCAATTGCCGGCAAGACGACGTAAACAACCAGCGCCAGCGTTACAAGAATTCTAATAAGTAGTTTGTGTTTGCCTCGTACGGTGTAACCAACGAGGACGCCAAGTAAGAATCTCATTGCGGCGGTTCCTTCGGAGATTTCCTAGTGAATCACCCGCTCGGTAACCGCCTCTTTTTTCTTATTGGTTGTGATGAGGAATGTCGGTTGGAGAAAGACGTGAGGGAATTTTCGCGTACGTCTCTAATCAGAGGAAGGATCCATTAGATGAGACCCGGTCGATTTACTAAGCAGAAACAGCTAAAACGGGCTAATTCAGACTGTCTCACCGCAGGGGTTCACCCCAAAATTTTGTGGCAAACTTGTGGCACTAATTTAGATAAGAGCGTGAGCACTGTGTATAGCTATCTATAGAACCATCAAAAACCCCTGTAAAACCCCTATGGCTGCAACCTGTTGAATGGAGATTACTTCCAATTTCTCCTGGATTCGATTCGTAATTAGAAGGTCGCCGGTTCAACTCCGGCAGCCGGCTCCACGTAATCTAAGTTTGTACAACAGTTTGGTGCAATAATGAAGGCGATCCCGTTCTTTGAACTCGTGACGAGGGGAGAGCTTGTGCCATTTACTGGAACCTGGCTTTCGTGAGCTAAGCAGTGTGCTAAACTAAGCGAGTGGTATTTGGTAGCTATGCAAAGCCTAGTTGTAAAAATAAGTAATCCTGATACAGTTCACGCCATTGCAGAGGCAGCGAAGCGCCAGGGAACCACTCCTGAAGCCGCCGCTTTGGAACTGCTTGAAACGGCGGTTCTCGCTCAGAAACCGTTTGAGCAAATCGTCGAGCCGATCGCGCAAAGCTTCGATGAAAGTGGGATGTCAGAAGAAGAACTCGACGACCTCGTAAAGCAAACCCAAACCGCGATCCGCGAGGACAGTCGCCGGAACAAATAGGCTCGAACTTACTCCCCGCCGTCGTCTTTGACTGCAATCTCTTCGTTCAAGGAATCGCCAACCGTAACAGCCCAGCGCGCAAAGCCCTGCGGCTGTTTTTCAATGGAGGGTATCACAGGTGTACGATCTTTAAACTTGCGCAGTTAATTCTTACGTCAACTTCACAACGACACGTTTTGAATCACTTGTAATAAATGGCTCAGCGAGAATGTTTGTCATGACAATGCATACTCAGGCTTTCGAGTCTGTCAGGATCAGGCGGCAAAGCAATCTCGTCAGATTTTGGAGCCTTTATAACACGAGTAGAGGGGCCGTATAGAACAGCAATGTCTTCCGGCGCCAATACTGCGTCATAAAGGTGAAGCATCAGGTTGGCCATCAAGGCAAATAGCGCCGATCCCACATCATTTACGTTGAAATAAGCTGGTACGATCGGCTCGTACAAGTCTTCGAGCATAAACAGCGCAGGTCTAATTTCATCTTTGTCTCTATCCTTAAAGCCCCACACAACGGTGCCGTGGCCTAACACACATAACGCTCTGATAACTTCCAAACGCTTCACCTGTTTATTGACGTCATAGAATCTGTTGATTAATTCCTCAAATGTTAAATCTTTTGCGAGTTGTACCCCTAGAATGAATGAGTAAAGCGGATTGGATAAGCCGTGTGAGCAAGAGCTAGATTCTCTATTTTCTACGAGACGATTCGCCAGCGTTGGCGGACGGTATAGTCTGTGGGCAACTATAAGTTTCTGTAATGCAGCATCAAATGTTGAGTAATTGAGGGTTTGTTTTATTTCACCTACAGCGTATGCTCCTTCGATAGGGTAGCTGCGCCTTGATGATTCTGTTGCTCCCGCCTTAATTCGAGGGAACCAAGACTCGTTGAAAACCAAAAGATCATAATCTCCGCCCGTTTTACCGTTCCGATCTATTAAGACGCCATGTTCGATTGCGTAACGTGCCGGCAGAATTTTTCTCATTTCATCTCTGATGACATCTTCAATTCCAAGACCAGAGTCGAAGTTATCTATGTTCATCTCCTGCTCGGCCTGAACGCGCAGGCCTATCAAGTTCTCGACAGCTAAGCATCGCTTTAAAAATGCTTCTTGGAGCGTTTCTGTTGCGGAAGCCCGGGGCTGCCATTCATTAGCATTCGGTAGATCTGGAGTGCTCATGGAATCACTTTAAAAGGACAATCACGTGGCCTTGACCTATCTTGGGTACACGTTCTCTAGGCTTTAGCCCTTCAATAGTTATCTCATCAGCCTTTCGTAATCGCTGAAGCTCGTCAGTAATATCACTCTGCCACACGAGCGGTGTCTCGAGAATTCGGGCCAAAAGGTCGTCATACCGAATTCTTTTAGACTCTCTAATTACCTGTAACATGCGCTCTGTAGCAGATCCTAGTTGCAGGGCGCGCTCTTCTTTGAAATCTAGCGCATCATCAATATTCTCGGAAACCAGAAACAATTCATTCTGGCCTGATCTTTCAATTCGCACCCTCTGTATTGCGGTCGAACGAACATGCTCCTGCTCAAAAGCAAACTTCTTTTCTACATTACTGAACTCACATAGCCCTTTTAAATGCCGAGTACCATAAACTAAGTAGAAATAGGAACGGTCTATCGTAGGCTTCATAATTCTAGTTGATGTCACAAACTTAAATGAGCCTATTGCTCTCATGCGTTCACGATATAGACTAACTATCGCTTCTTCACGTCGTGACGATGATTGAATAACTTTCTCCCACCCCGGGCCACCAAACAGTTCGTTCATTTGCTGAGTGATCGCCAGCGTCGGGTGTTCGAGAAATCGGTTGATGTAATCGAACATGAAGTTCACGATTACCTCACCGCGATGGTGTTTTAAAATCGGTGCAATCTGCTTAAGACCGAAGCCAGTCCAGCCCGTGGGATCAATAAATATGAGTGAGAAGGATGAACCGATGAACCTAAGAATATCAGGTATCAGAATCTCAAATTCGCCATTTAAAACTTCGACTTCGTTCCGCGGATAACTTCTCGTGGCTTGTTCCAAGTCGCGGTAAGCGTTAGGGTCCTTTTCGATAAAGAGACACCGAATACGTGGGTACTTGCCTGCGTTTGCTAAATTTTCTTTTACATTCCGGAGCTTCTGCAGGGCGATCATGAATGAGGTGTCCTCAAATTGCTCATCCTCCGATTTCCACGGCCCCGAAAAACAATCGACGTATATGAATTCATCGCTGGAGTAGCCAATTATGTAAGCCACCCTCTCGAGGTATTTTTCAAGAAAGAAGTGCTTGAGGTAAGTCTGTTCTCTCCCTTCATAGTATTCAGGTGCTTTCATAGTGAGTTAACTCCTAAGTGGGGAACTTTTAGCAGCACATGTCAGGCAGTTAGCCTGAATGGTCCTATTTCAAGAAGAGAATTTACCTCTAAGTTTAAAGGTGACTCAGCTACGACCGCATCGTGAGCGCCAAGCAGGCAATGACAACCACGAAATTCTAAACCTAGCTCTCTCCACAACTGTTGATCTTCTTTACAAAGTGCAGGAGTTACTTTTGACGAGAGCTTACCAATAACATAGCGGAACATTTCAACTTGAATCTTATGTGGGATCCGATACTTAAAACCTGAGGGATCTTTCTCTTCGGAAAGAAAATCAAAAATGCTGTCATCACGACTATTACGCTTTGCAGAGGCTCGTAACGATTTAGCTGAGGTTGCCCTTAACGCCCCTAGTGTTACCATCTCAGGCCCGATAGCATTTATGGCAGAAACGGCAGCCGCATAACCTTTCCTCCATCTCTTGTAAGGAACCATTGGGTCCAACCGAAAACGAACAGGCCATCCTGCAATCTTCATCCTGTGCGCAGCTGCAAATCTTTCCGACGGTAGGGGGGTTCCGTGTTCCCATTGCGCAGCCACCTCTTCCGCATTAACGGACCACGAGAAAACAACCTGAGAGGTTGGTTCCAGCTCCAACGCCGCTTCAATCTGCGTCGACTTGGTGAGAAATATCAGTTGGTGTCGATTCTGTGCAGCGAAGCGCGGCACGAGCCAATGGGATAATGGTTTTCCCGTAACCTTTTTATAAGCCTTTTCAAATATGAGACCATCCTGCAGTTCCCCGACGATGAGCATCTTAGGAATAGGATCCTTCAACCACAGGTCCAATTCCTTCATCATGTCTTCCGTGTTCGTATACACCAGTCCATAGAGTTGGTCGGGATTGAAGCGGAACCAAGGGGTGGTTTGAAGGAAGCAATACGAACAGCGATATGGGCATCCTCCGGCCGGTACTAGCTGCCAGAACTTAAAGCAGACTATTCCAGATTCTTCTCCTGGACCACTAAATCGTCGTATGAAGTTTGAGGCTCGTTTACCTGTAAGCATATGGATTCTCCTCCATACTGATTGTTTGGATTCCACTTGCGACTAAGGCAGAGACTTATGTGCATAGCTGCGCAACAAGCCGACCACTACCCCTTGCACAGTCGAGGACTCCGAATGAATAGGAATAGAGCGGTATTTCTTATTCTCAGCAATTAATGTGAGAACTCCACGAGATCTGCGCAAGCGTTTGAGAGTGGTTTCACCGTCGATAGTTGCTACTACGATCTCACCATTCTCGGCTTTTGCCTGGGACCGTATAACGACGTAATCACCACTTAATATCCCTGCTCCGACCATGCTATCTCCGACCACACGAAGAACGAAATGAGTTCCTGCCGTGGTCCATTCCGAAGGGACGGGTATGACCCGATCTATGTTCTCTTCCGCCTCAATAGGGACACCTGCTACAACGCCGCCTATGAATGGGAGGTGAGTTACGCCGCTACGTGCGCGAATCACTCTGATCTGCCTGGAACGTCCTCCGGGTAGTGTAATTTTCCCTTTGCTCGCAAGAGCGCGAAGATGGTCGCGCGCCGTTGCAGTAGAAGCCCACCCAAACGCCTTACAAATCTCCCTCAGGGTGGGCATTGGCTCGCCGGAATTCGCGAACTGCTGCAGGTACGCCAGAATTTTCGCCTGAACATTTGTAAGTTCTTTGCTCATTCCCTATACCACTCAGATGAGTGGTAATTCAGAGCATAGGTCTTTTACTCGACTTGTCAACAACATTTTCAGATAGATCGTGACCTCCTTGCCGAAAACACTAAACGAGAGGCAGGCGCAGGATGACACCAGGAGGTAGCTATGCGTAATAAGATCGATTCGGTATTCCAGCACAGTGTAGAGAGACCTTACTTGTGACGTAGTTGTGACGCGAATTTAGATAAACGCCTGAGAAAGCGATATAGCGCCGTATAGAGTCATCAAAAACACCTGCAAAACCGCCGTGGCTGCAACCTGTTGAATTGAATTTACTTGCTCTTTCCGCGTTGACTCGATTCGTAATTAGAAGGTTCGCCGGTTCAACTCCGGCAGCCGGCTCCAATAGAATCAACAGTTCCCGAATAGTACCTGAGCTTGCGGTCCTTACCAAGGTCACTTCCTTCAGACATTTGAGAAACATTTTTCACCTAACACTCATTGATCATAGATGTGTTGCTCTGTGCCGTGGCCCTGACACGCACATGGATTGGGACACCCAGTAGGACGAACGGCGATCGTGACGGTCGAGCGTGCGCAAAAACCTTGACCAACTCGGCGAAAGAGAATATCGTCACGACATATTCTTACGGACTGACGACTTCCACTCGTCGTGTTCACTCTGCTCTTTTTCGTCCTCGCTCAACCGTCCCGTTCGTCGCCGTAGCTGCGACGTCTCAATCCGCTGTTCCAATAGCCTGAGGAGAACGGTTTATGGTGACCCTAGCGAAAAAGGATTGGGATCTCCTGATTCGCGCGATCAAGGATCAACGATGTACGCCCTTCATCGGAGCGGGAGCCTGTAATGGTGTGCTGCCCCTCGGCGCAGATATCGCGCGCCAATGGGCCAGGGACAATGAGTATCCCCTGGAGGATTCTTACAATCTCATTAAAGTGGGGCAATTTTTGGCAGTCGATTCCTATCCGATGTTTCCGAAGGATGAGATTGTCCGGCTGTTCAAGGAGCTGAATGCTTCTCCAGACTTCACGGACTCCAACGAGCCGCACCGTGTTCTGGCTGAACTGCCATTGCCGATCTATATCACCACGAACTACGACGACTTTATGATGAAAGCACTGGCGCGAACCAAAATGCGGGATCCAAAACGCGAAATCTGCCGCTGGAACATGCTGGTGCGCAATGAACCTTCACGTTTCGACGATGGGTATGAACCGACCGCCGCCAATCCGGTGGTGTTTCACCTTCACGGGAACACAGAGCTTGCCGCTTCTATCGTACTGACTGAGGATGACTATTTCGATTTTCTAGTGAACGTTTCCAGCGATCCACTTCTTATTCCGCGCCGGATTCAGAAGGCCCTGACTGAGACATCAGTCCTGTTTATTGGGTACGGACTGGCCGATTGGAATTTTCGCGTGTTGATGCAGGGGCTCTACCGCTACATGGAAAAGGGCCTCGGGCGACGCCATATCGCAGTGATGCTCTCTCCGAACATTCCAAACTCTGAGGCACAGCAAGTAAAAGCCCAAAAGTATCTGTCTAACTATTACGACAACATCGACGTGCAGGTCTACTGGGGCACTGCACGCGACTTCTGCACTGAACTCGCACAACGTTGGCATGAATCCGTCTAACCCACGTATGTGCGCTTGATAACAAAGCGCATTCAGAGCTGCTGAACTGACGAATTGACCTCACAGAAAAGTTCAATCGTCGTCCCTTCAAGAGCTCCCGACAACCGAGAGGTATTAATCATGGTGGCTAATTTGGAACAAAAAACCCCGACCGCAAAAGGTCTCGAAGGCAAGGACTGGGACATACTCTTGAGACACATCAGCAGGGGTAAGTGCACGCCATTTATTGGACCGGAAGCTTGCACCGGCTCTTATCCGACGAAGAGCGCTCGGGCACAACAGTGGTGCGACGAAGAAGACTACCCGTTGGAAGATCGCAGCGAATTGGCGCGTGTGGCCCAGTTCCTCGCGGTGCGTGATTATCCAGCCAAGCCTATCGAGCGTTTGATCGAGGAGTTTGAAAAAATCAAGAGTCCCGACTTCTCCGATCCGTACGAGGTGCACAGTGTGTTGGCCGATCTGCCATTGCCGGTTTATGTCACCACCAATTACGACGATTTCATGATGAAGGCGTTTAGCCATAAGACCATGAAGCGCGATGCCATAAGTGAATACTGCCGCTGGCGCGACGGTTCGAATAAGACTACCAGCGGCCTTAGCGGAGAATACAAACCCACTCAGGCCAATCCGGTGGTCTTCCATCTTTACGGAAAAATAGATGAGGAGCGCTCACTGGTCCTTACTGAGAACGACTATCTTCAGTTCCTCGTCAACGTCTCACGCGAAGAGAAACTTATTCCGCCAGTGATCCAGGGAGCGATAACCGGCGGTTCATTACTCTTTCTCGGTTACCAACTCGACGAATGGGACTTTCGTGTCCTGTTTCACATTCTCCAAAACTATTTAGAGAATGCACTCACCAAGGCTCACATCTCCGTGCAACTGGTGCCAATGGTCGAGCCGCCGAACAAGGAACAAGTTGAAAAAGCGACTAGCTATCTCAATTCCTACTTTGAGAAGCAGCTCTACACGCGAGTGTATTGGGGCACCTGCCACGAATTTGTGCAAGAACTGAAACAACGATGGGAGGCGTCGAACTATGCCAACAGATAATCCGGCTAGCAGACCAGGAACGCACGCAGCCTCAAATTCGACAGCGCCTTATGTTGGACCAAGGCCATTCACGCAGGCGGATCGAGATATCTTCTTTGGACGCACGCAGGAAGCGATTGAGTTGACGTCTCTGGTCAAAGCGCATCCCGAAGTCCTTTTGTATGCACAATCCGGTGCCGGTAAATCGTCGCTGCTGTTCGCGCAAGTGATACCAATCCTGGATATCGAAGAAGAGTTTGACGTATTGCCGGTTGGACGCGTGCGCAGCCAGGAGTCGTCGGTGATACCTGAGAACAAGATAAACAACATTTACATGTTCAATGCGCTGAAAGACATTTCCGGCGATCGTTTGAGCGTGATCGAGAGGTCCCAGTTAACACTCGCAGAATTCCTAAAGCGACGTCCCCGACCGCCCATAGCCTCGAAGGAAACACTGGACGGCCATAAGACCGATAACCCGGACCGCCAGGAGAAACGACTCGCTCGCGTAATTACATTCGATCAATTTGAAGAGATCTTCACGCTTCATCCCGAACGATATAAAGATCGGATGGACTTTTTCTCGCAGGTGGCCCAGGCACTCAAGGAAGATCCGTTTCTGCGCGTTATTTTTTCGATGCGCGAGGACTACATCGCCGAAGTTGAACCTTATGTTCACGTCCTGCCCCAAAACTTGCGAACGAAGTACCGGCTGGAGCGCTTACGTAAATCGAACGCTCTCTCAGCGGTGAAGCAGCCGCTCGAATCCGATCGCGTTAAGAAAACCGCCAAACATTTTGCACAAGGCGCAGCTGAGTTGCTGGTAGACCGTCTGATGCTGATTAAGGTGAAAACTTCTTCGGGTGAGAAGCTCGAAGCACCGGGAGAGTTTGTCGATCCGGTTCAGCTCCAGGTTGTTTGTCAAACGCTTTGGGAAAAATTGCCGCCCGACGAGATCGAGATCAGTAAAGAGGATATCGATACGTATGCAAACGTCGACGAAGCGTTATCCGACTTTTACGAAAACTGTATTCGGAAGTCGATTGCCGCCGTCAATACGCCTGAGGCAACAGCAACAAAACAAACTGACGACGACGTGATCACCGAAGCACATGTGCGCGGCTGGTTCGAACAGAAGTTAATCACGCGCGAAGGAAAACGAAACATGGTCTTTCGCGAGCATACGACGACCGCGGGACTGCTTAACTCAGTCGTCGATGAGCTCGAGAATAGTCACGTTATTCGCGTCGAGATGCGCGGTGGCGAACCGTGGTATGAACTAAGTCACGACCGCTTCATTTCTCCCATCAGAGAATCGAATCGAAGGTTCTTGATGAAACAACCGTTGGCTAAACGGAAAGCGCAAGAGCTTGAAGCACGAGCAGACGAATGGCTGGCCTCACACAGGAGCAACCAGCTGTTGCTGAATCGCGGCGAATTGGCGGACGCACAAAAATGGATGGCCAATGATGCGGCTGCTATAGGCTACAGCGAAACTCTGTTTGCACTCATAACCGCCAGCGAAGCCGCGATCGAACACGAAGACCACCAGCAGCAGCAACTGCTGGCTGAAGCTCAGGAGCGCCGTATGTTCGCCGAGCAGCAGCGTTCGCGACAGATGAAGATCGGACTTCTAGTAGCTGTTTTCCTACTTGCCTGCACGGTTTCTTCAACAGGTTTTGCGTGGAATCGATGGACGAAATCCAGCAGAGACGAGCAGATCGCTAAGAAGGAAAGCCAAGCGGCTCAGGACTCTAATGCGGAAGCGCAGACAGCGCTCGAGAAATCAAAAATCGAGGAGCAAAAAGCCATACAAGCTGCGCACGATCTGGAATTGGCTAACAATCGAGAAGCCAAGGCACGTAAGAACGCGGAAGACGCGCTGGCTTTTGCTGACACACAAAAAGCCGAAGCTGTAAAAGCCAGGCATCAAGCGGAAGTTGCCCTCAACGAAACCAACAAGGCAAAGGCTGAGACTGATAAAGCGCTCGAACAGACCAGGATTGCTCAGGCTAATGCTGAAAACCGCAAACAGGAGCTGGAAGGTGTCGTTTTGCCCAAGCTCCAGAAATCTGAAAATGAGGCTTGGTCGTTAAAACTTGCATCAGACGCCAGTTCCTATCTCGTCGGGGATCCTGAGTTGGCTTTGCGGCTTGCATTGGAAGCAACTGATAGACAAGACACCCCTCCTGCAAAATCAATATTGCGTGCAGCCCTTCTCGGGTTTCGAGGTCGCAGACTCTTTAGAGGGCACAATGGGATATTGAGGAAGGCGGTATATGGACGCAACGGTCAAATCATTTCGATCAGTGATGACGGCTCGATAATAATTTGGGACTCGCAGACAGGTGAGGTACAACAGACGCTCAAAACGGAGGTGGTGCCAGCGCCAGCAATTCACGCATTGGCCGTTAGTTCGGATGGAGTCTGGTTGGCAACAGAACAAAATGATGAGAAAGGAACTATCTGGAATGTTCGTGACGGCACAAAGAAGCCTTTGACGGGCCTTACCGGTCCTGTTGCAGCGCTTGCAATGAGCCCTGACAGCAAACTGGTAGCGACTGAAGCAACCGAGACCGGTGGCGAAGCTGGCGCAACACCACGCATTTGGGACGTAAAAAGTGGAAATATGTTGGCCCAGCTAAAAGGCCACACCCTGGCTGTTAGTTCGATTGTTTTTAGTCCGAAGGGCGATTTGTTAGCAACAGCAAGTTGGGACAAAACTGCCCGTCTTTGGGACGTGAAGACCGGACGAGAGGTCGCGGTCCTCACGGGTCACACCGATCCCCTAACCAGTGTTGCGTTCGACCGGACCGGACAGCTTTTGGTTACTGCCAGCTTCGACGGTACGGCACGGATTTGGGATGTGGCAACCGGAAAGGAAAAGTGGGTCTTGCAAGGGCACGCCGGTATGGTGCAGTCGGCGGTATTCAGCTTGGACAGTCGGCGCATCGTCACTGCGGGCAAACCTCTGACCGATAGGATCAGAACAGCCTCAAGGCAAGTACCATTGTCCCCGGAGACCAGGAGACGAATCAATCCACTGGATAACACCGCACGTACTGA
>Ga0207709_10002384_pt1 | contig 11844 bp, 9 predicted proteins | sample KBSM34metaG_FD_184397 | JGI IMG/M metagenome (GOLD analysis project Ga0207709, IMG submission 184397) | Miscanthus rhizosphere microbial communities from Kellogg Biological Station, Michigan, USA - KBS M3-4 metaG (SPAdes) (version 2) | ecosystem: Host-associated > Plants > Roots > Rhizosphere >...
GGCGCGTTGCGCAACCGAACGCGGATCAAAGGCGTATCCTTCCTTCGTTATCGGATCGACGGCACTGCCGATCAAACAGAGTGTCGGCTGTTCCGAAAACGGATCCATCCAGAAGCGGGTGGCGTCCGGAACGAGCAGCATGTCTGACTCGTGAATCGCAGCCCAGCCGCGAATCGAAGAGGCGTCAAAGCCGAAGCCATCTTCAAACTGATCTTCGCCGAGTTCAGCAATCGGGAAGGTAAGGTGTTGCCAGGAACCGGGCAAATCCGTGAAACGAACAGAAACAAATTTGGCGCCCTGATCGGCAGCATATTTCAAGACAGTCTTAGGGTTCATTTGATCTCCTGCAAGATAAAGGGAGTGTTGGGGGTGCTCTTCGCCCCGGCGCGGTCTTTGGTGCGAAGTATTTTGGCGTGCTTAACGACTCTAAGAAAACAGTCGTGCGGCATTGAAGGCAATTCGTAAAAAACCGTGATTATAACCACCGGCAGAATGATGTCAAGGGCAAACCGAAACAGGTATCCACAGATTTCACGGATTTGCCTCAAAAATCTGTGTAATCTGTGGATGAAGGCTCCGGAAAAAGTTATAGACCGCCATGCCCGTTTTCTGTTACATTCCACCGCTAAAGCGTTCCACCCAAACAACAAACTCCGCAACTCGATTCGGAAAATGTACATCTGTGTTTCAGCTAAAGGCATTCATATCGTTCACGTTTTATTTTTAAGGCAGGAGACCGCCAATTGACCACGGCAATCGAGCAAACGCTCGAAACTTATGGAATCGAAAACTGGGGCGCTGGCTACTTTGATGTTAACCGCAAGGGAAACCTTATCGTTCGCCCTGTCGAGGGAGACCCACGTTCTGCTGACCTCAAAGAGATCATCGACGACCTTGCCAAACGTGGTATCACCACGCCCGTGCTGCTGCGCTTTCCGCAGCTCGTCGCAGCTCAAGTAAGAAAACTTCAGCGCGCGTTTAGCCGCTCGATTCGGGAGTTTGAGTACCAGGGCGCGCACATGTGTGTTTACCCGATGAAGGTGAACCAGCAACGTTCGGTAGTCGAGGAATACCTTCGCGAAGGTTCTCGTTACGACTTCGGACTCGAAGCCGGTTCGAAAGCCGAACTCTACGCCGCTCTCGCCCTCGAACAGCCGGGCGACAGCCTGCTCGTCCTCAACGGTTTTAAGGACGAGGAGTTCATCGAGCTCGCCTTTGCCGGTGCGAAAGTCGGAAAGAAGGTCGTGATCGTGATCGAGAAGCTGAACGAGCTGGATCACGTTCTCAACGTCGTCGAGCGTCACGAAGGCGCGCTGCCAATGCTCGGCATGCGCGTAAAGCTCTACTCGAAAGGCTCCGGTCGCTGGGAAAAATCCGGCGGCGAAGCTGCGAAGTTTGGCTTGACTACGACCGAGCTCCTGGAAGTGATCCGGCGTCTCGAAGAAGCCGATCGCATGGACATGCTGAAGCTCCTTCACTTCCACATCGGTTCGCAGCTCACCGACATCAAGCGCATCAAGAATGCGATGAAGGAAGCCGCTCGTGTGTACGCGAAGGTCTACCAGCTGAAAGTGCCGATCGAGTTGCTGGACGTCGGCGGCGGTATGGCTGTCGATTACGACGGATCGAAAACCGCTTTCGATTCGTCTGCCAACTACACGGCGGAGGAGTTTGCCAACGACGTCATCTACACGATCAAACAGGTGTGCGACGACGAGAACGTTCCGCATCCCACAATTATTCAGGAGTCAGGACGTTTTCTCGCTGCTTATCACGCGATCCTCGTCACAAACGTTCTCGACGAGATTGAAACCGTCGTCGAAGACATCACTCCGATCGAGATCGACGAAGACGATCCCCAGGTCGTGACCGAACTCGGCGAGTTGCGCGAATCGATCACCGTGAAGAATTATCGTGAGTACTATCACGACGCACTCGAACATCGCGAAGAGTTGTTCACGTTATTCAACCTGGGTTTGATCTCTCTGGAAGATCGCGCGAAAGGCGAAGTGCTTTTCTGGGACGTCTGCGAGCGTGCCGACAAATACGCGCAACAGGCGAAATACGTGTCGGAAGAGTTTGGCGAACTGCGCCGGCTGCTCTGCGCGAAGTACCTGACTAACTTCTCTGTATTTCGTTCGGTGCCCGATCACTGGGCGCTGGATCAACTGTTTCCGATTGTTCCGATCCACCATCTCAACAAACCGCCAACCGAGTACACGACGTTGTGCGACATCACCTGCGACTCCGACGGCATCGTCGATAAGTTTGTGGACCTGCACGACGTCAAACAGGTGCTTGAGCTTCACGATATCACTCCCGACGAGCCGTATTACCTGGCATTCATGCTCGTCGGCGCATATCAGGAAGTAATGGGAAATAATCACAATCTCTTCGGAGCGCCGCACGAAGCACATATACACATCGACGAAGAAGGATTTCTGATCAAGAAAGTGATCAAAGGCACTACTGTCGGCGCCGCTACGGAGCGTGCTCGTTACGAGCGCAGTTACCTGCACGACGGTTTTCGTCGTTTGATTAATCGACGCGTCAAGGATGGCGAGCTTAGCGAGGCTGACGGAGCCGAGTTGGCCCAGTTCTACGAATCACGTTACGAGGCTTATACCTATCTCGCCGTGAACGGAGTCAAAACTCGTTCGCGGCGCCGTACTGATTATTAATCTGGTTATTAAAATGTAATTCCGTAAAAATCTGAACAAGGAACGTTCAATCCGAGAGGTTGACAAACCTGCATGGTCACTCAACGAAAACCAAAAGCATCGAAGTACCTGACCACACCAACGCGGCCCGTACAAGTGGACCGCGATCGTTCGGTGGCGGGATTGCTCGAGAAGATGGAAGGAACAGGCTTTGGAGGCCGGCAACTCGCCGAGGCCCATCGCATCTGGCTCGACATGCTCGGCGATAACACCACCATCATGGTCGCTGGTTCCGGAGCCCTCATCCCCGCAGGCATGCGCCGTTTGCTGGCGTACGTGATCAAGAACCGTTTCGTTGACGTGCTCGTCCTTTCGGGCTCAGTGCTTTTCCACGATCTACACGAAACACTCGGGCGTTATCACTTTCAGGCCCATCCAAGCATGACCGACGCTGAGTTGGAGTCGGCACAAATCAGTCGCATGTGGGATCTGCTCGCTAGTGACGAAGAGTATCGCGAAGCAAAGGAATGGATTGGCGGGTTTACAAATCAACTCGATCAAACACGCGCTTATTCGCCGCGCGAGTTTTTGCACTTACTGGGCAGAGAGCTTGCCGAGATTGCTTCGGAAGACGGCGTGCTTACTTCAGCGTACAAGGCGCGCGTGCCGATCTTCTGTCCGGCAATTGCTGACAGTGGACTTGCAGTCGGCATCGCCGGAGCGCGTTTTGAGAAGAAGAACAACTTCATGTTCGACCTTATTCAGGATGTGCTCGATATGATGAATGTCATGGCGAATGCGCGGGTTTCAGGAATCCTGAATCTCGGTGGTGGGACGACGAAGAGTTTTATTCAACAAGCCGCGCTGTCGTCGTTCATGCAGAAGGAGCATCATCACGGGCACAAGTACGCAATTCAGATCTCGACTGACGCGCCACATCCCGGTGGACGATCGAATGCCGTGTCTTTTGATGAAGGATTGGTGTACGGCAAGCTGGCACGCGGCGCGCACACGGCTTACGTTCCCTGCGACGCGACGATCGCTCTGCCGATCCTGATCACGTCGCTGTCCCAAACCGCGGCGAAGTACATGAAGGGACGCAAGAAACCGAACTTCACTTTCGGACGCGAACTGATTGTAGAAGCTCCGTAATATTTAGCCGCGGATTTACGCGGATAAACGCGGATCTGCGTTCATCCGCGTAAATCTGCGGCTAATTAAAAAACCGGCTCGCCTAACCCCATTTGGACTACTCGATTCCGTACCTTGTTACGTTGAGCGTACATCGCTTTATCAGCCTGTTCGATTGCCTGACCCAGATCTGCCAGTGATGTAAATCCTGCAACACCAAACGAAACCGTGACTGTAACCGGTTGTCCAATCCAGCGCTCGCAATTCTCAGCCAGTATCTTATTCAGCTTTTCAATACGCCGGCTTGCTTCGGGTTGCGGCAGCTTGAACATCAAAACGAGAAACTCGTCACCACCCCAACGGAACAGCATGTCGTCCGCACGCACCAGGGAACGCATCGCTCGTGCAACCGCACGTATCGCCTTGTCTCCTACGGTGTGGCCCAACGTGTCGTTGATCGGTTTCAGATTGTCGATGTCGAGCACGGCCACGCTGCCTGAAGTCACAGCATCAGTGTGACCCGCTTCCGGCCGTCGCAACAGCGAATGGAAGGCGTGACGGTTCAGTGCTTCAGTCAATGGATCCATCTGGACCAGCAACTCGAGCTGATCGCGCGCCTGGAGGAGCTTTCGATTCGCCATCTCCACTTCGTGACGAACGCTCTCCATCAGGACCATCACAGTGCCAAAGCCGAGCAGTATTTCAAACACGAGGTCAAAAACTGATGTGTAGTGCAGGAAATTCTCCGGAAGGGTGAAGCCCCAGAGTCCCTTGCGCGCTCCGAATGCAGGCACGTAAAGCAGGAAACTCACACCAAGGAACAGCAACGCAGTCGACATGACACGAATGCCTGGACTCGGTTCTTCCGAATGCCGTCCCTTCCGCAGTGCAAAGAACGACATCAGGAACAACGCGGCCACGATTGGCGCGTGGATCATGAACACATCGTTGAAGTCGCGCGAAACGTATGGCAGTACGAGGGAGACTGTTAGCGCGGGGATCAGGAAGTAGTTGTGCTTTTTGGTGAGCGCAGCGCCGGTCGTTTGAGCGCGACAACCTGCGATGAAAAGCAGTCCGAAGACGTACTCGCCAAAGAAGTAGCCTGAGTGAAGGAGTGACTGCTGCGAATCGACCTGGAAGCCGATGAACAGGCTGATGAGTGCCAGGGAGAGGCTTGCCCATGACGCAGTCCAGTAGTTAAGAGCATTGCTCTTAATCGAAGACCGCATAAAGATTGACAGTAGCGTGATTAGGAGGACGCCCACGCACTGAATGGCCAAACCAACATTCGAATCCATAAAGAACCGGGAGTTGAAAGGAAGTTTCTGGGCGAAAGGACTGGGACAGAAAGGACGGGTAAGATGACCCGACAGTTTTGGATTCTATCGGAAGACCGCCCATGAAGCCAAGACTTTTTTAGCCGCGGATTTACGCGGATGAACGCAGATCAGCGTAAATCCGCGTTTATCTGCGGCTAAATCTCAGGTGAGCCATTGTAGGACGTCCTCTTCATTAGCGCTGCGAGTGCCGCCGACCACGTGGATAAAGTACTCCTCGAGGGAGACGGGACCCTGACCGTCGCCTTCGACGCGAATGCCCTTACGCAACTCGTCCAAAGAGCCGGAAGCGAGTAGCCTTCCCTGCGCGATGATAGCGATGTCGGTGCAGAGACGTTCCACGATCTCGAGCACGTGTGAGGTGAGAAATACCGTCAGCCCCCTGGTGGTCAGTCGTGAAAGCAGATCCTTCAGCGTTCGTGAAGCAATCGCGTCGACGCCTTCGAAAGGCTCGTCCAGAAATAATATCTCGGGCCGGTGAATGACAGCACAGGCGAGTGAGAGCTTCTTCTTCATCCCGTGCGAGTACTCAATGATCAGTTTGCCGGGTTCATTCTGAAGATCCATCAACTCGAGCAGTTCCTTCGAACGTTGCGCAATCTCTTCGATGCGCAACCCGTACATTCGTCCCGTGAACGACAACATCTCCGCGCCGGTCAGTCGCTCAAACAGGTTCAGGTCTTCAGGCACAACGCCGATAAGCCGCTTTACGTCCATTGGTTGTTTCGTGATGTCGAGACCGAGCACGCTTAACGTGCCGCTGGTTGGCGCCAACAAACCCGTGAGCATCTTGATAGTTGTCGATTTACCCGCGCCGTTCGGTCCGAGGAATCCGAAGAAACTGCCGCGATTCACGCGCAGGTTTATGTGATCTACCGCGACAAAGTCTGCAAACTGTTTGACCAGATCGTGTGTTGCGACGGCGGGCGAAGAGGACGGGTTCCACATCGGCGACAGATTAACGCGGATTTGCTGTCTGTGGCTAATCAAGGGTTCGTTACCTGATTCAACATTGACACCCGGGGAAGGCGGGTATAGTCTTCCCGCGCTTTTAGCTCAATTCCTCTCAGGGGAGCGTTTCCCTCAATGAAGCGTCTCACCACTCTCATAATCCCTTTCCACTCTGGCAAGTTCATCCAGTAAGGGCCTGGAATAATCTCCGCCAGATATCAGGAGAACATATGTCAAATGAATCGACTTGTCGCTGCGGCGGCGAACTTCACGGAGCCTGCAAGACGGAATTTCAGTATGCGGTCAAGCTTGTGTGTGGTGTGGCGGCAGTATTACCAAACCAGGCGCCACCACCGGTCGCACCGGGACTCTACAAGACAGCTATAAACATCCATAATCCCTCTAAGTGTAAAGTCGCGCACATCCGTTGGAAGGTCAGTGTGGCGGCCGAAGGTAGGCCGGGAACCATTTCACAGTATCGACTAATCGATGCTTTAAAGCCCGACGAGTCTATTGAGATTGACTGCCCGGACGTCATGCGTGCGCTGCCACCGCCTCCACCGTCGTTCGTCAAAGGTTATGTTGTGGCAGAAAGCGACGAAGAGTTAGATGTTGTTGCGGTCTACACCTCTGCGCAAAGCGCAACCGCCCCAGTTAACACATTCCACACCGAACGTGTTCAAGGACGATGCGTACCGGTTTGCGATGACTTGATCCTACCTCTCGATACGGGCAGGGCGGATTGGCAAGCGTTTTTCCCGCAACCCACTCCAGTAGCGCTCGTCAATCCACTTGCTGCTGGATGGATATCACCACCCGGAGGCTCGTCGTGGGTCAGCCAACTAAGTACGCATGGCATGGTGGGTAACACGGGCGGTTACTTGTATGTCTTGCAGTTCGAGTTGTGCTTCGGCTTTACAATGCCACCGCAGTTCCAAATTCAGGGCTCGGCCGATGGCTCCGCGCAAGTATTCGTAAATGCAATTGGCCAGAGTATCGGCACATTGGCGAGTTGGGGTGGTTATTCAACGCTCACGTTCAACACTTCCTTTCTCCGCCCAGGAACGAATTACTTGATCGTTGCGGTGAATAATGGTGGCGGTACGCCAAACCCGACAGGCTTTGCGCTCACCGGTGTTCTCGTTGTTCCGCGCGGGAAGTGTCCCTGTAGTCAGGTTCCTCTTCGAGGTAGAGGCGCTGCGATACCAGCAGAGTTTGCGAGGAGCTTAGATCTACCGTCCGACTTTGTGCCCGCATCAACGTAGGCAACTGTCGTTCTGCCTAATAACGTAAGAACGGCCGTGCTTCGTCAGCGCGGATGAATGCAGGGAGCGGCTGGTGCGTGCTCATCAGAAAGGCGTTTGAGCTGGATTGGAGTGCGTTGCCGTGAGTGGCTGCGAGGCGTACGAAGCGGCCAAAGGGCGACCAGCCGTAGTAATAACCGTCGTGCAGGCTTAGCAGTATGTCGGCGGTGTGTTTTACACGCAAAGTGAAAAGGGACTTGTAGATGTTTGCGACCGCATTCGGATAACGATGCCCGGCGGTACGTTTAAACCATTCGGCGTCAGTGGCGAAACCGTTGGAAAACGAACCAAGTTCAAGCGGATCGCCGCTGACGATCGAGTAGCGATAACTGTCCACGGCCGCCTCGTATTCGATTCGCGCTCGCCCACGCGCGCTTTCAACCACGACATCCGCGCCTTCCTTGTAGACACCGAAATCGATGCCGGTCACTTCTACACTTGCCGTTGCGATTTCAGGGATACGCTGATCGTCCTGACAATAAATCGCCGCGTAACTGCAAAGACCAAATGCAGGAATCACTACTTTAAAACCTCTGCGCTGCAGAGTTGACGCAAGATCAACGCGCCGGTTCTCTTCGAGATTCATGCCGTGATCCGAGAACAGCACGATCTCTGTTTCGTTACCACAAAACGCCTGAATCTCCCTGAGAATCTTGTCGAGCGATTCGAGTGCAACCGCTAGGCGCTCTGGTCCCTGAGCGTGAAGCAGCCCGTCAGTAGCTTTGAGAAATGCAAAATAGTCGCGCGATTGCGGCGCAGCTTTGAATCGCTCGCGGAAACGTTGCATGTCGGCGCGCCAGACTTTCTCCGGCGCAACGTAGATCAAAAACTCGAACGGCAGCGGTTCCTGATAATCAAGATCATCCATGTACGACGATGGAACCTTGTCAGGCGTGCGGCGGCCAATGTATTTCCTGATCCCACCACGTAACTCGCGTGCGTTGCGATCGAAATACAAACTCTCATAACCGGCAGGTGGTGAAGCGCCGAGCATCGCGGAAAGCGCGACGTTCGTCATCGTTGGAAATGGTGAAAGCAGACGTGCGGGTGGTCCAAAACTGTCGAACAAGCCACGACTCTTTGCCTGCTCGATTAGCGTATGCGGAACACCGTCCAGGCAAAGTAGCAAACGTCGTGGACGTGATTGGTCAATCATCTTAAATCCGTGCTCTTTTCCGCGTTTATCCGTGGCTACTGTACTACGTCCGGTTTAGCGGCTAGCTCGGCTCGGTAAGCCTGCCGCAATCCTTTCTTCGCTTCATCGTGCGCGTCGTAAACATTCGGACGCGCCAGGACTTCTTTGTACTGCGCTAACGCTTCATCACGCTTACCCGCTGCATCGTAAGACCGCGCCGCATAAAGGTGAGCCATCGTGACCAAACCTGCCTCTGCCCGCTCGACCTTTGTAGCTGCGAGAAACTCCTTCGCCGCGCGATCGTGATAACCCGCCATCAACAACGCTTCACCGTATTTGAAATGAATCAGATCGAGCGCCCTCACCGCGTTGTCGCGCACGTTACGGTCGCGCAGCACTTCATCAAACGTCGCGAACGCTTCCTTTTCCGCCTGAACCGCGCCCGCCAGATCTTTCTCTTTACGTTTCACGCCAGCGAGTGAAACGAGCCCATCAGCAGTCTCGAGCTTCAGCAGGTAGTTGCGCGGATACTTCGCACTCAACTCGCGCGTCAGTTTAACCACGTCAGCAAAACGCTTTTCACGAGTGTAAAGCAGTACGAGAACTGTCTTCGCGTCGTCCTGCGACCAGCGACCCTCCTTGGCAACCTGTTCGAGCATCGCGAGCCCACGCCTCTTCGAGCCGCGATAACCAGTCGCGCCGGCAATGATCTTCACCGGCAGCGGCAACGAACCAACCACATACTCGTAAAGTCCGATCGTGATTTGCGCATCGATGTATTTCGGATCGAGCTTCAACACTTCGCGATGATGACCGACAGCATCGTTGCCGTCGCGCAATGCCGCGAAATGGCGCCTCTCGACAGCTTCTTCAAACGACGCCTTCAATCCTTCCGTGTTGGCCAGGAAATCGAGCGCCTCGATGTTCTTCGGTTCCTGTTTGAGTGTTGCTTCGGCGAGACGTTTTGCTTCGCGTGTGAGATTGCGAAACTCAGTCACGATCTTCGGATCGACTTTATCGTCGCCGTTTGTGTAGAACGCCTCGTTGCTGTAAAGCGAGACTTGCAGACGTCGCGACTCATAGAGCGCCTTGATCCAAACGCGCGCCGCCAGCAGTTGATAACCTCCGGGATGATTTGGAAAGAGTTGAACGATTTCTTTGAAGTCGCGCTGTGCTTTGTCGTAGTCGATGTTGTAAAGCGCTTCGAGCCCACTGCGTCGCAACTCTTCGAATCGCGCGCGTTCTGCATCCGTTAACCATGGGGATGAAGGCTGCTGCGCCGGCACAACAAACACCGTCAACAACAGCAGAACCAAACCACCAACAAACTTCATCAGTTCCCTCCAACCAATCCGTTAATCAATCCGCGTTACTGAATGACTCCATGTACTTCACACCCGAGCCGGTGTTGAATAGGACCACGCGCTCGCCTTGCCTCACCTCACCCGTCTCCATCAACTTCTTCAACGCAGGCCAGCACGCAGCTCCTTCGGGCGCGCAGAAGATTCCTTCGGCGGCGCCGATCTCCCGCGTTGCCGCGATCAACTCTTCATCAGTCACCGAAACCGCCGTTCCACCTGAAGCACGTAACGCATCGAGAATCAAAAAATCACCGATTGCTTTCGGCACGCGCAGTCCCGAAGCAGTCGTCGACGCATTCGGAAACTCATCCGCGAACCGGTTCCCTTCTTCAAAAGCCCGGACGATCGGCGCACAACCTTCTGCCTGTACAGTCACCATTCGCGGACGCCTGTTTCCAATCCAGCCCATCCGTTCCATCTCGTCGAACGCTTTCCACATTCCGATCAAGCCCGTGCCGCCCCCCGTGGGATAAATGATTACGTCGGGTAATTCCCAGTTCAGTTGCTCCGCGACTTCGTATCCGAGCGTCTTCTTTCCTTCAACGCGGTAAGGCTCTTTCAACGTGGAGACGTCGAACCAGCCCTCTTTTTCTTTCCGCCTTGCTACTTCTGCGCCGCAGTCAGTTATTAATCCGTCCATCAAAGTGACGCGAGCGCCGGTTTGCTCACACTCGACAACGTTCGCGCGCGGCGTGTCGCGCGGCATGAAGATGTATGACTTGAGTCCTGCGCGCGCAGCATAAGCAGCTAAAGCGCCAGCGGCATTCCCGGCCGACGGGACCGCAAGCTTTGTGGCCCCCAACTCTTTCGCCATCGACACGGCCGCCGCCATTCCCCTGGCCTTGAAACTCTGCGTCGGGTTCTGCGATTCGTCCTTGATGTAGAGCTCATGGATCCCGATGCGCTTTCCCAAACGTGGTGCGTGCACCAGAGGCGTCCAGCCTTCACCAAGCGAAACGATGTTCCTGTCGTCTTCGACCGGGAGCACCTCGCGATAGCGCCAGAGATCGGGGCGCCTGCTCACGAGCGAGTCCTTTGTCAAAGTCATTTTGGCGCGCTCTAAATCGTAGCGAACCAGCAATGGTTTACCGCAGCCAGTGCAGAGATTGTGCAACCGATGTGCCTCGTGTTTCAGGCCACACAGGGCACATTCGAGATGAGTGACATTCATGGCTAACTTCCTTGATTTTGGGCTTAATTCGGGCGAACAACCGCCAGTATGCGACAGAAATGAGAATTAGAGGTAATGCAGAATTGGATTGAGGCAGGAGACAGCAAGTGCAATAGGTTTGCGCGTCTGGTGCCGCAAACCTATTGCACTCGAAGCAAGCACGTTATTTGAAAGAAGGAGCGTTCTTTCGAATGGTTCAGTGACCGCTGTTGCCGTCGATCTGGCTGCGAATTTCGCCGCCCGGCCATCTCGTGCTGTGGACGTTCACGTAAGTGGCTCCGGCCCGAATCGCTGCGACCAGTTCATCGAGTTCTCCGGCACTAATGCCGCGCTCATTCGCCAGGTTGGTCACATCGACAGCCGTGATGGTGCCCGATATTGTGGCTGGCGGTGCAGGACAGGGCTGAGTCCCTGCGGGACCGTTACCGAGGTTTGTGCAAAGGAACACGCTGATGGGACCGGTCACGCTCTTTTGCCCGAAGTGAATATGAGCCTGCTGCACCGCTCCTTCGAGGTCGGCGTAACTGAGTTCCCATTGAATCTGCGTCCCATCATTGCTGATGCGCGCGTTGAATGTGCCATTACCCGTGGTCGAGACTGCTGACGGGGTCTCCTGGTATCCAGTCAGAATTTCGCTAATTTTCTTGAAGCCTTGTGCGAAAGCAATAGTAGAGGCCGACACCAAGGCAATCACTGCAAGAGACAATCCTAGTCTTCGCATTCCATTACCCTCCAAGATTCTGTTGTAGCTAAGTGGGGGGCGCATAATATCACAACTGCGGAAATTAGCCACA
>Ga0207709_10002387_pt1 | contig 11839 bp, 9 predicted proteins | sample KBSM34metaG_FD_184397 | JGI IMG/M metagenome (GOLD analysis project Ga0207709, IMG submission 184397) | Miscanthus rhizosphere microbial communities from Kellogg Biological Station, Michigan, USA - KBS M3-4 metaG (SPAdes) (version 2) | ecosystem: Host-associated > Plants > Roots > Rhizosphere >...
GAATGTCTTGCGCTGCACGGTGGGAAAGCCGAGCCGAAAGCCAGGACTGGGAAAGCCATTGTCCTCGTCGAAGTAGAAGTAAGGCCCGGAGTGCGTCCAGACCATCGAGGAATAAGAAAGCGCCAGGCCGAGGTCGAGTCCATTGCGTCCCGGCAAGCTGAGCAAGGGCATACTCCAACTTACATCCCGCGAAAGCATTCCGTTGCCAGGCTGATTGCGCGGATCCACGCGCGCTGTTATCAACGAGGTTGGGTTTGGGCCGGGCGAGCCACTCAGTGAGATCGTCGCCAGCAAAGTCGCAAACTCACCTGACTCCTCAAAGCCACGCCGCACGTATTCGCGTCCATTACTCGGTACCAGAGCTTCCCAGTAAGCCCAGCCACCAGCATCTGGCTCGCGCATCAGATAAGTGTTGTAAAGATCGTGGACATAGTCATGCGCACCGCGATTGCGGGCAAGATACGACGCTGATTCAAACAGTGTCTTGCCTAATTCAATGGCTGCCAGCTTCAGTGAGGTTTGATTCTGGTTGTAGCCGGCGCGCAGGAGGTAGTTCCAGTAGAGTGTTTCATCGTAAGTGGGAGTGCGCGGCAACACCAGACTGAAGAAGTTCTGGATGAACTGATCCTCATAAAGCGGTGGCGGAAAGGCGCGCCTGCGCGCATGTGCACGTCGTGTTTGCCTCTCTTCATCAGGCTGGTCCACCGGTCGTTGCTGTGTTCCCGGATCACCCACGCGGCGCCCATCCCACGGCTTACCCTCATTACGTCTCGCACGCACAGTGGAAGGAATCGGCGGCGGCGTTTCACGCTCCACATACGACTCGTTCTTCACGTCTTCCAGATCCGGCAGTATGCCCTCAGGCTTCTTATGCCGCGGGCGTGCGTTAGAGACAACACCCGTGCTCTGGCCCTGAGACGCTTCGCTCAGCAGCGAAACACTCGGCAGTAACAGAAGCGAGGCGCAAACTGTAAAAGACAGAATAAGACGAAGCGTGAAGTTCTGGGCGATCTGGTACATGAGGACTTCTCCAATAACATCTTGGCAGAACCGAGCCGCTTAATTGACTAAATGAATCGTTATGCCAGGAGGGGGTGCGAGGTCTTAACGAATCAAACCAACAAACATCAGTGAGATCGATTCAGATGCGCCGCACTTTACGCCCGCTCTGGTCCAGATGTCAACAAGTTTATGGCCCTCGTGTCACCCGCGGCCCGAAACTTTCACGCGTTGACCGCGTGAAGCGTGTGAGTTGATGTTGTGGCGCTTGATCATGCGATCAAGGGTTTTGCGATCGACGGCAAGGAGGCGTGCCGCGGCCTGCTTGTTTCCCCCAGTGTGTTCCAGCACACGGGCAACGTAGCGACCTTCGATCTCTGAGAGTGTGACCCAATCTTCAATTGCAGGTTCGGCTATTGGCATAGACTCAAGATTGACTGAGTCTTCTGGTGCGAGAGAATAGTCACGCACACGTTGCGGCAGATCCTTGACGCGGATCGTTCCATCACACATAGCGACCGCCCGCACAACTGCATTCTCCAGTTCGCGAATGTTTCCGGGCCAGTTGTATCGCTCCAGCAACGCAAGCGCTTCACTCGAAAACTTCACTGACGGACTCAACGAATAAACCCGATCGGCAAACGTCTGCGCCAGCGGTGGAATATCTTCACGACGATCACGCAGTGGCGGCAAAACGATCGACACCGCATTCAGTCGATAAAAAAGATCGTTGCGAAACTGTCCCACCGAAACTTCCTGTTCGACGTTGCGATTGCTCGCCGCAATAACACGCACGTTTACTTTCTGTGTCTGGTTTGATCCAACACGCCGTATCTCTCCCATCTGCAACGCGCGCAATAGTTTCACCTGAAACGACGAATTCGTTTCCGTGATCTCGTCGAGAAACACAGTGCCACCATCAGCTTCCTCCCACAAACCGCGTCGATCTCGATCGGCGCCGGTAAACGATCCTCTCACGTGTCCAAACAGTTCCGCTTCGATCAAATCCGCGGGGATAGCCCCGCAGTTCACCGCCACAAACGGTTGATCGCTGCGACCGCTGCGATGATGAATCGCCGAGGCCACGAGTTCCTTCCCTGTACCTGATTCACCGGTGAGCAAAACAGGCAGGTTAGTATTCGCGACGCGGCCCACCTGTTTCATCACTTCGATAAACGCCTGGCTGCGCCCCACCAACTCGATGTCTGAATGGTACGCAGCCGTGCGTCGCAGGGGTGAGGATCTCTGAGGGCGTTCCGCCAGTTGCTCGCGCAATGCTCTTGAAAGAGACTGCAGTTCCTCTGGTCCAAAGGGCTTCAGCAAGTAATCGTAAGCGCCGAAGGCAGTCGCATCGAGTGCGCCCGCGGCTGTGCCGTGTCCGGTCATGAGGACAACCTTCGCTTCCGGCATTTTTTCTTTGAAGTGACGGAGCACGCTGTAACCATTGGCGCCACCCAGCACGACGTCGCAGAAGACTACGGACCAGGGATTTTCATCGAAACGCGCGAAGGCGTCTTCAGCCGACGGTGATTGGGTTACATCCCAGCCTTCGCCTCGCAATACGTCAGACACAAACTCGCGTACCTGGTATTCGTCATCGATAACGAGCGCTTGATAGTTTCCCTCATTTGCGATCATCTTGCAGTCCTCCACGGCTTAACTTCTTACATTGCTCACCACAATTCAGATCCAGCACTTGTCGAACTTTTCGGGTGAGGCCAACCGGCGTAAATGGTTTTTGAATAAACTCGACGCTTGTATCCAAAACGCCGTGATGCACAATCGCATCGTCGGTGTAGCCAGACATGAACAACACACGCGTCGCTGGTTGCAGCGACGTCAAAAGATGCGCAATTTCCTTCCCACTTGTTTCGGGCATCACGACATCTGTCAGTAGAAGATGGATCGGATCACTGTGCTGGCGACACAATCGCAACGCTTCCTCGCCGTTGCCGGCGTCGAGCACGTTGTATCCGGCCTGTTCCAGAATCTGACGCGCAAGTCCGCGAACGACGTTCTCGTCTTCCACGAGCAAGATGGTTTCCGATCCGCGTGGTGCGGCAGTTTCCACACTCGGCCGTTCTGCCGGTTCCTCGTCGCCGTCGAAATGCGGCAGGTAGACTTTGACTGTCGTGCCACGGTTTGGCTCGCTATAAACCCGGATGTTGCCGCCGCTCTGCTTCACGATTCCGTAAACAGTCGACAGCCCGAGACCAGTACCGCGGCCTTTGTCTTTAGTCGTAAAGAACGGTTCAAAAATTCTGCCCTTGGTCTCCATGTCCATCCCGCAACCAGTATCGCTGACCGCGAGCATGACGTAGCCGCCCGGCGGCAGTGCGAGAAGTTTGCTGGTGTACTCCTGGTCCAACTCGAAATTTGTGGTTTCGATCGTGAGAGCTCCGCCCTGAGGCATCGCATCACGACCGTTGACGACGAGGTTGACGAGCACCTGTTCGATCAGTCCGGGATCGGCTTTGATCTTTTTCAACTGCGGATCGAGTTTCGCGTCGAACTTGATGTCTTCGCCGATCAAACGACGAAGCATCTTGTTCATATCGAAAACCACTTCATTTAGATTCAACGCCACGGGTTTGAGCATCTGCTTGCGACCGAAGGCGAGTAACTGTCGTGTGAGGTTCGCGGCTCGATCTCCTGCTTTCCGGATCTCTTCCAGGTAAGTTTTTGTGCGGCTGTCGGGATTCGCGCGCTGGAGCGCCAGGCTGCTGTAACCATTGATAGCGGTGAGCAAATTATTGAAGTCGTGGGCCACGCCGGCGGCGAGTTGCCCGATCGCTTCCATCTTTTGCGAGTGGCGCAACTGTTCTTCTAGTCTTTGTCTTTCAGTCTCGGCACGTTTGTGTTCGGTGATGTCTTCGATTGCCCCTTCCCGAAACAGTGCGGTTCCGTGGTCATCGCGGATCAGACGGATATTCAACGACAGCCAGATCTTCTCACCGTCCTTGCAATAAGCCTCAAACTCGTATCCCTTGACGATTCCCTCGGCTTCAAGAGTCCGAGTCACTTCTTCCGCGGCGGCAGGATCAACGTAAAGCTCCGCGCCGTTGTCGTTGAAACTGGCAATCAATTCCTGCGGTGAGTCGTAGCCGAGAATGCGGGCCATCGATGGATTCGCGGTAATCACGCGACGATCAGGCGTGGATTGAAAAATACCTTCAACTGCATTCTCGAAAATTGAGCGGTAGTTGTGTTCCGCTCGCCTGACCTGCGTATAGAGCGATGCGCTCTCGAGACGCTTGTGACGGACATTCATCGCCCGCGTGATGAGTGGCAGCAGAGTTTGCAAGCGAAGCGGCTTGAGGATGTAATCGAAAGCGCCGACCTTCATTGAGTCGACCGCTGTTTGAATTGTTCCCTGACCCGTCATCACGATACAGACGAGGTGCGGATCGATTTGCAAGCCTTCCTGTACGAGCGTGATGCCATCCATGCCGGCCATCATCATGTCGGTCAGAACAACGTCAAACGGCTCAGTGCGCAGTGACGCGAGCGCTTTCTCACTGGAAGTTAGACCACTCGTCTCGTAACCCTGAGAAGTCAACGATTCGACGAGGATGTTCTTGAGCTCAACCTCATCGTCTACGACCAGGATTTTTCCGATTTGCGTTGTAGTCATCCGTGTTGGCTTTGCTAAAGTCAGTCCCACCTGCGGTAGCGGGTGGGTGCATGCGCAGCGAGCGAATTGCAATCAAACGCTTCGACTTCGTACTTACCTGCTACCGCAGGTGGTACTGACTGTCTCCAAACACATTTCATGACGTTTAGGGCAAAGCCTCCTTGCTTTATGAATTCCCGCGCTGCGGCATTACAGGCACCACGTTTGCTTCGAACACGAACGTGTCCGTCCTTAACACCGTTTCGAGTTTTCTTTCGCGTCTGAAATGAGGTCGGCGGGAGTTACCAACTCGTGGACAGGCTGGGCCCAACGCTTCATGTTTTGAATAGCCGAACATTTCCGGCGGAAGAGCTCCTCCCCTTTGTAGGAGAGGGACGACGACCTCGCCCTGGCCGTCGTCCCTCTTTCCACGCGCGAGGATTTCACCCTGTTTACAACGCGCGCGTCTCGTAGAATTCAATTCACAGCCGCTCGTGTTTGAAACACACGTCCTCGAATCAGATTGAGAACTTCACTCGCGAGGAACGGCTTGTATAACACCGGCACATCGCTGGTTGCGTCTTTAAGCCGTTGCTGAGTGAGCATAGGGACTGTTTCACGATGACCGAGATACCCCGGTGGAGCGCCAATCAATTTCGCGGTCTCGTGGGTTTTCCCCGTGCCGGTTGGACCTAGCAGCAAGAAGACACCGGCAGGTCGTCCGGTGGGAGCCAACCCTGACTGATACATGTAGACATAAGGAACAATAATGTTAGTGGCCGCGGATTGGCCCGCTACCTTTCTTGGGAGAAGACTTACAAGATCCTGGCCCGAACTTGAGGGGGCCAACACATGACTGTTTGTTGAGGTCAGTTCCACTGTTTCGCTCATTTCGGGCGACCTCGTTTAGGTGGTCCAGAACTCCCCACCCGGCCCGTTGTAAAGCTGATAGACAGGAAAGATTTGCCTGGCGTTAGTGCTACCAACCTCGCACGCCAATCGATTCCTCTCTCAAACATAGCCGGCTCTCCTTAAGCGAGAGGCGCCTTGAACGGCATTTAGAATGCTCAATCGAGCCCCGAGGGCTATGTGTCAAACCGTCAACTCGATAGGCTAAGCGTTAACGAAAACCTGCGCAATTGGGGAGTTTCCTGAAGGAAGCTCAGTAAATTCCTGATTGAATTTGGGAAGAACTCAGGTGGATGTTCAGACGCAGTTCAGTCACTCGACTTCTATCAGACCGACGATGATGGCGTAACGAACCAGGCCGGCAACGTCGTGAATACCAAGACGTTCCATCAATTGAGCGCGGTGGGTTTCGACTGTCTTGACGCTGATCTCGAGGAGTTGTGCGATCTGTTTTGTAGTCTTACCTTCAGCGATGAGGCGAAGTACCTCACGTTGGCGCGGACTCAACGTCGCAAGCAGATCGCGCTTCGTCGCACCTTTGCCATATTCGAGCAGAGTCTTTCGTGAGGTCTCCGGCGAGATGTAGACTTCGCCGCGGATGACAGCCTGAATTGCCTGTTCGAGTTCAGTGCTCGCCGCGCTCTTCGGCAGAAACCCCGCTGCTCCTTCGCGCAGAGCACGGATGGCGTACTCACCCGCTTCGTGGACTGTTAACACGATGATCTTTATTTCCGGGTACTTCTTTGTGACCTGTTCGAGGACTTCGAAACCGCCGCCGTCTGGCATCGTGATATCGAGAAGCATGAGATCTGGTCTGAGCTCGCGCACGAGTTCGAAAGCTTCGCTTCCCTTGCCGGCTTCACCCACGACCACTATTCCTTCGATCTTTTCGACGAGTGCCCGAATACCAGCGCGTACCAGTGCATGATCGTCAGCGATTAGCACACGGATAGGGTTCATGAGGTTGTCTGCCTATTTGTACTCAGTCGGGTCCCTGACGGACAAAAGTGAGTTTGAGAATTAAACAATACAAAACCCTCCCACCGGTTTTATGGGTGCATCATTGCAGGAACTTCCTGATTCAACAATCAGGAATAACCTGAGTGCACTGTATGGGTCCAAGGTGGTGAGGCAATATTACTTTGGACGAGACGGTAAAGGAAGCGACTTGATTGCCATCGCCAACTGAGAGAGTTAGAATGCGCGGCGTGACGACGATACGAATCAATTTTCCGGAAAACGTTCCGCTCGTGCAATGGGAGGACGGAAGCATACGAGTGCAAGGCACACGCCTGTTGCTCGTTATTCTTGTGGCGCGGTTCCAGCGAGGAGACACACCGAAAAGGATTCACAATAGTTTTCCAACGGTTTCAGTCACACAGATCGAAGCTGTGTTTGACTGGTATCTCGATAACCAGCCCGAGGCGGATGCATACCTTGAAGAATATGAGGCAGAAGGTGAAAGACTGCGTCTTGAGATTCAAAGCCAGCCTGACTACATAGCTAAAAGCGAGATACTCAAGCGCACACGAGAAGAATTCCTCCAACGTAGGCGAGAACAATTGATTAAAACGTAATTCTCGCAAAATCAAAAAATGCTTCGTCTCCTCACCGACGAAAACTTCGATCAGAATATCGTGCGCGGTTTATATCGCCGCATTCCGCATCTAGATCTTCTATCTGTCCGAGATGTCGGACTAGCTGGTCTACCGGATCCGCTGTTGCTCGATTGGGCAGCTAAGCAAAATAGAACTATGCTGACCCACGACCGGAAAACAATGATCAGAGATGCCGAGGAGTTATTGATACGGGGTGAGCCTATGGCCGGAGCAGTCTTGGTGCCTGATCTATTGCCGATCGGCCGTGCGATAGACGATCTGCAACTTGTAATCGAGTGCTACTCACAATCACAGATGCACAATCGCATAGAGTATGTACCACTCTAGGACTAAACGAGTGTCGGGGGTAACACGAACTGACCGAGGTGGGGGCCGGAGTAGTTTTGCGTGGTGCGCAGCGCAAGTTCCAATGCGGCACGGGTTGATTCGGGCGTGATCACTGCGTCGACGAACCCACGCGCTGCCGCGTACTTCGCGTCGAGTTCAATGTCGTAAGTCTCACGCACTTTGTCCATCTCGGCCGTCAGCTCCGCATCAGGTGACTCGCCATTCTTCTTTAACTTCTCCAGTTGACTCCCGAACACCGCCTGCACCGCTGAGTCACCTTCCATCACTCCCATACGACCCGTGGGCCAACTGTAGATAAAATCTGGATCAAAGCCCTGGCCCGCCATCGCGTAGTATCCGGCGCCCGAAGCGTGATTGACGGTAAGAACGATCTTGGGGACAGTCGCCGTCGCCATCGCTTCAACAAACTTCGCTCCCGCGCGAATTATCCCCGAGTGCTCCGCGTCAGGTCCAACCATGAATCCGGAAACGTCCTGCACGAATAACAACGGCGTTTGATGTCGAGTGCAATTCTCAATGAAGTACGCGACTTTCTCTGCCGATTCTGTGTAGACGATGCCGCCAAAACGCGGTGGCTTGCCGCCGGGCATGCGCACCATGCCGCGATGGTTGGCAATCACTCCAACTTGTATCCCGCAAATACGAGCGTGGCCTGTGATCATCTCTTTGGCATAGTCAGATTGAAACTCGTCGAGATGACCATCGTCGATTAAACACTCGAGTAATCGTCGTACGTCATATGGCTGTCGATGATCTTCCGGAATAATCTCGTAGAGTTCTTCCGCGGCCCGCAACGGCTCACTAACTGACTCGACTGATAATGCATTCGCAGGCTTTGGCAGCTCCGACACAAACTCTCGAATCCTCTCAATACACGTTTGATCGTCAGGCACGCGGTAATGGGCTACGCCGGAAATTTCGTTGTGAGTGCGAGCGCCGCCGAGAGTTTCATTGTCGATAGTCTGTCCGGTCGCGCCTTTCACGAGGTTAGCACCGCCGAGTCCCATGAACGACGTGCCCTCAACCATGATTATCATGTCGGAGAGCGCCGGTAGGTATGCGCCGCCCGCGATACACGGTCCCATGACCGCCGAAATCTGCGGCACTTTCAAATAACGGCGCATGATTGAGTTGTAATAAAAGATTCGTGAGGCGCCGTATTGGCCAGGAAAAACTCCACCCTGATACGGCAGATTAACGCCGGCGGAATCGACCAGATAAATAATCGGCACGCGCGATCGCATCGCGATTTCCTGTGCGCGCAGGATCTTCTTGATCGTTTCCGGCCACCACGAACCTGCTTTTACAGTCGCATCGTTTGCGACAACAACAACCTCTCTGCCCTCAACTCGACCAACCACAGTTACAACGCCCGCCGCGGGAGCACCGCCCTCATATTGATCGAACGCTACGAGCAATCCGATCTCCTGTGAGTAGGAATCTTTGTCGAGGAGCAGCTCGACACGTTCGCGGGCAGTCAACTTACCTTGCTGGTGTTGGCGATCAATCTTCTCCGGGCCACCACCGCGGCGAAGCTTGGCTTCGAGTTGCAGCAGTTGTTCAGTAAGTTCGCGCAGGCGCGTTGATTGTCTTGTTGCCGAACCGCTATCAGACTTTTTCATGTGGTCTCTATCGTTGTTGCCAGATTGTGCGAAGCAAGGTCTGGGAATCAGTCGAAGACGGTACACCCTCGACAATGGCGATGCGGGAACCACGCAATTCCATCGCTACTCCACCGCTTCCAGTTTGCCATTCCATGCGATCTTCAGTGGCCTTCGTTTCTTTCGCGTCAGGATACCGCTTTGAGGTCCGCTTCGCGTAAGCATCAAAAAACTCGCGCGCGTCAGTGGGCGTGTCCCACGCGGTTATCTGCGCGATGAAGAACTCGTCTGGTTTGCCGGTCTCATAAAGTGCAAAGCGATCGCCGCCCCAACCCGCTGAGGCTTGTTTCGACTCAGACTGGTTATTCAAAAACTCGTCCAGGATCAGGTAGCTGCCCCATTCACCGTTGACGTCGTAATCGATGCGTTTCCAGGCTGGACCAAGAATCGTTTTGAACTCCGGCAACGCAAGTTTCTGCGGAGCTTCGTAAGCAAAGTATTTATCAGCGTGCAGGATCTGCTCGCTTGATTGCGGCAGTTTTGTGAAAGCCTGCGAGACCATCTCCCAACCGCCGCGTTTGTAAAGCTGCGTGGCCCATGCCGAACCTTCTTCATACGGAAACAGCAACGACTCACGCAACGCACGTGGTGCGCGCCGGAACTGTTCCGCTGCCAATTCCTGTCCGCCGAGACTCTTAATAAACGCCAACGCGACGAGGGGATTCTTCGACATGTAGATCGTCATCGCGAGTGTCGCGTCACCTTCGATCAGCGCATGTGCTGCGAGCTCGGCGTCAGAATCTCCCTTGGGCCATTTCTCAAAACGCTTCAAGTTGAAATGCTGATCCTGGAGCGCGTGCGTCAACTCGTGGGCCATGACTGGCTTTTGTCCGTCAAGCTCGATCCAGTCAGCAAGGTAAAACTGTTGCACCTTGGGATCGTAATATCCCGCCACTTGTTCGGTAAGCAGTTTTACTAAAAACGTCCGATACGCGAAATCCCTGGGCGCCAGGCCAAAGGCGCGGAGCAGCACCTCCGCCGCATGCATTTCAGCGGGCGTGGTATCGGAATCGAGGTTCTTGATAATCATGCGCTCGATGTCGGCCCGCGACTGGGCGCCACTCTTTACCGCCTTCAGTATCGAGAGCTCTCGCAACTCGCTCGTTTCCTTGAGCATTGCGGCTGTTGTCGAGACAATCGCCGCATTTTGGGCGTTGGCGGTAGCAGCCGTCTGTGCCTGACTCCGTGTCAGAAAGCTGGCGGTGCCGAAGGATAACAGGGTCAGTAGGGCCAGCCCCGCGCTAATTTGCTTTGACATATTGGTATATTCACTCTTATAGTCCGCTAAACGTTTACAGCTAAACAAGGATCAGGATTAATTCCTTCTCTCGCTTATGAGTTCGGAAGGCTTTGCTCAGATGACAAGCCCTGCCCCTGAAGATGTATTCGGCGTTTGGCACGAAACCTTGCTTCGTGTGCGTTATGCCGAAACGGACAAGATGGGCATCGTTTATTATGCCAACTATTTGGTCTGGTTCGAAATCGGCAGGACTGATTATTGTCGCGCGCGCGGTTTTTCTTACCGCGACATGGAGGAAAGCGAAGACGCGTTTTTAGTTGTCGCCGAGGCGTATTGTCGCTACAAAGCACCTGCGTATTATGACGATGAGCTAATAGTTCGTACACACATCACGGAATTACGTAAACGTTCACTTCGTTTTGGGTACGAAATCGTACGAGCATCGAATGGTCAGGTTGTTGCCGAGGGCGAAACAGGCCATGTGATTACTGATTCGCGCGGGAAGGTTCGATCTTTCCCCGAAGGTTATGCGCAACGATTGTTAGCTCCGCCTATCATCAAATCTCACTCGGGAACAGCAGTGCCCAAAGAGACTGCACCTGAATAAATAAATATCAGTTCAATATGTCGTACAGGTTTTTCTCGATCTAAATTCTTCCCTGTCACAACACCTCGCCTCACGGTGTTTCAAGTTCAGAGCCCCAGATCTTTTGTAACTTTTTTCGAGTTCGGTCGTTTTAAGATCAAACGATGAGAGCCTCGTCGCTACTTCCGATAGCAACGAGGCTCTGGATGACAATACAAGTTCGATTGCCTCGCGGCGCTCAAGCTGCATCGTCGACGCCCCGCATCTTAGCGCACCTGGTAGACGAGCTTCAACCCGAGGGAGGGTCTACCATGCGCCGCTACGCGATCTCGTTTGCACTCGTCTCACTGTTGCTCCCCGTAACAGTGTTCTCCCAGACACGCACTCCCGATGCTGCCGTCAATCATTTCAAAAGCGCTTTGAAGAAATCCGCAAACGGCGACTTCGATAGTGCAATCGAAGACTACACACGCGCTATTAGACTGAGCTCACACTTTGACACGAGTAAGACCCAGGATCGTTTGGGAAACTCATTCACCGATTCCAACTCAATTACAGTTATCGATCCATTCACCGCCAACGCTTACTCGAATCGCGGACTCGCACGCTTCAAAAAAGGCGACTACATCGGCGCGATTGAAGACTACAACCAGGCACTCGAGATCAGACCGGGACTCGCCGCTGCGTATCTGAATCGCGCAGCAGCATTGCGTGCGAAAGGCGATCTTGAAGCTGCTGTGAAAGATCTCGATAAGGCGATTTCACTTAAGAAAGATTTCTTTGAAGCGTTCAACAACCGCGGCAGCATACGGCTCGATCTCAAAGACACGGACGGAGCGTTGTCGGATCTCAACCGTGCTCTTG
>Ga0207709_10002388_pt1 | contig 11838 bp, 6 predicted proteins | sample KBSM34metaG_FD_184397 | JGI IMG/M metagenome (GOLD analysis project Ga0207709, IMG submission 184397) | Miscanthus rhizosphere microbial communities from Kellogg Biological Station, Michigan, USA - KBS M3-4 metaG (SPAdes) (version 2) | ecosystem: Host-associated > Plants > Roots > Rhizosphere >...
GCAGCGTGTAGTAGGCGCCGGGCAGCAGCACGGCCACGGTGCCCGACTGGCGCATGGCCGCGATGCCGTCGGCCGACAGGTGCTCGATGTGGTCGCACGACAGCGCGCCGTAGCGCGCGGCCAGCGCCGCGCCGCCCATGTCCGACAGCTGCTCGGCATGCAGCTTCACGGGCAGACCCAGCGCCTGAGCGGCCTGGAAGACCTGCTCGGTTTCCTCGAGCGAGAAGGCGATGCGTTCGCAGAACACGTCGACCGCATCGACCAGCCCTTCGGCCGCGAGCGCGGGCAGCATCTCGTTGCAGACGAGGTCGATGTAGTCGCCGCTGCGGCCGGCGTATTCGGGCGGCAACGCGTGCGCGCCGAGGAAGGTGGTGCGCACGGTGACGCCGTAGGCCTCGCCCAGGCGCCGCGCCACGCGCAGCTGCTTGCGCTCGTGTTCGAGCGCGAGGCCGTAGCCCGACTTGATCTCGATGGCGCAGACACCGTCGGCCAGCAGCTGCTCGAGGCGCGCGGCGGCCTGTGCGAACAGCGTGTCTTCGTCGGCCTCGCGCGTGGCGCGCACCGACGAGACGATGCCGCCGCCGGCTTTGGCCACTTCTTCGTACGTGGCGCCCGCGAGCCGCATCGCGAACTCGTTGGCGCGCTGCCCGCCGTAGACCAGGTGCGTGTGGCAATCGACGAGGCCGGGCGTGACGAGCGCACCGCCGCCGTCGTGCGACGTGAGCCCCGCGAACTCGGCGGGCAGATCGGCGCGCGCACCGACCCAGCGGACCGTGCCCTGCGCGACCACGAGGGCGGCTTCGGCGTCGGGCGCCAATGTGACGCCGGGCGCCGCACCGGGCGCCAGGCGCAGGCCGGTCCAGAGGCCGTCGGCCGAGGGGAATTCGCTGGGGAGTTTCATCGTCATCTTTTTGTGTCCTTTTGCCGGTCAGGCCGGCACGAAGCGCACGGCCACCAGCCGCGCGTCTTCACTGCCCGGTGCGGCTTGCCACGCTTGCGCGTGGTCGGTCCAGCACAGGCCTTCGCCTTCAGCCAGGGCTTCGTCGTCATTCAAGCGCCAATCGCCGCGCAACGCCAGCAGCACGCCGTGCTGCGCGGGCGCGATGTCGGCGGCGCGTTTCAGGACCTGCACGTCGGCGCGCCACTGGCCGCTACGCGTCATCACGTTGAAGTCGCTCGAGGCGCCGCCGAGCGGCCTGCAGTGGATCGGGTCCTCACCCGCAAAAGCGAAGGGGTGGTGCAGTACATCGAGCCGGTGCGACACGCGGCCGTCGTGCGTGAAGAGGCGCACGCCGTCGCCTCCGAGCAGCATGATCTGCCGCTCGACACCGGGGAATACCGAGAACGGGCCGGGCGACGCGATGGTCGCGATGCTCACGCGCCAGCCGAAGCTGTCAAACCCCGCGCCTGGCGGCCAGCTGGCGATTTCCTGCGTGGTGCCACCGCCGTTCTTCCAGGGCATGGCGCGCTGGGTCGCGCGCGAAAAACGCTGCACGCTCATCGCATCAACCCGCCCTGGCACAGCGGCTTGCTCTGGGCTTGCGCAGCGCCGACGAAACCGAAGAACGCGAGACCGGATAGAGCGGCGTCAACGAGCGAGCGAGGAGTGTTCATGAGAGAGCTTTCGTAGAAGGAGGTAACTGATAAAAGAAGGAAGAGACGCGGCGCAGCTACTGCAGCGCGCGCGAGATGCGGGCCGCCGTGACGACGGTCATGCGAACCAAAGCGGCCTCCACGCCTTCGACGCGCGTGAGCGGAGCCATCAGCGTGATCGCTCCGCGCAGGCGTAGGCGCCGGCCTGTGACCAGCACCGGCGCGCTCGCGCCCCACACGCCGGTATCGACCTCGCCGTGCGTCACGGCATGGCCGGCGGCGCGGATGGCGTCAAGTTCGGCAACGCGCTCGGCGCGGCGTTCGGGAGCTTCGTCGAGGCCGTCGAGCAGCAGGTCGCGCGCGTCGTCGGGTGCATGGGCCAGCAGGCACTTGGCGCTGGCGCCGTCACACGCGGGCACGCTGCGGCCGCGGTCGAAGGAGCAGCGCAGCGACTGTTCGCTGTCGATCATCTCTAGGCACACGACGCGGTCGTTCACGAGGGTGATGAGCGCCACGCTCTCGTGGCTCTGCTGCGCCAGCACGCGCATGTCGACGCGCGCGGCCATCACGAGGTCGGAGTTGCCGTCAAAGCAGCTGGCCAGTTGAACGCTAACGGGCCCCGGCGAGTAGCGGCCCTCGGACTCCATCACGAAGCCCCAGCGCCGCAAGGTGGCGACCTGCCGATACAACGTGCTCTGCGACAAGCCGGTGGCCTGCACCAGCTCGGCCGCCGTCATCGCCGCCTTGCTTTGCGCCAGCACCGACAGTACGAACAACGCGCGGTCGTTGTGAGCAGGAGCGTCGAGGGGGGACGTCATCGGGGGCAATCGCTGGCGGTCGAAAGTGAATGCAGCGTGCAGTATCTTGTTCGCCGTTCTTGGCTCCAAGTCGGAATTCCCGCGCGATGGGAATGCACGCGAATTTTCGTTCGAACGTCGCCTTAGCCTAGTCACCGCCTGCAGCGAAGAGCGCGCCAAACCCTTTTTTTTCAACTGCGTTCGGTTGATCCCCTACCAGTGAAGTCGCCAAGGGCTTGCGCGTGCATAGCCCCTCATCAGTTGCTGCATCGCAGAAGTCGAAAATCCGCTGCCTGGGTCAAGGGCGAGGCAGGTCTGCGGCGACATCCGCCTGCAGCCTTGGTCCACCAACTTTGCCGATGGCGTTCTTGATGATCAATGTCACCGACTGCGCTGTCAGTGGTTCATCGGCGATGCGGTCGTGGCGGTCGACGCCGCGAAACATGTGGCCGGTGCCGGTCCCTGAGATCGTCAACCACTCTTGCAGCGCCAGTACCGGACAGCGACTGCCGTTGGCATGCGGAACGAAGACGGTTCGTCCTGCCCCGTTCTGGTCGGCCTTGGGACGCATGAGCAGAATCTCAATGCCATTGCTGCTCTCAGTCACGTGCTCGCGCTTGATGGCCACCGACTCGCTGCGGCGGAACGCGCCGGGAAATCCGATCAAGAGAAGCGCTTTGCCACGCGCGGCTTTCTTCGGCCGTTGGCGGTCTGACATCACGATCATCGCCGCTAAGTCGGCCTTGAGTATCGGACGGCCCCAGCGCCGGCGCACGCCGGATGTGCGCCAGCCATGGTCTTCTTCATGAGGGGTATGCACAGGCGAAGCCAAGCCGCGCTCTACATGTGCATGGTGGATGCCGATGAGCCGCCGCTCCAGGGTTGCTACGGCCAATTTCCCGGCAAACGCGGCCAAGAATTCCATGGTTGGCTTCTCAATACCCAGCCGCATACGCATGCAGCTGGCCACTGCGTTTGCCTTGAATTCGTCGCAGTGAATGCGACGTCGCCGGCGTGTGCCGGCTTGTTGATCGGGGATAGTGCTCACGTGTCCAGCAAGAGTTGTCGATGGGGACTAGGCTCCTATGGTCCGAGCAGGCCTTCAAGATGGTTGGACTGGACGCTCACAGCGCAGGCGCACCATGGCTACTTGTTCGCGAACGCCCGCGGCACGCGTGTCAAGCTCCGGGTGCACGACGGCTTCGGCGTGTGGTGCGCAGCGCGCCGGCTCAACGCGGGGCGCTTCGTCTGGCCGGGCACGACCAGCGCAACGCCCTTGCTGTCACTCACACCTGCGCAGTTCGATGCCTTGGTCTTGGGCCCGCCGTGGCAGCGGCTTCCAGAACTGAGCGTCATCAGGCGAGCCTGAGGAGCCAGCGCCAACGCCAACGCCCCCTTGGCTCACTACTCAATCGGCGCGGTGGGTCACGTCTACTTCGGCGCGCACAGCCACGCGCCAAGCCTTCGGGGGCGAACAGCGCAACGCGCGTGATGTCGTTCGGCCGGACCGGCCGCGCTATCGCAGGCGCGCTTTCTGAAGCGGCCGCGTGAGATAGCTCAGGATGGACCTGCGCCCCGTTTCGATGTCGACCTCGGCGACCATGCCGGGACGTATGGGCAGCTGCACGCCTTTCTCGTTCTTGTCCAGGTAGGCGCTGTCCGTGGTGACCATGATGCGGTAGTACTCCTGGGGACCGCGCGGCGTTTCTTCCTTGACGGTATCTTCGGAAATCTGTGTGACGGTGCCCCGCAGGTCGCCGTACACGGAATAGTCATAGGCCGTGATCTTGACGCTGGCCGGCATCCCCGGCGCAATGAAAGCCACGTCCCTTGGCTCCACCAGCGTCTCCACCACCAGGCGTTCGTTGATGGGGCTGATCTCCATGATGGTCTCGCCCGGCTGGATCACGCCCCCGACGGAGTTGATGCGAACGTTGTTGACCCGCCCCGCCACGTGAGCCATGACCATGGTGCGATCCAGTTGGTCCTTCTTCTGCAGCATGCTCTCTTGCAGGGCCACCATCTTGGCCTTCTTGTCGACCAGGTTGCTGTAGGCCTCCTGGACATATTGGTTGCGCAGCTCGCCGATGCGCCCGCGCAGCGCGGCGCCCTGCTGCTGCAACTGCAGGAGTTCGGACTCGGGCACTGCCCGCTTGCTCACCAAGGGCTGGACCATCGCAATCTGGCGATCGAGAATGCGCTCCTGTTCCTGCAGCGCGGCGACGGCCTTGTTCAGTCGCGTGCGACGTGCCTTGAACAGCGCCGATTCGGCGCGTCGCGTCTTTTCATCTGCTTGCCCCTGGAAGTTCAGTTCGGCCTTCTCGTTGACCTCGCTCTCGAGGCGGTCGATCTCGGCTGCCAGCGTATTGATCTGGACGTCGGTTTCGTTGTAGGCCGACTGGAAGCGCGTGCTGTCGATGCGGGCCAGGGGCTGGCCCACCTGCACGATGTCGCCCTCGCGCACCCGCAGTTCGGTCAGGATGCCGCCCTCCAGGCTCTGGACGGATTGCATGCGGGAGAAAGGCGTCACACGGCCACGTCCTCTGGTGACTTCATTGACTTGCGCCCAGGCGGCCCAGGCAATCAGCAGCACCAGGACGAGGACAACGAGCCAGATGGTGCGGCTGGCCCGCACGCGCTGGAGGCGCCCGCCCTCCGACATGTCCAGCAGCATCGCATGGCCAGCATTCATGGCGCCGCTCCACCCGTCACGACCTTGATGCCGACGGCGTTGGCTGGGCGCTTGGCGCCCTGCATGAACATGCTGCTCATGTCGCCGTCGTGGACGACACGGCCTTCGTTCAGCACGACGGCCCGTTGCGTGAGCGCCAGGAGGTCGCGCTTGTGCGTGGCGATGAGCGCAGTACGGCCTTTGAGCCAATCCTTCATGAATTCGATCACGCGCGCCTCGCTGGCCTGGTCAAAGGCCGACGTGGGTTCGTCCAGAATCACCACCCTGGGCTCCTGCAGGATGACGCGAGCCAGCCCGATGGCCTGTCTCTGTCCGCCCGAGATGTTGCCGATGGACAGGATGTCTTGGTCCAGTCCCCGCACATTCCTGCGCACGAAAGCCCCAAGCCCGACGGCATCCAGCGCCTTGAGTAGCTCGGCATCGCTCCACAGTGGATGGCCCAGCGTCAGGTTCTCGCGCAGGGTGCCCTGGAACAGCCCCACGTTCTGCGGCAGGTAGCCGATCTGCCGGCGGCGATCGATGGGGTCGATCTGCGACAGCGCGAGATTGTCCAGCAGCACGCTGCCCTGCTGTGGATCGGTGAGCCCGGCCATCAGGCGCATCAATGTCGACTTGCCCGCGCCGTTGCCGCCCAGGAGCGCCACCTGCTCGCCGGCCTGGATCGCCAGCCGCGCGATCCGCAAGGCTGGTGGGCTGTCCGGCGTGTGCGCATACGTGACGTTGTCCAGCTGATAGGCGCCTCGGATGCGTTCGGCCCGTGCGAAATGCCTGCCGGGCGGGCGCTCCAAAGGCAGGCTGACGATGCGGTCCAGTCCTTCCATGGCTGCCTTGACGAACTGCCAGCGCGTCAGCAGGCTGGCCACCTGGCTCATGGGCGACAGCGCCCGGCTCGAGAGCAGCGTGCAAGCGACCATGCCGCCCGTGGTGAGCGTGCCTCCCGCGATCAGGTACACACCGACGATGACGACCGCGGTGTAGCACAGCTGCTGCGTGCTGCCTGCCATGAGCTGCAGCGTGGTGGTGATGTCGCGCGTCTTGCCTCCCGAGTCCACCATGACGGCCGTGAGACGGGCATGGGCCTTTTGCAGGCGTTCTTCCGACCGCGTGGCCTTGACGTTCTCCAGATTGTCGACGGCTTCCAGCAGCAGCCCGTTGAGCGCTGCGCTTTCCCTGGTGTTCTGACGCGACAGCGCCGCCAGCTTCTTTTGCATCAAGATGCCGGGCAGCGCGATGAGCACCACGGCCGCGAGCACCACCACCGCGACCCAGCCGCCGATGAATCCGATCAAGGCCAATATGAACACCACGAAAGGCAGGTCGCACAACGTGGCCAATGTTCCCGAAGTGAAGAACTCGCGCACGCTGGCGAAGTCGCGCACCTGGTTGGCGAATGCGCCGACGGAGGTGGGCTGGTGCGCCAGTCGCATGTGCACCACGCGCTCGAACAGCTGGACCGACAGCCTCAGGTCCAGTTCGCGGCCGCTGCTGTCGATCAGCCGGGCCCGCAGATATCGCAGCACCCACTCCAGCGCAATGGCCACGGCCACGCCGCTAGCGAGCACCCACAAGGTGTCGAATGCGGCATTGGGCACGACGCGGTCGTAGACCTGCATGGAGAACAGCGCCACCCCCACGGCCAGCAGGTTGGCCATCAGCGATGCCAACAGCACGTCGCGATAGACGTGCCATTGCTCCCATATCGGCCCGAGCATCCAGTGGCCAGGCTTGGCGTCGAAGGTGGCATCCAGGTGCGGGGAAACCACCTCGATGTGCTTGGCGATCAGGTAGCAGCCCGCGTAGCTTGCTTCGAGCTCCTCGCGCGACATGGCGTCGCGTCCGGCACTCGGTTCGGCGTAGGCGACCTCGGCGGTGGTCGGGGTCAGTTTCTCCAGCACCAGGCAGCTGCCGTCGCGCATCAGCAGCAGGACGGGCATGGCGTGGGCCGACAGCTGCCTGAGCGGCAGCGCCACCAGGCCGCACGTCATGTTGGCGCGCCGCATGGCTCGCTCGACCTGGCCGAAAGGCAGAACGCCCGGTTCGCGCACCAGGCCGTCGCCCAGGCTCTCGGCCGAGGCGTTCACCCCATGGGCCCGGCACAGGCGCACCAACCCGGCCAGCAGGCCGGGCTCGTAAAGGGACATCGGGCCGGCCTGGCTCATGGGCCGACCTTTCGGCGGTCGCCCGCCGTCTCCTGCAGCAGCGTGCCCTGCAGACCCAGGAGCGCCGCAGCCTTGTACTGGAGGCGGCGGCGCTGGTCTGCCGTATCGATCCACGTCAACTGGGTGCTGTACTGCTCGCGGATGCTGGTGAACAGGTCCGTCATGCTGCGCAAGCCCGCAGTGAATTGCTCCTCGTATGTGGTCACCACGGCGCGTGCCTCATCCGCCTGCAGCTTGAACGCCGCTTCGCTGGCCGCCAGGGTCTTGATCTGCCTGGCATAGCTTTGCGTCTCCTTCCTCAGGTCTCGCGCGACGCCGGCCAGGCGCTCGCGGCTGGCCTCGTGCTTCTGTTGGGCCGCCAGGGCCTGCCGGCCCAACAGATCGGACACGCCCAGGTCCACCCCCATCACCAGGCGCAGGGATCCACCGCCGCGGCCATCGCCGGACATGCCTGCATTGGCGGCGGCCGCCTCCAGGCGCAAGACGGGCTTGTTGGTTGCCCGGGCGACGTCGATGCCCGCCTGGGCCGATGCCATGGCCGCCTGCGCCTTGAGGTAGTCGGGCGCCCTCTTGATGGATTCATCCAGGGTTGCAGGGGTGTCGACGCGTTGCCTGTAAGCCAGCTCGGGCACCGCTTCCGTCGAGATGTCCGGGATGCCCACCAGCAACTGCAGCCGGGTCAACGCTACGTCGTGGGCAGACTCGAAAGCGAACTGGCGCTCCTCCCCGCGGGACGTTTCCAGCCTGGCCCGGGCCGTCTCGGACACGTCTCCCCGGCCGCCCGATTCGCGGACCTGGGTCATCTCGGCGAGCCTGGCGGCGTTCTGCCGATATTCGGCAGTCGCGTCCAGCTTGGCTTTGGCCGTTTCGGCGTCCAGGTACAGGCTGGCAATGTCGAAGGCCAGCGTCTCCATCTGCTTCTTGAGGTTGGACACGATCTGTATGCGGTCATGGCTGGCCCCTTCTATCTGGGCGGACACCTTGCCCCAGTCGAACAGCATTTGCGACGCCACCAGTTCGAGGTCGACGTTGCGCTGGCCGGACTGCGCCGGCCTCGTGCCGACCATCCGGCCCGTTCCCATATTGACGGAGAACCGCGGGCGCTGTCCGTCCTTGATGATCTCGATTTGGGTCTCCTGCTGCGCGATGTCCTGCTGTGTTGCCGCGACCTCCGGGTCGCGCAGCGTGGCCAGTCGCACGGCCTCTTCCAATGGCATTGCGGTGGCCCATGCCGGCACGATGAACGCAATCAGGACAAGCAGGCCATCCGCTGCCCGCGCCGGGAACCTCATGGGCCTTGCTCACCCTGAACCACGCATTCAGAGCACATTGACATGCACCTGATCCTCGATCAGGACCGTCGTGCCCCCCAGGGCGTATTGCTCGTAGGCATGGTTGCTGATCAGGACTTGGCCGCCGTAGACCCCGCCGTCCAGGTTGACCGTGTCGCTGCCATCACCCTGAATGACGATCTGCGATCCTGCGCCGGAGGCCGTTGCGGCGCCGGCGGCATCCAGGTTCAGGGTGACGGCGGCAGTGTTCGAGCCGAGCTGGAGGGTCTCGATGTCGTGCACCGGCGTCGAGCTGCCCAGGATCGATGCGATCGCGTCGGTGATCAGCAGGGTGTCGTTGCCGGTGCCGCCGTCGATCACGAGATCGTTCGCGTCGAACACCAGCACGTCGTTGCCGTTTTCGCCGTAGAGCTGGTCGGCTCCGTCCCCGCCGCGCAGCAGGTCGCGGCCGTCCCCGCCGCGCAGGATGTCATTGCCGGCGAAGCCATAGAGATGTTCGTCGGCGGAGGTGCCCGTGAGGGCGTTGTCGCCCGTCGTACCCTGGATGACGGAGGGGTCGCCTGCCGAGCCGAAGAGGCCCAGATCCGTCAGGGTGGTCGCGCTGTCCGTACTGGTCCGTCCATCCATATCGGTGGTGGTGATCGAATACGTCGGCGCGAGGCTCAGGCTCAGGTCGGCCGACAGGTGCACGGTGCGAAGCAATTCATTGACGGCCTGGTTGTCGATCGGCCCGCCGTTGAGGGCGGTGATGGTCAGCGTGGAGGACGGGAAGGTGTCGTCGAAAAGATCGAAGGGGTTGTTGATGTTGTAGTTGACGTGGACGACGCTGAACTGCAGGCCGAGCTCTGCGGCGATCTGGTTGGAGGCGGCCAGATCGAAACCGGTGCCCAGGTTGAGCGGAACGCTGTAGGAGACCGACACGCTCTGGAGGTTGTTGTTCGGGTCGTAGGCCACGAAGGTCTGGCTGCCCAGATCGATCAGGCCGAGCAGGTCGGCGCCGATCAGGCCGCCCAAGACGCCTTCGTTAACCACGGCGACCGGGTCCTGGCTGCCTGCGATGATCGTGATGGACTGCGAGTCGGTGTTCGCGCCGACATTGCCGACCTCGTCGACGATGCGGACGTTGATCTGGTGGGTGGCGGTGGAAAGATCGCCCGGGCCATAGAACCAGCGGGTGCCCGACGGGTCGCTGGGGTCGATGTACGCATCGACCCACGCGCCGCTGTCGATCTGAACCTGCACCCGCTCGCCGTAGCCCAGCGGCGCATCGAGGGTGCCCAGGAGGGTCGGCGAGGTGTCCGTCGTGGTCCAGTCGCCCACCGTGCCGGTATCGTCCGAGATCGCAGTGATCGACGGGGTGGCGGTCGGCGCGGTCGCGTCGACGATGTTGATGGTGATCGTCGCCGTGTCCGACGTGAGGGCATCGGACAGCGTGTAGGTGAACACGTCCTGCTGTCCAAGCGCGGCCGGATCGCCATTGGCGGTGTACGTGTACGAGCCGTCGGCGTTGATGTGCAGCGTCCCGTACTGGCCGACGATGTCCGCGCCGTTGGCCGGATCGACCGCGGTCGTCGTGGTGCCGCTGGAGATTTGCGTGACCGTCGTCGCGCCGGCGCTGCCCGGGGTGTCGGTGCCCGTGCCCGAGGTGCCGCCGATCACGTTGCCCGACACGACTTCGCTGGTGAAGTCGTACTGGGTGACCTGCGTGGTGATCGTGGTGTCCTGCAGCAGCGTCAGCGTATTGACGAGCAGTGCGCCCGACAGGTCGGAGATGAGGGTGTCGAGAGCGCTGGTGGCACCGAAGCCGTTGAGCAGGTCGTCCAGGATGCCGACCAGGGCGGACACCGGGGTCGCGTTCGTGGTGTCGTTGACGATGCCGTTTAGGATGGTCGTGAGCAATGGCTCGATCGTGTCGCCGAGGTTGAGCGGCAGGCCGAGCAGCCCGCCGTTCAGCGTGTCGACCACCGTGTCGATGATCACCTGCTGGTTGTCCGGGCCGATCACGACGCCGCCGTCGCCCAGTTCCTGCAGCGAAATGCCGCCGTCGCCGTTGGCGTCGAGCAGTGCACTCAGTTGGCTGTCGTCGGCGTTGTGCACCACCACCGAGTAGGTGCCGGCCGGCAGGCCCGAGAAGTCGACCGTCAGCGTGTTGGTGTCGCTCAGGCCCAGCGTGCCGCCGATGATGCCGGTGCCGAGCTGCCCGACCAGCTGCCCGTTCGTGTCCGCCGAGGCAATGATGTTGCCGTTGGCATCGACGATGTCGACCCGGTAGGCGTCGGCCACGGCCACAAGCGCGTCCTGGGTGATCTCGACATGCAGCGTGCCATAGTCGCCGCCGATGGTGACCGATTGGCTGCCATCGGTGCCGGTGGAGGGGTCCGTCAGGCCGAGGACCTGGACGTCGGTGGTGGTCGTTTCCGGGCCGGTGGTGACGAGGATGCTGCCCGCGTCGAGCGCGATCGCGTCATCGACGGCATCGAGCGGGTCTGTGGCCGCGCTGATGACGGAGATCGCGCCGAGGTTGGCGGCGGTGGTGTTGCCTGCCAGGTCGGTCTGTTGCACGAGGATCTGGCCGTCGGCGTAGGCGCCGACGGCCAGAACGAAGCTCGAGCCAGTGCCGGCAACCCAGGTGGTGCCACCGTCGGTGCTGTACTCCCAGGTGGCACCGGACTCGATGCCGGTGACATTGATGGTGCCGTCGCTGGTGATGCCATCGGCGGCCGAGGCGCCAGTGTCGTTGGCCAGGGCGGCGCCCGGCGCGGCGACAGCCGTGTCCAGCGTCACGGCCAGGGGAGCACTGGGAGCACTGACGTTGCCCGCGGCGTCGGTCTGACGGACGGTGACGCTGTAGTCACCGTCGCCCGGCAGGTTGATGGCCGAACCGGTGCCGGTAACCCAGGTGGTGCCGCCGTCGGTGCTGTATTCCCAGGTGGCGCCGGACTCGATGCCGGTGATGTTGACGGTCGGGTTGTTGGTGATGCCGTCGGTGGCCGAGGCGCCGGTGTCGGTGGCCAGGACCGCAGCCGGCGCGGCGACAGCCGTGTCCAGCGTCACGGCCAGCGGCGCGCTGTTGGCACTGACGTTGCCCGCAGCGTCGGTCTGGCGGAGCTGAATGTTGTAGTCACCGTCGCTCGGCAGGCTGATGGCCGAACCGGTGCCGGCGACCCAGGTGGTGCCGCCGTCGGTGCTGTACTCCCAGGTGGCACCGGCCTCGATGCCGGTGACGTTGACGGTCGGGTTGCTGGTGATGCCGTCGGTGGCCGAGGCGCCGGTGTCGGTGGCCAGGACCGCAGCCGGCGCGGCGA
>Ga0207709_10002396_pt1 | contig 11810 bp, 9 predicted proteins | sample KBSM34metaG_FD_184397 | JGI IMG/M metagenome (GOLD analysis project Ga0207709, IMG submission 184397) | Miscanthus rhizosphere microbial communities from Kellogg Biological Station, Michigan, USA - KBS M3-4 metaG (SPAdes) (version 2) | ecosystem: Host-associated > Plants > Roots > Rhizosphere >...
TGCGGCGCGTGGTTCGAACTCTCGATCTCGAACACAACCCTGACTTCTTCAAAGGCAACGCCGCGCAACGACAATCGACCTGGCAAACGTTACTGCGAATGGTCGGGCTCGGAAGCAAACCGCAGGACACGGGTCACAAACCTCCTGACCAGTTGCCGCTTACGACGACAGTCGCACAGGGAACAGCGCGTGAAGATCTTAACGAAGCGAAACGCCTGGAGCCGTACGTCAACACTATTCTTGCCGGCCTGAAAGTCGAGCCCGTAAAAGAGACACGCGGCTACTACAAAGAAACCCGACTGATAGACATCAAATTCACACACATCGATCCGCTCGTCGCTTCAAAAATCGTAAACGCGATCGCTGAAACTTACGTCTTCTCAAATCTCGAGAAAAGAACTGAAGCAAACAGCACCACCGGTGACTTCCTTCAGAAACGAATCGCGGAACTCCAGCAACAGATTCGCACTTCCGAAGAACGACTCGTCAACTACGCCAAGAACAATCAGATCATCTCGCTCGATCCAAACCAGAACACAGTGGTCGAACGTCTCGCCGGCCTGAATCAACAACTGCTGCAGGCAGAAAACGACCGGAAGACTGCTGAAGCCGCTTACAACGCTGCCAAACTTCCAGACGCGGCGAACGCGATGGTTGACGAGGCCACAAAACAAACGAGTGATATGGAAGGCAAGCTGATCGAGCTTCGTCAAAAGCGGGCTTTACTGCTGGTGGATGCAACCGAAGAGGCGCCGGAAGTTAAAGAAGTGGATGAGCAGATCGGTGAGCTCGATCGACAGTTGAAAGACTTGCGCAGTCGTAAGTCGGCGACCTTGATAACAAATCTGCACACTCGCTACCAGCAAACCCTCGAGCGCGAGCAGTCGTTGCGCAAGGCTTTCGAGCAACAACGCGCGCAGACGCTTTCGCAGAACGAAGCAGCGATTAACTACCGCATCATTCAGCAGGAGATCGAAACCAATAAAACTCTGCTGAACGGGTTGCTCCAGGGCGCCAAGGAGAACGACGTTGTTTTAGCAGGCAAACCCAACAACATCTCGATTGTCGACTACGCGCTCACGCCGGATTCTCCGGTTGGACCAAATCGTGCTCGCACAGTTATCGCCGCCTTCTTTCTTTCAATTGGTTTAGGTCTTGGTCTGGCCCTGTTCTTCGAATATCTCGACGACACAGTACATTCCACTGAAGAAGTTGAACGCGTACTACACCTGCCCGCGCTGGCAGTGATTCCTTCAGTCGGCAGTGGCGCGCGTCGCCGTGTGCTTCCAGGAAAAGTTTCGGGATCGACGGCGCTGCAGAAGCAAAATGGAAACGGCCACGGGAATTCGGAATTGTTGATGAACGTCGACAGTCGTTCGCCACTCGCGGAAGCTTATCGACACCTTCGTACGTCAGTGCTGTTATCGACTGCGGGACGTGCGCCGAAATCGTTGCTCGTTACCTCGAGTCTTCCCGGTGAAGGGAAGACAACGACGGCAGTCAACACGGCAGTCAGTTTGGCCCAAACAGGCGCGAGCGTTGTGATCGTCGATGCCGACATGCGACGTCCACGACTACAGTCGATCTTCGAGATGCGAGGTCAGGAAGGTCTTAGCTCGATTCTTTCGAGTGAGACTTCAGAAGCCGACATGTTGACCCTCGTGCGACACGACGAAGAGAGCGGCTTGAATGTTTTGACTTCTGGACCCATCCCGCCGAATCCCGCTGAGCTTTTGGGCTCGGATCAGATGCGCAGGCTGATGACTGTGCTCCAGGCGAAATACACGCACGTTGTTGTCGACTCGCCGCCGGTCAGTTCCTTCACCGATGGCGTGCTGATCTCATCGATGGTTGATGGGGTGTTGCTCGTAGTCCATGGCGGCAAGAGCTCACGGCATATTGTGCGGCGATCGAAGCAATTGCTGAACGATGTTGGCGCGAAGATCTTTGGCGTGGTGCTGAACAACGTCAATCTTCACTCTCACGATTATTATTACTACCAGAGTTATTACGGGCAGAAGTATTACGAGAAAGCGTAACCCACCTTCGTGCAAAGCGTCCCTGTTTTTAACATCGAACCCTCAACTCGCTGGCCATCAATTGGTCTCGGCGAGCTTTGGGACTATCGCGAGCTTCTCTACTTCCTCACCTGGCGCGACATCAAGGTGCGATACAAGCAGACTGTGCTCGGCGCGATCTGGGTCATCATTCAACCTTTGTTCATGATGGTTGTGTTCAGTGTGTTCTTTGGCCGTTTGGCTGGCGTTCCTTCTGACGGCGTTCCGTATCCCGTTTTTACTTTCTGTGCGTTGCTGCCGTGGCAACTCTTTTCACACGCTTTGACTGAGTCGAGTAATAGTCTGGTGGGGAATCAGAACCTGATCACTAAAGTCTATTTTCCTCGACTTGTCGTGCCGATTTCTGCAGTGCTTGGCGGCCTTGTCGACTTTGCGATCGCCTTCGTCATTTTGCTGGTTATGATGCTTTTTTTTGGCATCGTTCCTGGTTGGCAGATTGTGGCTGTGCCGGCTCTGATCGTGTTGGCAGTGATGGCTGCGTTGAGCATTGGTCTCTGGCTCTCGGCGTTGAATGTGCAATACAGAGACGTCCGCTACACAATCAGTTTCCTGGTCCAGGTGTGGTTGTTTGCGACGCCTGTCGCATATCCGAGTTCGATCGTGCCGGGGAAGTGGAAACTGATTTATGGGCTCAACCCGATGGTAGGCGTGGTGGATGGATTTCGATGGGCGTTGCTCGGTAAACCCGAATCGCCGGGACTACCGTTGCTAATCTCTGTAATCGTGGTTTCAACGCTTCTCGTAGGTGGTCTCTACTACTTCCGTCGCCTGGAGCAGCAGTTCGCCGATATTGTCTGATGTCGAATCTCGCGATCCGTTGCGAAGGGCTGAGCAAGCAATACCGAATTGGAGCCCCATACGAGCGCTACAAGGCGCTGCGCGATGTAATTACCGACGCTGCCACCGCGCCATTTCGACGTATCCGCGCGTCGCGGAATGGTCACGGTAACTCCAACGGCCATCACTCGCCTAACTCTCAGGTTTCAATCGACGATACCTACATCTGGGCTCTCGACGACATCTCGTTTGAGGTCGAGGCCGGCGAAGTCGTTGGGATAGTCGGTCGCAATGGAGCAGGGAAGAGCACGCTGCTCCGCGTCCTCTCGCGCATTACTAAACCTACACGAGGACGAGCAAAAGTCTATGGACGTGTAGGCTCGTTGTTGGAGGTTGGTACCGGTTTTCATCCTGAGTTGACTGGCCGTGAAAACGTTTTTCTAAACGGCGCGATACTCGGTATGCGCAAGACCGAGATCGGTCGCAAGTTCGACGAGATTGTCGCCTTTGCCGAGGTTGAAAAATTCATCGACACTCCAGTCAAACGTTACTCGACCGGGATGTACATGCGTCTGGCGTTTGCCGTGGCGGCGCACATGGAGACGGAAGTTCTGATCGTCGATGAAGTTCTAGCCGTCGGTGATGCGCTCTTTCAAAAGAAGTGCTTTCAACGAATGAGTGAGATTGGGAAGCACGGCCGCACGATTCTGTTTGTCAGTCATAACATGTCGGCGCTGCGGAACATCTGCAAACAGGCTGTGGTGATAGACCATGGAAAGCTGGTAGCGCAGGGTGAGGCGAATGACACGATCGATCAGTACCTGGCGCACATCGGCGGTGAACCTCAGGATGAGATTGTCGAGACTCCTACGTTCACAGTAACTTCAGTCGACGTCAGTTCTGAGAGTAGCCCTGTTATCAAGACGTTCGATCCGGTTCGCATCAGCGTCAAGTTCATTCCCAAAGTAGCGATACCGGATCCCGTGCTCTTTGTTTCTATTCTCACCCTCGAATCACGTCGACTGGCGAGTCTGGATTTCAGAGACTTTGCAACCGCGGCGCCGGTCGAGCCTGGCGAGGTTTGTGAACTGGGATTCACGATTGAGTCGTTGCCTCTCCTCTACGGGCCTTATCAACTCGAGGTTTATTTAAAAAATTCCCGAGACCAATTTGAGCTTGTTCCACACTCATATCAATTTGAAATTGCAGAAACGGAGGTTTATGGAGGTCGAAAGCTCGATCATTGGTTTGGCAAGGTCGGGTTGAGAGCTGAGGCGTGGGACGGTTCGATCACGGATGAACGAGCCTAACTTGGGCCGGGTCAGTACCGTAACGCGGTAGCGTCGGGTCGACGTTGAATATCATTGACCAAAGAAGAATTGCAGTTACGAGACTCACCCGACGCGACCGCGTTACGGTACTGACCCGGCCCAGGCACGGAGTCTGACCTTTGACGCAAATTCCTTCAACACTGCGCATACTCGTGACGGGCGGACTGGGAACCGTCGGGGCGGGTCTCATCGCGGAGCTCCGCAAGCGCGGGTATCACGTCGTTTCCTGCGATCTTCAACACCAGGCGGATGAGATTGGTTTCAGTTTGCGCACCGACGTTGAAGTGCCGCTGTATGCGCGTTGCGATGTCGGAGACTTTCGCCAGATTGAGCGTGTCTTCGAACGGTGTGGGCCGTTTGATTACGTCTATCACTGCGCTGCGGAGTTCGGACGTTGGAACGGCGAAGACTTTTACGAAACGCTGTGGCGCACCAATGCAATCGGCACGAAGAATGTCATTCGCTTGCAGGAGCGACTGGGGTTTCGGCTCGTTCACTTCTCGTCGTCGGAGGTCTACGGAGATTGGCCCGAGATCATGCTCGAGACAGTCATGGATCAGTATGAGATCAAGCAGCTCAACGACTACGCCATGACGAAGTGGGTTAACGAGATGCAGATCAGGAACTCCGCCGCGCAATATGGATCCGAGAGTGTAGTGGTGCGATTGTTCAATACATACGGGCCGGGCGAGTTCTACAGTCCTTATCGATCCGTGAACTGCCGGTTTCTCTATTGCGCGTTGCACGGTCTGCCGTGGACTGTCTTCCGCGGACACTCGCGTACGTCAACATATCTGGCCGATACCGTGCGGACGCTTGCTAATATCACCAACAATTTTAAGCCGGGGGAGACTTACAATATTGGTGGCAACGACCTGCACACGATCGAAGAGTTGTCGGAGGTGGTGTTGAAAGTAACCGGTGCAAATCGCTCTCTCGCGCACTATGCAGATTCGGAGATCTTAACGACGAAGCTCAAGCAGGTAGATACGTCAAAATCCGTCCGTGACCTGGACCACAAGAACTCATACAGTCTCGAAGAAGGAATGCGACTGACGGCTGAATGGATGCGCGACGTCTATCATTTGTAACGAGCCACAAAGAGGCACAAAAAGCACAAAAGAGCAGAGCATCATTTTGTGCTTTTTGTGCCTCTTTGTGGCCAAAGTCTCTCCTGGATCGCGCTGCACATCATCTGCTGTTCCTGGTCCAGAGTCGCCCCGACCTCGCTGATCGTTGGGGCTATCACATCCGTCCGATCCACTATTACGAACCGATTCCCGATTTCCGCTCGATCACTAACGAGCAGATCACTCAGCGCCGCACCTATCCGGGCGTAGATTTCCGGTGGGAGCAACAGCTCGCGCTTGTTGGCGAACTTGCAAAGTATCGTGACGAATTGTGCGAGCTGGAGTTCGATTTCGATAACGATTACTTCGGTGGACTCGACGCTGCGCTTTATTACGCACTAATCCGTCACCTAAAGCCAAACCGGATCGTCGAGATCGGCGGTGGCTTTTCAACGCAGCTCGCAGCCCAAGCACTGGCAGCGAACCGCAAGGGAAAACTGGTTTGCATTGAACCCTACCCGGAGCGACTCAACGGATCAGAACGCAACGTCGAGCTAATTCAAAAACGGGTCGAGGAGATGAACGTTGAGTTCTTCTCTACTCTCGAAGCCAACGACATTCTCTTCATCGATTCGAGCCACACGGTGAAGTTTCGCAGCGATGTGTGTTTCGAGTTTCTCGAAGTGTTGCCGCGTCTCGCGCGGGATGTTTGGGTACATGTTCACGACATCTTCTTTCCGCACGATTACCCGGCTGAGTGGCTCATCAACCGCCGGCTCGCGTTGAATGAACAATACCTGCTCGAAGCTTTTCTGTCCTTCAACAAGACTTTTGCGCCGCAGCTAGCGAATCATTGGCTGTGTCTCGATCACGGTGAAGTCGCAGCGAGCGTGTGGTCCAGGGCAGACAATCGTGCTTCCAGTTTTTGGATGAAGCGAGTCGAATGACGCAAGCAGTATCTGCAATCATTGCGACAGTAGGCAGACCAGAGTTGCTGCGGTTGTGTCTTGAGAGTCTCGCAAAACAGACAGTTCGTGTTGCGGAAGTCGTTGTCGTGCATTGCGGCAGCGACTCCGAAACACTCGCGGTAACTAAGGATCCGCGCTGGCGTGAAGCAGGATTTGAGGTTTGCTACTTTCATCACCCGGAACGAAACTGCGCCCGCCAGCGCAATTTCGCCATCGAACAAGCACAGCACAACTATCTCCTGCTGATTGATGACGACGTGGAGGTTGATCCCCACTGGGTTGAAGAACTCTTCAAGCTTATCTGGGCCGATCCGACTGTGGGTGCAACCATGGGCAGGCTCACAAATCAACCAATGTCTACGCCGACGTTCTTCTGGCGTCTCTACCGCCGGTTACTGCATGGCCAGATCGATGGATTTAAACCCGGCAAATTGATCGGAGCAGCACTTCCAAACGGGTTTCCAATAACAACGGAACAGCCGATACCGTGCGAGTGGATTGGTGGGGGCGCCAGTGCGTTGCGGCGAGAAGCATTCGAATCGGTTGGTGGCTTTGCATCCTTCTTCACGGGAAGCTCTCCCGGAGAGGATCTCGATCTTGGTTATCGTCTGAGCCGCAAATGGAAAGTGTTTTACATACCGGCGGCGAAGTGCGTGCATCATCAGGCACCCAGCGGAAGAGAACAGTCGGATCAGCATCAATATCTTTCGATGCGAGCGCGATTCGGGATTCTGACGATCACGATGGGCAAGAACCGCTACGTTGCGTTGGGCCACATTGGTCTCTGGGCGGCGGTCCAATTGTTAAGTGAACTGGCGAGCTTGCGACATGGATTTAATAGACCTGACTTGCCACGCGCGTGGTCGGGACGGCTGCGTGGATTCTTGTCGTGTGTCTGGGCAGCAGATCTGCGCGGATGAAACCCACACTGATTGTCGCTGATTATCCCGTGGGGTATGCGAGCGGGTTTGGGGAGACGCTTTACAACCTGTTCAGCGGGTTCTCGAACGAGAAGCTCTGGAGTGCGCATCCGGGGCATATTGCGCCGGCGGAAGACAAGCGGAGAGCGCACTCGGTACCTTTGCCTTCACCGGCACGACCGCGCTGGCTCAACAACAGGGCTTCGTATCCGTTGTTGAAGGCTCAGCAATTTCGGGCGGCGCGCGAGGCTGTGCGAGTGCTCAGCGAAGTCGTCGAAAGAAATTCGATCCAGAACCTGCTCGTGGTGCCGGTCACGCCGTGGATCCTTTCGGCGGCACTTGCACTGCACAAACGATATCCAAAACTGAACCTCGTTTTTTATGTGATGGACGACTGGCAAGGGCATCACGAGTGTCACCAGTTGCCGTACTCTCCCCGTCGCCGGCGTCTGTTGCGCGAAGCGATCGAGCGTGCGAATACGAGGTTTGCAGTCTCGTGGGAGATGGCTGCGCACTATGAGCAGACTTTTGGCAAGAGTTGGTCGGTGGTCCACAACGGCGTCTCGAGAAGCTCGATTACAACTGAGACTAACGGACACAAGAAGCCGCGGGAGGTGATGCTGGCGGGCGACGTTAACGTGTTTCGCTACGATGCTGTGATCGCATTCGCCGAAGCTATAGAGCGTTACAACCAGCGACGCAAACAAGCAATCGAGTTCAAGGTGATGGGTGAGGTGGCAGAACAGCATCGCGCACCGTTGTCCGCGCTGAGATCGGCGAAACTGTTGAGCCGGCGATCGCACGCAGAGTGTCTCGACGCGATGAAAGCCGCTGACTTGCTCTATCTGCCCCTCGCTTTCTGCAAACGTTCGGCCCGTATTTCGCTCTACTCAATGCCGACAAAACTTCCTGAGTACCTTGCTTCCGGGAAGGATGTGTTCTTTCACGCGCCCGAGGCTTCCGCGGTGTTTCGTGTTGCTGAGCGCTACGACCTCACGCCGCGGCTGGCGACGATCGACGCGAAGGTGCTCGATAGCTTCGTCGAAGATTGGGCCGAGGGTAAACAAAATGGCGCCGACTCGTTTGCGAGGGCGACAAATGCGTTGGCACAGGAGTTTGACATCGACACGCTTGCGGCGCGTTTTCAGTCGGCGTTTATTTGAATCGCACATGAACTGCCGAATTTGCAATCGAGAAACAGATCCATTCATGCGCATCTCCACTGATGAACTGGATGAACCGTTTCTCGATGCGACGTTGCGAAACCGCTTGCCTGAGCTGGAGCTGCGACGTTGTGCTGAGTGTGGTTGTCTGTGGGCCAGCGATGCGCGCCAGGACGATCGCGTGCTTGCGGATGCATATGCGCGCGTGGCTGCTTCTTACTTCGACTCGCTGGAGAACGATCCTCGCTACGTGCAGTTCTACAAACGAATGGAAGAGTTCGTGAAGCGGCACGTTTCTGGTCGAACGATTCTTGACGTCGGCTGTGGCGATGGAGTGTTTCTGTCGTCGATGTCGGGTGAGTGGTCAAAGCAGGGTCTGGAACCGAGTACGACAGGCGCGACCCTGGCGAGGCAAAGAAATCTCGACGTGGCTAACGCCACTCTCAATACAGCGCCGCAGCAATACGAGGCGGATGTAGTCTCGGCGCTCGACGTGATCGAGCACGTAATCGATCCGCACGACTTTGTTGAGTCGTTCAAGCGGCATTTACGTCCGCGTGGTGTGGTTTTGCTGCTTACGGGCGATGCTGATTCTTATTCCGCAAAGATCGCCGGACCACAATGGTCGTACCTGCGCTGGTGTGGTCATATTTCTGTGTTCTCGCAGTCAGGTTTGCGAAAGCTGCTGGAGTCGCACGGCTTCGAGATTCTCGACTGGAATCGTTGCGAGCATCCCTCGAGTCCGGGACCGGTGGCGTGGTGGCGCGTGCATCTGTTGGAGCCGGCGCGACGAGTGTTGGGACGAAACAGATCGTGGTATCCATTCTGGCGCGACCATCAAATGGTTGTTGCCCGTCTAAATTGAACTCGATGGTTGGACAGGGTCAGAACCACCTCGCGGTAGCGGGTGGGTACGAAGTCGAGCTCGCTTGTTGAGTGGATCTCGGAATTGGGTTTTTCTCGGCGACAGTCTCACCGAAGGCGTCGGCTGGCAAAGGATTAGTCATGTTGCTGAACTTGCAAAACTGATTGGTGCAACCGAGATTCGTTCACGTGACAAACACGCGCTCAAGGGCCAGGTTAATTCCAGGACTCCGGGTCTACGGCTCTGGAATCTTGCGTGTGAAGGAAAAACAATCGAGTCGGATCTTGAGTGGTTGCCGCTCATTGGCGCCTTGCGGCCTGAGCTGGTGGTGATCTTCAGAGGCAGTCTCGAAAGCATCATTCGACCGGCGATGGTTTCGGATGCGAGTTGGCCATGGTGGGTACCGCCATCGTGGCGGAATTATTCTGCGATGGATCCGCGTTGTTACTTCAGCACGACCTGGTGGCGCAAGGCTAAACAGACATCCGTTGATGCATTGAAACAGAGGATGAGGTTGAAGCTTCTGCGAGCTCGACCCGGCAGGCCATTGATTGATCTGAACACCTTCGCTGCATATCAAACGAAGCTGATAAAGCAACTGCAAGATTTCGGAACGCGTGTGATTGTGCTTGGACTTTTGCCTGTGGACGAGGATCGTTTTCCGGGTTCTGCCGAGCAATTCAAGTCTGTGAATGCACGTCTTCAGCAGATCGCGGCGGCTGAAGGTGTTGAATTTTTCGATTGGGCGTCGCAACTGAATGGCGACGCCTTGTTTTATCGTGACGGCTTCCATCCCAACAAAGCAGGCGCCATCGCGCTCGCGAAAATACTGCACGAGCGACTCGGCGTTGTCTTGGGTACAGTCAGTACCACCTCGCGGTAGCGGGTGGTTGCGAAGCCAAAGAGGTCTGATAACAACTAGCGCGCTGCGCTTGCACCCACCCGCTACCGCGAGGTGGTTCTGACTGTGTCCAACTGTAAAGCGTGATGACTGGCGAGATTTCGGCAGACGTTACGAGTACTTCAGAGAGGCTGGAATACTGCGTGAGCGACTGGGCGCTGTCTTGGATACAGTCAGAACCACCTCGCGGTAGCGGGTGGGTGCGAAGCCAAAGAGGTCTGATAACAACTAGCGCGCTGCGCTTTACACCCACCCGCTACCGCGAGGTGGTTCTGACTGTGTCCAACTGTAAAGCATGATGGCTGGCGAGATCACAGCAATCGTAACAGCGTACGAGCGGGTCGATCAGACGTTAGCGACCTTGCGAGTACTTCAGAGTTGTGTGCCCGCGCCGGACGAGATTCTGGTCCACGTCGATGCCAATCAGATTGCATGTGAGAACGCGATTCGCGATGCGTTTCCCGGAATTCAGATCCTGCGCAGCGCGGAACAGGTTGGTCCAGGCGGTGGACGCAACAAGCTCGTGAGTGCCGCGCGGGGAGACTTTGTCGCCAGCTTCGACGATGACTCTTACCCGATCGATTCAGACTACTTTGCGCGTGCGCGGCAAACCTTTGAGAAATTTCCGGAAGCCTCGCTCGTCTGCGCATCGCTTTACCACGCTGGTGAATCGATCGGTCTCGACGAACGGAGCGCACAGTGGACCGCCGATTTTTCAGGTGGCGCATGCATCTTCCGGCGACAGGCTTTCCTTGATGCCCGAGGCTACGTTCCGTTGCCTGTCGCATACGGGATGGAAGAAGTCGATCTCGCGATTCGTCTTCACTCGCAGGGCGGCAGGATTCTGACGACCCAATGGTTGCGGGTATTTCACAACACTGATTTGAAGCGTCATAGCGATCCGAAAGTAACGGCGGGCAGCATCGCGAATCTCGCGTTGCTCGCGTACCTGCGTTATCCGGTCTCACTTTGGGGAATTGGCGTGGGCCAATGCGCGAACCGGTTGGTTTGGTTGTTGCGGCATGGCCGGCGCCGTGGGATCTTGAAAGGCGTGACGATGATCCCCGCACACCTTCATTCCAATCATCGCTACAGGTCGCCGGTGAGCAAGGGAGCCGTGCGATCGTACTTGGCGCTGCGACGAACGCCGATCACCGCTGATTTGTCATGAATTCGTGGATCTGTTGTCAGCTTGGTGCGCGTGAGCATTACGCGGTTCCGCGGGCGCTGCTGGTGAGCGGTCTGCTCGGTGAATTTATCACCGACCTGTGGATTAGACCCGGCACTCTTCTGCACAGTTGGAAAAAACGTCTCACCGGAAGATTTCATCCGGGACTCGCCGGTGCGTGCGTCAAGGCTCCCAATGTCGCCGCGTTGACATTCGAGCTCAAAGCCTCACTTGCACGCGAGAACGGTTGGAAACTGATAAGCCGTCGCAACGAATGGTTTCAGCAACACGCAGTCGCTCAACTCGCAAACGGCTCAGCAAACGGCAATCACACGGTCTTTGCCTACAGTTATGCGGCCGAAGAAATCTTCAAATTCGCTAAAGACCGTGGCTGGCGAACGATCTTAGGCCAAATCGATCCCGGCCCCGCTGAAGAACACATCGTTGCGAAGCTCAACCGGAGATCAGCGATAAAACACAACCACTGGGAAGCAGCGCCCGCCGGCTACTGGAAGCGCTGGCGCAACGAGTGCGCACTCGCCGACCGGATCGTAGTCAACTCCGAATGG
>Ga0207709_10002404_pt1 | contig 11779 bp, 7 predicted proteins | sample KBSM34metaG_FD_184397 | JGI IMG/M metagenome (GOLD analysis project Ga0207709, IMG submission 184397) | Miscanthus rhizosphere microbial communities from Kellogg Biological Station, Michigan, USA - KBS M3-4 metaG (SPAdes) (version 2) | ecosystem: Host-associated > Plants > Roots > Rhizosphere >...
GCCGAAGTTTGGTTTCGCTGCTGCGAAGGCAATCAACGAGAGAGTCATCATCGCAGCAACAGTCAACAACGTCTTTCTTGCCATCATTGAGTCTCCTTTGCCTTGACCAGCGAGAGAAGCGGGCCAGTCATAAATGTTGTAACGAGTGCCATCAAAACCATCATCGCAAAAATTCTTCCTGACAGAATTCCGAGATCATAACCGATATTCAGCACGACCAGTTCAACTAATCCTCTCGTATTCATGAGTACGCCAATCGAGAACGATCGCGACCAGCTCATGCCGGTCCAGCGACTCATCAACATGCTTCCACCGAGCTTGCCCGCGATTGCTACCAGGATAATAACCCCGCACATCAACCATCCCTGCCAATCATTTAACAGGCCCACTTGCATGCGGAGCCCGGTAAACGCAAAGAAGAGCGGCAGGAGGGCGTGTGAACCAAACGCTTCGAGCTTGTCTTTGAGAAAGATCCGAACTTCGGTAGAAGGCGGCATTATTACGCCGGCAACGAAAGCGCCGAAGAGTGCGTGAATGCCGATCGTCTCGGTAATCAGTGCGCAAAGAAGAACGAACGCCAGGATGATCGGGATCAAACGGCGCCTGTGTTGCTGCGAATCCGGATCCTTGACCAATCGCCCCAGTTGCGGGCGTACGAGAAAGATCATCGTCGCGGCAAAAACTAATGTTAGTCCGATTGTAATTGCTGAACTCGCGATCCCTGCGGATTTCACAATCGCGATCACGAGGGCCAGAATGCACCAGGCAGTGACATCATCAACGGCGGCACACGTGATAGCGATCGATCCGAGAGTTGTGTGAGTCAGGTTGCGGTCTTCAAGAATACGAGCCAGCACAGGGAATGCGGTAATGCTCATTGCAACCCCGATGAATAACGCGAATGCGTTGAACGAGGTTCCTGCGGGCGCCAGATCTCGAAAGAGAAAGAGTGAGAGCATTGTGCCCAGCAGAAACGGGACGATGATGCTGGCGTGACTGATCATCACCGCCGCAGTCCCTTTTTCTCGGACGAGCCTGAGATTCAGCTCCATGCCGACGATGAACATGAACAGTACGACACCGATTTGACTAAGCTGTCGTAACGTTTCGAGCGACGAAGCTGGAAAGAGAAATGACAGCGCGGGAGGATAGAGCCAACCGAGCACTGATGGTCCCAGCACGATACCGGCGATCATCTCGCCCATGACCGGTGGTTGACCCATTCCGCGAAACAATTGCCGAAACAACCCAGCCATTATCAATATGACGATGATTTGTGTGAGGAGAATGCTGAGCGGGGTTCGAAAGTTTTCCCACAGAATGCTGGTCGATGATGTTGCCGCCGTAGGTGCAGGCGTAGTCGCCGGAACTCCGCTCGCTGGTTGCAGTCGCGCACCTGCGGCCAGGACCAGCCAAACGCCGGCCACGAAAACCAGCAGCATCAAAAAATACGGTAGATAGTGTCGCGCGTCCGAGAAACTGAATCCGTGTCGAGGGGGCATCGGACTTCTATACACGACGATGTCTTAATGGCGCAACCTACCCTCCAATCAGCGCGTAGTACGTCTGTGTCTACTCGGAACGTACTGTAGGGGCGGCCCTCCGTGGCCGCCCGGCGTGGGACTCGATCTCCAGGCACCACAACATACCAACGGATTGTGTAGCATGAAACTCGATCTCGGTAACACGCCAGACGGCTCAGAACGGAATTCGACGCCGGGCGGCCACGGAGGGCCGCCCCTACAGTACGTTCCGAGTCACCTTATTGCCCCCGCGCAGTATTGATGCTAATTTGACTGTTTGCATGACGGCAGATATTGCTCAAACCAAAACTGAAGTAGGGAACTATTTTGTCTCGAATTATCCGCCGTTCTCCCAGTGGAAGCCCGAGTTTGTTTCCGAAGCGCTCGACGCGCTCAATCAGCCGCCGCGAGTCGAAGATCCGTTAGGCCTTTACATCCACATTCCCTTTTGTCGCAAGCGTTGTCACTTCTGCTACTTCAAAGTCTACACAGATAAGAACGCTTCCGAGATCGAGATCTATCTCGATGCGCTGATCAAAGAGAACGAGCTTTACAGTCGCATGCCGGCGTTTGAAGGACGCGAGCTTCGCTTCGCTTACTTCGGCGGGGGCACACCGTCTTACATCAGCGAGAAGCAGTTGCGTTATCTCGTCGACGGCCTCAATCGACACGTGAGTTGGCAAAACGCAGAAGAAGTCACATTCGAGTGCGAGCCGGGGACGTTGCAGAAAGCGAAACTCGAAACGCTCAAAGCGATCGGTGTAACGCGCCTGAGTCTCGGCATCGAACACTTCGACGACGAGATTCTCGCCGCTAATGGTCGCGCGCATTTGTCACCTGAAATCTATCGTGCTTATCAGTGGGCACGCGAAGTCGACTTCGCGCAAGTCAACATCGATCTGATCGCCGGGATGATGGGTGAGACTGAGGAGAAGTGGCGCGAAGCAGTGCGCCGCGCGATCGATCTCGAGCCAGACTCCGTCACGATCTATCAGATGGAATTGCCCTACAACACCACCATCTCTCGAGACATTTTGAATAAGGGCATCGAGTCGCCAATTGCTGGTTGGAGCATGAAGCGACATTGGCTCGATTACGCTTTCGAGCAGTTTCTGGCGCACGACTACGAAATCGCCGGCACCGACATCGTCGCGACGAAGAAGAAAACTTGTCGCTTCATCTACCGCGATGCGCTGTGGCATGGCGGCGACATGATCGGCATTGGTGTTTCGTCGTTTTCTCATTTCGGCGGCGTCAATTTCCAGAACGCGCACAACTTCGAGGAGTATGTGCGCATCCTTAACGAAGACCGCCTGCCGCTTTTGCGGGCCGTTTCGCTGACGCCGAAGCAGAGACTCATTCGCGAGATGGTTTTGCAGTTAAAGACCGGAGCACTCGACACCGGTTATTTCAGTAGGAAGTATGGTGTCGATGTCTGGAATGAGTTTCGTCCTGTTTATGAAGGACTGGAAGAAAAGAGTCTGCTCAAACGTCACAACGGCGACATCGTACTGACTCGCAATGGTCATTTGGAAGTGGATTCGTTTTTGCCTGATTTCTTTGAACCTGAACTTAGAACCGTACGCTACGCATGAATACCAATAATACTTTTGACGTCATTGTAATGGGTGGTGGACCCGCAGGGAGTTCCGTGGCCGGAATGCTGTCGCGCGAGGGGCGCAAGGTTATTCTTTTCGAGAAAGAGATTTTTCCGCGACATCACATTGGTGAGTCGCTGATGACTGACACGTATTGGACCTTTCAACGTCTGGGAGTACTCGAAAAACTGAGAGAAAGTCCATTCGTTCGGAAGTACAGCGTGCAGTTTGCAAATCCTGCCGGCAAAGAATCGCGCCCGTTCTACTTCTTCGAAGCGGTGCATCACGAAAGCGCGGTCACGTGGCAAGTCACGCGCGCACAATTCGATCATCTGCTGATTAATCATGCTGCCGACCAGGGTGCGGTTGTGCATCAGGGCGTGCTGGTGAAGCAAGTGCTTTTTGAAGGAGATCGCGCTGTTGGTGTCGAAGTGCAAATGCAGGACGGCACGCGTGAAAAGTTTTTTGCCAAAGTGGTTGTCGATGCAACTGGCCAGACGGCAATGCTCTCGAACAAGTTTCGCTGGCGTGTGCGCGATCCGAAACTCAAAAAGGCCGTGCTCTATTCCTACTTTAAGGGCGCGCATCGCGAGCCGGATCTAAATGGCGGCGCGACACTTGTTCTACGCACACAAGCAGGCAGCGGTGGCTGGTTCTGGTATATCCCGCTCGAGAACGACATCACGAGTGTCGGCATCGTCGCGAATCCCGACTATCTCTTGAAAAATCGTGGCCAGGATCTGGCGAAGATTCTTGATGAAGAGATCGAGAAGTGCGAACCCTGTCGTCGTCGTGTGGCGGGAGGCACCCGCGTCGATAAGATCTATTCGATTCTCGACTATTCGTATCGCTCGAAACATAACGCCGGAAATGGATTCATCATCATCGGCGATGCTTACGGTTTCCTCGATCCGATCTATTCGTCAGGCGTGTTGCTGGCGTTGAAGATGGCCGAGCTCGCCGCTGATGCGATCCACGACGCGTTCAACCACGACGACTTTTCCGCCGCTCGTCTCGGCCAATACCAAACCAAACTCGATCGCGGTATCGAGTCGATGCGCAAACTGGTTTACGCGTTCTACAACGACGGCTTCAGTTTCGCCGGCTTCCTGCGCAAGTATCCGGAAGAGCGCGTCCACATCATCAATCTGTTAATTGGAGACGTGTTCAAGGAAGGCGTCGACGCGGTCTACGGTCCAATGTCCGAGTTCGCCGAAATCCCCCCGCCCCTCTACGAACAACTCGACGGCACCCTGGCCCCCCAACAGCCCACAGCAGAAGAAACCGATCTCCTGCTGTCTGCGAAGTACATGTCTTTCGACGACCGCGCACAAGTAAATTCAGATGGTGCGGACTAGTAGTGTATTCAGATGGGCTTTAACTTCAAAGTCGGGTTCCTAAAACAGCAGCTTCAATCCAAACTGAATATGACGTGGATCGCGTGCTGACGTGATGCGGCCGAACGACGGGGAGCCGAGGAAGTTGTCGGGCAGGTTGAAGTTTGGATGATTGAAGAAGTTGAAGGCTTCCGCTCGGAACTGCAGGTTTACGCGTTCTGAGAATACAGTATTCTTCACGAGAGCCGCGTTGAAGCTCTGATATCCCGGTCCATCAAGAATATTTCTGCCCGCATTTCCAAACGTTCCCGGAGCTGAGAACGCAAACGCGTCGGTATTGAACCACCGGTCGGGAGTGGGATTCGAAAGCTCCGGATTCGCGATCAGGTTAGGCCGATCGTTGTTGCCAAATCCAAGTATCGATCGTCCCGTGCCGCTATTGTCGATCTCAGACAGCAATGCAACGGTGAACGGTCGTCCCGATTGCAAGGTCAGAATTCCGAAGGTTTCCCAACCATTTACGAGTTTGGCTGCAAGATCGTTACCACTCCTGCGAAGCGGCAATGCATATGAATAACTCACGGACAGTCGATGAGCGACGTCGAAGTTTGACCGTCCGCGCTCGGCAGCGACGTTGTTACTATTCTGCGGAAAATTTGGATCACCCGCACTGGTGAAAAAGTTTGAAGCGTCGTCGAGCGACTTGGACCAGGTATAAGATGCGAGCGTTGAAAACCCACGCGTCATTCGTCGCTGAAAGCGTGCCTGCAGTGCGTGATAGTTTGAATTGGCACGCGACTCGAGCAGGTCAATGTCGTCAAACTGCGGATTGGGTCGCGGGACGAAGGGAAGTCCAGGCGGCAACACGCTCGGTTGCGGCTGGTTGATGTCGCGCGCCGTCAGCAGTTTCGTTCCCTTCGAGCCGACGTAGGCAACTTCGATCACGTTTCTCTCGCCAAGCTGTCGTTCGACGTTGAAGTTCCAATGCTGCATGTAGCCCGTGCGTAGATCGCGCTGAATCGCAAGCGCAGAGTCTGGCAGTGCGAACGGGAAGAACGACGGAAACGGGTTATTCACCGTCAGCGGCAAACCCAGCAAGGGGAAGAAGACGTTGTTGTCAAAAAACGGCGAGTTGAAGTAAAGCGCTTCCGCCGGTGCGAGTGGCGATTGATCGTAATAAACTCCGTATCCACCTCGCAGCACTGTACCTTCGCCAACGGACCACGCAAACCCAACGCGCGGCGCGAAGTTGTTCTTGTCAGCTTCGAAGCCACTGCGCGGAACACCATTGGTGCCGACACGAACAAGACTTCGCGTAGCCACGTCGTAAAGGTTTGCACGATCTTCAGCATCGACTGGCGGCGAGTTGTATTCGTAGCGCAAGCCGCCGTTTAGCGTCAGCCGTGGCGTGATGCGATAACTGTCGTTAGCGAAGAAGTTGAAACTGTGTGTGCGGATCTGTTGTGGATTATCGACGCGCGCAACGCTGGTCACGAGCGGGAAACCGAGCAACAAATCGGCAAGCGCGTTGTTCGTTAGCGTAAGGAAGGGTGAAAACTGAAGCCTTCCGCGAGATTCGACATCACGAAAAGCGTTCTGCTGAGTAAATCGCACATCGGCGCCGAATTTCACGAGGTGATTGCCATGAACATAACTCGAGTTGTTGATGAACTGGTAAACATTCGTCACGCCGTGCTGCGGGTTGTTGCCTTCGTCGCCCAAAGGAGAGAATCCGGTGATCGTGATAAAACTCAAACCCAAATCGCGCTCGCGTGGTGAAATCGTCGGCAAGCCAACTTCGGAATTCAATACGCTCGCCTCTTGTGTCACCGATGAGGCGACTCTGCTGAACGCCACGCGACTTTCATTCACCAGATTGGGCGTCAAGACTAACGTCAACGCGCCCATGCCGTTTTGACTGCGACGTTTCACCGTGTCACCAAACCCAGGCACGGCAGAGAAAGTTGGACCAGTAAACGGTTCAAACAGATCTCGATCACCAAAACTGTATCTGAAGGTAAGTTGGGCGCGATCCGTCAAACTGTGATCGACTCGTACATCGAAACTATCGTTGTCATCACGCAAGACTGGCGACGAGACGAAGTTTGCAAACGGCACATTTCGGTTCGGAAGTGGATAGAGCGCCGCAATCGCACGGCCGATGGGATTGATAAAGAAGTCGGGGATGGTGTCGTTGTCAAATGGGATACCGCCGAAAAATGGATTTGTCGGTTTTCCAAGAATAGTCTGCGAGAAATTGCCATTGCGCTCCAGTGCTGTCGGCACATTTGCAACGCGCGTTATACCTTCACGCGAGCGAGTGCCTTCATAATCGGCAAAGAAGAACGTGCGATCGTGTTTGATTGGTCCGCCCAGGGAACCGCCGAATTGATTGCGAATGTATTTGGGGTCAGGCTCGGAAGCGGGCGCGAAGAAGTTACGCGCGTCGAGCGCAGCGTTGCGATGAAATTCAAACGCCGAACCGTGGAAATTATTTGATCCGGATTTCAGTACGACGTTGACCTGTGCACCAGGATTACGTCCGAACGAAGCGTCGTAGGTGCTGGTCAACATCTCAAACTCACGGATCGCATCAACGGAAGGTCGGACGCCGAAGGTATTCAGCTTCGGATCGACGTTGTAGACACCATCGAGCAGGAAGTTGTTCGAGTCCTCGCGGGCGCCGTTCACGCTAAACGCGAAGTCACCGCGAACTGAACCGGCTGAGCCAGGTGCAGGAGGTACAGCGCCCGGCACCAGCAAACTCAATTCGTAAAAATTACGGCCATCGAGAGGCAGGTTCGTGATCTGGCGGTTCTCGATCACTGTGCCCAACGACGGGGTATCTTTCTTCAGTTGAGCATCATCAGTGGTGTCGAGTTGTACGAGATCAGGTCCAAATACCTCGAGCTGGGGATCGACTCTCTGCTCCTGGTTTACTTGCAATTCAATCAGTTGGCTGAATTTCTGAAAATTTGGGTACTCAGCATTCAGTTCGTAACGTCCGGCGGGCAAAGAAGAGATCGTATAGTTGCCGTCGCTATCGGCAGACACGGTGCGGCGCTCACCCGTGGCGGAATTGGTCACACTGACTTTTGCTTCCGGAATGACCGCTTGTTTCGCGTCGTGGACCGTACCACGAACTGACGCGCGATTGGTCTGAGCGGTGACTGCAGCCGGCAGCAGCAGGGGAAGAACAACGAGGAAGAGAGTTCTAAAGTTAAACTTCAAGATTTAAGGCTCCACTTCGAATTTTTGGATGGACTACATCGACCCGTATGTTCGGCAGAACTTAACAAATGAGTTGCACTATGTCTAAGGCTCAGATGTTAGAATGCGTGAGAGAATTACGATAAAAGTCCTTAGCGAGTTTCAGTTTCGCCACAAAAGGGATTAGCCACAAAAAAGCACAGCAAGCACAGATGAAGTGCTGGTTGTGCTGTTCTGTGGCTTACATCTTAATCTGCGGAGGTCCTAATGCTCTGGATCCTATTTGCTCTCGGCGCCGCGCTCTCATGGGGATTATATGGTCCTGCTCTGCATCGCGGCCAGGTGGAGCTCGGCAATCCTATGCGCGCCCTGCTCTGCGTGGGTGTCGCTTACTTTTTGATTGGCGTCCTCGTGCCGGTTATCAGTCTATCCGCTCAGGGCGAGCTTAACGGTTTCACTATGAAAGGCTCCGTCGGCGCAACAGTCGCCGGCGCGCTCGGTGCGGCGGGAGCCGTTTGTATCATCTTTGCTTTCAGGTCTGGCGGGTTACCGACGTACGTAATGCCGCTGGTCTTCGCGGGAGCACCACTCGTGAATGTGTTGTATTCGATGTGGCTGCATCCGCCAAAGACATCGCCCAATCCGTTGCTCTATCTTGGTTTTGTTTTGGCAGCTGTCGGCGGCGGTTTAGTGCTTTACTTCAAACCGTCTTCATAAACGGAATCTTCGTGTCTCCCCTTACAAACGAGTTTTCTACACGAAGGAGATCAGAATGAAGAACACACGGGTTTTGTTGCCGGCGATTTTGCTATTAGCGTTGGCCCAACACGCGCTAGCCCAGTCTGCTGCCAGCTGGCCGCAATGGCGTGGACCAAATCGCGACGGAATTTCGAAAGAAACCGGACTGCTCAAGCAGTGGCCCGCTGAAGGTCCGCCGCTTGTCTGGAAAGCGTCTGGCGCCGGCGGTGGTTACTCTTCGTTCTCGGTTGCGAACGGCAAGTTATACACGATGGGATTGCGTGGCGAGCGCGAGTATGTCGTTGCGTTTGATGTCGCCACCGGAAAAGAAGCCTGGTCGACGCCACACGGGAGCGCGTTTCGCAACGATCGTGGTGATGGCCCAAGAGGGACGCCGACAATCGACGGCGATCGAGTTTATGCACTTGGCGGCAGCGGCGATCTCACGGCACTCGATGCACGTACCGGAAAGATCGTCTGGTCCAAGAACGTGTTGAGAGAGTTTGGTGGATCAAACATCACGTGGGGCATTAGTGAGTCGCCACTCGTACTCGGAGACAAAGTGCTCGTGAATGCTGGTGGGCCGGGCGCTTCAATTGTCGCACTCAACAAAGCGAATGGTGCGCTGATTTGGAAAAGCCAGAGCGATAAGGCAGGTTATTCGTCGGCGATTCCGGTCGAGATCAACGGCACAACGCAGGTGGTATTCTTCACTGCTGAACGAGCCGTGGGACTCGACGCGAAGGATGGTCGTTTGTTGTGGGAATATGGGCGACCGGCGAACGACACGGCAAACGTGGCGACGCCGATCGCGCGTGCGAATCGTGTGTTTATCTCCTCTGGTTACGGCACCGGTGGCGGTGTGGTTGAGATCAAGGCGGACAACAAGGCTCAGGAAGTCTGGTTTACGAAGGACATGCGCAATCACCACAGCAGTTCCGTGTTGATTGGCGACTACCTGTACGGATTCTCGGAGTCTATTCTAACGGCTATTCGTTTTGATACGGGCGATATTGCCTGGCGCGATCGAAGTGTGGGCAAAGGATCGTTGGTCTACGCCGATGGGAATCTCTACTGCTTCAGTGAGAATGGCGTGGTCGGTCTCGTCGAAGCAACACCGACAGGTTACAAAGAGAAGGGACGCTTCCGCCTTGCGCAGGGCAATCTGCCGACCTGGACGCATCCGGTCGTTGTCGGTGGGCGGTTGTACCTGCGCGATCAGGATACGATTTACGCCTATGACGTTCGTGCAAAGTAAGCCACGGATAAACACGGATTTTTGAAGAGAGATCAGCGCTGATCTGTTTTTAAGGATCAGTGTTTATCTGCGCGTTCTAGGCCCAGGAGTGAACGAGCGCGGTTTGGTTGACGCAGCAACGAGATCTTGAATTGCTCGGCTGCTTCGGCGGGTTTTCCTGCCCGCAGCAAGATCTCACCAAAAAGTTCGTGTGAGGGCTTAATAAGGCTGGGTGGGCCATAGGGTGCATTGGTTGCCTCTTCCAACGATGTGGCCTTCTTCATCAACTCAATCGCCTTTTCATGATCCTTCTTCATCGAAGCACTCAAGGCGAGGATCTCAAGTTCAAAGATTTCAGAATTTGGCGAGCGAACCGCTTGCAGTGCAGTGATGATCTGACTGACGTCAGAGCCGTTGACGGCGGCAGCAAGTCCACGAACAAACAGTGGCAAAGTGATACTGGCTGACGAAGTGCGCATTGTCGCACCCGAATTGTGACTGCTGTGAGTGCCCATCATCGAAGTTTGTTCAGAAGTTGCGGGAGCTTTGCTCTCTGGAAAGAGCTCGGCGGCCAGATTCCATCTTTCAGTTTCGACGACGAACGCCGCGGCCATGTTGGCATAATTGTTTTCATAATAGCCCGGTCGCAACTTGTTGTCGTAAGTTGATTCCAACATCACCTTCTTCATCAAAGTGAGCAACTTCTCGGCGTCGTTGTAACGGCCCTGTTGCAGGTAGGCGTAGAGCAGCCAGTGCAGACTGTGATAATCACGAACGGTAACCGGCAGGTTCTTCCGTTTCATCCACGCATCTGACGATTCCCACGCCGCTTCATTCGACGCGGTGGCTTCGGGCCACATTCCTAGTTGCAGGAAAATATGCGACGGCATGTGTTGCGCGTGATGCGCTCCGGGAGCGATGCTGGCGTAACGACGCGCGGCAGGCAGTGCAAGAATCGCGTGATCGGGGTCGTCGAAGGCGTGAATGATGTAATGCGCTGCGCCGGGATGATTCGGATTCTTCTGATAAACCTCGAGGGCGATCGCTCCGGCTTTGGCTTGCAGTCGGTAGCCCTTCTCGCCACCCGTCAAACCGAGAAGTGAAAGCGAATAGAATGCGGCTGCGTCGAGATCGTCCGGATAAGCGCGGTAGATTTTTTCCATCGCTGCCGAGTAGGCAGTGTCGCGCGCGTGTTTGTCGCCCTCGCCATAAAGTAGACGGACGGCGTTGAGATACGCTCGTTCTCGTTCAGTCAGCTTTGGTGTGTCTTTAAACTTTGCGACTACGGCGCGAGCGGCGGTGAGATCCTGCTCGGACCAGAGCGGATGATTGTACGTCATCGCTTCGCCCCAGTAGCCCATCGCGAAATCAGGCTCGATCTTCGTCGACTCCTGAAACGCCTCGAGCGCCTCTTCGTACCAGAACGAATGCAAAGCCGCGAGCCCGCGCAGAAAATGCGCCTGCGCCTTCGCTGATCCCGAGGTCGGAAACTCAACCCGCCCGAGCTGCGACTCCTGCGCTCTAATACTCACAACCAATACGGCAAGAATAACAAGGCTACTCAACAGCAAACGTCTCATAATCCGTCTTCCTATCCGTGAAATCTGTGGCTCACTTCTTTCCAATCGCATAGAGGTGCTGCGCCGTACGAATGTAAATCCTGCCATCCGAGATCGCAGGCGAGCTGAGGACGTAATCGTTCAATGGATTCTCAGCCAACACTTCAAACTTTGGTCCAGCGGCAACGACAGTCGTCAATCCGTCTTCATTCGTGATGTAGATCTTTCCATCCGCGAGTACCGGAGAGCCACTGTAAGTGCCCGGCTTGATGCGTTGTTGCGCGTAGAGTTCCGCGCCTGTTTTGGCGTCGAGACACCACATGATGCCGCGATCGTTAATCATGTAGAAATATTTTCCATCCGTAACAGGCGTCGGCACATCGGGGCCGTTCGGGGTGGACCAGAGTACGTGCGAATTCGTGATGTCGCCGCGGCCGCCGGCTTTAAGCGCGAGCAAAGGCTTGATGCGTGTTGGAGCATAGATGATGTCGTCAAAAACGATCGGCGACGCGACGATGCGATAGGACGGATTGTTGTCTGGATTGAGACCGTTCGCGCGCCAGAGCTCTTTGCCGTT
>Ga0207709_10002407_pt1 | contig 11766 bp, 10 predicted proteins | sample KBSM34metaG_FD_184397 | JGI IMG/M metagenome (GOLD analysis project Ga0207709, IMG submission 184397) | Miscanthus rhizosphere microbial communities from Kellogg Biological Station, Michigan, USA - KBS M3-4 metaG (SPAdes) (version 2) | ecosystem: Host-associated > Plants > Roots > Rhizosphere >...
GGCAGGTCGGTGGCAGTGATCCGGCTGGACAGGTCCAGCACCACCAGCAACGGTGCGCTGGCCTGGAACATCGGTTGCGCCTGCTGGCGCCAGCTTGGCCCGGCCATCGCCAACGCAGCCAGCGTCCAGCCCAGCAGCAGCGCCCACGGCAGGCGCGCACGACGGCGCGTGCCCGCCGCCAGCAGATGCGGCAGCAAGTGCGCATCCACTGCGTGCCGCCACACGTCGCTGCGCCGCTGCCGGTACAGCGCCACCGCGATGATCAGCGGCAGCGCCAGCAGCGCCCACAGCCATTCCGGACGCAGGAAGTGCAGCGCGTTCCAATCAGGAAGATTCGAAGCAAGCGCGATCATCGGCGACGCTCCGGCCACAGCCAGGCCAATGCGCCCAGCAGCAAGGCCAGGCCCAGCGGCCACGCATAGCGTTCCTCACGCGGGCGCAGGCTCGGACCCTTCGCCGCGATCGGCTCCAACCGGTCCAGCTCGGCATAGATGCCGGCCAGCTGTGCGGTGTCACGTGCGCGGAAGAACTGGCCGCCGGTCATGTTGGCGATCTTCTTCAACGTCGCTTCGTCGACCGGATCCTGGTCGGCGGAAATCGGAATACCAAACAGGCGCATGCTGCCGTCACCGCCAAAGGCCACGGTGTGGATGCGCACGCCTTCCGCGCGCGCCACCTCGGCCGCGCGCAGCGGTTCCAGCACGCCGGCATTGCTCACGCCATCGGTCAGCAGGATAAGCACGCGCTGGCCTTCGGGTTGGCTGCGCAGCCGCTTCACCGCCAGGCCGATGGCGTCGCCAATGGCCGTCTCGCGGCCGGCCAGGCCGACCACGCTGTCGCGCAGCTGGTCGCGCACGCTGGCCAGGTCGGCGGTCAGTGGCGTCAGCGTGTAAGCGCGGTCACCGAACACCAGCAGGCCGATGCGGTCGCCAGCTCGACGGTCAAGGAAGTCGGCCAGCACGGCCTTGGCTGCGGTGAGGCGATCAACCGCCTGTCCGCCCAGCACCATATCGCCTTCGCCCATGCTGCCGGACACGTCCATCGCCAGCATCATCTGCCGGCCTTCCTGCGGCGGCGTGATCGCCTCACCCAACTGCTGCGGACGCGCCAGCGCCACGCACAACGCGCACCAGCCCAGCCACAGCAGCAGCGTGCGCAGCCATGACACATCTACGCGGCCGCCACCGGCCAGCGCTTCCAGTTCAGTGGCCGCATACGGCACGCGCAGCGCCGCGCCCGAATCGGCACGGCGTTTCCACCAATGCATCAGCAATGGCAGCGGCAGCGCCAGCAACGCCAGCGGCCACGCCAGCTGCAGGTCCGGCCACGGCCAGTAACTCGCCAGCACATTCATCGGCGGCGCTCCAGCAGCAGCGCCAGGTAGCGTTCGCGCGCCCAGCGGCGCACTGCGGCCACCTCGTTGACGTCCACGCGTGGGCGATAGGCACCTTCGGCCAACAGGCTTCGGCGTGCTTCCGGCAATGTGCCCTGCGGATCCACGCGCTGCCACCAGGCCTCGCCACGCAGCGACTCGCTGCCCGGACGCGCATGGCGGGCGGCACGCCGCAGCAGTCCCGCAATGGCCGCCAGTTCCGCAGCGGCGTCGTGGCTGGCAGCCAACTCCTGGTCGAACAGCTGCAACCAGCGCTGGTAACGGCGGCGGCGGCGCCACCCCAGCACAGCCACCACCAACAGCACCAGCAGCAATGCGCCGCCGATCATCAGGTAGCCCGGTGCCGGTGGCCACCATGATGGTGGCGGTGGCAGCTGCACATCGCGCAGCGGCAGGTTGGCGCTCATGCCGGCACCTCGGTCGGCGACGGTGCCAGCCAGGCATCGCTGGGCGCATCGGTGGACAACACCTGCACGTCGACACGGCGCGCACCGAGCTGACGCCGCAGCTCCTGCAGCGGTTCAACGAAATGCGCCTGCCAATGCGCCTGTACCTCGCTGCGGCGCAGGTCGAGGCCAATGCGCTGCTGCAGCGTCTGGAACTGCAGCGCGGCCGATGGCGGCTGCAGCTCCAGCGGATCGACCAGCAGCACCAGGCTGAGGTCGTGATGCTGGGCCAGCGCGCTCCAGCGCGCCGGCGGAATACGGATGGCCTGCTGCGGATCGGCCAGCACCAGCATGCGCGCACCCGGGCGCAGCACGCGGGCCGCATGATCCAGCGCGCGCTCAAGGCCGAGATCGTCCGCGGGTGGTTGCGCATACCAGCGGGTAAGCGCATCGAGCACGCGCAGCACGCCGCGCGGCCCGCCTGCGGGTGCGATGGGCGACTCATGATCACTGCCACGCAGGGCGCCCACGCGGTCGCCGCGACGCTGCGCTGACCACGCGGCGACAGCCCCGGCGCGTGCGGCCTGCACCGACTTGAAGCGTACACGGGTGCCGAAATACAGCGCCGGTGAAGTATCGGCCACGATCAGGCTGACGCGTTCGCGCTCGGCCTGGAACAGCTTGGTGTGGGCGCGCCCGGTGCGCGCGGTCACCCGCCAGTCGATATGCCGCGCGTCGTCACCGGCCACGTACTCGCGTGACTCGGCATATTCCATGCCACGTCCGCGCAGCGGTGACGGCGCCTGCCCGGCATTGCCGGCGCGGCCGCGTCGCGGCGGCGGGGGCCGCTGTGCAAGGCGGCGCAGCGCCACCAGCTCGGACAGCTGCGGCCGCAGCCCGTCGCCATCGCTGACGTTGGATGTGGGTTCCAGGGATGGATCGATCATGCGCAGGCTCAGGGTGCCGGCACCCGTGCCAGCAGTTCCTGCACCAGGCGCTCGCCGTCCCAGCCTTCTGCGGTGGCTTCGTAGCTGGGCAGCACGCGATGGCGCAGCACGTCGGCGGCCACCGCGCGCACATCATCGGGGGTGACGAAGTCGCGGCCCGCCAACCAGGCGCGCGCACGCGCGCAGCGCTCCAGTGCGATGGAGCCACGCGGGCTCGCACCCCAGGCGATGCGGCGGCCGAGGCCGGCGTCATAGCGCGACGGATCACGCGAGGCCAGCACCAGTTCGATCAGGTAGCGTTCCAGCGCCGGCGCCATGTGCAGGTCCAGCACTTCACGGCGGGCATCGAACACATCCTGCATCGGCAGCTTCTCCGGCGCCGGTGCGGCTTCACCCAACGCGCCACGGGCACGCTCGCGGGCCAGGCGCAGGATCTCCGACTCGGCTGCCTGGTCCGGGTAGCCGATGCGCACGTGCATCAGGAAGCGATCCAGCTGTGCTTCTGGCAGCGGGAAGGTGCCTTCCTGCTCGATCGGGTTCTGCGTGGCCATCACCAGGAACAGCGGCGGCAACGCGTAGGTGTGGCGGCCCACGGTGACCTGACGCTCACCCATCGCTTCCAGCAATGCCGACTGCACCTTGGCCGGTGCGCGGTTGATTTCATCGGCCAGCAGGATCGGGTGGAAGATCGGGCCGGGCACGAATTCGAAGCGGCCTTCCTGCGGGCGCCAGATCTCGGTGCCGGTCAGGTCGGCCGGCAACAGGTCCGGCGTGAACTGTACGCGGGCGAAGTCGGCTTCCAGGCGCGCGGCCAGCGCGCGGATGGCAGTGGTCTTGGCCAGGCCGGGGGCGCCTTCCACCAGCAGGTGACCGTCGGCCAGCAGCGCGATCAACAGGCGTTCGACCAGCGCGGCCTGGCCGACGATCTCGGCCGACAATGCGTCGCGCAGCTGGCTGAAAGCGGCATGCAGGCGGGAGATGGCCGGCGCGGGCGGCGGCGAGACGGTTTCGGGCATCGGCGGTGGCAGGTTCATGGGGGCCTTTGACCGGCGCAGGACGGCACGGGTTCCCGACATCATCGCAGGGTGCCCTGCGATTGGCATCAAGAACGGCTGAACAGCATCCACGCATGGCGTGGATCTACCTGCCATATGCGTGAACGGGGGGCCAAACGAAGAAGGGCCGCACAGGGCGGCCCTCTTCGTGTTGCCGGTTGCGATGGCTCAGTTCTGCTTGGCCACGCGCAGCACCTTCGGGGTCACGAACACCAGCAGCTCGGCCTTGTCCTTGCTGCGGCCACGCTTCTTGAACAGGTTGCCGAGGAACGGGACGTCACCCAGGAACGGGACCTTGCTGATGCTGTTGCGATCGGTGAACTCGTACACGCCACCGATGACCACGGTCTGCCCGTCCTCGACCAGCACGGCGGTGTTGACCTCGCGGCGGTTGATCGACGGCACGGTACCGTAGCCTTCCAGCTGGATCAGCCGATCCACTTCATCCTTCTTCACCTGCATGTTGAGGAACACGCGGTTGTCGTTGGTGATGGTCGGGGTGACCTTCAGCTCCAGCACCACTTCCTTGAACTGCACATTCGGCGTGGCGACACCACCCGCACCGGCACTGATGGTCACGTAGCCGATTTCCTTACCCTGCTTGATCAGGGCCTCGCGCTGGTTGGTGGTGACCACGCGCGGGTTGGAGATCACTTCGCCACGCGACTCTTCCTGCATGGCCGACAACTCCACGTCCAGCAGGTAGCCGGCATTGAGGATCGACAGTGCCAGCGAGCCTGCCGGGTTGGTCGATGCCGCCGGCATGGCCCAGTTCAGGCCACGGGTGATCGCCGAACCCACCGGCACCGGCGCCGGACCGGTGCTGCCGCCGGCCAGCCAGTCGCGGTACGCCTTGGCATTGGCCGCATCGGCTTCGACCTGCGACTTGCGGGTATCGCGGTTGGCTTCCAGATTGCCACTGAAGTAGGCATTGTCGCGGCTGCCGCTGATTCCGAACCGCGCACCCAGCTCACGTGCGAACGTATCGGTGGCGATGACGATGCGGCTTTCGATCAGCACCTGGTCGACCGGGCGGTCGATCACGCTGATCAGCTCACGCATCCGCGCGATCTTCTTCGGAATGTCGCTGATCATCAGCGTGTTGGTGCGCTCGTCGGCGACGATGCGGCCACGGCCGGACAGGAAGCCACTTTCCTCCTGCGACGACCCACCGCCACCGCCACCTGCGCCACCACCGCCACCGCCGCCGATGCCCTTGGCTTCGGTCAGTGCTTTGAAGATCTGGGTGGCGCTGTGGTAGTTGATCTGGACGTAATCGGTCACCAGGTCTTCGCGGTTCTCGATGGCGATGCGCGCGTCTTCCTTCTCCTGCTCGAACTTGGCCAGTTCGGCCTGCGGCGCCACCCAGATCACGCTGCCGTCGCGACGCTTGTCCAGGCCCTTGGCGCGCAGCACGATGTCCAGCGCCTGGTCCCACGGCACATTCACCAGGCGCAGGGTCACATTGCCCTGCACCGAATCGGACGCCACCACGTTGAGGTTGGACTCTTCGGCGATCAACTGCAGCACGGTGCGCACCGGCACGTCCTGGAAGTTGAAGGTCACCGGCTTGCCGGTGAAACCGCGCTGGCCGACGGCCTTGGCGGCCTGGGTCACGCTGCCGGCAGTAACCGCACCGACGGCGGCCGGGGCCTGCCGCGGGCTGATCTCGACCACGTACTCGTTGCCGCTCTGGTAGGCCAGCGATTCGACCGCACCGCCGGTGCTCAGCACCAGCTGGGTACCGGCCCCGGACGGCTTGGCGTCGATGCGTTGCACCGGCGTAGCAAAGTCGATGACGTTCATCGGCTTCTGCAGGTTGGCCGGCAGGCGGGCATTGCCGACATCAACCACCACGCTGTTGCCCTGCGTACGCAGGTCTGGGATCGCGCCCTGGCCATCGAACTGGACGATCAGGCGCCCCGCGCCATCATCGCCCCGCTTGAAATCGATCTTGGCGACCGACAGGCCGGCCGGCGCAGCGGCCGGTGCCACGGTGGTGCCCACCGGCTTCTCTGCCGGTGCGGCGGCCAGCGCCGGAGCGCAGGCCAGCATCAGCGCGACTCCCAACGCGCTGACACGGTTCAAGGTAGAGCGCCGGATGGGACGCAGCCCCTTGGCTTGGTGAAAGGTCATCGTGCTATCCCCAGTAAACGATCATTGATCTTCAAGCGAGAGCGTTGCCGGCCGTTCCAGCCAGCCACCCGCGCCATCCGGCACCAGTTCGATCAGCTCCACGCGGTCCTCGAAGACCGCCGTGGCCCGTCCGTCGCTCTGCCCCAGGTAGCCACCCGGGCGTACCCGGTAGGTCACCTTGTCCGGCCCCATCACCAGCGCAACGGTACCGCTGCCGGTGCCGATGGTACCGACCATGTCCAGTGCGTCCAGCGGGAAGCCTTCCAGCGGCTCCTTGCGCCGGTTCGGATCCGGCCGCAACCCACCGCTCCCCTGCGGATTGGTCCAGGCATCGGTAAACGGATCGCGCAGGCCCTGCGCGGAGTACTCGAAGGTCTCGAACTGCTGCATCACCGGCAGCGGCTCCAGCGGCTGTGCCGGCCGGGCACGCTCGCCCTCCACCCACTTTTCCAGGTTCGGCGCATCGCCCGGCGTGCTGGTCACGCCACGGCCACAGGCTGCCAGCAGCAGCACCGCGGCAACCATCCCACAGCGTGCAAAGAAGGAACGCGTCACTTCTTGTCCTCCTTGCCAGCTTCAGCCTTCTGCTGTTCCTGGACCTCGGTCTCATCCAGGTAGCGATAGGTCTTGACCGTGCCGGACAGTTCCAGCGCGCCCGCACGGGCACCGCCACCGGTCTTGTCCGCCGGTTTCAGATTGATGTCGTGCATGGTCAGGATCACCACCCGCGGCAACGAGGCCACGCCACTGACGAAGGCGCCGAACTGGTGGTAACTGCCCACCATCTTCAGCTTGATCGGCTTCTCGGCGTAGAACTCCTTCACCTGCTCCTGCTCCGGCTCGAACAGCTGACTGGTCAGGCCGCTGGACAGCGCCGTCTGCGAGATGTCGATGATCAGGTCGGGCATTTCGGTCTTGCTGGGCAGCTGCCGCAACATCTGCTGCAGCACCTGCTCCATCTGTGCCAGCTGCTGCTTGAGCGGGCCCAGGTTCACCGCGCGTTCCTGCTGCTTGGTGAACTCGGTGCGCAGGTCGCCTTCCCTCGACTCAAGGCTGGACAGTTCGTCGCGCTTGCCGCTGATCAGCAGCATCCAGGCAACGAACATGATGACCAGCGCCAGCAACGAGCAGAAGACGATCTTGGCCTTCTGCGGCCAGTTGCCGATGTCGTTGAAATCCAGGTTCTTCAGATCGATTTTCTGGCTCATGCGCGGTCCCCCTGCAACGGGGCGTTGGAGGCCTGCGGCGGCTGCGCAAGGCGGCTGCCCTCAGGCTTGGCCGGTGCCGGTGCGGCCGGCTGGTTCGGCTTGGCCGGCGCGGCGGCCGGTGCAGCCGCCGGGGCCGGTTGGGCCGGGGCCGGGGCCGGGGCCGGCTGGGATGCTGCCGGTGCTGCGGCCGAAGCTGCCGCGTCCGGGCCTGCAGCAAGCGGTGCCACGGCAGGCACTGCCGCTGGTGCGGCCGCCACGCTGCCATCGGCATTCAAGCCGGGCGTGCCGGTCTCTTCGCTCTGCGCAGGCAGCTTCACCGTGACCTTGAACATGTACGGCAGCGCCTTGATGTCAGACACCGGGCCGGTCGCGTTCTTGTCCGCAGCACTGGCCTGGATGATCGACAGTTCCGGATTGGTCATCCAGCCGGAGGTTTCCAGGTTGCGCATGTACGCCGACACGCGTGCATTGGACTGGGTCCGGCCTTCAAGGGTGAGCATGTCGCCCTCCTGCTGCAGCGCGGTCAGTACCACGCCGTCAGGAATGGTGCGCACCAGCGCGTCGAACAGGTGGACCATCTGCGAGCGCTTGGCCTGCAGTTCCTCGATCACCTTCTTGCGCGCCAGCAGGCGATCCTTCTGGGCGTCGAGGCGGTCGATCTCCTTGTTCTGTTCCTTGACCTTCTCGATCTCGGCTTCCAGATAGGCGTTGCGGTCCATCTGGCCGCTCACCTGGCGGTCGTAGTAGAACCAGATCACCAGCGACAGCAGCAGGCCACCAATCGCGGCCATGCCCAGCATTGCGTAGAACTCGCGCTGGCGTTGCTTGCGCCGCTCGGCGCGCCAGGGCAATAGATTGATGCGCGCCATCAGTCGAAGCTCCTCAGCGCCAGACCGGTGGCGATCATCAGCGCGGGGGCATCCTGGGCCAGCGCATGTGCGTTCACCTTCGGGCCCAGGGTCATCTGTGCCAGCGGGTTGGCGATCACGGTCGGCACGCCCAGCTGCTCTTCGACCATTTCCGGCAGGCCACCGAGCACGGCGCAGCCTCCGGCCAGCACGATGTGATCGACGCGGTTGAATTCGCTGCCCGCATAGAAGAACTGCAGCAGGCGACTGATCTGCTGGACCGTGGCTTCCTTGAACGGCTCCAGCACTTCCATCTCGTAGCTTTCCGGCAGCCCGCCCTGGCGCTTGGCCAGGCCCGCTTCCTCGTAGCTCAGGCCATAGCGGCGCATGATCTCGTCGGTCAGCTGCTTGCCACCGAACACCTGTTCGCGGCTGTACAGGCTGCGGCCACCACGCAGGACATTGAGGGTGGTCATGGTGGCACCGATGTCGACCAGCGCGACCACGCCCTCGATGGACACCGGCAGCTCGCTGGCGACCAGGGCATACGCGTTCTCGACCGCAAAGGCCTCCACGTCCATCACCTTGGCCTGCAGGCCACCCAGCTCCAGCGCCGACTGGCGCAGTTCAACGTTTTCCGAACGCGACGCGGCCAGCAGCACCTGGACCATCTCCGGGTTGTTCGGGATCGCCCCGATCACCTCGAAGTCCAGGTTCACTTCCTCGATCGGATATGGAATGTAGTTGACCGCTTCCAGCTCGATCTGGGCTTCCATGTCGTTTTCGTCGAGCTCGGCCGGCATCGGGATCACCTTGGTGATCACCGCCGACCCGGCGACGGCAGCAGCGGCCAGCTTGGCCTTGCTCCCCGAGCGGCTCATCGCGCGGCGGATGGCCTCACCCACGGCCTCCACTTCCACGATGTTCTTCTCCACCACCGCATTCGGCGGCAGAGGTTCCACAGCGTAATGTTCCACACGAAAACGGTTGCCACTGCGGGACAGCTGCAAAAGCTTTACCGCAGTCGAACTGATGTCGACGCCTACAAGCGGCGACTGACTTTTTGGGATGAGCCCCACGGTTTCTCCCCTGCCGACGGGCACTTGGACGCAAGACCTGCGCCCGAGCATTAATAACGTATTCTTAGCAAATGGCAACGGCCCTGCTGTGAAGTCCCTCACGGATTCACCATGCAGCCCCTGACTGTTCCCTTTGCGCTCCCCGGCGACGACCCCAGCCGCCACCTTGCGTAATCTATACTCTGCGACCACGAAATTCGCAATCGGAATCTGAACCCGATGACTCGACTCCGCCGCTGGCTGCGCTGGATCTTCCTGATTGTCCTGGTCCTGGCGCTGATCGGCGCGGCCGCCGTAGGCGGTCTGTACTATGCCGTTTCCTCCAAGCTTCCCGACGTGCAGACCCTGCGCGACGTGGAAATGCAGGAGCCGATGTACGTCTACGCTGCCGACGGCAAGCTGATGGCGGTGTTCGGCGAGACCCGGCGCACCCCGATCACCATGAAGGATGTGCCCGAGCGCCTGAAGCAGGCGTTCCTGGCCACCGAGGATGCCCGCTTCTACGAGCATGGCGGCGTCGACTACATGGGCATCGGCCGTGCCGTATGGCTGCTGGCCACCACCAGCGACAAGCGCGTACCCGGTGGCTCCACCATCACCCAGCAGGTCGCCCGCCAGTTCTTCCTCAGCTCCGAGTACAGCTACACCCGCAAGCTGGCCGAGATCCTGCTGGCACGGAAGATCGAGTCGGAGCTGAGCAAGGACGAGATCTTCGAGCTGTACCTGAACAAGAGCTTCTTCGGCAACCGCGCCTACGGTGTGGCCGCCGCCGCCGAGTTCTACTACGGCAAGAAGCTGGGCGAGCTGGACCTGGATGAAATGGCCTCGCTGGCCGGCATCCCCAAGTTCCCGTCTTCGGGCAACCCGATCTCCAACCCGGAACGTGCCCGCCAGCGCCGCGACAACTACGTGCTGCAGCGCATGGCCGACCTGAAGTTCGTCAGCCAGGCCGAGGCCGATGCGGCGAAGGCCGTGCCGATGCACGCCACCGCGCATGAGCCGCCGGTCCAGGTCGATGCCCCGTACGTGGCCGAGCTGGTGCGCCAGGAAATGATCGCCCGCTTCGGCGGCGATGTGGTCAACAAGGGTTACCACGTCACCACCACCATCGATGCGACCCTGCAGACCGCCGCCAACCAGTCGGTGCGCGACGGCCTGCTGCTGTACGACCACCGGCATGGCTGGCACGGCGTGGAGAAGCAGGTCCAGGTAGGGGCCAGCGAAGACGCCGCGGCCCTGGCCGAGCACCTGCGCGGCATGTTCGGCCAGGCCGGCCTGCTGCCAGCCATCGTTGCCAGCACCGGCGCCGACGGCAGCGCCACCGTGGTGCTGGCCAACCGCAGCGAGATCGTGCTGCCGGCCGGCGCCGCCAAGTGGGCCAACAAGAGCCCGGCCAAGCTGGTGCAGCGCGGCGACATCGTGCGCGTGCGCGCCGGTGCCAAGGAGGGCGAATGGCTGCTGGACCAGCTGCCGCGCGGCCAGTCCGCGCTGGTTTCGCTGGATGCCCACAGCGGCGCGCTGAAAGCGCTGGTCGGTGGCTTCAGCTTCTCCGGCAACAAGTTCAACCGCGCCACCCAGGCCCGTCGCCAACCGGGTTCGAGCTTCAAGCCGTTCGTTTATGCGGCCGCCTTCGACAAGGGCTACAACCCGGCCTCGATCGTGCTCGACGCCCCGGTCGTGTTCCGCGACCGCCGCGGCAAGACCTGGGCCCCGCAGAACGACGGCGGCGGCTTCCGCGGCCCGATGCGCCTGCGCGAAGCGCTGGTGCAGTCACGCAACCTGGTTTCGGTGCGCCTGCTCGATGGCATGGGCGTGGATTACGCGCGCAAGTACATCAGTGAATTTGGTTTTGCCGAGTCGGAGCTGCCGCCGAACCTGTCGATGTCGCTGGGTACCGCCTCGCTGACTCCGCTGTCGGTAGCCCGTGGCTATGCCGTGTTCGCCAACGGCGGCTCGCGCGTGGACACCTGGCTGATCGACCAGGTGAACGACCGCGACGGCAATCTGGTGTTCAAGGAAAACCCGGCAATGGCATGCCGCGACTGCGCCGGCAGCAGCGGCCAGCCGGTCAACCAGGTGGTGGACGGCTTCAACTTCGGCGCCCCGGCCCCGAAGGTGGACCCGGCCGCTGCGGCAAAGGCCGAAGCCAAGCCCGAAACCCCGGCCGCACCGGTCAACCCGGATGCACGCACCGCCCCGCGCGCGATCGACGCCCGCACCGCCTACCAGCTGGTGTCGATGATGCGCGACGTGGTCCAACGCGGTACCGGTGCTCAGGCCAAGGTACTCGGCCGCGAGGACGTAGGCGGCAAGACCGGCTCCACCAACGACCACCGCGATGCCTGGTTCTCCGGCTTCGGCGGCCCGTACGTGACCACCGTGTGGGTGGGCCGCGACGACTTCCGCTCGCTGGGCTACCGCGAATACGGTGGCAAGGCCGCCCTGCCGATCTGGATCGACTACATGCGCACCGCGTTGAAGGACACCCCGATCGCGCAGAACGACCCGCCCAGCGGCATGGTCCAGGCCACCCTCAACGGCGCCACCGAGTGGGTGAAGGTGGAAGACATGGACCGCCTGACCGACTACGACCTGAACCTCAATACCCCGCAGGCCGACGCCGCCGCGTTCGATATCTTCTGAGGAAAGGTGCGATGGGTGCCAACCGTGGGTTGGCACCGATGCTGCCCTGGTAGATGCCAACCTTGGTTGGC
>Ga0207709_10002416_pt1 | contig 11747 bp, 15 predicted proteins | sample KBSM34metaG_FD_184397 | JGI IMG/M metagenome (GOLD analysis project Ga0207709, IMG submission 184397) | Miscanthus rhizosphere microbial communities from Kellogg Biological Station, Michigan, USA - KBS M3-4 metaG (SPAdes) (version 2) | ecosystem: Host-associated > Plants > Roots > Rhizosphere >...
CATGAGCGGCGGCACCGACGAGACGAGCACGGCCTTCGCGACACGACCCTGGGGCTGGCCGTAGGTCGCGACGTAGCGGGCGACCTGTCCGCCGCCGGTGGAGTGACCGATGTGGATCGCGTTTCGCAGGTCGAGGTGCTCCACGACGGCGCTGACGTCGCTCGCGTAGTGGTCCATGTCGTGACCGGTGCCGATCTGCGAGGAGCGCCCGTGGCCGCGGCGGTCGCTCGCGATGACGCGGTGGCCCTTGCCGAGGAAGTAGAGCATCTGGGCATCCCAGTCGTCGGACGACAGCGGCCAGCCGTGATGGAACACGATGGGCTGCGCGTCGACGCTGCCCCAGTCCTTGTAGTAGATCTCCGCGCCGTCTTCGGTGGTGACGTAAGGCATGGTCTGTCCTCCAGGTCGTGTGGATGGGAGCTGCGCTCGGTCTGAGCGCGTTCACGATAACCAGGAGGTCGCTACCCGCAGTTCCTACATCTGTACAGACTGTCGGCCGACGATGGCGATGGCGCTTTCGTGGGTATGCTGGACGGGCACGATCGCGAGATCGTTGCGGGGCTGTAGTTCAATGGCAGAACTTCTGCTTCCCAAGCAGACAGCGCGGGTTCGATTCCCGTCAGCCCCTCCACTAGAAAAAGCCCGATAGCCGCAGCATTTCGGGCAACTCTGGTGGTTGGATTGAGAGCGAGTTCAGACCCTCTCATGGACTCCCGTGGACTCACGGGCCGAAATGAGAGGCCAGATCGTGGCATCCCAGCTCCCTTCACAACCCCATCCCGCTACCTCATCGCAGGCGGGCCTTGCCGCTCTCCGCGCGTATACGACCATGGCCCCGTCGCCGCAGTCGCTGTTCGCCCTGATCGACGCCTACGCGCGGGCAGCCGCCGAAAGCGAGCGCATGCGCGACGCCGCAGCGGCGGCGCTCGCTGATGCTCACCGCGCGATACTCACCGCGCGTGAAGCCGTCGGCGCAGCGCTCGGCATCGCGAGCGCTGCACTCCCTCACCTGACCGACGAGGCGACAGCGGATGCCGAGCACACCGAGGGGGTCACGCGATGATCTCCACCGCATCGATTCTGCCGAAGCCACGGACCGCTGAGCGGTGCGAGCTGGCGGCTCGTCTGTTCGATGACGGGTTCTCCGTGGTCGATATCGCCCTGCTGTTCGGTGTCACGGTTCGCACGGCGCTCCGCTGGCACGCACGCCGCGAGGGTGGGGCGTCCCGATGACCCGGCGAGTGAAGTCCGCGACCCGCCGCACACCGAACCGGCTTGGCACGGTCGAGCCACTGCCGTCGGGCCGCTACCGCGCGTTCTATAGACGGGAGGGACGCAAGTTCACTGCACCCCGCACGTTCGCGACGCACACGGAGGCGGACGCCTGGCTCGCATCGGAGTTCGCCGATCGAGCGCGGGGCGTCTGGCGCGACCCCGACGCGGGTCAAGTGACCCTTCGCGCCTACGCAGCTGACTGGCTCGCATCCCGCCCGGACCTCGCCCCTCGCACGCAGGACAACTACCGGCGCAACCTCGACCGCTGGATTCTGCCGCGCGTCGGTGCTGTCGGCGGATCTCGCGGAGTGGAGCTGGGAGCGATGTTCGTCAGCGACCTGACTCCGGCGACGGTGCGGGCGTGGCGAGCGGGCGTGTTCTCGCAAGCACGCGAGTCTGCGGCACGCCAGCTCGCTCGCGAACGCGAACGCGGCGAGCACCCCGCGCGCGCGTGGGCGCGTAGCAAGGGCATGGCAGTGGCGGACTCGGGACGAATTAGCCCCAACGTCCTGGCGGCTTGGCGCGTTGCGGGCGAGCCACAGCCCGCCCGCGCGGTCCTGCCGACAGTCGTGCCACTGGAATCTGCCGGCGAAACGACAGCCGCCCAGGCCTATCGCGTCCTCCGCGCAATCCTGTCGACAGCCGTCACGGATGGGCTGCTCACCGCGAACCCGGCCCAGATCAAGGGGGCGGGGCAAGTTGCCCACAACGAGCGGCCCACCGCCTCGCCCGCCGAGGTCGCGCAGCTCGCCGCACACATGCCCGCTCGCTACGCCGTGGCCGTCCCCCTCGCCGCGTGGAGCGGCCTGCGGTTCGGCGAGCTGTTCGCCCTCGCGCGCCAGCACGTCGATCTGGAGGCGGGCACGGTCAGAGTTGAGCGCGCCCTAGAAATGGTGCCAGGGCAGCCGATCCGGTTCGGGAAAACCAAGACGACCAAGAGCCGCAGGACGGTGCACCTTCCGGCGTTCGTCGTCGCGCAGCTCCGTGAACACATGAGAGGCCACGTCGGGTCAGCGCCCGACGCGCTGTTGTTCCCGGACGCGAACGGACTGCCCACCTCGAACGCGACGATTTCGCGGCTGTTCCGTGCAGCGCGTGCCCTCATTGGCAGACCCGAGCTGCGCTGGCATGATCTGCGCCACACCGGGGCAACGCTCGCCTACCGCGCGGGAGCGTCTGTGCCCGAGGTGCAGGCGCGCCTCGGGCACACCACGATGCGCGCCGCGAACCTCTACGCTCACACCGCTGCCGACTCAGACGCGGTGCTCGCGCAGAACCTGGATGCCCTCTACGCCGCCACGGCGCACGCCCCACACTTGCGAGCGGTCTAGTTCCCACACCCTGCACGGCACAGCACCCCGCCCCGCCCCGCTCAGATGGGGGGCGGGGTGCTGTCAATTCCCGGGGCAAATACCTCCACAAACGTACACATTTCCCGCGTTTCCTCATTGGTTGCACCGCTCCCGGGGTGCCAATGTCAATGTCAATGTCTGACGCCAGATGTATGGTGCGATACACGCACAACGCATTACCCCGTCGTCAGCCCTACGCGAGCGAGAGGACACGAGCCGATGAGCGCACTGCGAGCCGCAGCAAGCGGCATCCGGCGCGCCCTCACTCGCATTTTCCGCCGCCCCGAAGCTTTCATTCCGCCTACCGTCCTTGTCCCCACAGCCCCTGCCTCCCTGCCGCCGGATCTGCTCGAAGCGTCCGTTCGTGCAGTGGAACGCATGAGGCTCGAAGCTTTCGCAGACAGCCTCAGCGGGTACTCCTGGCCTGAGCTGGCGGAGCTTGGAGAGCACGCCGCTGACGCCAGGGAGATCCTTCCCGGTGCGGATATTGCGATCTCCAGCCGGTTCGCTGCCCGTACTGCGACGCTGGCTACGCTGAGTGAGCGGGCGAGGCTCGCTCCCGTCCGCCGCGCCGGGGCTGAACTAGAGACCGCGCGCGCCCTCGCATCCTTGACCGCCCGCAACCTGACGGAAGCCATAGCCCAGCACGTTGCCGAGGTCTATGCGCGTCCAGTCAGCCCGCGCGCGCCAGCGCCAGCTCGCCTGGTATAGCGCGAACCGCTCCAGACCGACGCTGCACAGCGCGCCGGTTTCCCGCTACAGGCTTCTCCGCTGATTTCCAGGGAGTGGATCAGCCCGCGCTATCTGTGCGCGCCCCTCAACACTCCGCGCCTGCCCAGCGTCATGCATGCCCGAACAGGGGAAATCATCATGACCATTACGCCTCTCACTCACCCCGACCTGCTCCCGGTGCCCGCCGTTGCCGACTATCTATCGATCTCGGAACGGGCGGTGCGCGATCTCGTAACCCGCCGACAGCTCCCGGTGATCAAGATCGGTCAGCGCATCCGCGTGCGCCGCACCGATCTGGATGCTTACCTGGCAGCGAACACCCGTGAGGCGGTCGCACGATGACCACCGAGCGCCGCCGCGACGAGCGGCAACAGTGGTACATCCGTCCCGCCGCGCAGTGGGATGCCGCGCCTGCACTGCCGACCGCTGCCCCGCTCACCGCGCGTGCCGTGGTCGCGGGGTATGCGGTGTTCACTGCCCCGATCCGCGCCGATATTCGCCGGGGGCACGCATCCGCGCGCGTCGGCATCGCGTTTGACCAGTTCGACGCCCGTATCGCGCCGCTGAGGCTTTCCCGTCGCGAGATCCGCAGCGGCATCGCCTGGCTTCTGCAGCGTGAGGCAGCGGCAGGGGGCGTGCTGTGAGCATCCCGCCCCTGAGCGTCGCGGCGCTCCAGCTCACCCGTGCGGGCGAGCTTCTCGCCCGCGCCGACACGCTGCGCAACAGCGACCCGGAACGGGCACGGCGCATCGCCGATGCGGCAGCCCTCATAAAGCGCGCACACCCGCCCCGCTGCGCTGCCGGATGCCGTGTGGCGTGTGGTGAGGGGGTGTGCGATGCCGTCGCTCGCTGACGCTCTCGCCCTCGCCCTCGCGGGGTGGCCGGTGCTGCCTCTGCGCGGCAAGATCCCGCTTACCGCGCACGGCATGAAGGACGCCACCACCAATCCGGCGCAGCTAGAACGCTGGTGGGCGGGCGGCGCAGCGCACAACATCGGGATACGCGTCCCGCTGTCGCTACTGGTGCTCGATATCGATCCCCAGAATGGAGGCTCTCTCGCCGCCCTCGCCGAGGTTGCTGGCGGGTCTCTGCCTGACACTCTGACGGTTCATTCGGGTCGCAACACGGGCGGCAGGCACCTGTACTTCCTGCACCCCGGTGGCGAGGTATCCTCGCGTCGCCTGCCGGCAGGAATCGACGTGAAGACCAATACGGGCTATGTCGTCGCGCCGCCGAGCGTGCACCCCGCTACGGGGTTGCCGTACCGATGGGAGGGAGATTCCCCCTCTCATCTGCCTGCCGAGCTGGTGCGGTTGCTTCGACCGGAAGCGCGCCCCGCGCGACCTGCTCACCAGGAGTCCGCGCGCCCGGGCGACATTCTCGCGCAGAAAGCTGCCTATCTGGCGAGGTATGTAGAGCAGTCCCCCGAGGGCACCCGAAATGGGCGGTTGTTCTGGGCGGCTTGTGAGGCCGCGCGGGACGGGCACCCCGACGGGACGTTTGACCTGCTGGAGGGCGCGGCGGCCGTGGCGGGTCTGTCCGAGCGTGAGGCAGCGGTGACGGTCGCGAGCGCGCGGCGCACTCAGGGCCGGGCGTCGTGACCGACCATGAGCGGGTGCCGTCGGCGCCTGCTGCCGCGCCTCACGCTGGAGCGCTGCCGCCGCCCGCGCGCCTCTGGCACACGGATCGTCCCGAGCTGCGCGCGATCCAGTGGGAAGCTCGCAGGCGGATTGCATCGCCGTGGGGGATGCTCGCAGCGGCGCTTATGGAATCGTTGCTCGGCATCCCTCACACGGTGCGATATCGGTCGTCTCGGTTCCCCGAGGGAACCCCGCTCAATCTCGCCGTGGCATTCGTCGGGGCATCGGGCGCAGGCAAGTCGACACTCTTTCACGGCGTGGCTCACGCGCTGCGGTTCGAGGGCGCGCAGCTGCCCGACTCGGAGAGTGTCCGCAGCGGTGAGGGCATCCCGGCATTGTTCGGCTACATGGCGAAGGGAGAGGACGGTGAAACCGAGCTGGTGTGGCGTAGGCCGGATCACGCCGTGTCGCTCCATTATGACGAGGTAGGTCTGCTGGGAGCGCAAGCTGCGCGAACCGGGGCGACGATCTCGGATGCGATCAAGTCGCTGACCTCTGGTGAACGGCTTGGCGGTCAGAACTCCAAGGGTGACGGCTTGACAATCCCGGCGCGGTCCTACCGCGCGGTGGTGAGCGTGGCTGTTCAGCCGTCACGCGCAGCTCCCCTGCTGAATGATGAGGCGGTGGCGGGCGGGCTGGCGGCGCGGTTCGTGTATGCGCTGGTCGAAGATCCCGCCGTGGCGCACCTAGCGATCCCTACCCTGCCGACTGAGCGTGTCACAGTCCCTCTGTATCAGTGGGATCACGGGGTGCGGTTTGTGGATGCGCTGCCCGAGATGAACGCGGCCCACGAAGCCGACGCGCGCGCGGCGCACAGAGGAGAGCGACAGCCGATCGACAGCCGCCTACTGCTCAACCGCGCCGTGCTCGCTGTCGCGTTCGCGAACCTCGCGGGCCGCGCCGTACTAATCCCTGACGACTGGGAGCTAGCGGGAGCATTCGTCGCGCAGTCGCTTCAGACCCGGGGAGCGGTGCAGGATGAGCTAGCCGCACCTGTGGAGGATCAGCGCGCGCAACTAGAGTCCCGAGCCGTAGGGCGTATGGATGCCATGCGCGCGGAGGGGCTGAGCGCGCAGGATGCGCGGCGCAAGCTCTCCCGCGCCCAGGGCACCGCGCTCACCGCAATGATCCGTGAAGGCCGGTTCGCGATGTGGTGAGAGCGTGTGCTAGCCTCGCAGCTACCGTGAGTTCCTGATAGGGGGGAAAGGGGGGTGGTGTATCTACTAGACGGGTAGATCATCCCTCGCCAGGTGAGCAGTGTGCTCCTGGATACCGTGCGAAAACCCGACCGGATCTAGACAGCAGCCCCGACTCGTGCGCGTACACGCAGGGCCGGGGCTGCTGTCGTGTGGCGGCTGTGTGGCGCACATCTCCTCACAGTTCGGCATGATAAATCCCTGGTCAGCGGGTATATCTTTCGCAGGTGTGGCGGTGTGGCGGTGTGGCGCATGCGCGCCGCGCACCAACGGGGGCGGGGTTGTTTTTCTGAGCGGCACCCCAGATCACCCCGCCCCAGTTTCCTTTTTTACGGGAGTCGATCTGAAATATCCGACCAGAATGTAGCCATGAACGTCGATCTTGCGTTCGAAATCGGGACGATACCGCTGAATCCAGCCAAGTCCGAGTTCGCGCGCGTGCTACAGACTGAGTACGAGTCCCTCGCACGCGACCTGCAAGCCGAGCAAGCTGCCGTGGCGTCAAGTCAGCGCGACAAGTACGGCGGACGCCTGGACGCGCTGCTCCTGATGGTCGCCCTCGGCAACGAGGCCTTGACCTGGGCCGTTGCGCACCTCAACGATTCCCTCGGTGAAGACACCGAAGACGCCGCTTTCGCCCGCTACTACGAGACGCTGACCGTGCTAGCCCAGCGCGCGCTCACAACGACCGAGGAAATCGTCAACCTTCTCACCGCCAACCTAGTCTCAGGGGCGAGGGGACGCCTGCGCACACTTGAGGAGATCTTCCTAGTCACAGCGATACTTGCCGTCCACGGACAACCTGACGGCGCTCATCCCGATCTGATCGAAAGGTACCGAGAGCATCACCGTGTGTTCGCGCGCAGCTTGGCGGAGGAACTGATCGCCTCCGGAGCGCTGCCGGAAACCCACAACCTCGACGCGACTACCCTCACGGAACTAGAACAAGTCCGGAGCGAGCTTGTAGGCAAGTACGGGAAGGATTACCGCTCTTTGTGGGGTTGGGCAAACGTGCTGTTCCCTCAAGGAACGAAGATCACCTTCAGCAAGCTCTCGAACCTAGTGAACGTTGATCTCGCCGCCTTCAACAGCCTCAGTAGCCGTCACGTGCATGCCAGCTCGGAGGGTTGGCAGGAAGCCGTCGATACGGACTCTTCTGGCAACCTCGGCTACGTAGCAACGATGGCTAGCGGCTACCTGTACATGACATTGCAGGCCGTCGTCCCGGTGAGCTCAACCCGCGAGGACGGAAGCGTCGATAAGAGAGGCAGTGAGTGGCACGAAGTCCTGCATGACCTGGCTCTGAGGATACGCGACTGACAAAGCGCCGCGCACCCCTCGAATTCACAGAACGACTCCCTCGACCAGCGCACGCAGTTCGGCGTCGTCCACCTGGACATAGCGCTGGGTAGTCACGGGGGATGCATGGCCGAGCAGTTTCTGAACACTCAGCACGTCCCTGGTCGCGTTATAGGTGCGCGTCGCGAACGAGTGCCGAAGTGCATGCATCGAGACACCGGGCGGCAGATGACGGCTCACCATCTTTGCGAGGTGGTGGGGCGTGATCGTTCTGCCCTCTTTGGATGGAAATAGCGGCCCGTCGCCCCGGGCGAGTATGGCCGACGCAAGTCCGGGCGGGACGGGTAGCCGTCGCACCCTTCCGCCCTTCCCACGGACGATGAGCCACTGTCTGCCGTCCGCATCGGGCCGCATGTCACTGACTTGGCATTGTGCGACCTCGGTTCGCCGCATCCCCAGTTCGCAAGCGAGGCGAAGAGCGAGCCGCCAACGAGGATCGGTGGTCGCGGCGAGGGCCGCGCGGTACTCGTCTGCGCTGGCCGGGATCCGTTTGGGATCGCCTGCTTTGACTCGCGGCATTAGCTCTGTGGGGTCATGTTTGGCGCGACCCGACTCGACTGCCCACCGGTAGAAGCCGCGCACCGTTCCGCGGAATCGTCTGCGAGTCTCTCGTGCCCAGGACTTTCCCGCCATGTAGTCGAACAGGTCATCGGCGGTCAGATCGAAGGGAGTCGCCGAGGCATGCGCGCGCGCGAAGGATTCGAGAACGGCAATGCTCTGCCCGACGGTGGCCGTTGCGCTGCCCGTGGCGATGAGCCACCGCCGCCATGCTGCGATGTCGGCCTCCCAGCCTTGTGGCGCTCCGAGCTTGCGGGGGCCGTGCTTGCCGACCTCCTCCGCGATGTTGCTGCTGATCCGTCCGTTCTCGTGCGCCCAGCGGTAGAAGGCTCTGAGAGAGTCGCGGAGGCCCGCGCGCGTGCTCTCCGCCTGTCGCTCTATCCACGCCCGGTAGGTGTCGGTGGTGACATGCCACGGGCCACAGTCGAGCGACGCGGCGAAGCGCCGGATGTGATTCAGTCGCCGCTTTCGTGTGCCCGGTGCGATCCCAGCCCCCTCCTGGCCCACATCGAAGGCGGAGAGGGCATCCTGCCAGCGTTCCGAGATCGTGTAAGCCCGACCGCCCCTCGACCCCTGCACCGGGGACTCGCCAGCGACGCCTGCACGCAGCGCCCACCGATAGAAGGTCCGCGCAGCTGTGACGTACTCGCCTGCGGTCGCCAGCGAGCAAGGCAGACTGCTCACCCATTGCTCAAAGTCCTCACGGGTCACAGCGCCCGGCTCGCCGCCGACGTCCCCGGCCATGACCCGCAGGCGCTTCATTCGCACGCTGACCGTGCTGGCCGTCCCGGACGCCTGCGCCTCGTAACGCCTGAGTGCGTCGATCCATGAGTCAGTGAGGCCGCGAGCGCGGCGGCGTGGTCGAGGTTCAGTGGTCGTTGTCATCCGTGTCCATCCATCCGCACAACGTGGCCGAGCGATTGTCGCGGCGAAGTTAACACCCGAACGCGGATGCTCGCGAGGGCGTGGACTCGCGTGGACTCCGCCCCCGTATCTGGGCGTAAAAGTACGTCAATAGGTGTTAACCTGTTTCTGCGCCTGATCACGGATTTCCGCGAAAAGACGCGGCTCACCGAGAGGGCCTGAACCAGATTCCCAAGCAGACAGCGCGGGTTCGATTCCCGTCAGCCCCTCCACTCCATGGGCATACGAAGTCAAGTCGCCAGGCCGGATGTGCGGCGGATTTGGCTTCCGCCCGTGCGTGCGTGGGCCACAACCCGCCGGATCCCTCGCGGTGGGCTAGATCGCTTCTGATCCGAGAAGGTCGATTTCCGTGGGGTCTTCGTCGATCTGTTCACCGTCCTCGGCCTCGCCCGAGACGATCGCGAACGACAAGGCTTCTGCACTCACGGTCAAGAAGCTGACCAAGGGGAACCCGACCATGGCGGCGAAGTTCGCCGAGCTGGAGGCGCCCGACGAACAGGATGCCGCGTGACGTGTGCCGCGCGAAGGCTACAGGTGCCGCGTCCTTGCGGCACCTGTAGCAAGCACGCTACAGTCCATAAATGGATATCCCTTCGCTGATCGAATCGCTCGGAAGTACTCCGAGTGCGACCGCACGAGCTACTGGGCTCGCTCGTTCAACGATTCAGCGCATCCACAACGGGACGACCTCCCCGTCGATGGAGACCCTGCGCGAGCTCGCACTGGCGGCTGGCTACGACATCGACGTGCGGTTGATGCCCGCGAGTGATCCGGCGGCAGCAGTGGCTGCTCGTGTGATCGCCGACCCGGCGACTCCGACACTACAGGACCTCGAGGGTTGGGAGATGACGACGCCCGCTGAGGTCCGGGCGATCACGCAGTGGGTGGGTCGTCTCGAACGCCAGGCCGGCGACGACCGGAGACGCCTGTTGGAATCGGCTGGCCGGTACTCAGCACCGCAGTATCGCAAGGGCGCTCGGTTCTTTGCTGCGAAGCCGGGGCTCACGCAGGAGCAGACCATCGAGGTTGCCAACAGCGCGCTCCTCCCCCTGAGCGGCGCACTCTCAAGCGTGGCCTCCGCACGGGTCTACCTCGGCCACGCCCCGGACCCCGGTCCCCTGGTGGTGTGGTCGACGGACGCCGATGCGGTGGCCGAGCGACTGGCCGTGACGATGCGCGAGGTCGACCGATACCAGCCCGCCGGCGTCTTGGTGGCGCCGACGATGCAGGCGTACCTGACCGACATGCTGTTACCGCCGACCTGGGAGCACCACATCGTCTCGCCGATCCAGGCGGCAATCGACCTCTATGGGCTGGGCTACGACCAGCTCGCCGACGAGATCACGGAAGGATGGTGACGGGCGATGAGCGACGAAAGCCGCGCGGAGCAGACCCCGAGAAAGTGGGGGATGACCGCGGCCGACTTCGCCCGGCGTGCGGCAGAGAACCGCGCACGCCACCAGGCAAGTGCCGCCACTCGTGACCCGTTCACCGGCGGCACCGAACGCGAGCTGCGCACGGGTCGCATCATCTGGCGGCCGGGCGCGGTCAACTTCGACCTCATCAAAGCGTCGGAGGTGAAGCGGTCGCTTTTCCGCCTCGAGAAGTCTCTGCCTGAGCTCGTCTGGAACGCGGCCGCCCTCGAAGGCAACACCTTCACTCTGCCGCAGGTGAAGACCCTCCTCGACGGCGTGACCGTCGGCGGAAAGAAGCTCGAGGAGGCAGAGCAGATCCTCGCGCTGAGCGAAGGCATGGACCTGATGATCAACGCGGTGCGCGACGGTTCCTTCTCCCTGGGCAAGGAGCTGAGCGACATCATCCACGGCATCGTCGCCAAGCACGAGGCGATCGAATCGGGCAATTTCCGCGGCGAGGGCAGCGTCACCGGCGGGGGCTCTGTCCGGCTTGCTAGAGGGGGGACAGTCGAAGGCGACCCGACGGGCGAGAACGGCGAGCAACTTCAGGCGGACTACACGAATCTGATCGCCGCCCTCAGTACAGTCAGCGACCCGAGAGCGCGCGCGCTGGTGTACTTCGCCTCGGCGACGAGGTCCCAGTTCTACTTCGATGGGAACAAGCGCACAGCCAGGATCATGATGACGGGCGCCCTGATCCAGTCGGGGTTCGAACCGATCAACATCCCGTACGCGCGGCAGGAGGAGTTCAACGTCGCCCTCGACGAACTGTTCCGCACCGATGACGGAACCAGGCTGATCTCGTTCCTTGCGACGTGCACGATGGTCGACCGGCGGTAACGCGACCACCCCTCCATCAGTAGTCTTCGCGGCGGTCCTCTTCGGCGGCGGCGATCGGCTCGGTCACGGCGAGTTCGCGAAGCGCCGTCAGAAGCTGGCGGGAGAGCCACTCCGCGCTCGGGGATTCCGTCTGCTGGATCCTGAGGAACTGCTCCAGTCGCTCCGCCGCCAGACCCTTGAGATCATCCATGTCGAGACTCCGTTTCGTGCCGTTCTCGTGCCGCCCTGCGGTGTGGTCGGTCGTCAGGATACGGCGCGGCCGACCGCGTCGATTCCGTCAATTGTCTGAGCCGGTCTCCGGCTTGCCGCGGTGTACTCATGGCACAGCTGTGTCGGCTGAGGAGGAGAGAGACATGGAACCCACCGACGAGACCGTTCCGAATCACGAACCGGCATCCTTCGGAAACCCCGATCTTCCCGCCGAGGGCGAGCTGAACACGGTGGACGATCCGGCGA
>Ga0207709_10002417_pt1 | contig 11745 bp, 9 predicted proteins | sample KBSM34metaG_FD_184397 | JGI IMG/M metagenome (GOLD analysis project Ga0207709, IMG submission 184397) | Miscanthus rhizosphere microbial communities from Kellogg Biological Station, Michigan, USA - KBS M3-4 metaG (SPAdes) (version 2) | ecosystem: Host-associated > Plants > Roots > Rhizosphere >...
GCCGGCGATCTCGGATACACACACGGCACGTACGAAGCTGGAGACGAGCGCGGCAGCTACGTCCGCATCTGGAAGAAACAAAACGGTCAGTGGCGCATCGTGATGGACGTCACGAACCAGCATTAGCCACAAGAAGGCACAAAAAGCACAAAATGATTCAGACCAATTTTTTGTGCTTTTTGTGCTTCTTTGTGGCTTAGTTTAAGCTGAAGGTGTTATGGGAATGCGCGCTTTGCAGAATCTCGTGTCCGATTCGATGGCGATAGACATGGGATCGGCCTCGACGATCATCTCTGTGCGTGGTCGCGGCGTAGTTGTCGACGAGCCATCGCTGGTTGCAGTCGACAGTGTGACCGGCGAGATGATCGACATCGGTCACGAAGCAAAACAGAAGTACGGCCGCGAAGCGCGTGGCGTGACGGTGATCTCTCCGATGCTCAACGGCGTCGTTGCCGACTTCGAGAGAACGAGGGAAATGCTGGCGCATTTCGTTCGCAAAGCACGCGGCGGTCTGTCGCATTTCAGTCGTCGCGCGCTGATGAGTGTGTTTTCCGACGTTACGCCAGTAGAACGACGTGCGTTGCTCAGTGCTGCACAGCACGCACATGTCGGTCGTGTGGGCATCATTGAAGAAGGCCTTGCGGCGGCGTTCGGGTGCGGCATCAGCGCAGACGAGCCACACGCTTCTGCTGTTGTCGATATCGGCGGCGGCACGACTAACGTTGCTATCGTCGCGAGCGGCAAGATCGTTCGCGCTCGCGCGGATCGAATCGGCAGTTCGAATATCGACGCTGCGATCATCAATCATGTTCGCCGTCATCGTGGTTTGCTGATTGGTGCGCGAACCGGTGAACGTTTGAAGCTCGAACTCGCTTCAGCAACTGTGCCGTCGAATCTCGGACAGGAGATTCCAGTTAGTGGCAGCGACGTGTTGACAAGAATGCCACGCTCAGTCGACATCACCGCGGGCGAGATCTATCCGGTGGCGCAGGAAGTGATTCGCCGGATCGTGGAAAGCATCAGTTCAACTCTGGGCGAGCTTGCCCCGGAAGTAGCGGGTGACATTTACGATCGAGGAATTATTCTCACCGGTGGAGGGGCGCTGTTTGGTGGTTTGGACGATTACTTACGGGAAGAAACGAAACTCCCGGTCCGCGTCGCCGACGAACCGCGCTATGCCATCGTCCGTGGGCTCGAGCAAATGTTCGACGCGCCACTTCTCATGCGACGCCTCATGCGCCAGGAATCTCAAATCTCCCTGAATCTGGAAACCGAGACTCTATAAGGCTACTCGTTCAATTGGTTTGCATTACGCGTTGGACGTTCGGTGGCTCATCACCGAGCCACTCGGGGTGCGCGGCGGTACCGTCGTAGATCGACGTGGTTTTGAACAACTCATACTCCCCGCGCGATGCAGCTTTCGCAGTCTTGCTAAGCAGACTCCCAACCTCCTCATCACTCATTGGCTTGAACGTCCGTGCTGCGGTCAACGCCTGCTCGATATCCCGCATGCTTTCGCAACCCGTAATCACAACCGACGTCGGCAAATTAATCGCATACTGTAGACACTCGATCGGCGTCACAGTCTTCGACTCCAGAATCATTCTATTCCCGAGAGTCTTCATCGCCAGCACGCCGATATTTTGTTCGACCAGCTCCGGCAGCACCATCTTTTCAAAGCTCCGATAATGCGCGTCCATAACATTGAGCGGCATCTGCACCGTGTCAAACTCAAATCCATTTTCTTTCGCCACTTCGAGCATGTGCAGATGAATGTGCGGATCCTTGTGACCAGTGAAACCGATAAAACTGATCTTGCCGGCGTCGCGTGCTTCGATCAGCGCGGCGTTCGCGCCCTGTTCGTCGAAAATGCGATGCGGATCTTCGAAGCGAAGAATCTCATGGTGTTGGACGAGGTCGATATGATCGGTTTGCATCCGTTCGAGTGACTCGTCCAACTGTTTCGCCGCGTCCTTTTTGGTGCGACCGTCGATCTTGGTCATCAGGAAGACTCGATCTCGATATCCGTCCTTCAGTGCCTTTCCCATGCGCTTCTCGCTGGCGCCATCGTTGTAGTCCCAGCAGTTGTCCATGAAGTTGATACCATTATCAATCGCGTGACGAATCATGCGAATGCTCAACTCCTCATCGATATACTTAAACCCAAGGTGCCAACCGCCGAGGCCAATTACCGAAACCTTGACTCCTGTCCGGCCCAGCGTGCGCATGGGCATTTCCATTTGCTGCGACATCTGTCCCTCCCGCGTGACGCGATTCTAATCCCGGTTGTTAACCAATTCTTGTGCTTTTTGTGCTTTATTGTGGCCTAAATCCTGTAGAATCCTGCTCAATCTTGTAAATCCTGTCCAACTAGTTTTACATTCCCACGATGCTCAAGATCCTGATCCTGCTTGTCGCTATCCCGTTCCACGTTCAGGACGACGACAACTGGCCTCCGCTTGGCTATCTCAGACAGGATTACAAATCAGTCTCCGTCGTCGCACACGTGCGCGTCGAGCACGCGGAGATCACGAACCGCGTCGGTGGCTACGAGAATTGGAAGATCAACGCGGTCGTGCTCGAATCGTTCAAGGGAAGGTTCAAGAAAGGCGACGCGATAGAGTTCTTTCACGGCGCTGAAGCAGGCTTCAAGCAAGAGTGGTTCCTGGGCGAGAAGCTCGTCTTCCTGCTGTATGAACCCGATCGCGACCGCGAACGTCATTACACGGTGCTCGAGAATTCGACCCTGCCTTACACAAAAGACCGCGTTGCAAAACTCCGTCTGATCAGAAAGTCATACCTCTCGAAACGACAGCGCCGTTAACCTCGAAAATCAAAACGTGACTTGGACAGGGTCAGAACCACCTCGCGGTAGCGGGTGGGTGCGAAGCCAACGGGCTCGGAACTAGCGCGCTGCGCTTGCACCCACCCGCTACCGCGAGGTGGTACTGACCGTGCCCAAGCGCCGCAAATAATTTCAACTCCCTGGACCATTCCCACCTGACTTTTCGCGTTACTTAATTGTGGAGGGGATGAAATGAAAGTAACAATCTTAAGAATAATCGTGATCGCGGCCCTGGCGCTGGCTTTTGTGGCTTCAGCGCAGGCGCAAACCGCGCTCAACTTCAAGACCTTCGCGGTGCCCTTTAGCTTCAAGGTCGGCGACAAGGTGCTACCCGCCGGAGAGTACAAAATTACCGCGGACAACCAGGTTATCCGCGTCCAAAAAATTGACGGGAAGGGAAATGCAGTCAGTCTCACTCAACGTCTGCGTGGTGCGAACCATAATCTGAGTGACGCAAAGCTGACGTTTCGACGTTACGGCGATCAGTATTACCTCTCTACGGTTTGGCTGCCGGACAGCCCTGGTCGAGAGTTGAAGAAACCGCGACGCGAAATCACAGACGTTGCGCAAATCGTCGGCGTCGTCGAGATTGTCGGTTATTAATTGAACTGCAGGAAAACCGAAAATCCCACTCGTGTTCTTAGCGAGTGGGATTTTCTTTTGCGTCAGATCCAGATAATAATCAGCACGCATGCGAACCATCGCGACAGTGCTGGCGATCTTCTTCATCGTACCGTTCTCTGCGACGGGTCAACACATCGTCTTCAAAGAAGTAGCAGAACAAGTCGGGCTCAAATTCCAGCACTACAACGGCATGACAGGGAAGTTTTACCTGCCGGAGATCACGGGCAGCGGCGGAGCCTTATTCGATTTTGATAATGATGGCGACCTGGATGTTTTCTTAGTTCAGGGCAATGTTCTGGAGCCAAACACTCAACCCGGCAACACGCTGTTTCCGTGGCGTGGACCACAGTCGCCGCGAGGCCGGCTCTTCCGCAACGAACTTTTGTCAAACGGATCCGCGAAGCTCATATTCACTGACGTAACGCAGCAAAGTGGCATCGTCGCGACTGGCTACGGAATGGGCGTCGCAGTCGGCGACATCAACAACGACGGCCTGGCGGATCTCTACCTGACGAATCTCGGTTCCAATCAGATGTACTTGAACAAAGGCGCGGGAAAGTTTACTGACGTCACGAAAGAGAGTGGCACTGACGATCCACGCTGGAGCACAAGCGCGTCATTCTTCGACTACGATCGCGACGGCTGGCTCGATCTGATGGTGCTGAACTACGCTGACTTTTCAGTCGCGAACAGTCCCAACTGTTACGCTGCCACCACCGCGAAAGATTACTGCACGCCACGCGTCTTTCGCGCGCCGGGCAATCGACTCTTCCACAATAAAGGCAACGGAGTCTTTGAAGATGTAACGGTGCCGGCAGGCGTCAGTAAAGAGTTTGGACACGGACTCGGAATCATCACAGCGGATTTCAATAACGATGGTTGGATCGATATCTACGTCGCGAACGACGGAGATCAGAGCCAACTCTGGACGAACCAAAAGAACGGCACATTCGTTAACGATGCGCTCTTAGCGGGCGCTGCGGTCAACCGGAACGGGCAGACTGAGGCCGGGATGGGCGTTGATGCCGGAGATTTTGACGGCAACGGTACTGACGACATCTTCGTCACGCATCTGACAGACGAAACCAACACCCTCTTCGTGAATTTGGGCGAGGCAGTTTTTGAAGATCGGACTCGCGAGGCGGGTCTGGGGATGCCTGGGCGTCGTTTCACGGGCTTTGGCACTTTCTTCTTCGATTACGACAACGACGGCTGGCTCGATCTGTTTGTCGCAAATGGAGCCGTGCAACTGTTGCCTGAACTCGTGCGCCAGAAGAATCCGTTTCCGTTGGGTCAGCCGAATCAACTCTTTCGCAATACCGGGAAGGGGGGCTTTGTTGAGATCATGGACCAGGCGGAGCTGCAGCCGCTTGAGGTTAGTCGTGGCGCCGCGCTGGGTGATGTCGATAACGATGGTGACACAGATGTCCTGGTGACTAACAATAATGGTCCGGTGAGGCTGTTGCTGAATCAGGTCGGCAACCAAAACCACTGGTTGGGAATGCGGCTTGTTGGGAGGAGTGGTCGAGACATGCTCGGCGCGCAGGTGGAGATCGTTGTCGATGAGAAGAACTCTCTGCGGCGCCGTGTGAGAACCGATGGTAGTTATCTTTCGGGGAACGATCCGCGTGTGCTGGTGGGATTGGGACAGGTCTCGAAGATTAAAGCGGTGCGAGTGGTTTGGCCCAGTGGCACGGTTGAAGAATGGAAGGACGTGGGTGTCGATCGATACACTACGTTGAAAGAAGGTACTGCGCGTCGTTGAGAAGCACCGTGAAAAACTTCCTGGTGATGCTGTTTCTCGTGATCACGCCCGCGATCTATTCTCAGTCGTTTCGAAGAGATCTTGTCGCGGTGCGTTCGCCGGATTTGACGAACCTTGAAGAGAGCGTTCGCAACCAGATAACAGAGCTGCAAAACTCACTCGCCGCAACGGCAAAAAATCCTGCTCAGTCAGAGACAGCGCTGAGTGAAGCGTATGGCAAGCTCGGCCAGATCTATCACGCTTATTCACTGATTCCGTCGGCTCACGATTGTTACCTGAATGCCAGCCTGCTCGCCCCCAAAGATTTCCGCTGGACGTATCTGGTTGCGAAACTCGATCAGCAGGAAGGTCGTTTCGAAGACGCGATTCGTCGCTATCGCATCGCTCGCACGTTACGGTCCGATTATGTAGCTGTGCCTGTGAACCTGGGAAACATTTTTCTTGAACTGAATCGCCTGGAGGAAGCACGCGCGAGTTTTAAGGAAGCCCTCGAGATCGACAAGAACAATCCCGCCGCGCATTACGGTCTCGGGCAGGTGGCATTGTCGAAGCGCAGTTATGCTGAAGCGATTCAGCATTTCGATAAAACGCTGGCCCAGGTCCCGAGCGCAAATCGCGTTCACTATTCATTGGCGATGGCCTATCGCGGTCTGGGCGACGTTGAGAAAGTAAAAACGCACCTGACACAACAGGGCTCGGTTGGCGTGCGGGTTTCAGATCCGCTCGTAGACGGTCTGCAGGATCTAATTGAGGGTGTACGCGTGCATCTTGCGCGTGGGAAGCTGGCGTTCGAGGCACGGCAGTTTGACGAAGCGGCTATTGAGTTTCGCAAAGCAGTTGCGGCTGGTCCTAATAATGTGGCGGCTCGCATTAATCTCGGCGTCACGTTATCGCAACTCGGTGACGCACAAGGTGCGGCGGAGCAGTTTGAAGAGGCTATACGTCTTGAGCCGGGAAGAGTCAATGCGCATTACAACCTTGCGATTCTCTTAGCCGGGCAGAACAGCCACGAGAAAGCGATCGCTCATTTGCAGTCTGCTTTGGCGGTTGATCCTAACGATATGAATGTTGGTTCTCTTTTGGCCAGTGAGCTAGTTAAGGCTGGGCGTTGTCGCGAAGCGATCGAATTGCAGCGCCGCATGAACCTAAAACCCTCCCCCTGTCGCCCACCAGAGTAGCTACAAAGAGGCACGAAGCACATAACGATGCCCTTCCTCATTATGTGCTTTTTGTGCCTTTTTGTGGCTGATTACTTAGAAGATCAACTTCATCGCGAGCTGAATATTTCGTGGCCCGCCGCCGCCCATGAAGGGATTGCCGATGCCGACGTCGGGTGTAACGGTGATTGGCAGGAAGCCTGTTCCTCGGCCAGTCGCCGGATCGACAGACGAAGTCATGTCAGCCGCAAAGGCCGGCAACAACGGGTTCGAAAAATTCGGATGATTGAAAATGTTGAAAATTTCAGCGCGCAACTGAATCCGCAGCTTCTCATTGATCTCCGTATCCTTGAAGATCGAGAAGTCAACGTTGTGATAACCCGGCCCGCGCAACGCGTTTCGACCAAGAGATCCAAAGTGCCACGTGCCGGGAATGCACGAAGCCGCGCTAGCGTCGGGGGCATTTGCTTCAAACGTGCAAGGCACCTTGAACGCCGAGAGATTGATGAAATTGTCGGGCGCGCTTGTCCCGGCATACGGATCCCCGACCACATCAGGTCGTGGGAAAAACTCACCCGTGTTGTTGTAGTCATCAAACAACGTCAGGTGAAACGGATTACCCGACCGGATCGTCACCACAGAGTTCAGTTGCCAACCCTTCCCGAGACGCGGATGGGACTCGGAAAGATTTGGCAACGCATAACTCGCAGTGACGACAAAGCGGTGTCGACTATCAAAATTCGAGTTTGCTTTCTCGCATTTTGTGCAATGACTGTTATCAGGCTGAGTCGCATTGGCCACGTAGTCCTGACCATCTGAAGCGTTGTCGATTGAATGCGACCAGGTGTAGTTGACCTGCGTAGTGAAGCCTCTGCGACCGCGCACCGAGAAGCTGGTTTGCAGCGCATTGTAATTTGAGATTGCAGTGGTCTCGAGCTGATTGACGTAAAAGAACGTGCCGCCCGACGGCGCGAATGGTCCATTGTCAAACGGTCGCGCGGAAGAAACGCTCGGATTCACCGGCTGATTGATGTCGCGATAGCGAAACAGCTTCGTGCCGTGTGAGCCGACGTAGCCCACCTCCAGCACGCCATTTCGAAACAGTTCGCGTTGAATGTTGAAGTTGTAGTTTTGGATGTACGGAGTGCGCAGATTTGGATCGACTGCGAACACGTCGGAGTCGAGAAAGTCCGTAAAGATCGGAACTCCATTCTGGATCACAGGTTCGGTCGAAAACGAGAAAAGAATCGGAGCTGGCCCGGCCGGATTGAAAGCCGGTCCGGGGTTGAACGTATTGAATGGAAGTTGTCCTGCAAAAAAGTCCTGCGAGAACGCGTCGTAGAATAACCCCCAACCAGCGCGCACAACTGTCTTATCTTTTCCGTGGACGTTCCATGCTAATCCAACGCGCGGCGAGAAGTTGTTCCAGTCGCGATCGTAGAGACGTGGTAGTCCGGACGAACCAACTTGCACAAGTCCGACTTGAGGATCGAAGTTGCTCAACAGGTGGTCGCGTTCGTCGATCACACCAAAGTAATCCCAGCGCAGTCCAAGATTGAGCGTGAGTTGGGGACTGTAGCGAAACGTATCCTGCAAGTAACCCGCGTGTGAATTCTGAAAAGTGAAACGATTTGAATTGCCACGCGCAGCACGGCCGCCGCTCAGTGTGCCGGAGAGAAAGTCTCCGAGCGATGCAAAGTCCAAACGACCGCGATAGCCGGCGTCAAAAAACTGGTCCACCGTCGTGCGCCGGAATTCGTAACCAAACTTCAAATCGTGTTTGGTGAGTTTCCAGGAGAAGTTGTCAATCAGTTGGTAATTGATGTCAGTGCGCGCACGCGGAACTGAGAGTGTGGCGCCGATGTTGGCGATTCCTAGATCATCGTGAATACGAATCTGCGGCAGACCAAAGTCCTGCTCGCTGGTGATACCGGTATTGAGTCCAATCGAGCGTGGATCGAAATCGTTATCTTCCGGAAAGAATCCTTCCTTGAAGCGGTTGAAACCAAAGCGCAGTTCGTTGACTTTGGTTGAGGAAAGAATCTTCAAATATGAGATCGAGACGAGATGGACTGTGGTTGGTGTCGTTGTGTTGAAGCCGGGAAGAATATTGCCGGCGAGAATTGCGAGCGGAAACGACTGATCACTCGTGCCGTAGAAATAGCGTCCGGTCAGTTGGTTGTCCTTGTTGAATGAGTGATCGATCTTGGCGATCAGGCTATCGACGTCATTCGAAGCCGGCGTAGTGACGAAAAGATTTGGTCGACCGGTGTTATCGTTTACCGGTAGCGGCCGATTCGGCGCCGGCCACGGATTGCGAGCTAATAGACGCGCTATAACCGGATTCGATGGACCACCACGTTCCTGGATCTCGCGCGGATCAGGAACCCGTGCAGTTGAATTCAAACCAACTCGTTCGCGTTGGCCTTCGTAAGCGAAGAAAAAGAAAGTCTGATTCCGTTTAATTGGGCCACCAAGCGCGCCTCCGAATTGATTGTTTCTGAACGCCGTTTGCGGATTGGAATCAAGATTAAAGACGTTTCGAGCGTCGAGTTTGTCGTTACGGAAAAACTCGAACAGGGAACCGTGAAAATCGTTTGTTCCCGACTTGGTGACGATGTTCACAGTTGCGCCGCTGTTACGACCAAACTCGGCTTCGACGTTTGTCTGTATGGCAGCTTCAGAAATGGCCTCGATTGGCAGAATGGTTGCGGGAGTTCCGAACACGCCGGCTTCGTTGATCGCCGGCAGGTTTCGGTAGCCGTCGTTCATGTCCGTGCCATCGAGCAGGTAATTGTTTGCGCGCCCGCGATTGCCGTTCGCGCTGAACAATCCGAAAGAGCCGGGAGAATCGGTTGCCCCTGATGGATCGCCGGTGGCGCCGGGCACCATGATTAGAAATTTTGTGAAGTCGCGGCCGTTGATGGGCAGGTCTGCAGCGACTTTGGTCGTGATTGTGCCACCAAGCGTGTTGCTGGTGGTCTGCACCTGCTCGTCTGTAGCTACAAAGACCAGTGCCTCACCGGTGGAAACACTAAGCATCACGTTAACGCGTCGCTCACCGGCAACTTCGACTGAGACGTTTGTTACGGTAGCTTTTGCAAACCCTGTCATCTCGACGCGCACTTCATACGGACCAACGGGCAACTCCGCAACCGTGTAGTTACCCTCTTCATCCGAGGTCGTCGAACGTTCAAGGCCCGTGCTCGTATTCCTGACCGTGATCTTTGCGCCGGGAACGAGCGCTCCTTGCGGATCGACGATCGTGCCGAGAATCGTGCCGCGAAACGTTTGTGCTGAAACAGTCAGTGACAGGAGAGTGATAAACAGGAGCGCAGTTGCAATTCGCATATCGTGACTCCTTTGTTGGTGGGCGGGATTATAGCTCTGAAGACACAACGGTTGTACAAAAAAAATCATTGGACCACGATGGTTCTACTTAGGGGCGGCCCTCCGTGGCCGCCCGGCGTGGAACTCGATCTCGGGCAACACGCAGGCGGCCCAGAACGGAATTCCGCGTCGGGCGGCCACGGAGGGCCGCCCCTACAGTACGTTCCGCAGCGTCCTACTGAGTTGTACACGAGGTGTCGTCGATCACAAACGACGTTTGCAACGACGAATCCTCTTGTCCAAGGAAGTAGATTCGAATTGTCTGTCCTTTGAAGGAAGTTATATCGAAAGTCTTCAGCACGTAGCCGGTTGTCTTGTTGAGGTTTGAATATGTCGCAAGGGTTGTGAGCACCGTGTTACTCGAGTTGCGAATCTGTACCTGCAACGTATCGAAGGGAGTTACGGTTGTGGTTTCGGCCGTATTGATCTTCAGCCAGAAGCTCAGCGTCACGGTTGTTGCACTGGATGGAACGGCGATCTGCTGGAAGAGCGAATCGGTATGCGTTGTGCCATAACCGTCGAGCCATGCGTAGAACGCGCCGGTGCGGGGCGTTTGTCCGGTCGAGTTAGTGATCACGCCCGCCGTCGCGGTCCAATTAACTGCGCCTGATTCGAATCCGCGATTCAACAACAATTCTGCTCCCGGAACTGGAGTCGGAGTTGGTGTTGGAGTCGGTGGTGGCGTTCCGGTCAGGAGCGAGAAGAGTAGACGGTTAGGAGAGCCAGTACCAGGGTTACTGACATGGTTAAGTGTGGCGCTGTTGATGATGGCCGCAGTGACCGTTGCCGGTGAAGCGCTTGGATTTGTTTCCAGGAACAAAGCAGCGACGCCGGTGACGTGTGGCGTTGCCATCGACGTTCCGGAAATAGTGTTAGTCGCTGTGTCGCTGGTTCTCCATGACGACGTGATGCTGCTGCCTGGCGCAAAAATGTCGACGCAGGTTCCGAAGTTTGAGAATGACGAACGCGCGTCGGTCATCGTCGTCGAGCCGACAGTGATCGCACTCGCCACACGAGCCGGTGAAGTGTTACATGCATTAAGATTATCGTTTCCCGCTGCAATCGCGTAAGTCACGCCATCGTTGATTGAATTGGTGACTGCGGTGTCGAGTGCCGATGAAATGCCGCCACCCAAACTCATGTTTGCAACTGCCGGTTGACCTGCCTGGTGATCGGACGTGACGAAATCAACACCGCCGATGACGCCCGAGTTTGTTCCGCTACCACTCGAATCGAGCACACGAACGGCCACGAGCGTAACGTTCTTCGCGACGCCATAAGTTGAACCACCAACAGTGCCCGAGACGTGCGTACCGTGTCCGTTGCCGTCGTTGGTGCCGAGGCCATCGTTGATGGCCGTGAAGCCCGAGATGACGCGTCCCGCAAACTGTGTATGCGTCGCGCGGATCCCGGTATCGATGATGTAAGCCTTAACGCCGGAGCCGGTTGCGTTATAGGTGTAGTTTCCATCGAGAGGGAGATCTCGCTGATCGATACGATCGAGACCCCAGGTGGCGCCTGTTTGAGTTGTTTCCAGCGAAACGACGCCGTCCTCTTCGACAAACGCGACTTGTGGATCGTCTGCGAGACGGAGAGCCTGTTGTTCATTCATGCGCACCGAGAAACCCTTGAGTGCGCGATGATAAGTTTGACCGTCGTTACGATCGCCGCCGAAATCACGTGCGAGCCGGTGCGCTACGCCGTCGACGTCGGCGACGTTGTCCTTGAGTACCACGATGTATTGATTGGCGATTTTCTTGTCTGCGCGCATGCGCCGTAATTTACCGCCGCCGTTGTTCTGACCGTGAACTGCAGTGAGTACTATCACTGCGACCGAAATGGCTACTAGAGCAAACACCGCAAACGTTTTCTTCATATGACCTCCAGTGAGATAAGTTGCTGGTTGTAATTTGGGAGCGTCCGCCACTGAGCAGTCGAGATATCCAGGGGAAAACGCGCGGATT
>Ga0207709_10002419_pt1 | contig 11742 bp, 5 predicted proteins | sample KBSM34metaG_FD_184397 | JGI IMG/M metagenome (GOLD analysis project Ga0207709, IMG submission 184397) | Miscanthus rhizosphere microbial communities from Kellogg Biological Station, Michigan, USA - KBS M3-4 metaG (SPAdes) (version 2) | ecosystem: Host-associated > Plants > Roots > Rhizosphere >...
GTGCCACCACCGAGCAGCTCGTTCAACGGCGGAGAACCTTCGATCGGCGCAAACTGGACGACCGGCAATGCGATGTATCTGGCGAACTTCAGTTCAATTCGCATCGGCTTCGATGACATTGCGTCACCCGCGAAAGACACCTGGACCGACACACACATACCGTCAGCCGCTTCACTCGATCCAATTCTTTTTACCGATCACATGGTGCCGGCGGGAGCGCCTAATCGAACATTTGTGTCGCAGTTGACCGGACAAGACAGCATAACGTTCTACACCGATGACGACGGTGCGAATTATTCACCGAGTCAGGGCGGCGGCATTCCCTCCGGAGTGGATCACCAAACGATTGGCGCTGGGCCGTATACCGCGGATTTCTCACCGGTCGTGCCGCGCAATTCGAGTTATCCGAACGCGGTCTACTACTGTTCGCAGGAAGCCGCGACCGCGTTTTGCGCGCGCAGCGATGACGGTGGGGCGACTTTTGGTCCTGGCATCCCGATCTACGATCTGCTTCAGTGCACGGGAATTCACGGACACGTTAAGGTGGCTCCGGACGGAACTGTCTATGTGCCGAATCGAAGTTGCGGTGGCAAAGCCGCAGTGGTTGTGTCGCGTGATAACGGAGTCAACTGGACCGTCGCTCCGAATCCAGATAGCAGCACAACCGGTTTTCTGGTTGATCCGTCAATCGGTGTTGGTGCCACCAGCGTTGGCAAGCCGGCCAATCAGGCAAGCAACACAATCTATCTCGGTTACCAGGCAATCGACGGACATCCGCGAATTGCAGTGTCGCATGATCAAGGAGCGCACTGGGTAAACGATCAGGACGTCGGGATCCTCCTCGGCATCGTTAACTCAACGTTCCCGGAAGTCGTGGCTGGTGATGACAACCGCGCGGCCTATGCATTTCTCGGCACGACCGTGCCTGGCAATTACACAAGCCAAACGGCCTATGATCAAAGCGCGCCGTGGCACCTTTACATCGCCACCACGTTTGATGGCGGCGCGACCTGGACCACCATCGATGCGACGCCGGCCGATCCCGTCCAGCGCGGTTCGATCTGCAATTTGGGCACGACCAGTTGTAATGGCCACAGTCCAAACGATCGCAACCTGCTGGACTTCATGGATGCGACGGTCGACGCGCAGGGCCGTGTGCTGGTTGCTTATCCGGACGGATGCATTGGCAGTTGTATCGATCGTCCAAGTGGCGCTCATCCAAATTCTTACACCGCGCGCGCCTCAATCGCGAGACAATCCGGAGGCCGCCGGTTGTTTTCGTCGTTCGATCCAACCGAGCCTAACCTGCCGAAAGCGCCCAGAGCGGTAGCGACTTTCGGAAACAATAGCGGTCCCATCAAACTGTCCTGGCCGGTGGCCGATGACAGCGGCGCCGCAATCTCTGCCTACAAAATTTATCGCAAGGATGCTTCCGGCAATTTCAATGTGATCGGAAGTGTGAGCGCAACCAACTTTTCGGACTCGACTTTCACGGGCGCCACGACGAGCCAGGCATATCGCGTGACCGCGGTTAATTCGTTGGGGGAAGGTCCCAACGCCGGCGACGTTATTCCGTTCTTCCGCGCCGAAGAAACGGCTTGCAGCGCACCATTCATTCAGGTTGCAGGTGAGGGAAGTCAGGGGAATGTCCCGGCCGATCCAACCTCGGGTCAACTAACGATTCAGCGGCTCAATATTGGTGAACCGCTCGCGAGCTGCAACGACAACTCAATTACGTTCGTCATGAAGGTACAGTCCCTGGATCCGCAGAACACGGGCACAGTTATTCTTCCCGAGAATTCAGAATGGCAAGTTCTGTTCGGCGTCAACGACACGAATGGAAATGCCCAGAAAGTTTTTGTCTCGTTAGACACTTTCCCACCGAATTCTCAAGTCACGCCGCGACTTGCCGTCGGCAGGCGAGATCCAACGGCCACCGGGACGCTCGATTCACGCGTGTGCACTACCGATGCGACAACCTCGTGTCCGGCGATCTCTGCGACCTACGACAAAGACGGCACGATCACTTTCAAGTTAGATGTTTCGCATCCGATCAACTTCAGCGCTCCCGGTTCTACTGCAACCGGCGTGGCATTCACGTGGGATGGCAGCGCTGTGGGAACGCAGCTTGGCGTTGCACAGGTAATCAGCGGAACGACCTATCTTCTCGTAGGCGCGGGAGCCGGACTGCTTGAGACAGTACAAGCGACCAGCGGTGCCGATTACACGCGCGTCGGCAATATGGCGTGCGCCACGAGCGCGCCGACGGCGAGTCTCAGCGCGAATCCAACGGCGGGTTCTTCACCGTTGACAGTGAACTTTGACGCCTCGGCCTCGAGTGCGGCGACCTCGTGCAGCACAATCGCTTCGTATCGCCTCGATTTTGGCGATGGAAACATCGCCCAACAACCGACCGCGACGTTCACTCATACTTATAACAACACCGGCGATTATCTTGCGCATTTGAGCGTCACAGATTCAGCCGGACATTCAAACGCGAATAACGCTGAAGTTGCGATTCATGTGGCTTCTGCAAATCCGACGCCCACCCCAACGCCAACGCCGACCCCAACGCCCCGGTTCATTCCACCAGCGCCACAAGATAATGGGCCAAAGATCGGGTTCGAGAATTTCACTGCTCCGGGCGTGCTGTTGACGACGCTGGTTACTTCAGCCGGTCAACAACCGAACTCAGTCGAATATCAAGGCCGCAATGCCGGCGAGCCTTCCATCGGCAACAATTGGAAGAGCGGCGTGACGGCTTTCCAGACTGACTTACAGACTTTGTTCGTAACGTTCGATGACAGTTGTCCGACGAACGGCCAGTCATCGACGTGGGTCAATCGGCAGGCACCGACTTCGCAAGCAGTCAACTCTGATCCGATCGGTTTTACTGATCGACAAACAGGACGAACATTTGCGGGTGAGCTGACTTTGCTCTCCCCGAGTTGCAAGACTTCGTACACCGACGACGACGGCTTGCATTGGACCCCGACGCAGGGCAGCGGCATCGCGTCCGGCGTCGATCACCAGACGATTGGTGGTGGACCGTTCGCGGCGCCGCTCACCAGGCCTACTGACGTTACCGGAGTGTATCCGAACGCGGTCTACTACTGTTCGCAGGAAGGACAGGACGATACCGCCTTCTGTTCGCGCAGCGACGACGGGGGCCTGACCTTTGGTCCGTCGATACCAATCTCAACTCCAGCGGTCAGCAATTGCAGTGGCCTGCACGGTCATGTGAAGGTTTCGCCGAAGGACGGCGCCGTTTATTTGCCCGTCAATTACTGCAACGGCGTGGGCAGCGTGCTTGTCTCGCTCGACAACGGCATTACCTGGACTGCTCATCAAGTGCAGAGTGGCGGCATTCAAACCCAACCGTCACTCAGCTTCCAGGATCCGGCAGTCGCGATCGATGCGAGCGGTCGCGTCTACTACGTCATTGCGGACGGCGATTCAGCCGCGGCAGTACTGACCTCGACCGATCATGGCGCGACATGGCAGAACCTTGGAGACGTCGGCGCCTCGTATGGATTGAAGAACATTCGCTATCCAGCGGCCGTCGCCGGTGACGCAGGCCGCGCTTCCGTGGCGTTCTATGGCACGACGACGCCGGGAGATGCACTGCAACCGTCGTTCGATGGTGAATGGCATCTCTACATCGCCAACACGTTCGACGGCGGCCAGACATGGACGACAGCCGACGCCACACCTAATGCGCCAATGCAACGCGGATGTATCTGGGCGCAGGGTGGTGCGAACATCTGTCGCAACCTTCTCGATTTCTTTGACATGACTATCGATCGCGACGGGCGCGTGCTGGTCGGCTACGTCAATGGTTGCGAAGGCGGACCATGCGCGCAAGCGTCGCATACCGCAAAAGGCAACGCTTACACGGCGGCGGCAACGATCGCCCGTCAATCAAGTGGAAGACGTCTCGTTGCTGCGAAAGATCCACTGAGCTCGATCTCGAAACCCGGTGTGCCGTCAGTCACCATGCGCCGCGTTGGCGCCGTAGTCCATCTCGGATGGTCGGAAGCCGACACCGGCAACTCGCCAATCACCAGTTACAAGATCATGCGTGGCACGACGAGTGGCGGCGAGACCCTTCTGACAACCGTCGGCGGCGATCAGACTCGCTACGACGACACGACCGCAACCGACACGAGCAAGACGTACTACTACACAGTGCTGGCCGTGAATGCTGCCGGGACTTCGTGTGGCACGAATGAGATTGCCGCACCGTACCTCGGCGATACCTGCAACGGTCTGATCATTCACCGCAACGACCCGACGCATCCGGAAGCGAATCTCGGATTGAACACGCCGGCGTCATTGCTAATTGACTACGTCGCCGTCGGCGAGCCGCCGGCCACGAACAATCTAATGTTCAAGTTGAAGGTGAACAGCCTGGCGAGCATTCCGCAAAACAGTCGATGGCGGATCTCGTGGGACTCGTTTGCCGCGGAAAACATCGACCCAGACGCGCAGCAGTTCTACGTCGGCATGACGACGGGACCGAGTGGCGGACCTACTTTCGAGTGGGGGACTTTGGCGGACGCGGGCCTGCCAGCGGTTTATGCGATTTCGGAAACGAAACGTGGCGACGCGTTGCCGGAAAGCGGTTACAACGCCGACGGCACGATCACGATCATCATTCCGAAATCAGCCGTGGGAAATCCGCAGCCGGGAGATTTGCTGGGTGCAGTCAATGGACGAACTTTCACCGCGGACGTACCCGGAACACCGGAGAGTAAGCTCGAGCGCTCTAACCTGTTTATCGATCACACGTTCGTGAAGGCGCAGACCGACAACAGTTATCCGGCGGCGACCTACATGGTTAACGGCAACAACGTCTGTGTTTCGCCGCCTCTGTGTCTGGAAGACGACGACGCGCGAATCGCGTACTCGAGTGGGTGGCACCTCATCAATTATGCGAACGCGAGTGGCGGGCATTTCCGCTATCATCAGGGTAACAGTCCGCAGCATTCAGCGAGTTTAGATTTCAACGTGCCGTCTGGCAGCACGGGTTCCGTGAAGTATGTCTTTGCAAAGAGTCCAAAAGGCGGCACCGCAGACATCTATCTCGATGGAGCGAAACAGCAGACGATCAATTACGCAGGCAGCAACGGTTCAACGCAAGCGCCTGAATTCAAACCCGAGTACAGCGTCCAATTTAGCGGTCTGGCCGCAGGCGCACACAAGCTGGAAATAAAGAACCTGACCGGCGTCGTTTACGTCGACAGTCTCTGCTTGCAGAACTCAGTCTCGTCGTCGCAACCGGCAACCGGTCCGGGCACGACTTCCAACCAGTCCAGCGCCATCTCTGCAGGTCAAACGTCCAGCAGCGGCGTGACTGTCCCAGCCAGCGCGACGGAACTCTCAGTGGTGGCCGAATCCACGCTGAACGTTCCTTACAAACTGGTGTTGGTGAATCCATCAGGACTGACGCTCCAGACGGTCGACGCGGTCAATGGCGTGGCCGTGTTGAATTCCAGCGTGACCCAGAGCGGCAATTATCTGGTCAAGGTAGTTAACGTCAGCCTTGGACCGTTACAGCTGACAGTTACCTCGACACCGACAATAAAACGCTGACTGCATTCTTGCTCGTTGGCATTTCCGCGTACGGGAATGCCAGCGAGCCGTCACTAACAATCCTCTGCTGAATACTTTGAAGTCACAGTTGATCAAGCGGTGACGAGGAGTACTTAGCAGTTTCACCCCAGCGCGACGGCCTCTCCGGAACTCACTTTCGGAGAGGCAGTTTTTAATGACGAGTGACGAGTGACAAGTGACAAGTGGCAAGTGACGAGTGACGAGTGACAAGTGATGAGTGATGAGTGATGAGTGATGAGGACTGAGGACTGAGTGATGAATTAGCCCAGTCGTTCTCAGCCAGTCGCCGAGATTACAGAGCAATGAGTAATAAACACGGACGAACCTTTACTCAGTCCTCAGTCCTCAGTATTGGGTCCTTATCACTACTCTAAAGACGACCGATCGCGTTCTTCGCCAGCGCCTTCGACTTGTTGAGTTTCTCTTCGCTGGTGCCCTTGCCGCCGACACTTATCCGGATGTAGTGGTCGCCTTTCAGCACATAGAGAACGCCGCCGATGGGGCTTGAGAACCAGAACGCTTCCTGGCCAAGTCCAGCAATTTTGCGGGGAGGCGCGCCTTCCTCGATCTCACCTTCACCTTCACGCTCTTTTTCTTTGCGACCATGCTCGCTATCGCCGAAACTGTTTTCCCAGAACTCTCTCACGCTGTCTTTTTTGTCCGGATTGGGTTGCGCCAGCGAAAGGCTCACCGAGTTCGACGGAGTCGGCAGCTCGTAATAGCAAACGTCGATAACAAACTCATGTCCCGCCTGCTGCGAAGGCTTCGTCGTCTTTAATGGCTCGCCTTGCACGGCTTTAATGTCATCGCTGGTGAGCAGCGTGCACGCATCAACCTTCCCCGGAGCAGTCGCGGGCAAACTGCCGGGTGAACTTGTTGGCGAACTGGCCGCAACAGGAGCATTCGCGGAAGGCTGAATAGATGATGCGGCCGCCGGCGTAGTGCTGTTTATCGGTGTTTGATCTTGAGTGCTTTTGCACCCTAGGCCACTTATCAGCATCAAACCAAACAGAATTGCGAGTGTGTGTCGCATGTTTCTCCCCCGGTCTCGGTTCTAACCGCAGCGATTCAATACCGAATTGCGCACCGGATTATGATTTTTGGAGACCGTCATGTCTAGCGCTGCTGCGCAGTTTTGGGGCTTGTTTTCGCTCTAGTCGCTAGCGTATAGTCGAGGTCGGAAGTCGCCCATTTGCAGTCCTCTGACTTCTCGACCTGATTCGTATTTGGCTCGCCCAGGTAACTCCTCTCCTTTTGTGCGATTCACGTAATCGCGCGCCCGCGGTACGGATGAAAGACAGTTCCGCATCTTCGTCGTTCACCGGCACGACTCGGCGTCCCGTTATCGATCCGGGAACGCTCTTGCAAGGCCGGTATCGAGTTATTCGCAGGCTCGGTAAAGGCGGAATGGGCGCAGTGTATGAAGCGATCGATTCGCGTCTGGACGTGGCGGTTGCGATCAAAGAGGCATTTTCAACCGATCCACGACTCAGAAAGCAATTTGAGCATGAAGCCCGCCTGCTCGCGCAGCTTCATCATGCAGCGCTGCCGCGTGTCACCGATTATTTCACCGAAGACAATCGCGTTTTCCTCGTGATGCAATTCATCGGCGGTGACGACGTGGCCGACATTATCGCGCGGCATCCGGGGCCACTGCCTCCGAACACCGTGATTGCGTGGGCTGATCAGTTACTTGACGCGTTAATTTACTTGCACACGCGCGAACGCCAGATAGTTCATCGCGACATCAAACCGCACAATTTGAAGTTGACGCCCAGCGGATCGATTGCGCTTCTCGATTTTGGATTGGCGAAGAGTGATTCCGATTCTACGGGAGGGGATTCCTGGACGAGTGTCTTCGGATTTACCCGTCGCTACTCACCGCCTGAACAGATGCAGGATCAGGGAACCACGCCGCGCAGCGACATCTATGCGCTCGGTGCAACGCTCTACCACCTGTTGACAGGCGTGAAGCCGCCGGACGCGCTCTTCCGCACCAAAACGATTGCCAAGTCGGAACCTGATCCATTGCTTCTCGCGAATGAGATTCATCCCGCGGTGGGACGGGAGGTTGCCGTCATTCTGCAGAAAGCCCTCGAACTCAATCCTGAACGACGGTACGAGAATGCAAACGAATTCCGTTACGCATTGCGGCAGCTCGGTCGCAATGACATGCGCGCCGTCGACAACTGGACCGAGACACACACCGACTCGTCCGGCCCACCGAACGTGAATGTCACGTTAATTAACAAAGCGATTACTTTTGATCCCTTCGACAGCTATTCGATTCTGAAGCCGGCAGAAAAGGACTGGCTCATTCCGCGTCCAAGCCGCCGCCCGGTTGTGGTTGCGGCGCTTCTCGGCATCATGTTAGTGGGTGGAGTCCTGGCGTTTTCGGGCAGTGAAGGTTGGGCCAGCCTTGCGACTGAGGCCGTAAACTATGTGCAGCCGGGCCGCGATTTGATCAACGCAAATTCCGCGTCGCCACAAAAGGTCGACGTTTCACACCTGCGAGAACAGGGTATGGCATCGGCAGCCGCGAAGGACTCTCAGCGAGACCAACACCTCCGCAAACCTCAGAACACGAATTCTGCAAATAAAAATAAGCCGGCTAAGAACTCGCGTGAGCGGTAAGCGGTGACATAACGCCTGCGTCGTTTCGATAGTCGGAGTCGTCAGTTGTGTTATTGCCTGGAGAGTGCGCTTAAGCAGCCGATGCTTTGCGCATCAGATTCGCGGCAGCTTTGATCCAAAGTGGCTCGCTGTTGAGGCAGGGAATTAGAGTCAGATTGTCACCGCCGGCTTCCTGAAATTCTTCGCGTCCGCGAATTCCAATCTCTTCCAAAGTCTCGAGACAATCAGCCACAAAAGAAGGGCAGGCGACGGCGACGTTTTTTATGCCGCGCTTCGGAAGCTCTTTGAGCAGGCCTTCGAACGACGGACCGATCCATTCGTCCTTGCCGAATTGCGACTGAAAACAAGTCGTGTGCCGATCAGCCGTCAGGCCCACGGCTGAGGCAATCGCGCGTGTCGTCGCGTGACATTGCACGCGATAACAATTAGCGTTCGCCGCGCCGACTTCGGCACAGCACGATTCGTTCACGCGACAATGATCGGTTGTGTCGATCTGCTTGATATGCCGCACCGGCACGCTGTGAAAACTGAAGAGCACGTAGTCCGGAGTGTGCGTCTTCAAGTGTCCGCTCACCACGTTCGCGTTCGCTTGAATGAAGTCGGCATCGACATAAAACGGATCGAGGAAGACTACTTTGTCACTGACGCCGAGTTTCTTACCCTGCTTGCGCGTCTCAGCAATGGCAGTTTCGAAGCTCGATTGCGTGTACTGCGGATAGAGCGGCGCTGCGACGATGCGATCCACGCCAGCTTTCTTCAGCTTCGACAGACCCGCGGCAATCGAAGGGTTGCCATAACGCATGCCGATCTCGACCACGTAATCATTGCCAAGTTCTGTGACTAATCCCGCCGCGAACCGTTGCGTGTGCACTAGCAACGGCGATCCTTCCGGCATCTGAATTTTCTGATAATGCTCGGCGGAGTAATGCTTCCGCCGCGGCACGATAACGCGATTGACCAGCAGCCAGCGCTTCAGGAACGGCATGTCGAGCACATACTCGTCCATCAAGAATTCGCGCAGATAACGACCCACCGCTTCAGGAGTCGGATCGTCGGGAGTCCCAATGTTAATGAGTAAAACGCCGGTACGGCCCATTCAAGTTAATAGAATTGCAAAACCGATTGGTTATTTTCAAACGCAAACCGATTCTCGCACTGAACCGTCGCGGAAATCCAACCGTGGATTGGGAATTCGCCAGGGCTCGTGAACGAGTTGACGTATAATGCAGCGAAGAAAACGACAGTGCTACTGATTTTCCGCACAGTGCGAAGCCGTCGCTCATATGTGCGCATGATTAATAGTACGACCGCTTCGATCATGTTCAGACCTGCGCTCCCGGTTCTATTCATTCCCATAATGGGCGGTGTCGTCTCGGCGCAGACGAAAACTCTTCTGCGGGTATCGAATGACGTTGCGCGAACTATGCCGAATCAGCATGCGCGAGGAGGCGGCGCGCCGTAACAAATTGTTGGGGCAACAAACATGAGAAAAAAGATCTGGTTTCTAATCATTCTCACGGCAAGTTGCGGGACAAGTCCCTGGAAGGTAGCCGGGCAGCAAACTACAGCTTCGCAGCCCCACGAATACCAGGACATCCCTCTCAACATCGACGCTCCGATCAAACCCATTCCCGTAAAAGGCGTGGACGGCAAGTGGTATCTGGTTTATCACTTGTTTCTTACCAATCTGGGATTTGCCGACTTGACGCTCAAAAGCGTCGAGGTTTCGGACGGATCCCGCGGCAAAATTCTGACAAGTTACGGCGAGAAAGAGCTGGCCGAATATTATCGTTTTAGAACCTTGCTTCCCACGCTGCCCCGCTCGGAGATGCCGAACAAGCTTTATCCCAAACAAATTGCCAGCGGTCGCACCGGAGTTCTCTTCTTCTGGCTGACGATTAATTCCGGCGATGTAATTCCAGCGAGCTTGAAACATCGGTTCGTTTTCGAGTCGAATACCCTGATCAAATTACTGCGCGGTTTTTCCTCGGACAAGGAAGGCGCAGAAATGATTTTGGACGATTACAGTGTCGTCGTCAGTAACGACAAACCGGTAGTCATAGGCCCGCCTCTGCGCGGCGGCGACTGGCGGTGCAGCGGGGGGCCGGCATACAACAGCTATCACCAGTATCTTGGCATCCGCGCAGGACGCGTGACGATCGCACAGCGATTCGCCTGCGATTTTCAAAAAGTTGATAAGGAAGGCAACATCCTGCCGAATCCTTTTCCGACCGAGATAACGAACAAGATGTTTTACGGATACGGCGAGGAAGTTCTGGCGGTCGCCGATGGCAGGATCGCCTTCGTGAAAGACGGCATTCCGGAAAATGTTCCGCAAGCGTCAGGCGAGATAAAGGCGGCCGTGCCCTTGACGCGCGAGACTAACGCGGGCAACTGGATGGCGATTGATTTGGGAAATAATCGGTATGCTTTGTACGCTCACCTGCAGCCGAACAGTATTCGCATCAAAGTTGGAGACAAAGTCCGTCGTGGTCAAGTGATCGCGTTGCTCGGTAATTCCGGTAACGCGGTCGGACCTCATCTGCATTTTCACATCGGAAACGAATACCGGATCGACGGCGGCGATTTCAACGGGAACGAAGGACTGCCGTTTGTCTTTGACTCATTTCTGGTGGGGGGACAACCACACAGAATGGAGATGCCGATTAACAATACGATAATTCAATTCGAAATAAATCGAAGACGTGCAGCCGCGTCAACTACGCGGTTAAGCGCACGTCTTTAGGGGGAATATGAGAAACCTCAGCCACGTCACAACTCTTTGCTTCCTTCTGCTGCTGGGCAATGCCTTCGCGCAAGATCCGAACAAACCAGCCGTTAAAGAACCGGCGCTGCGTGATGAATTACTGAAGAGAGTCGAGCAGGATCAGGCCATCAGGAACGAACTTATCAGCCACGGCGTAAAAACCCCGGACAAAACGATCCTCGCACGGATGCAAGCCATCGATGCTGCTAACACTGAGCGGATGAAGGCAATCGTCAAACGATACGGCTGGCCTGGCCCAGAACTCGTCGGTGTCGATGGTTCGGAGGCCGCGTTCCTCCTTGTGCAGCACGCCGACCTGGCGTTTCAGAAGGAGATGCTTCCACTCGTGGAGAAAGCCTACCGGAGCGGTGGGCTATCCGGGCAGAGTTACGCACTCTTGCTGGATAGAGTGCGGGTCGGAGAAGGTAAGCCGCAGGTCTACGGGACCCAGGCGAAACGCTTCGAGGAGTGGAATGGGCAAGAGCCTGCGCTGCAGCCAATAGAGGATGAGGCGAACGTGGATAAACGGCGTGCAGAGGTAGGGCTGCCTCCACTTGCTGAATACCGAGAGATGCTGAAGCGGATGTACTTCCCGCAAGGTCCGAGTAAGCCTTAGGCTGTAGGGTCTTCTAATTAATTTCGAATTCAGAATCCCTGAAGGGTGGGCATGCTGGTGCGTAAGTTAATCGTCGTTGTCATTGCAGTACTTATACAGCTGCAATCCG
>Ga0207709_10002420_pt1 | contig 11742 bp, 8 predicted proteins | sample KBSM34metaG_FD_184397 | JGI IMG/M metagenome (GOLD analysis project Ga0207709, IMG submission 184397) | Miscanthus rhizosphere microbial communities from Kellogg Biological Station, Michigan, USA - KBS M3-4 metaG (SPAdes) (version 2) | ecosystem: Host-associated > Plants > Roots > Rhizosphere >...
GTAACCCTCGTCGTCGATGTCGACCTGGCCCTTGACCAGCTCGCTGCGGGGGTCGTGACCGATCGCGACGAACAGGCCGGTCACGGGCAGCGTCGACTGTTCGCCGGTGACGGTGTCGCGGACGACGAGACCGGTGACGCTGTTCTCGCCGACGACCTCGATAGGCTCCGCGTTGGTGACGAACCGGATCTTCTCGTTGGCCTTGGCGCGCTCGAGCATGATGCGGGAGGCGCGGAACTCCTCGCGGCGGTGCACCAGGGTGACCGAACGGGCGAACCGGGTCAGGAAGGTGGCCTCCTCCATCGCGGAGTCGCCGCCGCCGACGACCGCGATGTCCTGGTCCTTGAAGAAGAAGCCGTCGCAGGTCGCGCAGGCGCTGACGCCGCGGCCGAGCAGCCGCTCCTCCCCCTCGATGCCGAGGTAGCGGGCCGCGGCGCCCATCGCGAGCACGACAGCGTGTGCGTAGTAGGTCTCGCCGTTTGCGACGACCTTCTTGACCGGACCGGCCAGGTCGATCTCGTCGACGTCCTCGGTGCGGATGTCCGCGCCGAAGCGCTTGGCCTGCTCACGCATCTCGTCCATCAGGTCCGGGCCCATGATGCCCTCGCGGAAGCCCGGGAAGTTCTCCACCTCGGTGGTGGTCATCAGGGCGCCACCGAACTGGGTGCCCTCGAAGAGAAGGGGTTCGAGCTCCGCTCGAGCGGCGTAGACGCCTGCCGTGTATCCGGCGGGTCCGGAGCCGACGATGATGAGGTCGCGGACGGAGGTCGGAGTAGTCATGCGGGCCTTCCGAGGTAGTGGACGTTATGTGCGTCAACAACAGCCTAAGGGGTGTTGTTCCCGCTGTTCGTGGGTATGCCGCGGGCGGCGGCACGCTCGACGTACGGTGCGATCAGTTCCTCCGTGCGCCGGCGGACGGCCTCCGCGTCGGCACCCTTCTCCAGCTGACGGGTCGCGGCGTGCACCACCGCGTTGATCAGGTCCGCCATGGCGGCCGGGTCCTGCGCACCCAGTTCGGCGAGGGCGGCGGCCAGCGGGGCGATCAGCTGCCGGTGCATCGTGGCGCTGGACTCCGCGATCACATCACGGGGCGCGATCGAGGCGATGGCGGCGGCGATGGCGTGTTCGCCGTCCGCGACCAGATCGAGGTTCGCGCGCACATAGGCGAGCACCCGCCGGTCCGGGGCACCCGCCTCGGCCATCGCGGCCTCCACCCTCTCCGACCAGCGCGGGAAGGCGTCCTCGATCAGCGCGGTGAGCAGGTGCTGACGGGACCGGAAGTACTGGTACATGCTCGAGCGGGCCAGCCCGGCCCTGGCCGCGACCTCGGCAAACCCGGGGATCTCGGTGGCCCCCTCGGCGAGCACCTCCCGGGCGGCGTCGAGCAGCGCGCGCTCCTGGGCCTCGCGGTGTTCGGCGACGGTGGGCGCGGTGATCCGGGGCAACGGGTCTCCCTTCGCCCTGTGCGTCCGCTGCTGCGGGCCGTACATCAGCCGGTCACGATCTACGCCGGACATCGTAATCGTGCCGCTCCGGAGGCATGCGTCGACCGGCGACCCGGCCTCTCGCCGTCGCCTCCGTGCCCGCGTCTCTCCGCCGTCGTCGCGTCGATTTCCACCCTGTGATCTCTGTACAGGAGGCCCGTTTCGGGGGCATCCTGATCGTGAAGCCCGCTCGCAGGGTCACCGGAGGTTCGTCATTCCTTTCCACACCGCAGCTCGCGCATTGCTCGTCTCCATCGCCGCGATGGTTCTCACCGTCGCAGGCAGCGGCGGGGCGGGGGCGGCTGCGTCCGGCACCGCCCAGGCCCCGTCGACGCCCGCCCCGACCACCACCGAGCACGAGCCGGGGGCCGCCACTCGGTACGTGAGCAATCCCCCCGACAACCCCGGCGATCAGGCCTACTGCAACCTGCAGGCCGACCGGGCGAACGCCATGGCCGACAGCGATCCGGCGAGTGCGAAGTGGATCGTCGAGTCCGCCAACTCCAACGGTTGCAAGATCGTCAAGGCCTGACGGCCCGCTCAACCGATCAGCTGTTGCGCTTCGCGCACCACGCAGCGGGTGCCCGTGTAGATGGTCGGCATGCACTTGTTGCAGTGGATGCAATGGCCCTCGGTCGCGGTCTCGTCGCGAAACCTGTTGACCAGATCGGGTTCTCGTAGCAGCGCCCGTGCCATCGCGACGAACTCGAACCCCTCGTCGAGGGCGCCGACGATGGTGTCCATCCGATTGATGCCCCCGAGCAGGATCAACGGCATCGACAGGATCTCTCGGAACTGCCGGGCGAACGGGAGGAAGAAGGCCTCCTCGAACGGGTAGGTCGGGAACAGGTGCGGCCCGTACACCTTGAGTCCGAGACCGACCAGCTTCGGTTGCGACGCAACGAATTCCGCCATCGGAACCTCACCACGGAAGAAATACATGCCGTTGAGGAGGGAGCTTCCGCCGGTCAGCTGCAACGCGTCGAGGTGCCCGTCGGATTCGAGCAGCTTTGCGATCTGCATGCTCTGGTCGAGCCACAGTCCCTTCGGCACCCCGTCGGACATGTTGAACTTCGCGGTCACTGCGACCTTGTCCCCCGCCGCGGCCCGGACCCGTTCGAGCACCTCGCGGGGGAACCTGGCCCGGTTCGCGACGCTGCCTCCGTAGCCGTCCTTGCGCTTGTTCAGGTTGGGGCTCATGAAGGAGCTCAGCAGGTAGTTGTGACCGAGGTGCACCTCGATGGCGTCGAACCCGGCCTCGACCGCGACCCTCGCCGATCGCTCGAAGTCCGCGGTCACCTCCGCCAGCTGGTCCGGCGTCGCGCCGCGCACCAGACCCATTGCGGGAGCGCTGATCCGGGTCGAGGGAGCGAGGGTGGGTCGCTTGTTCGACAGCGTGTTGGCGACGAGGCCGGCGTGGCCGATCTGGGCGGCGGCCAGCGCCCCCTCGGCGTGCACGGCGTCGGTGAGCCGGGTCAGGCCCGCCAGACTCGACTCGTCGAGGACCAGGGTGTTGCGGTGGACTCGGCCGCCCTCGGACACCGCGCAGTACGCCACCGTGGTGAGCGCCGCTCCCCCAGCGGCCACCGCTCGGTGGAACTCGATGAGCTCGTCCGAGACGGCCCCGCGTGGCATCACACCCTCGAAGGTGGCGGCCTTGATGATCCGGTTGCGCAGGGTGAGCGGGCCGAGCCGGGCGGGCTCGAAGACGCGCGTCGCGGCTGGCGTCTCGTTCGGGGAGGTCATGTCGGATCCTTGCGTCGCGGAATTACGATGCCACCGGCCTCGTAATAGGACACGGTATAGCCCCGAGGCCGGACATGGAAGAGAATTCGGGGCAATGACTAAAACCGGATCGGGTCGGCCGCGGGACCCACAGATCGATGCTGAGGTGCTCGCGGCCGCTCGCGAGCTGCTGGTCGACGTCGGATTCGACCAGCTCAGCATGCGCGCGATCGCCGCGAGGGCCGGGGTGAGCCGGGCGGCGATCGACCGTCGATGGGACTCGAAAGCGCAACTCGTGCTCGACGCGGTACTGGGCGTGACCCCGGACCTGACCCCGTTCGCGGGGGCCGATCGGGAGGGATGGATCAGATGGGTGGTGACCGGGAGTTCGGAGCTGTTCCGCAGGCCCGAGGTGCGGGAGGCGGTGCCGGGACTGCTCGCCACGTTGCGCGATCAGGAGGATCTGCGTAACACGCTGTGGCGGGGCTTCAGCGGTCCGAGCAGCGCGCTGTACGCCGAGTCCTCCGGTCCGGATGACCTGCTGGATGCGCGCGCCCTCCTGGTCCTCGGGGCAGGTGCGGCGCTGTTCCTGTCGCTGATCGCCGTCGAGGAGGACACCCCCGAGATGCGGGAGCGGGTGTTGCAGATCCTGCTGCCGGTCGCGCGGGGCGAGCAGGGATGACCGCGCGGGCCGTCAGCCGATGTCGCTGCGCGCCAAGGTTTCCGGGCGCGATTCCGTGCACTCGGCACCGACCACCAGTGCGGTGATCTGAGGCGGTCGCGGACCCGCGAACAACATCAGGATGCCGCGGATCCCCCGGATCCGCACCGGGCCGGACCCGAGCAACGGGGTGGCCGGATCGACGCCGTTGGCGCGCAGACAACCGGCGAGCGCGTCGGGGCCGGACAACGGGCCGAGCGAGGACCGTCCCATCATGATGAGGGCGGCGCCGGGCGTCAGATCCGCACCCAGATCCGGCTCGTCGGTGCGGGGCAGGAACGGCTGGGCCATGGTCGGTGCCGGTGCTTCGGGATCTTCGTCGAACACCCCCGTACCGAGGGCGATGCCCCCTGCCAGCAGCAGGATCGCCGCGGCCGCGGCGGCGGGGATCCACGCTCGCCTGCGTCGGGGGTGCTCGGCGAGGGCCACCAGGGGGACCGTGTCCACCGGGGCCGGGGCGCCCTCGGCTGCCAACGCCGCGTGAATTCGGTCGAGCACCTCCGGGGGCGCCGGGGGTGCGGGGGTGTTGTCCGCACGGAGCTCGGCGAGCCGGGTGCTGACCGAATCGAGGGCGGCGAGGACTTGTCGGGCCTGCGGGTCGCTCTCCACCGCGGCGCCGAGGCGTGCCTCGAACGGGGGGTCGAACAGCCCTGCGTGCAGGTCGGCGATCAGTTCGGGGTCGAAAGGGGGCTGCAGGAGCGCTTCATCACCCTGACCGACCATGTCACCTCCCTGCTGAGTCCTCGAGTCTTACGGGCACGTCATTATGATTAGACCCCTCAAGGATGGATTTGGTTCCGCTCATTCTGCAAATATTTCAACTGCTGGGCCAGCTTCAGCCGGGCCCGGGCGCAGCGGCTCTTGACGGTGCCCTCCGGAACCCCGAGTAGTGCCGCCGCCTCCGTGACCGAATACCCCTCCAGGTCGACCGCCACCACGGCGGCCCGCTGCTCGGGCGACAGGGTGAACAGGGCGGCGTCGATGGCCATCGCGGTCTCGCAGTCGTCCATCGGGTCGCGGGGTCGCGCCGGCTCCTGGTGGTCGTCCTCCAGTGGCACGGTCGGTCGGGCCCGGTTGCGGCGGATCCGATCGAGACACGCATTCACCACGATCCGGTGCAGCCAGCTGCGCACGGCGGCATCCGCCCGGAACGACGCCGCCGTCCGGTGGGCGGACAGCAACGCCTCTTGGAGCGCGTCAGCCGCGTCTTCCGGCGTGTAGCTGGTCCGCTTCGCCGTCTGCCACAAATGGTCCTGATGTCTGCTCAACAACTCCGCAAACGCGCGTGCGTCCCCCGACGCGTGCGCTGCCAGGAGCTCGGCATCAGACATGCCAGCCCCGGCGACCCCCCTATAGATTCGCACGAGAAATGCTAACCGACCGTAAGGTCTGGAGTCACTCCGAGGGCTGAAGCGACGTTCAGGGGGCCTTCGTGAAGCCGATCTCCGCGAGCGAGGACTGGTTCTTTCCGCCCTCGCTCGCCAGCTTGGTGATCCACACCAGGACCTTGCCGGTCTTGCCCTCGGCGGTCACCGGAATCGTGGTGACGCCCTTCCCGAGGACCGCCGCACCGATCACCTGGGTCTGGTCGAGGGTGGGGTTCGCCGTTGCGGCGGTGCGGATCTCGACGGAGGTGCCCGCGCTCGGCGAGTTGATCGAGACCTCGCGCAGCGCGCTCGGCTCGGCCAGGTCGATCATCAGGCCGACACCGTTCTTGAAGGTGGGGAACTGGTCGAAGTAGCCGTCCGTGGTCCACGCGGTGGCCGGGTTGCCGTCGATCGCCTGCTTCGCCGTTGCCGGGTTGTCCGGTGAGCCCTGCGGCGAGTACACGGCGGCGCCCGCGGGCACCACCGATGCCCCCGCGGGGACGGGCCCGGGTTCGGCGGTCGCCGACACGGAGGCCTCGGACGGGGCGGTCGTGAGGCCGAAGTTCTGGTCCGTCAGCGGTTCGCTGGAGCCGCCGCCCGCCAGGAAGTTGGCCAGCCACCAGCCGACCAGGGCCAACACGACGACGGTGAGGACACCGAGCGCGGACAGCGCGATGATCATCTTGTTGTCCTTGGCCCGCTTCGCCTCGGCCTCCTCGGGATCGAGAAGGGCGCGGCTGGTCGCCCCAGCGGGGCGCTGGCCGAGTCGCAGTGCGGGCATGAGGTCGGTCTTCTGGTCCACCACGGACGCCTGGTCCAGCACGTGCTGGACGGTCGCGGCCGTGCGGATCCCGCCGCCCTGCTCGAGGGCGCGGACGGCGACGGCGGAGATCTCGAACGGAACCTCGGGCCGGAGGCGTCGCGGCTCGACCGGCAGTCCGTCGTCGCCGCGGTCAGCCAGCCTCATCCCGCCCACGGTGCCTGCCGCGTGCGGCGTGCGCGGGTCGGTGCCCGTCTGGGGGGCCGCCGCCGGGCTACCGGACTCGGGCGCCGGTGCCGGCTCGCCGAGCGGCCACCGTGCGGTGATCAACGCGTACAGCATGGCGCCGAGTCCGCGCACGTCCGAGCTGGGATCGGCGTCGGCCAGGGTGGCGGGGAAGGCGAGCACAGCGTCGCCACCCGCGGAGATCCGGATCCGGTCCGGATGGTCGATCGACAGCGATCCGCCGCCGCGATGGGCTGCCTCCGCCGCCGAGGCGAGCGCACGGATCGCCCTGGCCGCGCCGATCGGAGACGGTTCGGTCTCGGCCATCTCCCGCAGCGACCGTCCGGGCGTCCACTCCGCGACGACGATGCCGCCCGAGCTGCCGCGGACCACGTCCAGGACCCGGGCGAGGCCGGGCGAGTTGATCCGACCGAGCCGCAGGGTGCGCGACAGGACCGCCTGCGGTCCCTCCGACTCGGACGTCGAGGAACTCGCGCGCTGGTCGGCGTCGACGAAGGTCAGTGCGACCTCGCGATCGAGCTTGATGTCGTGGGCCTGCCAGAACTTGAGTCCGCGGGCACCGCCGTGCGGGGCGAGGAGGCGGTAGCGCCCGCCCGCCACCGAGGCACCGGGGATCAGCTTGGGGCCACGCGTGGGCTTGGCCGTCCCGGTGGAGTCGCCGCCCACCCGCAGCGGGGGCAGTGTCGGCGAACCGATCGGGATGACACCGGTGTCGACGGTCAGGTCGCGCTCGGGGCGCTCCACCGCCGGCTTGTCGGCCTTGGCGGCAGCCTTGGCCCCATCGCCGTCCGGGGTCACCGTGGTGGGCCCGTCGTCCGTTGCCTCGATCTTCCGCGGGGCCGATTCGGGCACGGACGCCTTAACAGCGGACACGCCGGACTGGCCGTCGGCAACGTTCTCGTCGCTCACCCTCACTCCTTCGCGCATTAGTCCCGAAATCTCTCCTGTTGAGAACTGGTCCCCAGACCGCCGTGGATCAGCGTACGGGAGTGCAATCCCGCCGCTGAGGGGTATCTGAGCACCATCGATGACGGGGATCAACTCCGTCTCTGCCTCATAGAGTGGCACGACCTTCGGCGTATCGACGCGCGATTCCGGCGCCGACCGACCGAGAAGTCTGTTCACCACACGCCCCACCGCCACCGTGCCCGCGACCACCTCGGGCACCCGGGCGATACGCAGCAGCCCGAATGTCAGTCCGAGCATGATGACCGCGCCGATACCGACCTGGACGAAGGCACCCGGCCCGCCGAACCGGTCGCCGAGGCGGTCGAGTCGCAGCAGCTCCTCGGCCGTCAGCATCGTGATCCCGCCCGCCACCGAGGCGACGACGACCAGGAACGCGGTCTTGCCGACGTTCGCCATCCGCAGGTTACCGAGGCTCCGCCGGAGCAGGTATCCGCCGATCAGCGCGCCAACGGTGAAGCCGAGGCCGTTCGCGACGCCGAGCAGGCTGACGACCTGCTCGTCGCTGGTGGCCACCACTGGCGCCAGCATCGAGAGCCCGACCTTCACCCCGGTGATGCCGAGGATGATCCAGGTCGGTGTCCAGGCCTGCTCGCGGGCGTAGAACACCCGCAGGTGGATGAGGACGAGGGCGTACGGGATCAGGTGAACGCGGACCAGCTCACGGCATGTCCGAGCCGCTCGGCGTCGGCCTCACCGAAGTTGCCGTAGCCGAACAGGGCATGGCCGACCTGCGGGCCCGCGAAGGTGAGGAACACCACCACCGGCACCAGCGACACCATCGTCAACCGGGTCGAGACGGACAGGTCGTCGACGACCGCCGGGGTGTCCTCCGCGGCCGCATTGCGACTGAGCCGCGGCATGATCGCGGTGAGCACCGTCACGCCGAGGATGCCGTACGGCAGCTGCAGCAACAGCCAGGCCTGCTGATAGATCACCGGGCCAGCCGCGTCCGCCGCTGCGGCGATCCGGGTGCCGATGCTGAAGCCGATCTGGCTGATCAGGACGTACAGGACGATGGCGACGCCCATCCCGGCGAACATCTTCAGCCTGGCGTCGATCCCCCACAGCGGCTTCAGGCTGATGCCCTCGCGCCGGATGGCGGGCAGCAGGGTCGCGGCCTGGGTCACCACGCCGAGCGTCACGCCCAGCCCGAGCAACAGCACGCGCCCGGTGGTCATCTCGTCGGAACCGCGGGTGACCAGCCAGAAGACCGCGAGCACGCACAGCACAACGAGGTTGTTGAGCACCGGCGCCCACGCGCCGGGCTTGAACACGCCCCTCGTGTTGAGCAGCGCGGTCAACAGGGCCGACAGTCCGTAGAAGAGGATCGCGGGCAGCAGCAGGTAGGCGAACGAGGTGGACAGTTCGGCATCGACCTTGCCGTCCTCCGGGAGGAAGATCCGGGTCAGCAGCGGTGCAGCGACGACCGCGATCACCGAGGCGACGCCGAGGATCAGGCAGGTGATGGTGAACAGCCTGCGCACGAAGGCCGCGCCGCCGTCGTCGTCCTCCTTCTCGGCACGCACCAGGACCGGCACCACGATCGCGGTCAGCACCGCGCCGAGGACCAGTTCCGAGATCATGGTCGGCAGCTGGCTGGCCACGGTGAACGAGCTGGCGGTCGCGGCGCCGAGCACGGTCAGCAGCAACACCTGCTTGAGGAAGCCGGTGATCCGGCTGACCAGGGTGGCCACCGCGATGGAGCCGGTGGACGCGAGAAGACGGGAGTTCGAGTTCGAGGCCGAGCTCTGCTCCTGCGGCTCCTGCGGCTCCTGCTCGGGAGTCGGCGCCGGATCCGGCGCTGGAGCCGCAGGCCTGTTGACGGCCGGGCCGGCCACGGGCTGTGTGGGCGGTCCCCCGCGCTGATGCGGGGGCGGCGGCAGGTAGCGCTGCGGGGCGGCCCGCGGCGGCGCGGGCTGCGGTCGGTAGGTCTGAGGCTGGGCGGGGCGGAACGGGCGCGGCTGGCCCGGCGGGAACGGCGGCTGCGGCCGGGGTGGTCCGGAGGGCGGCGGCATGCGTCCGGCCTGGTCAGGCGGCGGTACCGGCCGCGGTTCGGCGGGTCCGTGCGGTGCCGGGTTGGCCCGCTCCCACGGGGCGGGCGGCGCCGGTTCGGGTTGCTGAGGGGCCGGATTCTGGGGTCGCTGCGCGGGCTCCGCGCCCGGATTCTGGGGTCGCCCGCTTGGGTCCGCTCCCGTGCCCGGTGGGCGACGCGTGCTCCCCGTCATCGAGCTTCGTACCCTTCATCCGCTGGGTCTGGCTGACCCCGGAATCGGTGCCACAGGCGCCGTCCCGCAAGTAGCAACAGTAGTGCGCCCGCGCAGGCGGTGATGATCGCCAGCGCCTTGCCGTACGCGTTCGTCCGGATCGACACCGAGGTCGGCTCGCCCAGTTCACGGCCGTTCGTGGTGGTCAGCGCGACATCGACCACCAGCTTGCCGACGTTCTCGACGGTCGCCGGCACCTGCAGCGTCCGGCTGCCGCGCGGCGGCAGCTGCTGATCGCCGATGTCGGTGACCGTCATCTCCGGCGGCGCCGAGATCTGCAGCCGCACGTTGATCCCCACCGGCAGGTCGTTGCGCGCGACCAACAGCAGCGGGCTCTGCTCCGAGGCGAGGGTGTAGGCGCCGCCGGGGGGAAGCACCGTCACCGACGCGTAGATCTCGGTCAGCGCCTTCTCGACGTCGCTGACCCGGGTCTCGGCGGCGGCCGTCGCGGCGCCCCGGTCCCGGTCGCGTCTCCCGGACGTGCTCAGCGCCCGCAGCAGGTCCTCGCTCAGCGGCGCGGTGTAGCCGCGCGGGGTCAGCGCCGACTGCGGATCGTTCACCAGCGTCTCGGTGAGCGCATTGATCTCGGGGGCCACCGCGGCGGCTCCGGTCTGCACCCGCTCGGGCGCGCCGTCCTTGGCGGCCTGCGCCGGATAGTCGAGGTCGACCGGCGACTGTGCGGTCGGTCGATCGAGCAGGTCGGCGAGCGGGCGCGGGTTGGCCAGCCCCGAACGCATCAGGGTCGACACCGTCGAGAGGACGGTGCGCGCCTCGTCACCGTTCACAGACCAGTTCTGCGGCGGCACCACGAGCAGGCCGTGGTCCGCGTTCGGGGTGGCGTTCGGCGGCGGCGTCAGTGCCGGCCAGGCGATCGCGCCGAGTGCGTCCTGGAGTCGGGCGGTCCGCGAGTCGTCGGACAGGTCGTATCGAACATCCGCCGGGGTGTACGTGGGTGTCTGCGGGGTGGCACCGACGGCGGCGAGGGCGGTGGCCGCGGGCACATCGAACAGCGCCGCGGACAGCGGTCGATCGGCGGTTGTCCCGGCCAACGGCACCGTCGACCGCGTGGTCTCCTCGGCCACCGCGTTGTCGGCCAGCAGCGCGGTCGGACCGAGCCCCCGGAGACCCGCCGCCTCGGGGTTGAGCACACCCGAGTCCGGCCAGGTCAGGCCACGGCGCGAGGTGATCCCCAATATGCCGTCGACGATCCCCGCCGGTGCCGACAGGGCTCGCTCCACCAGCGTCGGGTCGTCGGTCTTCTGCAACGCCGCGAGATCGACCTGCGCGAACGGCACTGCGGTCGTGCACAGTCGGGAAGACAGCGATCTCAACCGTTCGAGCCACTCGGTGGCCGGGGTCTGTCCGGTCCCCTCGTGTGCGGGGCCGTTCGGATCCGAGGGATCGTCGACCACCAGGTATCCCCTGGTCATGTTGCTCACGGTGATCAGCAGATCCGGGTCGACGGCCAGGCACATGCTGTCGGCGAGCTTGTGGTCGCGGTCGACGCTGTCCCCGGTGGCGAACTCGGCGGCGGCGAGCAACTGCTCGAGCCGCCCTCCGTCCGCCAGCGAGTCCGCCAGGTCGTCGTCGACGAGTCGGACCTTCTCGTCCGAGGATCCCGGGATGCCGGACGCGAGCCGGGGCTTGTCGGCGAACGGCCACATCAGGGTGATGGCCACGGGGTCGGTGATGCTCGGCGGGACCGCCGCCGCGTCGGGGCGATCGGCGCCGCGGATGCTGGGGTCGCGCGGGAGCCCGAGCACCGGCAGCAGGAATCGGGCGTCGTCGAGCCGGGCCTGGCCGCCGTACTCGGGTGTGCCGTTGACGTTGACCAGCAGGGGGTACACCCCGGGCTCTGTGATGCCGAGCGACACCGAGGAGGCCGACCGCAGCGGCATCGCAAGGGTGAACCGGCTGGACTGCCCCACCTGCAGCTTCTCGGTGACGGTGGTGAACTCCCCGACCGTGTCGTAGGCCTCCTGGTCGGCCGTGAGCATGGACCTGAGCTGCTCGGACTCCGAGACGGCCGGTGCGGCCTGGAGCCGCACCTTCACGTCGTGGACGGGACGGTCGCCGACGTTGCTGACCGAACCGGTGACCGTGACTAACGGTTCGCTGGAGGTGGTGACGGCCGTCGGGGTCACCTTGTCGATCGTCAGGCCCACGAACTCGCGCTCGTCGGTGTTCGACCGCACCCCTGAGGACG
>Ga0207709_10002429_pt1 | contig 11715 bp, 10 predicted proteins | sample KBSM34metaG_FD_184397 | JGI IMG/M metagenome (GOLD analysis project Ga0207709, IMG submission 184397) | Miscanthus rhizosphere microbial communities from Kellogg Biological Station, Michigan, USA - KBS M3-4 metaG (SPAdes) (version 2) | ecosystem: Host-associated > Plants > Roots > Rhizosphere >...
GCGAGCGGTCGATGTGCTGGCTGGCTTCCGGGTGGAAGGTGATGTAGGTGGCGCCGGCTTCGATGAAGTCACCGATGATACGGTCAACCGGGCTGACCATCAGGTGCACGTCGATCGGCGCGGTCAGGCCGTACTTGCGCAGGGCGGTGCAGACCATCGGGCCGATGGTCAGGTTGGGTACGTAGTGGTTGTCCATCACATCGAAGTGAACGATGTCGGCACCAGCGGCCAGCACCTTGTCGACGTCCTCGCCCAGGCGGGCGAAATCGGCTGAGAGAATGGAGGGGGCAATAGCGTAGGGCTGCATGGCGCACCTGTAGGGCAGAATCACGGTGGCGCGCATTGTAACTCAGGCAAACGGATAGAGGCTGATTGGTATCAATCCGTGTCGACGAGGTGCTCCAGCCTGGACCGGCCTCTGCGCGGGGCAAGCCCGCATCCACAAGGCCGGTACAAGCAATACAGGGATCAGCCCGGCTGCTGGGTCCTCAGCTTCTCGCTACGCCCACGCAGCCACTCCAGGGTCAGCAGCAGCACCACCGAAAACGCGATCAGCAAGGTCGCCGCCGCCGCAATCGTCGGGCTCAGGTTTTCGCGAATACCACTGAACATCTGCCGTGGCAGGGTTGCCTGCTCCGGCCCTGCAAGGAACAACGTCACCACCACCTCATCGAACGACGTCGCGAAGGCAAACAGCGCCCCCGAGATCACCCCCGGCGCGATCAACGGCAGGGTCACCCGGCGGAACGCCAGCAGCGGCGAGGCACCCAGGCTGGCTGCGGCGCGCACCAGGTTGTAGTTGAAGCCCTGCAACGTCGCCGACACGGTGATGATGACGAACGGCACACCCAGTACCGCATGCACCAGAATCAGCGAGGTAAAACTGTTGCCCAGCCCCAGCGGGGCGAAAAACAGGTAACTGGCCACACCAATGATCACCACCGGCACCACCATCGGCGAGATGACCAGCGCCATCACCAGCGACTTGCCCGGGAAATCGCCCCGAGTCAGGCCGATCGCCGCCAACGTACCAAACACCATGGCCAGCACCGTAGCCGCCGGGGCGACGATGATGCTGTTCTTCAACGCCCGCATCCACTCGGCAGAGCCGAAGAAGTCCTGGTACCACTGCAGCGAAAAGCCCTGCAGCGGGTATACCAGGAAACTGCCACTGTTGAACGACAACGGCACGATCACCAACACCGGCAATATCAGGAACAGCAGAATCAGGCCGCAAAGAATGCGCAGGCTGTAGAACCAGACCCGCTCCACGGGTGACATGTATGGGCTCAGCATGACAAGGCTCCTCAGCTCAGGCGCAGGCGGCTGGCGCCGACCAGCCAGCTATAGATCAGGTACAGCAACACGGTCGCCAGCAGCAACAACCCACCCAGCGCGGTCGCCATGCCCCAGTTGATGCTGGTGTTGGTATAGAACGCCACGAAGTAGCTGACCATCTGGTCGTTCGGGCTGCCCAGCAATGCCGGGGTGATGTAGTAGCCGATGGCCAGGATGAACACCAGCAGGCAACCCGCGCCAACCCCGGCGTAGGTCTGCGGGAAGTACACCCGCCAGAAGCTGGCGAACGGATGGCAACCCAGCGAGATGGCCGCGCGCATGTAGCTGGGCGAAATGCCCTTCATCACGCTGTACAGCGGCAAGATCATGAATGGCAGCAGGATATGCACCATGGAGATGTACACGCCGGTGCGGTTGAACACCAGTTCCAGCGGTTGATCGATAATGCCAATAGCCATCAGCGCACTGTTGATCAAGCCGCCCGACTGCAGCAGCACGATCCACGCGGCCACCCGCACCAGGATCGAGGTCCAGAACGGCAGCAGCACCAGAATCATCAGCAGGTTGCTCTGCCGGGCCGGCAGGTTGGCCAACAGGTAGGCCAGCGGGTAGGCCAGCACCAGGCAGATGGCGGTAATCACCACACCCATCCACAGGGTGCGGGCAAAGATATCCAGGTAGATAGCCTGGTCGGGCGTGGCCTTGGCCAGCTCGCCGAGGTCATCGATACGGTGGTCGAGCGATGCCAGCAGGTAGAACGAGGTGACCGTGCTGGTGTTGCGGCGGATCGCCTGCCAGTAGGCCGGGTCACCCCAGCGCTCATCGAGGGTCTGCAACGCTTCTTTATAGGAGGCCGGTTCAGCCTTGAACGGCAGCGCCCGGGCGGTCTTGGTCAACAGGCTACGGTAGCCGGCCAGCTCCATGTTCAACCGCTTGGAGAGGTCGCCCAGGGTCTGGTTCTTGCGCGACTCGGCCAGGTCCTGGCTCAGTGCCTTGTACACGTCTTCGCCGGGCAAACTCTTGCCGTCCCACTGGGACACCGCTTCGACGGTACGCGGCAGGCCGGCGACCACCTCTGGGTTGCCGACGCTCTTGTACAACAGCGCTGCGATCGGCACCAGAAACACCAGCAGAAGGAACAGCGCCAGCGGCGCGATCAACGCCTGCGCCTTCCAGCGGTTGACCCGCTCGGCGTGCTTGAGGCGCTGCTTGAGACTAGGACCTGCGCCTTCGTTGAGGGGCACTGCAATGGCCATGGCGAACTCCGCAAAACAGGTAAACGGGAAGCGCCAGTGCAAGCCCTGGCGCTCCGACGAGGCGCTTTACTTCTTCGCCGCCCAGGCGTTGAAGCGTTGCTCGAGCTGCTCGCTGTTGTCGGCCCAGAAGGCCACGTCGATCTGCACCTGGTTGGCGATGTTCTCAGGCGTGGTCGGCATGTCTTTCTTCACCTCGTCCGACAGCAGGCTGACGGCCTTGGCGTTGGCCGGGCCGTAGGCGATGTTCTCGGAGTAGATTTTCTGTTGCTCGGGCTTGACGCTGTAGGCGATGAATTTCTTCGCCTCTTCGGCGTTCTTGGCGCCTTTTGGAATGGCCCAGGCATCGAAGTCGTAGATGCCGCCGCTCCACACCACCTTGAGGTTGCTCTCTTTCTGCACGGCGGCGATCCGGCCGTTGTAGGCCGAGCTCATGACCACGTCACCCGAGGCCAGGAACTGAGGCGGCTGGGCACCGGCTTCCCACCACTGAATGCTTGGCTTGAGTTCGTCGAGCTTCTTGAAGGCACGGTCCTGGCCTTCTTTGGTAGCCAGCACCGTGTACACGTCCTTGGGCGCAACGCCGTCGGCCATCAAGGCGAATTCCAGGGTGTACTTGGCGCCCTTGCGCAGGCCACGCTTGCCCGGGAACTGCTTGGTATCCCAGAAGTCGGCCCAGCTGGTAGGCGCAGTCTTGAGCTTGTCGGCGTTGTAGGCCATTACCGTGGACCAGACGAAGAAGCCTACGCCGCAGGGCTGGATGGCGCCGGGGACGTAGTCGGCTTGATCACCGAACAACGCCGGGTCGAGCTCTTCGAACATGCCCTCGTCGCAACCGCGCGATAGTTCTGGCGACTCTACTTCCACCAGGTTCCAGGACACACTCTTGGTGTCGACCATGGCTTTGACCTTGGCCATTTCGCCGTTGTACTCGCCGGCGACGATCTTGCCGTTACCCGCCTTCTCCCACGGCTCGTAGAACGCTTTGGTCTGGGCGGCCTTGTTGGCGCCGCCGAAAGAGATCACGGTCAGGTCGGCCGCCATGGCCTGGCCAGCGGCGAACAGCCCCAGGGCCAGGGCGGTCAGTTTCAACTGCTTGCGCATTATTATTCTCTCCACAGTACAGGGTTGGTGAAGCAATCCATCAATGGGCTTCGGCAATCGGATCGAGCGCGCGGGCGTGCTCCACCTCCCAGCCCAGCGGTACCACATCGCCCACGGCCAAGGCCGGGTCGAGCTCGGCGATCGGCTGCTTCACGAAGAAGTCGGCCTTGCCACAGACTTCCAGGCGCACCCGTACGTGGTCGCCCAGGTAGATGAACTCGGCCACACGGCCAGAAAAGCGGTTGACGCAGCTTTCACTGTGGCCATTGAGGCGCACGCGTTCCGGGCGGATCGACAAGGTCACCGGCTCGCCGGCCTGGCCGACATTCACCGCCAGCGCTTCGACCCGTTCGCCCCGCGCCAGCTGCACCTGGCAACGGTGGCCATCGCTGGCCAGCAAGGTGCCGTTGATGCGGTTGTTCTCGCCGATGAAGTTGGCCACGCCGGCGAGCCGGTGACGTTCATAGAGGGTGCGAGGGTCGGCGATCTGCTGAATTTCGCCCTGGTGGAACACCGCCACCCGGTCAGACATGGTCAGCGCCTCGCCCTGGTCGTGGGTCACGTAGACCACGGTTACACCCAGGCGCTGGTGGATATGCTTGATCTCCATCTGCATGTGTTCGCGCAGTTGCTTGTCGAGCGCGCCCAGCGGTTCGTCCATCAGCACCAGTTGCGGCTCGAACACCAGGGCACGGGCCAGGGCCACGCGCTGTTGCTGGCCGCCCGACAACTGGCCGGGGTAGCGCTTGGCGAAGGCGTCGAGCTGGACCATGCTCAGCACACGCTTCACCCGCTCGCTGATGTCGGTCTTGCTGAGGTTGCGCACGCTCAGCGGAAAGGCCAGGTTCTCGGCCACGGTCATGTGCGGGAACAGCGCGTAGTTCTGGAACACCATGCCAATGTCACGCTTGTGCGGCGGCACGTTGTTGATCGAGCGCCCGGCCAGCTGGATTTCGCCAGCGGTGGGGGTTTCGAAACCGGCCAGCATCATCAGGCTGGTGGTCTTGCCCGAGCCGGACGGGCCGAGCAAGGTAAGGAACTCGCCCTTGCGGATGTCCAGGTTGAGGTTTTTGACGATCAGCGACTCGCCGTCGTAGCTCTTCTGCACACCACGGAAGCTGACCAGCGTTTCGCTGGTTGCAGCGTTCGAATTCGCCTCGCTCATGCCTGCACCTTCTTGTTTGATGACTGCGTAGGCAAAGACTAGACAAGACGCAAGTGCCCGAAAATCGGGGGTACTGAGAGAATGCCATCATCCATATGGAAGATTCTGTGTAGGGATCGCCCTACAAGAATGGCGGAATTGGAATAGACCCCAGGCACACCACTTCACCTTGTGGGAGCGGGCTTGCCCCGCGAATGCGCCACCCCGGGCAATGAGGTTGAGCTTGCCGGCCCTTTCGCGGGGCAAGCCCGCTCCCACAGTACTCGCTCATTGCCAATCGTCAGGCCATGTCGCAACCAGAACACTCAGACCAGCTTGTGCTCCATGGCGTACTTCACCAGTTCCGCCAGTGAGTTGACCTTGAGCTTCTGCATCAGCCGCGCCTTGTGGGTGCTGATGGTCTTGCTCGACAGCGCCAGTTGCTGGGCGATGTCATTGACGTTAGCGCCTTGGGCCAGGCGCTCGAATACCGAGAACTCACGCTCCGAGAGCAGGGTATGCAAGGGCCTGGACTCGGTCAGGCCGACCTCGAAGACCATGCGGTCGGCCAATGCCGGGTCGATGTAGCGCCCGCCCCCGGCAACCCGGCGAATGGCGGTCAACAGCAAGGCGGGGTCACTGTCCTTGGTGGCATAACCGGCGGCGCCAGCCTTCAGCGCCCGCGCCGCCATCTGCGCCTCGTCGTGCATCGACAGCATCAGGATCGCAGGGGCGTCGTTCAGGGCGCGGATGCGCGGGATGGCCTCCAGGCCGTTGACGCCCGGCATCGATATATCCAGCAACACCACTTCACAGGGGGTATGGCGCAAGGCTTCGAGCAACTGCTCGCCGTTGCCAGCCTCGCCCGCCACCTGCATGTCCTTGGCCAGGCCAATCAATTGCTTGATGCCTTCACGGACAATGGTGTGGTCTTCTGCCACCAGCACTCGAATCACGATCGGTCTCCTACTCCAACGGAATGGCCACGCTCAGGCTGGTGCCCTCGCCCGGTTCACTGTCCAGCGTCATGCTGCCCCCCAGCATCAGCACCCGTTCGCGCACGCCCACCAGGCCGAACGAGGTGGGCCGGGTCTGGTCGCGGCAAAAACCGCTGCCGTCGTCGCTGACGGTCATACGCAGCTGCCCATGCTCACGCACCAGTTCGATCTCCACGCTGTGCGCCTGCGCGTGGCGCATGACGTTGGTCAGCGCCTCCTGCAGGATACGAAACAGCCCGATGGCCTTGGCATCACTCAATGCTGGCAGATTATCCGGTACCTGCACCAGGCAGGGGATTTGTGTACGCGCCTCGAAACGCCGCGCCTGCCATTCGATGGCCGAGGCGATGCCGGCATCGAGAATCGGCGGGCGCAGTGCCGTGGCCACGTCGCGCACCAGCTGGAACAGCTGGGCGATCAGGCGCTTCATGCTCGACAAGCGCTCGTTCAGCCCTGGGTCGAGTTCGGCAAAGGCCAGTTCACACATCGACACCTCAAGCTTGAGCACGGTCAGCATCTGCCCCAGCTCATCGTGCACCTCACGGGCGATACGGGCCTTTTCTTCCTCGCGCACGCTTTCCAGGTGCGCCGACAACTCGCGCAGCTGCTCCTGCGAGCGCGCCAGCGCCAGCTCTGCCCGCTTGCCCTGGGTAATGTCCCAGACGATACCGTCCCACACCACCCGGCCATCGGCCAGGCGCCGGGTACTGGCCTTGATGTCGGCCCAACGCTGTTCACCCTGGCGCGTCAGGATGCGCCCCTGCCATGACCAGTCCTGGTTGCTGGCCAGGGCCAGGTCCTGCACCCGGTGATAGTCGCTGCGGTCTTCGGGGTGCACCAGATTGCGCAGGCCCATCTGCGGGTGCTGGATTTCGGCAGGTGCATAACCGACCAACGCCTCGCTGCCTTCGCTGATGTAGGGGAACTCCAGGTCGCCCTCGGCCGGGTCACGCTCCAGCCGAAACACCAGCCCCGGCACGTTGCCAGCGATGCCCTTGAGCCGCGCTTCGCTTTCGCGCAGCGCGGCCAGCGCGCGGTGGCGCTCGGTGACATCGGCGATATACACCACCAAGTACTCGGCGTCGCGAAAGCGCAGAAAACTCAACGACAGCTCCACCGGCAGCAAGCTGCGGTCCGCGCGGGCAGCGGGTCTCGAACTGCCCCACACCGCCGCCGCCCGCTCGCGCGCCCCGCCATAGTTCCAGCCAGCGGTCCATGTTCAGGTTGGGCTCGAAGTCGATCAGCGGGCGCTCCAGCAACTCACCTTGCCCATAGCCCAGCATGCGCTCTGCGGCATGGTTGGCGTAACGCACATGGCTGTCCCAGTTGACCCACAGGATACCCACGGTGCTCTGGTCGATGGCGAACTGGCTCAGGCGCAGCGCCTCTTCACGTACCTGGCGTTCGGCCAGGTTCTCGCGCGTTGCCAGCAGGCTGCGTTCCAGCTGGCGCTGTTGCCGGCGCTGCCAGGTCAACGTGGCCAGCGCGCACAGCAGCAACAGGCCGAACAGCAAGGCGAGGTTCTGCCAAAAGCCGGCCGACTCACTCAAACGTGGGTACTTGGGTTGCAGCCAGCGCTGGTGAAGTTGCTCCAGCGCCTTGGCCGGGATGGCCTGCAAGCCCCGTTCGAGCACGTCGGCCAACAGTGGCCAGTCACGCCGCGAGCCCACCCGCAGCAGTTGCGGCAAGCCGATATCGCCGACCACCGCCAGCTCGCCGAACTCGCTCTCGCGCGACAGCCGGCTGAGCTGCGCTTCATCGAGCACCGCGTAGCTGGCCTGGCCACCCACGATCAACTGCAGCGCCTCGCGCTCGTTGGGCACGCCTTGCAGGTTGAGGTTGCCGTAGTTGCTACGCAGGTAATCCGCCAACGGGCTGGGCATGCGCACGGCGACGCGCTGGTCGGGTTCGAGCTTTTCCAGCTCCACCGCCATGGCGCCCGTGCGCGGGCCGACCACCAGTTGCGGCACGCGCATGTACGGGTCGCTGAACAGCCATAGCCGCAGGTTCGCCGGGGTCTGGGTAAGGCCGGGGGCGAAGTCGATTTCGCCGGCCTGCAAGGCGTGTTCGAGGCTGGCCTGATCGGCGAAGTTGCGCCAGGTCAGGTCCAGCCTCAGCGCCTGGGCCAACGCGTCCACCAGCTCGACATTGGCCCCGTAAAGTTGCTGCAGACGGCGGTCGAACTGCGCATACGGCGCCTGCAACACCAGGCCGACCCGCAGGCTGCGATGCGCCTCCAGCCACTGCTGCTGCGCGGGTTCAAGGGCCACGCTCGGCACTGCCTCGGGCCTTGCCAGCGCGATCAAGGGTAGCCACAAGCAGCCGATAACCAACAGGCGACGCATTCGCTTCATCTACACGCTCGTCTTGGCAAGGGCGGCCATGCAGCATGGCCGTCACGGGCAAATACTATTAGGCTGCCGGTATCATTCTGGCCTTGGGTTGACGCATGTCCACACTTTATCGCACGACGCTGGCACTGTGCTGCCTAGCCTCGATCCTTCCGCTCGGCGCCATGGCCGCCGACGCTGAAAAACCTTCCACCGCCACCGAAGCCGCGCCCGTCGAGGCCACCCGGCCACCCCTGCTGGAACGCAGCCAGGAAGACGCCCAGGCCCTGGAGCGCCTGGTGCCCAAGGCCGAGCAGCAAACCCTGCAGGCAGGCGCCGAGCGCTTTCTGGCACTGTGGAAACCGGCCAACAGCAACGACCCGCAAGGTGCGGTGATCATCGTGCCCGGTGCCGGTGAGACGGCCGACTGGCCGAACGCTGTCGGCCCGCTGCGGCGCAAGTTCCCCGACGTCGGCTGGCACAGCCTGAGCGTAAGTTTGCCCGACCTGCTCGCCGACAGCCCGCAGGCGCGGGTTGAAGCCAAGCCCACCGAGGCGCCGGCCAACGACAACGGCGAAAGTGCGCCAGCCAAGGACACCCCGACCGATGCCAACGCCAACGTCGCCCAGGCGACAGCCGCCGATGCCGATGCCGCAGAAAGCACCGACGCCGAGCAGGCCAGCGAGCAGAACGACCCTGCCGATGCCGAACGCATCTTCGCCCGCCTCGACGCTGCGGTGGCCTACGCGCAACAGCATGACGCGCGCAGCATCGTGCTGATCGGCCATGGCAGTGGCGCGTATTGGGCGGCCCGCTACCTGAGCGAGAAGCAACCCGCACAGGTGCAGAAACTGGTGATGGTCGCCGCGCAGACGCCGGCACGGGTGGAACATGACCTGGAAAGCCTGGCCCCCACCCTCAAGGTGCCGACCGCCGACCTGTATTACGCCACCCGCACCAGTGATCGCCGTGCTGCAGCATTGCGCCTGCAGGCCAGCAAGCGGCAGAAGGACAGCCAGTACCGGCAGTTGTCGCTGATTGCCATGCCTGGCAACAAGGCCGCTGAACAGGAGCAATTGTTCCGCCGGGTGCGCGGGTGGCTGAACCCGCAAGACTGATTACAAGCTGCCGGGGGCCGTAGTGCGGCCCTCGGCTGTTGACTACAACCCCCGCCGCTTGCGAATCAGCCCATACGCCTGATGCAACTCACGGGTCCGTTCGGTCGCCTCGCGCACCTGGGCTTCCGTAGCGCCGCTACCCGCCAGCTTGTCCGGGTGATGCCGGCTGATCAGCCGGCGATAGGCCTGCTTGACCTTGTCGCCCTCGGTATCAGCCTCGACCGCCAACAGTCGCAAGGCCGCCGCATAGGTCATGGTGCCACCGTCCAGCCCTGCCTTGCGCGGCTCGTACTCCAGCGACATGGCTTGCACCTGGCGCCGGCTCAAACCCAGCTTCTGCCCCCAGTCCAACAGCATCTCGCGCTCTTTGCTGCCAACCTTGCCGTCGGCCCAGACCATGCGCCAACAGGCACGCAAGGTCCCTTCTGCTGCATGCGGCTGCTGGCGGATACGGCGCAGATGGCCGGCCAGCCGGTCCTTGCCGGCCTTGCCACGGTTGAACGCGGCAATGGCCCGCAGCCGGGCCGCCTCAGCCAGGTCCAGGCGTACCATTTCTTGGCGCGCCTGCTGGATATGCTGCTCGGCCACCCGCCCATCGCATTTGGCCAACCTGCCGAGCAGCACGAACAGCAACTCCTCGTCGCGCAGGGCCGGGCGCCCGCCCAGGCGCTCGCGCATGTCCTCCCAGCCACGCACCCGCAGGCGCCGGTCCATGGCCTGCCCGAGCAGAGCGCCGAGCAAGGCACCGGGGATGCTGGCGACGGCAAAACCGGCGCCGGCACCAATCACCGTGCTTGGCCACCACATCTCAGGCGCGCTCGCCGATCAGGCGCTCGGCCTGGGCCAGGCGCTCCAGCGTGCCGACATCGACCCAATGGCCACGGTAGTGCTCGCCTGTGACCTTGCCATCCGCCATGGCCTGGCGCAGCAAAGGCGCCAGCTTGAAAGCCCCCGGCTGGCAACCCTCGAACAACGCGGGGTCAAGCACCGAGAGGCCACTGAAGGTCAAGGTACCCGGCGCTTCATCGCCATCCAGCACTTGCGTGCCAGCCAGGCGGAAGTCGCCACGGTCGTGGTGCCCTGGGTTGTCTACCAGCACCAGGTGCGCCAGGCCCGCAAGCGGCGCCTGCAGGCGGGTGAAGTCGTAGTCGGTCCAGACGTCACCATTGACCAGCAGGAACGGCGCCTCGCCCAGCAACGGCAGTGCCTTGAAGATCCCGCCGCCGGTTTCCAGCGGTTCGCCCTCGGGTGAATAGCGGATGCTCAGGCCGAAACGGCTGCCATCACCCAGGTGGTCCTCGATCTGCTGGCCCAGCCAGGCATGGTTGATCACCACCTCGGTAACACCGGCTGCCGCCAGGGCGCGCAAGTGGTACTCGATCAGCGGCTGGCCTGCTACCGGCACCAGTGGCTTGGGCGTGTGCAGGGTCAAGGGGCGCATGCGCTCGCCCTTGCCCGCTGCCAGGATCATCGCTTTCATGCCTGTGCTCCGGCCTTGAGTTCGGCAATCAGCTCGCCCAGCTCCGCCAATTCGGGACGGCGACCGATCACTTCATCTATATAGGCGAAGAAACGTGGGACGTCCGCCAGGTAGCGCGGCTTGCCATCGCGGTGGCAGATGCGGGCGAAGATGCCGATCACCTTGAGGTGACGCTGCACCCCCATCAGGTCGCTGGCGCGCTGAAATGCCTCGAAATCGGCTTGCACGGGAATACCGGCAGCCTGCGCTTTTTGCCAGTAATTGCGCAGCCAGCCGTCTACCCGGGCCTGCGGCCAGCTGAGGAAGGCATCCTTGAACAGGCAGGTGATGTCGTAGGTGACCGGGCCGTAGACCGCGTCCTGGAAGTCCAGCACGCCTGGGTTTGGCGTGCTGTGCATCAAGTTGCGCGGCATGTAGTCGCGGTGCACCAGCACCTTGGGCTGGGCCAGGGCACTGTCGATCAGCGCCTGGCTGACACGTTGCCAGGCGGCCTTCTGAGCCTCGCTGAAGGCCAGGCCAAGCTCTCGCCCGACGTACCACTCGGGGAACAGTTCGACTTCCCGGCGCAGCAGGGCATCGTCGTAGCTCGGCAGTGGCGCGTCCATCGGCAGGCGCTGGAACGCCAGCAGCGCATCGATGGCATCACTGAACAGGCCATCGGCATTCTGGCCATCGATGATGTCCAGGTAGGTCTGGTGGCCCAGATCGCCCAGCAGCAGGAAACCGCGCTCCAGGTCCTGGGCATGGATCACCGGCACGTGCACGCCGGCACTGGCCAGCAGGTGATCGATGGCGACGAACGGTCGGCAGTTCTCCTGCGGCGGGGGGGCATCCATGATCACGAAACTATGGCCTGCGCCCTGCCAGCGGAAGTAGCGGCGGAAGCTCGCATCGCTGCTGGCGGCAGTCAGGCTGCCTGCTGGCACTTCGCCCCAGGCGTTGTTTTGGAAAATAGTGTTGAGCTGCTCATCGAGCCAGACAGTCAGTTG
>Ga0207709_10002431_pt1 | contig 11705 bp, 24 predicted proteins | sample KBSM34metaG_FD_184397 | JGI IMG/M metagenome (GOLD analysis project Ga0207709, IMG submission 184397) | Miscanthus rhizosphere microbial communities from Kellogg Biological Station, Michigan, USA - KBS M3-4 metaG (SPAdes) (version 2) | ecosystem: Host-associated > Plants > Roots > Rhizosphere >...
GTTGCCCGCTGAGGAAATCGCGCATTCCGCGCACTTCTGCCGCCGTCAGTTCGCGGTGCGTCCGTTCACGATCGCGTTCCTCTCGCAACTGGTCGCGCTCGGCTTCGAGGGCGCGGACCTTAGCCTCCAGGACACGATAGCGGTCTTGAACAAGTGCCTGCTCGGCGTCCGTCATATTTTTCCTTCCGCTCTCGCAATCGCGGCGACCACGAGATTGACGGTGTTCTCCCAACCAGTCACGGCTGGTCCACGGTCAATGTCCACATAGAGAAATTGAGCCGCTGCCTTCAACGCCACGAGTAACGCGTGCCGCTCGGCTTCGATGGCGCGGTAGGCGGCGTCATGCGCGGCGAGCATCCGCTCGGCCACTGCTAGATCGGACATGAACTGCCGCAGTAACCCATCATCACACCCGAGCGCCTGCCGTGCCTGGACGAACTCGGCATACCGATCACGCAGTTCCTTCGGCGTCAATAGCCGCTCGGCGTCCGTCATGGTCTACCTTCTGCTTTCGCGATCGCGGCCCTGGCGGCGTCGAACTCAGCGGTCTTTCGGTCGGCCACCCGCACGACATCCTTTAGTGCGGCCAGCAGTTCGTGGCACAGCGCCGCCTGCCGCGACTGCTCGCGGACGGCTTGTGCGTAGCCTGTCCAGCCCGCACACTCCAGTAAATCCACGGCTTCGGCGATGGTGGCAGAGTCGATCATCGCTCAGTCCTGTCTCAGCGCCGAGGCGTCCGTCATGGTGTCTCCCCCTCACTTCGCGTGCCGCGTCTGCCACGCCTCGCTGCGGGCGGCCCACTCGGGCAGCAGCGCCGCCACCTGGGCGACCGGCGCGATCGGCCCGACGTATTCGAACCCCGCCGTCAGCCGCGTGCGCGACAGCGACCGCTTCAGCGTTTTCTCCACCGACGTTTTCCACACCGGATTGACGAACCCCGGCGCCCGCGTCGTCTTCCACGCCGTCGAGCGCGCGCAGTGCGCCACCACCGCCGGATGCGCCGCGACGCGAAACACCGGCCGCCCCGTCGCCCGCAGAATCGCGCTCACCGAATCGGCCAAGGCGACGCCGATCCCGACGCCCTGAAAATCCGGCAGGCACACCAAGCGATGCAGGCGCCAGCCCGGCCGGATCGGATGCGGGAAGGAGAGCGCCGCCACGAACGCCACCGGGCGGTCCTGCCAGAACGCGACGAAGCACACGGCGCTCGTATTCAAGTCCGTGTCGAGGTAGTGATGATGACGGAAGAGGGTCCACGCTCGGTGATGAACGCGCGCCAGCCGGAGCTCGAGCGCCGGGGGTCGTTGAAGCGCCCTCCAGTCGAACGTGTTCAAGCCGGGCCGGTAGATCCAATCCGGCTGGAGCCATGCCTCGACGTCCTCGTGGCAGGTCACGGCGATCAGTTGTTGGGTGCGCTTGCGAATCGTGCGCGCAATCGCCGCGCTGCCGATCTGCGCGACGGTGCGGTCCACGACGCTCGTGAATTCGTCGACGACAATCGGGTCGCCGCCCGCGACGTGCTCGGCCAGGCGACGCGCCATGCCGACGCGGAACTGCTCGCCGGTGCTGAGCACCTGGAACGGCCGCACCCACGACGGCGGATCGGAGAACCCGACCGACGAGAGCAGATCGACGATTTCCTTCACGCCCATCGCGGCAGGGAAGGCGTCGAGCACGCTCTTGGTCGCGTCCCACGTGAACTCTTTCGCCATCGCCGCCGGCCAGAGGGCTTTGGCGACGGTCGACTTGCCGGACCCGCTCGCGCCGACGATCAGGCCAATCGCCCACGGCTTCTCCTCGAGCGGCAGGGCGACGTCCCACGCCAAGTCCACGCGGGCCGAGGGCGGCACGGCGAACAGGCCTTCCATCTGGAGGACGCGCGGCGTCCGTTGCACGGCCGACGAGACGGCGACGCGTGTGTGTGCCACGAGATCACCTCCCCAACGCCGTTTCAATCCGCTCCACAGACCACGCGAGTTCGGACGCCGGAGTGATAGCCGATGGACTCCACCTCGCAGGCGAGTGCGCGATGGAATCGTTGGGTCACGTCCTCTTGAAAGAGCCGTTCCTCCACCAACTGTGCGGCGACGGCCATGATGGTTTCGACCGGCAGGACCCGCTCGGTGCGAATCGTCACGGTGTAGACATCCGGCAAGCCGTCGACTGGGCAGCGCGCGATGACCCGCAACGTGTGCTCGACCTTCATGGCAGCCGCCATCCTTTGTGTGCCTGCACCGCGAGTCGCCACCCCGGGTGCGCCAACACGAACGCCTGACAGGCCTCCACCGACGACGGCTGGGCCGCCGTGCCGAGCCAGAGCGGCTGAATGTAGCGCCACGGGAACGACAGCTCCCGCGCCAAGGTCTCCATCGCCTCCCACGGCAAGCCGTTCAGGCCCATCACCAGTTTCAATTCGTGCCCGTACCGCTGCTTGAGATCGCCGGAATGCGGACTCACCGACAACCATTCGACCGGGATGGTGAAGGGGCGCGTGCCGGCTGTGGCCACGGCGACGCGCCAATGTTCGGCATGACACGCCTCGATGAGTGGGGCGAGGTCGTGGTCTGTCGGTTCGCCGCCGGTGATCCAGACCCACGGCCAGGTGAACGACGGCGGGATCACGACGCGGATCTCCTCGATGAGGGCGGGCACGTCGACCCGGCGATCCACACGGTAATCGGTGTCACACTCGGCGCACCCGACCGAGCACCCGGCGAGGCGCACAAACGCCATCGGTTCGCCGATCAGGGCACCTTCCCCTTGCAGAGTCCAGAAGACGCCGTGCGGGGCGAGGGGATAGCCACTCACGACGGCATCACCACTAACCACCGACGGCGACGACTATTCGCCAACCGATACGCCTCGACTTGGTCTGTGAACACGTCGATGTCGACGACCCACCGCCGAGACGTGGCTAAGGCCTCGACTTGTTGCGCCACGTCCATCCGCGACCCGGTAAACGTCAAGGCACGATCCCGCTTCGTTCTGGCCCATCGGACCGTCCACACGCTCATAGCTCCAACTCCGGTTGCCGCGTGAGTTCGAAGCGCCATTGCTCCGCGAGGGGGATGTTGGTATCGGGGTACATCGAGAACCCCGAGCCGTCGATCGAATCCACGCCGCACTTGAGCGCCAGGCCGTACCGCCGCTTGCCGTTGACGCGCCCCCAATGTGTCCAGATGCCGCGCGCCTTCGCGTACGCCATCAACGTGCGGACGTCGTCGCTCTCTTTGAACGCCGTCGAGCCGCCGACGAAGACCGCGCCCACCTCGTCCCACGGCACCCGCTCCGCCGTAATGCCGTCTTGCAGCACGAACGCCGGCGCGTGGCCGCACCCGCGAATCATCTTCGACCAGAACGGCCACCGCATCAACGTCGCGGCGGCATCGCCGAGCACATCCGGGGCGCTGACAAAGAGACACCCGGGAAAGGCGTCGTGGCGCTCCAGCATCCGCACGTACGCGCCTTCGTCAAACCCACTGAAGGCGCCGTTGTCCATCGCCCAGCGGCCGGGCGACAGATCGAGCGTGGCGGGATCGTTCCATTGCCTCGGCACAATCAAGTGGCCGACGGTCGCGGAGCGCGGATACCCCGTCGCGCCGGAGACGAGCAGGATCAACGTGGCACCGCCGACGAGACTACGACGCGAGTGCATTCCACGGCGTGCCTGCCTTTCGGCGCACCCACGGGGCCCACTGTGCGCCCATGGCGTCCGCGATGCCGAGATACGTCCGACCGCGGTCGGCGGCGCGCGTCGGCGAGGGCGGCAACCGGTTCTGTCCGCTGTCGGTCTGGTTGGCCCACCGAGGCCGCCCGCCGACGAAGCGCGGCGCAATATAGCCGGTATGCCGCAAGGCCGGCAGGTTCACCAGCCATAGCGCCGTCCGTTTACTCGCGTCGTGCCCGAATTGATACGGCTGGATGATTTGGTCGGGCGGCCGAATCGCAGTGCCGATGCACCCGATCGGATTCTCGACGGCGATATGGCGCACCTTCGCCGCCAGCAGGACGCGCACGAAGTCGAGCGCCTCCACGGTCCGTTGCTGCCGGGCCGGGTTCCCCTGATTGCGAAAGAGTCCGGAGCCGCACAGGAACGTACACGGCGGATGGGCGACCAACAGATCCCAGCCGTCGTCGAGCAGGGTGAGGGCGTCGGCGACGAGGTGGTACGGGCTGCCGTCCTCCGCCGGCTGGAGATCGCAGGAATACGCGTCGAGGCCGTGCGCGCGCAAGGCGTTCCGCACGCGCCCGGACCGTTCACACGCCACGAGCGCGCGCGTCATCGCGGGTCCGCCGCGTGCCGAATGAGGCACAGCCGCCAGCGCCAGGCATCGAGCCACCAGTAGCGGACGCCGCGCCCGTCGCACTTGTAGCCGACCTGCCAGTGCGGGAGCCCGAGGCGCACGCCGTGCATCGTGATCACGCCAACCCGCGCAGCACGGCGTCGACCTTCATGCCGTCGCCGAGCACCAGCACCGTGATCTGCGGCCACCGGGCTTCGAAACACGCCGTGAGCCGCGTGCTGGTCTCTTGACTGATCGACCCCGGCACGGAGAGCACGAGCACGTCCCCGGCCTGCATGTGCAAGACGGCGAGATCGAGTTCGAGCGGTGCCTTCCCGTCTTCCCGCACTACCAACGCGGCCGTCGCCGCCGCTGCCGGCGCTTTCAAAAAGGACCGTCTATCCATGCCTGCCTCCCATTCGCTGCCGGAACCAACGCCCGTCCGCGTAGCGACCGAGCATCCACATGCCGGTGTCATCCGAGCAACTGATGATGTCGGTGGGCCCGTGGTACACCGCCACCACGGGGACCATCACCGGACACCGCCGCAGCACGCCATCAATCAGGCGCTCTTCGGTCCCGAAGGCCGGACCAATGGGGAGCGCGAGGATCTCCTCCGCCGTGCGCGGTCGCGGGTGGTCCGTCGTCATGACACTTTCGGCGGCCACGCGACTGCGAGCGTGATTTGCCGGGCCCGCGCGTACCGCTTCGCCATCTCGACGTGGAGGCAGAGGTGACACCACGGCCCGGCGCCGTTGATCTTCGCCGCTTGCTCCACATGGCACTTGACAAGGGTGATGCACTCCCACGTATAGCGGCACGTTGGCGTGGCACAGGTATGAGTGTGCGCGGACGTGGACGCCGTCAATGTCTTCGCTCGGCTCACGACATCAGTGCCTTGCAATTGAGCCCTTCCATCACATCCACCCGACAGTGCGAAAAATCAGCACGAGGTCCGGAATCACAGGCAACAGGACCCACCACCACGACCAATCGGCCAATGCCGTCCCCCCGGCCTTGATCACCAAGAACATCAGCAGCCAGAGGCCAAGAATCGACCCGCCGGACGTGGTCTTCTCACTCATGGTCACGACACCAGCGCCTTGCAATTGAGCCCCTCTGCGGTGAACCGTTCGAGCAGGCGCACTTGCTCGGCTTCGGTCGCGCAGGTGAGCACCACCAGGTATTGCCCGGCGAGCGTCTCGCTGGCCGCCCCCGCCTCGGCCGCCGGCTGCCGCTTCAGGAGCTTGTCGAGTTCCTTCTCGTTGAAAAACGGCGACAGGTCGGTCCCGTCGATGAGGTCCGCCTCGAGCTGCGGCACGCTCCATTCGGCGAGTTCGGCGGTCCGGTTGTCGTAGAGGGCGAGCCGCGTCTTTTGCTCGGCCGACAGCCCGGACCGGCGCACCGCCACCAGGGTCTCGCCGTCCACGTCGACAATCTTGAGCTTGGTGATGCCGGCCGCCAGCGCGCCCGCCACGACGCCGTTCCCGGCGTGGACGACGTTGTCCTCGTCGATGACGATGCTGCGGGCCGGGCCCACGTCCTTGAGCGAGGCCGCGATCAGCGCGGCGTTGCGGGTGGGGTGGGCGCGGCGGTTGTGGGGGTCGGGCACCAGGTCCGCGACGGTTTTCGGGGCGCGGCGGCCGGTGTCCGACGAGGAAGGCTTACTGGACGGCATATACGCCTCTCTGGCGAGAGTTGACGACTGGGGTGGCCTGTCTACCCTTCCCGGCGGAGTTACGGCGCCCGGGACGCCTCTGGAGGGGGTTCCAGCGGCTAGAACGGTGCCTCTGGTGATCGGCGGCGGCCCTGACGGCCTGGGGCGCGGTCATTTCGGCTCCTTGATCGCCGGGAGCAAGGCGCGCCCGGCGTCAACCGCGTCGATAAATTCGTCGGTTTGGTCGGCTTCCCACGCGAGGATGAGCCGGTGCAGCGCCGCTTCGGCGGCTTCTGCGCGCGCGTCCGCGTCCAAGGCGCGCTGAACCAGCACCGCACGCGCGGCGTCCAGCGTGTTGCTGATGTCCACGCCCCGAATAAACGCCAGATACGCCGCTAATTCGAGCGCGTGTTTCGACTGTCGTGCTGCCTTCAGGCCGTCGCACTCCGCTTCGAGCGCCGCGATGTAGTCCGCCGTCGGCTGCCCGTCCGCCACGAGGGCGATCCGCAAGGCGTCCGCTTCGGCGGTGAGCGCCACCACCTGCCGGCGGAGCGCGTCGACCGGCTCCCGATCCGCCGCTTCGAGGCACTCCGGGCACTCGACCCAGGCCCGGACGACCAGGCCCATCTGAGGGTCGACGCCGGAGACGCGCTTGCCGCAGGCCAGACAGTGCACGTGCTCCATGAAGACCGTCACCGTCCCTCCTCGGCGAACAAGCGCAGTTGCGCGGCGGCCGCCGCCGCCTCCACCCGATGCTCGCGACAGAAATCCTGATTCGGCGGGACGTGGATTCGGCAGCGTCGACAGAGCGCCCGATCACACGTCGCGGTCTTCCCGGCATGGTGGCGCCGGGGGCCGTCGCAGAGGGAGTCGGATGGGTGCCCGCAATAGGCGCACGGCCGCGAGCGCGGGCGCCGCACGCCGCACACGATGGCGACCCCGAGGCCGTCCGGCAACGTGACGCGTTCACACATGGCGTCAGCCTTTCCAGCGCGCTTGCACGAGCCGGGCAAGCGCCTCGGCAATCGCGTACGCCTTCTCGGCGATCTCGGCCGGATCGTCCTCTCCACGCTGGACGAACGCCGGGGCGATGTTCCCGGCCACTAGCAGGATCGTGCTCGCCCCGGCGCCCAACCCGGCATACCCCGGCGGCCGCGGTTTCTGGTCCTCGCTCATGGGTCAGTGCTCCTCGGCAGCGGCGGACAAGTTTGCGGTGAGGCTCTCGAAGCACTCGTCGCACAGAAACGACAGCGGCGCGAACCCGTCGGTGCGGTCCGCGTCGTCGTCCGAATCGTCGCACGAGAACTGGCGGTGGCAGCGGCGGCACTGAATCGTCTGCATCGGGCTCATGGGGTTACTCCAGAAACAACACCGGCTGAGCGGCGACCGTGCCCGGCTGCGGATAGGTCACCAAGCCGAGACTCCGCAGCGACCCCAGATTATTGAAAAACCCGCCCGAGGTCGGCGACACATCGATCTGCTCCGCGAGGTCGTCCTTGCTGACCGCCTTCGGGTAGACCGGGATGAGCGCCTCAAGGATCCTCCACTTCGCCGCCGGCAGCTTCGCCCGGATGGCGTCGTGGAGTTCCCGGGTCGTGGTCGGCACGCCGTCGGTCGACGCGACCGCCGCACCAGCGGTCGTCAGGGCCACGGTGCCGCCCGAGGGATAGTCGATCAAGCCGCTCGAGCGCAGCGCGCCGAGATTGTTGAAGTACCCGCCCGAGGTCGGACTGACGCCGACCAAGAGCGCGAGTTGTGTCTTGTCCGCCGTCGGGACGCCGATGCCGCTCAGAAACGCTAGGCCGTTCAGGATCTTCTGCCTCGCCGGCGTGAGGTCCTGTCCTGCGCCGTTTCCGTTCACCGTGGCGGGAACGATTGGGCGCCGCGGTGGAGTGGAGGACCGAGCAGGGATCGAACCTGCGACCGCCTGCTTACGAGACAGGTGCTCTGCCGACTGAGTTATCGGTCCGACTGCGGACAGCTTGCCGAGGATCTTCTGGAAGCCTTTCAGCTCCAGCAGACGGTCAAACTCGCGCCGGTGTGCCGCCACTTCGTCCAGCCACTCCGTGATCGTGGCCGCGATGGCGTCCTTCGCCCGTTCGGCGATGCTATTCAGCATCACATCAGCGCGGTCGGCGATCGCGTCGACGCGCGCCGCCATCCGCTCGGCGAGATCCTTCAGCAGCGCGCGGTCGGCGTCCGTCAGGACTTGGACGCGCGTGGAACTGCCTACTTGTGTCTGGTTACTTCCTACTTGAGAAGCGACGACCTGTTTCAACGCCGTAATCTGCCGCCGGAGCTCGCGCGGGTCGTCGGCTTTCGCCTTCTCGATGGTGGCCTTCATCGCCGCGCCGAGCTGCTCCAAGTCCGCCTTCGCCAGCGTCTTCGGCGCGATCGACTTCGCTTTGAGCGTCGGCGTCGAGCTCGCGTCGTAGGTCGTGCGCGTGGAGATGTGCACGCGGTCCGCGAGGCGCAACCACTGCGGCGACCACACGAGCGCGTCGCCAACGGTCAACGTGGGCAACTCTTGGATCATCGCGGCGCCGGCGGTCGTGTTCTCGGCGGTCCACCCGGCAATCGCTTTGCGCTCCTGCGGCCCGTTGGTCTGGAAGGCGAGCAGCACTTCGACTTGATTGAGCACGTCCTTGTTGATCGCCTGCGGCCGCTGCGAGATCAACGAATTGCCGATCCCGTAATTGCGTCCGACCTTCCCGAGGTCCTCGAACACGCCGACCATCCGTGCCTCGTCGCCCCGGACCAACTGTGGCAAGTACGCTTGCGCCTCTTCGATGAACAGGTGGCACGCGGTGCGGGCGGTCTTCTTCCGGTGAAAGAACTGCTCGGCGAACGCCGTCGCAAAGCGCGTCCGCTCTGCCTTGCGAAAGTGCATCACGTCGAGGACCACGGAGATGTGCTTGTCGATCACCAAGTCCGCGACGAGCGCGCCGGCCGTCGGCTCGAGCGGGAGGTCGGCATGTTCGCCGCCGAAGATGTACACGTGCGGGAAGCCCGGCGCTTTGCCGTTGGCCGCCAGCCGCAGACTCCACCAGATGCCGACCCAGTCCAGCGCGATGATCTGCGCGCCGTGCGCGAGGAACAATTCGGCGAGGCGCATCGCCGCGTAGCTCTTCCCCGAGCCGGATCGGCCGATGAAGCCATACTTCTGCGTGATGGCTTCATCCGCCGGGAGCGCGAGGCCGTCCGCGAGCGTGAGCGTCACACCCAGTCCGCCGTGTCTGTTCCGCCCGCCGCCGCCGCCAGTAACGCTTGCTGCGCGGCGCGAAACTGTTCCCCTGCCTGATAGGCCGCACGCGTGGCCGCCTCATACGCCGCACGCGCGTTCCGCTCGGCTTGTTTCGCGGCGTCGAACGCCGCCCACGTCTGTCGCACCCGGTCTGCCAACGCCGGGATGTCCGTGTCGCTGTTCGCCATTTGTCTGCCCCTTCAGAGCGGATCGCCCACGTCACGCCGCATCGGGCATCGCTGGCACTGCCAGTAGGTCGGGCCCGCCTGCCACCGATGCCCCTCGCGGGCGCACCGCCGCCGCCGCACCCACGCCCGCGTCTGCACGCTCGCGATCCCGGCCATCAGCACCAGCGTCACGATCCACCCGAGGTCCAGCGCCGTCATGGTTCAGCCTCAGTGTTCACCGTACACGCCTGGCCGCAGTTCCTCGCCGGTCGGAGCGCCACCGTTCGCTTTCTTCCGGCGGCGCGGCGCGTCATCGGCCGGCGCGGTCAGCAGATCGCCCTGTTCCGGCTCGAACGTCAGGTAGTGCGTGTCGTTGACGCCGTTGGCGATGTAGAGCAGCTCGTCGGCGGTGGGGTAGACGAAGTTCACTTTCAGCGTCGCCTCGACTTCCGCCGGGTCGCGGTCTTGCTTGATCTTCACCCGCACCTGCGGATCGATCTCGACGGTGCGCAGCACGACGCGGCGCTCCTCCTGGTCCGGCGCCATCGCGAACGTCAATTGCTGGAGCGGCACCGATACGCGCAGCACGACGGACTCGATCGCCTGCTTCGGTTGGCCTTGCGCATCGAAGACGAGCGACTTGATGTTGAGTTCCGTCGCATGGGCGGCGGTGAACGGCGCGATCCCGAACGTGCAGACCACGACGCGGCGCGTTTCCTCGTCGACGACCTCGGTCGTAAAAGTCACCTTCTTGAGCCGCATCGGCGTGTCTTCAGTAAACATGGTCGGGCGTCCTTTCGGTGAAGGCGGCCTCCAGCCGCAGTGGATACAGTGGGAGCCGATCGCGACGAAGGTGTGGTCGTCGCACAGCCGGCGGGCATCGCCGGGACAGTGCGCGCAGCCGCGGCCGGTACCGATCGGCGGCGCGAAGTGATCGAGCCACGGGGTGCCGTACGCGCACGCGAGCGCGCCGTCCGCGGTGCGGTTGGGCCTGGGCTTCATCGGCCTTTGTACCGTCCCTCGGCGAAGCCGAGCACGTTCGCCGCGACGATGAGCGCGCCGACCACAACTAACTCGCGCCACGTCGCGGTCACACCGCTCGCGAGCACGATCGCCGCGCCGATCGGCGCGTTCCATGTCACGAACGCGATCACGTGCGTCATGCCGGTCCCTCCGCAAACAACGGCAGCGGCACCGGCGGCACGGTGATGCCTTGCACGCCCGCCGTCGTCTCGACGGTGATGTCCGCCCACGCGGGCTGTCCAAGCGGCGCGTAGTACTTCGCCGCGACGAGCTCGCAGACCTGGCTGTCGTCCCGAAACACCACCGCCGTGAGCGCGTCGAAAATTCCGCGGCACAATTTGTCAGCATCGGGCGCTTTCGTGTGCGCCGTCACGCGCTTCGGCAACGACTTGGGCCGCGGCAGGTAGAACGCGACCGTCACGCGCACGCCCTCGAGGAGCAAGCGGCGCTCGTCCGGCGGCAACTGCGCGACCGCGCGGCTCGCGCCATCGGCGACGAGTTGGCGCCACGGCTTCAGGCGCGTGTTGTCGCTCGTCACGACGGGGAAGCGCGCCCCTTTGCGCATGAACGCCTTCATGCTGCCCTGGGGAATGGCTTCGCCGAAAACTCTGAACTTCACAATCACGCGGCCGCCTCCAAGTAGGCAATTGCCGCTCGTAGGACGTCGAGGTTGTCCTTTGCATGGCCAAGGATCGCGTTGCAGTTGTAGCAGAGCAACCCGCGAACCCTTTTCGTCTTGTGGCAGTGGTCGACGTCCAATTGAAAATACTTGCGGCCCGTTACAGTCTTGCGATTGCGCGGCGGTCGACGGCAGATTTTGCAGCAACCACCCTGCGCGATCACCATCCGGTCGTAGTCGGCGATTGTGAGTCCGTACTTCTTCAACCGCTTGCGGCGTTCACTTGCAATGAGTTTGTCGCGGTGCTTTTTCCGCCACTGCTTCATGTAAGTCCGCGTCCGCCGCTTCGAGCGGGCGCGGTCCATCGCGCGAACATGCTCACGATTCCGATCTCGCCAAGCGCGGTGCTGCTCGGCGGTGACCTTCGAGCCGACATATGGTCGCTGGTCGAAGAGTGTCTGCTGAATAACTGGCTTCATCGCCGGTCACGCCTCCCCGTCATCACTCGGGCCGTCCTTCCGCCGTCTGCATCTGGATCTTCAGGATCTCGATCCGCTCCTCGAGTTGCCGCAGATGCGCCTCTTGAGTGCGGAGCACTTCCTGCAGCGCCTCCCACTGCGTGCCGAGCGTCCCATCGAACAGCCGATATTTTCGCGGCGGCAGAGTCTGCATCATGGCGCCCCACACGGCCACGGCTGCGAGGTCATCGCCA
>Ga0207709_10002433_pt1 | contig 11703 bp, 11 predicted proteins | sample KBSM34metaG_FD_184397 | JGI IMG/M metagenome (GOLD analysis project Ga0207709, IMG submission 184397) | Miscanthus rhizosphere microbial communities from Kellogg Biological Station, Michigan, USA - KBS M3-4 metaG (SPAdes) (version 2) | ecosystem: Host-associated > Plants > Roots > Rhizosphere >...
ACGGAGCCGGGCGCTGTTAGAAGGGTCGTAAAATCCCTGCTAATCGGCCAAGTCTCCGGAGCGCGAGTGCAGCTTATTGATTCCGCTGCTCTAACCGACTGAGCTACTCCGGCGGGGGACCTACTTTGTACCTGCAAATTCCTGGTTTCGGAACTCCCGATCCGAGCGATGCACCTCGGGTGCGAGGCCCGACCAGTTTGTTAGAACGTTCGTTAGACGGGTCCAGCAGGGCGGGCGCCAGCTGACGCCGAACGTCTCGGCCGCTCGTCGATACAACGGCACCAACGCCGCGACTGACCGCGCTGTCAGGGGACGGCGTTGCCGTGCGCGAGGGACCCGGTTTCGCGACCCGTCGCCCGGGCCGCGTGCGAGCGTGCGGTCGTCCGTCGGACGACCCGGCTGCCCGCAACACGCGGCACAAGCCCGACGTCCCGGGACTGCTGGACGACGGGAGACATCGAGCCGGAGCGCGGGGCGGCCGAACAGCCCGCGGCGGTAACCGCGGCCCCCCACGAGCGTCGCGCCGGCGAGCGCCGACGCGACCGCGTGCTGGCGGCGCCGCCGCCGCGAAGCAGGTGCGGCCAGTGTCGAAACCATGATCGCCGTCCCGTGTCGAGGATGTCGTGGGCGCGCGGGCGGGCGGCAGTTGCCTGCCGCCCGCTGCGGCGCACCTACCGTGTGGGGACGTCGATCAGCCGCTGCCGCTGCCGCTGCTGCTGTTGTTGCTGCCGCTGCTGTCGCCGCCGCTGCTGTTGCTGCCGCTCGTGTTGCTGCCGCTTCTGTTGCTGCCGCTCGTGTTGCTGCCGCTTCTGTTGCCGCCGCTCGTGTTGCTGCCGCTTCTGTTGCTGCCGGAGTCATCTTCATGATCACCGTCGTCTGAGGGCGACACGGGCGTGGCCGTGCCGGTCGCCGCGGGCGCGACGGCCGGAGGCGCAATCGGCGCTGTCGTAGGAGGCACGGCCGGGGCCGCGATCGGCGGAATCTTGGCCGGCACGCGCCGGGCGTCGACCGCACGCTGCCAGACGCCGCGGGTCAGCAGGTAGCCGAACCGGGTCGTCCTCGAGCGGTCGGTGGCGCGCACCACGAGCGCATAGCGGGCCGGATGGAGGCGATCGAAGCGCAGGTCCAGCGTGCCCGCGCCAGGCGCCGCAACGACGCTGCCAATCCGGATGCCGCGTGACGAGTGCGGTCGAAACGCAAACGCGACGACGGTGGCCGACTCGCTCAGCCGGAAGTGCAGCTGGCGGCCGCTCACGCGCACCCGTGCCAGTCGCGGGCGGCCGGGGCGAGCGACGAGGGCGAGCTTGGGCTGCGCGGTCTGCGGCGCGCCCGCGGCCCCCGGCGTCGACGCGCCAGGCGTCGTGGTCGCGGCGCCCGGAGCCGGCGCTGCGGCCACGACGGTGATCGTGCCGGTCATTCCGGGATGCCAGATGCACAGGTAGCCGAACGTGCCTGGCGTCGCGAAGGTGTGGCTGAAGCTCCCGGCGCTGAGCGAGCCGGAGTCAAACGCCTCCGCGCCGGTCGACGTCACGGAGTGCTCTTGCCTCCCTGCCAGTTCCAGGTCACATTGTCGCCCGCCGTGACGGTGAGCGCGGCGGGCGTGAACACGTTGGCGGCGCCGCCGACGCCCACGCCTTCTACGTAGCGTGCGTGCGCTGGCACGGCGGGGGCGCCTGCCACGAGGATCGTCGCGGTCAGTGCGAGCACGCCGATGGCCGCCCAACCCGGACGAAACCTGCGGCGCCGAGGGCGGTCGTCATGCGGGTGCGGGCCAGCGGGTCGATCTCTCGAACGGCCGGGGAGTCGGGTGCGGGCGCTGGATTGCTGACGAGGGGTGTTGGCGTGACGGCCATGCGGTGCCTAACGATTCGAGGAGTCCCACGACCCTCGCACCGTGGCCGCCCACGGCCACCCGTACTCCGCCGCGCCGCGCGCGCACCGAACTACGCAACGGAGCGGCACCTCGGCGTAGCGATGCCGTAACCGGCCACAACGGGCCGGCTATCCGCGACGGCGCAAACGGGCTGGACGCTGGACATCCAAATCCACAGTCTAGATTCCAGTATGCTCCGTTGACGCTCGTGGACCCCGCCTTCTCGCTTCCCGGGCGGCATCCTCAAATTCAGAGGGGCAGGAAGGCGGTCAGCGATGGCCACCCCAACACAGAACGCGCGCACTCCGCCTCACGGGGCGGATCGGCGCCTGCGCAGCAGCGCTGTCCGAGGTCGCGAGCGACGTCGCGCCGTCGTGACCGACGCCGAGCACGTCTTCGACCAGACGCGGTGGAAGGTCACTGTCGACGGCACAGTGACAGACGTCTACTCCCGCGCCGACGTATGGCGCGAGGCCACCGCCGCGTACTCCCCCGGGCGCCCCGTCGTCGTCAACGCGGCCTGACGGCGCTGCGGTACGCTTCGGATGGTCCCGCCCCAGAGCTCGGCGGGTCGTTTCTTCCGGCTCCAACTCTCGGCCGGCGTGGCGTTTGACTGTCATGCAGTCTGCGCCGAACGCAAGCCTCAGGAGCCGAGCATGTCCTTCCGGACGCGTTTCGCTTCCGCCGTCGGACCACACGTCCGGCCGGCGTTCGTCGCCTGCGTCGGTGCGGAGCGCTGCCTCGGTTCGCGCCGACCATCAGAGATCTGCCGACCTAGGAGGCGCAGATGAAGGCTCTTGTGTACCACGGTCCCGGCCAGCGCGGCTGGGACTCGGTCGACGACCCGTCGATCATCGATCCCACCGACATCGTGGTCCGGATCGACAGCTCGACGATCTGCGGCACCGACCTGCACATCCTCAAGGGAGACGTGCCCGAGACGACGCCCGGCACCGTGCTCGGCCACGAGGCCGTCGGCACCGTGCAGGAGATCGGAGGAAGCGTCAGCACCGTGGCCGTGGGCGACCGCGTGCTGCTGTCGTGCGTCACCTCGTGTGGGCGCTGCCGCTTCTGCAAGGAGGCCCGCTACGGCCAGTGCCTCGGCGGCGGCGGCTGGATCTTCGGACACACGATCGACGGGCTTCAGGCCGAGTACGCACGTGTGCCGTTCGCCGACAACTCCGTCTACAGGGTCCCGGACGAGCTCAGCGACGAGCAGGTCCTGTTCCTCGCCGACATCCTCCCGACCGCCTACGAGGTCGGGGTGCTCAACGGCATGGTCACGCCGGGTGACGTCGTCGCGATCGTCGGCGCCGGCCCGATCGGGCTCGCCGCCATCCTCACCGCGAAGCTCTACACGCCGGGGCGGATCGTGGCCATCGACCTGGCTGACAGCCGCCTCGATAGCGCGCTGCGCTTCGGCGCCGACACGGCGATCAACAACGGCCGCGAGGACGCGCTCGCGCAGGTCATGGAGCTCACCGACGGCCTCGGCGCCGACGTCGCGTTCGAAGCGGTCGGGGTGCCGGCTACGTTCGAGCTCGCAACCGAGCTGATCCGCCCGGGGGGGCGCGTGGCGAACATCGGCGTGCACGGCAAGCCGGTGACGCTGCACCTCGAGCGCCTCTGGGTCCGCGACGTGACGCTCACGACGGGGCTCGTCGACACCCATACCATCCCGCGGCTGCTGAACCTCGTCGCCAGCGGGCGCATCGACCCGACGATCTTCACGACCCACCGCTATGCGCTCGGGGACACCATGGCCGCGTACGACACGTTCGCCGACGCGGCGAACACAAATGCGCTGAAGGTCGTCCTCGAGGGCAGCGAGCACAACGGCAGCTCGAACGGACGGATCGCCGCGATCGTCGGCGAGGGAGCTGCAGGCGACTGAGCGATCCGGGAGCGGCCGGCCGGCAACGATCCTTCGCGGAGGTCCGCGCCGGCCGGCTCCCGCTCGTGTCCCCGCGGCGGCGCGCGCGCCGCGGCTGCTCGGAATAGGTGTACGATGGCAGCTCGCTTCGCCTCGAACCTCGGCGCAGCGTTGGCATCCGGCTCCACATCTCGGTCGGGGTGAAGGTGATCGACGTAGGCCGTCGACGCCACGTCCACGTCTGGAGCCCCACATGACCTCGAAGGTCTTCAAGTACGCCGGCATCGCTGCGGGCATCGTTCTGATCGCGATCGGCATCGGCTCGGTCGTCACCGGCCTCAGCGGCCGCGGCACCGTGCACGACACCCTCAAGCTGGAGCAGATCACCGGCTCGCCCGACATGAACCCCAAGGCGATCACCGCCGAAGCGAAGGAAGCCGGTCTGAAGGGCGTCTCGCTGCCGACCTGCTCGGTCGCGGACACGGCGATCACCACAGGCTCGCAAGCCAAGTGCTTCGCCAGCTACATCCGCATCCACGCCCTCGAGGCGACCGGCGGACGCACCTATTCGCAGATGGGCCAGTACCTCACGGCAGCCGGCAAGGAGACCAGCGACAAGACCGCGGCCGCGATCGACCCCAAGACAGGCGGCCCCGTCCCCAACGCCGCGCGCAACATCTGGGTCACCGCGACCGCGCTGACCACCGCGCTCAACACCAGCTACTTCGCTGAGAGCGTCGCGCTGTTCGCGATCCTCATGGGCATCGCCCTGCTCCTGATCGGGATCGGCCTCGTGGTCCTCGCCGTGCGATGGCTGCGTGAGCCGGGCACGGCGGTGCAGAAGACGCCGACGGTCGCACCCAAGCCCGTCGTCGTCGCGTAGCCGGCGACAGGTGGGACGCGGTCCGCCCCGGAGCGCGGGACCGCGCCCCCAGCTTCATCCGACGGACCGAGGCGTCACGGCTTCGCGCGGCACACGACCCAACCAGGAAATCATGAGGAGTTCAGCCGTTATGCCTGAGCAGCCCGACAAACGCCACGAAGGCTCGTTCGCCGAAGGCGATGAGACGCTGCCCCATCAGCAGCACGACGGGTCGTTCGCCGAAGGCGAGGAGATCCTGCCCCACGAGGGCCACGAGGGTACGTTCGCGGAAGGCGAGGAGACCCGAGTCCACGACGAGCACGAGGGCACGTTCGCAGAAGGCGAGGGCCTCGAGGCCTCCAAGGTCTGAAGGCCTAACACTCCTGAGGAGCACGCCGGCGGCCAAGGCCAGGCGCCGCAACCCGGCCAGTACGACCAGCACTCGCCGGTTGCGGAACGCGAGCAACGCGATCGGCCACAGGAGCACGGTCTTGTAGCGCAGACTGCGCCCGTTACGCGGTATCCCAGAGCTGGGCGGCGGACGAGAGCTGACCGCCCGGGCGTCCGGCAGCAGACGCGGGGCCGGACCAGGACGGCCGCGAGACAGGGCAATCCTCCAAGCCGGATCGCCACCGGCCCCCCGGGTGCAGCGAGTCGACGAGGACCGAGGCCGTCGGCAGCGGCGCCTGCGACGCGTGGCCATCGGCGGCGTCGCAATGGCTGGGCTGATCGCGATCGCGGCCGCCGCCGTGCTGTTCACCGGTGTCCCGTGGTCGACGCGGCCCGCCGACCTGCCGCCCGACTCGCCGGCCGATGACGACGACCACGTGCCGGGCGCTGCCCGGGCGAACGCGCCGGCGCCGGGACCCGGCGAGCCCGAGGCGGCACAGCCGGCGAGCACGCCTCGTGACACAGGACGCCCTCCCCGGCCTGAGCCGGGGAGGGCGGGGAAAGCCTTGGTCCGACAGTCGGGTCCCTCTACCGCACGTGCAGGGTCGTGCTGGTGGGCTTGCCGAGCCGCGTCCGGCTGAGGCCGGCGTGATCTCGAGCGTGTAGGCTGTGGCCGCGGCGAACGCCGGCGTGGAGCTTGCGTGAGCGAAGCCGGAGCAGGATCGTCCGCGTCTTGCTGCTCACCGTGAGCGAGTGGAAGATCCTGAGCAGCTCGCGGCGCTGGACGGCGACGGTCGCCCCGCGGAACTTGCCCGCGATGGTGCGGACGCGGATCCGCAGGACGCGGGCGCGCGCCGGCACTCTGATCCTGAGCGGCACGCCGGCGCCGACGAGCGCTGCGGCGGCGAACGCCGGGACGACCGCCACGCGAACGGCGCCGAGCGCGACCGGCGCGAGCGGCGCAACCGGCGCGGGGCCGATCGCAGGAGCAGGAGCGCGAACAACCGGCGCACCAGCGATCGGCGCGACGGGCGCAGGCACCGCCGCTCGGAGGTCGACCACGAGAGTCACGCTGTTGCCCAGTTTCGACACCAGCGTCACGCAGGCATCGGCCGCGTAGGCCGGGTCGCGGTGCACAGCTCGGGCACGATGCCCGACGTGCGGGGTGTCGACGGTGTAACCGCCGACGGCGTCGATCGGGCTCGTGCCGACCGCGCGGCTCGTCGAAAGCCGCGCGCCCGCCCCTACGAGGGCGCTTGCGGCTCGCGGGGGAGGAGGCGGTGGCCGTCGACGACGGCGGCGGCGAGGTCGAGGAGCTTGCGGTTGTCCGTGCGCGACTGCGCGCGCAGCATCTCGAAGGCACTGGCCTCGTCGACACCGTGGCGCTCCATCAGGATGCCCTTCGCCCGCTCCGTCAGCGCGCGGCGCCCGAACGCGCCCTGAAGGTCGTGGTACTCGGCGAAGCGCCGCAGCACGATGTCGATCGAGCTCTGCCAGTCCTCGACGTCGGCGTCTGAGATGTGCGCGAAGACGCCGCGCTTGGACGCCTCCGTGACGAACGCGGGATCGCGAGCGTGCAGCAGCACGATCACCGGGCACGCCGCTTCGCGCACGATCTTGTCGATCAGCTCCAGCGCATGCTCAGAGCTCTCCCCGAGACCGACGAGCGCGACGTCCGGCCGCTCTCGGGCGGTCACCGCGCCCACGTCGGCGACGTCGATCTCTCGCGCGATCACCTCGTGGCCGAGGGCGACGACGATCGGAGCGACCAGCGCCAGACGGTCCTTGCGCTCGTTGGCGATCAGCACACGCAGATGCTTCGTCTCGTGGTCGCTCATAGGCGGCTTCACCAGCGCCGAGTCTAAGTCCTGGGCGTGGCGTCGTTTCAGTCGGCCAGGCGCCGTGGCACGATCTCGATCGGGCTTCTCGGGTCTGCGCTCGGGTCGTGGCTCGACTCCTGTTGGTCGGGCGCTGGGGTGATCGCGCCTTGCCCGGCAACACCGGGCGGTTTCCGGCTCCAAGACACCCGCACCCGCGAGATCGACCTCGGTGCAGCCGATCTCGGGCACGTCATCCGATAGTCAGGAGGCGCGCACAGACGGCGTGTACGCTTGCGCTGTCGCACCGCCCCAAATCTCACGGCGAGCGACGATCTCCGGCTCTAGCTCTCGGCTGGGGTTTGCGTGTCGACCGTCCGAGGTCGTGCACGCCCCTTCCGACCGTAGGAGCTCGTTATGACCAGGAATGGTCTCGTACTGTGTCTCACCCTCGCGCTCGTAGGCGCCCTCGCGCTGGGCGCGAGCGTCGTCCGGGCGGCCGATTCCCATGACGGTGTGGCCTGCACGGCCGCCGCGGGGACGGCCGATGACCATGGAGGCGACAACCCAGGCACGTCGGGCGCCGACGACGTCACCGGCTCCGTCGGCGATGATCGCCAGGACGGCCAAGCCGGCGACGACCGCCTCAACGGCGGCGACGGCAACGACGACATGTGCGGCGACGCGGGCGACGACCGCCTGCTCGGCGGCGCCGGCGACGACAGGATGACCGGCGGCGTCGGCGACGATCATCTCAACGGCCAGTCGGGCGCCGACCACGAGTTCGGCGACGCGGGCGACGACCGCCTGCTCGGCGGTGCGGGCGACGACGTCCTCAGCGGCGGCCGCGGGATCGACGACCTGCAGGGCGGCGCCGGCGACGACCGCATCAACGCGCGTGACGGCCGGCGCGACACGGTCACCTGCGGCGCCGGGGACGACACCGTCCACGCCGACCGCACTGATCGCGTCGGGGCCAGCTGCGAGCACGTGGTCCGCTCCTAGCAGCACCGGCGGGCACGGTCGGCGCGGTCCTGGGGATGGCCGCCGACCGTGCGCCCCGCCGCGGTCTCCGATGCGCGGGCCCGGGGCTCACCCCCCAGGGTGTGAGACCAGGGCGGTGGCTGATCCGGGCCGATGTACCGTCGGCCTTCGCTTCGCCTCAGTAACCGCCGCGCCGCTTTCGCGCGTGGCAGGCGACCGCACAACGGCGAGCGACCTTCCGGCTCGGATCCTCGGCCGGCGTGGCGTGTTGACCTGGGCGGCTCACGCCATAACGCAACGTCGAGAGCCCGTTTCGCCTCCCGATCGGGGGAAAGAGCGTAATAGACCGCATGATTTACGCGGGCGCCGACGGACCGTCGCCGTAGTCCTTGGCGGCATATTGCCAGCAGAGGGTTTCTACATGGACGCTGACGCCGCGAATCTCACCACCGGCGCCGGCGTGAAGGTGCTCGCGCAGTTCGCCGTCGAGGGCGCGTTCGGCGGTACAGGCGCGATCACCGACGGACAGCAGGCGGTCTTCTCGCGGATCCGCTTCCGCATCAACACCGCCCTCGTGCCGGACACGACCTACAAGATCACGCATCCCTACGGCGTCGACGTCGTCAAGAGCGGCCCGACCGCGGACTCGCCCAACCTGTTCGTCACGCAGGACGTCGGCGTCACGCCGGGCGCGTTCAGCGAGGTGCTCAGCGGGCGCGTCGGCCCGTTCCTGAAGTGGGACACGTTCGGCCAGACGCCCGCCAACGGCGGACCGCCGGCGGGCTACCTGGGTGACGGCCTCACCGCGCATGCGGTCACCGGGAGCGACCTCGGGACGAACTTCGTGCGCATCGAGGGCCCCGGCATCGGCGGCGCGAACAACCCCAACCCGTGCCCGACGACCGGCACGAACCCCTACACGGGCCTCGCCGCGAACTGCATCCAGACGAACCTCTTCACGGTGGTCGGCAAGCAGTCGGTCAACGGCGGGGCGAGCGTGGCGCGCGCCTCGTACTCCCGCTCCGCGGACGGGGCGACCAAGCAGCTCGACGTGTACGGCGATTCCAAGGCGAGTCAGGACATCGTGGTCCGCGACCCCGCCACGACGCCGACGTTCCCGATCACCCCGATGCGGCCCGAGAACGGCCGCTACTACGCCCACCTCGACGTCACGGGCACGCTGCCGGCGACGGTCGAGGTCGTCAACCGCAGCGACACGCCGCAGACCGTGAAGTCGGTGCCCGTCACCGACCTCGTCACCGGATCGGCCACCTACGACGCAACAGCGAAGACGCTGCACGTCCAGGGCAGGACGAGCGACAAGTCCACCACCGCCGGAGCGCTCACCGTCCCGGCGTTCAACACGACCCTCGACGCCACGGGCGCCGGTGACATCGCGTTCATCGCGCCGCCCGACTCGATCACGATCAAGTCGTCGAAGGGCGGCGCCATGACGGTCCCTGTCGAGGGCCTGCAGGGCGCGGCGCTGCCGCCGCACGCGCTCGTCGCCAACGCCGGGCCCGACCAGACGGTCGCGCAGGGCGTCACCCTCAATCTCGACGCCGGCAACTCGACCGGCAACATCACCGGGTACGTGTGGTCGGCACCCGCCGGCGTCGCGCTGACCTCGACGACCGCGAAGGCGACGTCGTTCACCGCCAGCGCCCCGGGCACCTACACGATCACCCTCGCGGTGAGCGGAGTCGACGGCGTCCCGCCGACCGCGGTGACGAGGCTCGACACCGTCGTCGTCACGGTCAACCCGGTCGTCGCTCCGGTGGCGAGGATCGCAGCGATCGGGCCGACTGTGCCGCAGAACTGGCCCGTCACGCTCGACGGCACGCCGTCCACGGGCGCCTCGACGTTCCTGTGGACGTACGTCCGCGGCGCCAACGACCCCGCGCTCACCCTGGGTGCGACCAACCAGTCGAAGCTGACGTTCACGTTCCCGACCACGACGCGGACGCTGACGTTCAGCCTGACGGCCTGCAACTCGGCCAAGACGCCGGTCTGCAGCACGACCACGGTCAAGATCTCGGGCCAGCCCGATCCGCTGACAGTGGCCCGGGCGCGGTTCAACGGCGGTCGGTGGGTCGTGGCCGGCACGGCCGGATCGACGCTCCAGAACAGCGTCACCGTCCACGCCGGCAGCACCCTCACCGGGCCTGTGATCGGCACCGTGCCGGTCGACGCCACCGGCGCCTACCAGCTCGACATCCGCAACTCGACCGTCGCGGCCAACACCCGCGTCAGCATCGAGTCCGCACGTGGCGGCGTCCTGCTCGACCAGGTCGTCCGTTAGATCCCGCAGCCTGAACAGAGCCGAAGGATCGTGGCGGGGCGCAGTGGTGCGCCCCGCCGCCGGCGTCTCTTGAGCGGGTGCCACCCATGGGCCGCGTGTCAGGTGATGCGCGCGGCGAGGAGGCAGATGTCGTCGGTGAACGTGCCGTAGGCAAACTCGGCGGCGCGGGCGCGCAGGACGGCGACCGCCTCCTTCGGCGAGGCCCGGTGGAGGCCGGTGAGCACGGCACGCACGGCGTCCAGCCCCAACAGCTTTCCGTCGCGGCGGGCCTCGACCAGTCCGTCGGTGTACAGCAGCACGCCTGCGCCGGGGCTCGCTCGCCGCGAACCCTCCCCACAGCGGTGGTCGGCCTGGACTCCCAGCGGGGTTCCCTGCCGCAGCGCGATCATCTCATGGCCATCGTCGAGCCACAGCGCCGGAGGATGGCCGGCGTAGGCCCAGCGCAGCAGCCGCTCGCCCGGCAGATACGTCACACAGGCGGCGGTGACGAACTCGCTGCCGGTGCCGGCGCGCTCCGTCAGGGCCGTGTTCGCCCAGCTCAGCAGCCGAGCGGGATCGTCCGAGAACGGGGCGGTCGCGGCGAACGCCGTCCGGATGAACGCCGCGCGGCGTCCGGCTTGTACGCCGTGGCCGACGACATCGCCGACGACGAGCACAGTGGAATCCAGCGGCCCCGGAGCCACCAGATAGAAGTCGCCGCTGATGTGCTCGGCAGCCGCCGGCAGGAACGCCGCGGCGAGGTCCAAGCCCGGACGTTGCGGCAACTCGGGCGGGGTGAGCGCATCGCGGATCGCGCGCAGGTCCTCCAGCTCGTGCTCGACCTCCTCCAGGTGCTCACGCAGGGCGGCGAGATCCCTCGCGTGCACCGCGGCCTCTTCCCGAAGCCGCGTGATCAGCGACTCCTGACGGTGCTGGCGGTCGTCCCGATCGCGAGTCTCACGCGCTCGCGCGTCGACCTCGGCGGGCAACCCCCGTGACTCGTCGTCCTTCTTGTCGGGCTCTTGACGCATTCACGGCTCGCACGCTCGGCGGACACCGCTTCGTGCCGGCGACATCCTCGCGTACCACGCACCGCGCCGTCGAAACAATCGCGTCGCGGGATCCACGGCCTCGGCGTGACGGCGGCGTCGTCCCGCTCCGATCGCCGGGAAAGCCGCACGCTCGCCGGGGCGCAGTACGGATGGGGAACGGCCGCCCGACATGTTCCCCCACCGCTACGGGCCAGCCGCATGTGCGCGCCGGCCCGTGGTACGTACAGGCCGACGCGTCGCTCCGTGAACGCCTGAGTGATGATTCCGCCTTCTCGGGCACGCCGGCCGAGCTTCGACGCGGCCGCCGCGATGTTGCGCGCCGGACTGGCACGGGCGCCTGCGGACGAGAGGGCCGTACGGCGTTGCAGCGCCCGGCGGCCCGATGCGCGGGCCGCCCGGCCAGCGCCTGCGTCGGATCGGGCGCCCGACGCTGTGGCCGGCCCAAGGTCGCGCGCAGAGGCGGCACGGCCGTGCGAAGGCAGACGCCCGGGCACGGCGGTGCCATGCGCGGGCGCGCGCTCGGGGACGGAACCACGTTCGCGACGCCGGCGGTCCGCGGCTGAGCCCGTGG
>Ga0207709_10002437_pt1 | contig 11679 bp, 9 predicted proteins | sample KBSM34metaG_FD_184397 | JGI IMG/M metagenome (GOLD analysis project Ga0207709, IMG submission 184397) | Miscanthus rhizosphere microbial communities from Kellogg Biological Station, Michigan, USA - KBS M3-4 metaG (SPAdes) (version 2) | ecosystem: Host-associated > Plants > Roots > Rhizosphere >...
AATTCCGGCATGCCGTCGCCCGAGGTGAAGAGATGATGGGCGCGGACATAGACCGGCACCGGGCTCAGATCGTGCAATTCGCGCAACAGCTTTGTGCCGTCGCGCCCGGTGGTGAAATTGGCTTCGTCATAGCCGAACCAGGCATAGATGGGCTTATAGGGGCCGACCTTATGGCCCAGATCGACGGTTATGTTGACCGGGCGGTCCTGGGCCCAAGCGCCGCCGCCGGCCAGAAGGACAGCCAATGCCCAAGCCAGGCGCTTCATGCATCCCTCCCAAAAAACGACAGTGTCGCGCTCATTGTCAGGCATGATAACTTGAACCCTTGGCCGGGGAAAGAATCGCCATGAAAATGCGTATCCTGTTTTTCACTTGCGTGTCTGTGGCCGCGGCGGCAACTGCGGTTCGCGCCGCGCCATCGAGTTATCCCGACTGGGCCTATGGCGTGCCCACGCCGGAGAATGAGACTTTCGCTCCCAAGGATGACGGCACCAAATTCAGCTTGCCGGGCGCGCAAGGTCCCTTCACCCGCGGCCAGATCAGCGGCGCCAACCGGACGCCGCCCGCCGATTGGTATCCCGGCGATCATCCCGCCATGCCGAAAATCATCGCGGCCGGCGACCCGTCGCGCGGCATCACCGCCTGCGCAGGCTGTCACTATCCCAATGGCAAGGGACGGCCGCAAAATGCGGGGATCGCCGGACTGAATGCCGACTATCTCGCCCGCCAATTGCGCGAGATGAAAACGGGCTCGCGCAAAAGCGCGGAACCGCGCAAGCACAATGCCCAGCAGATGGTGGATTTCGCCAAGGCGATGACGGAAGCAGAGATCGTCGAAGCGTCGGCCTATTATGCCGGCCTGCCCCACACCATTGCCATTCGCGTGGTGGAGACTGCCGGCGTTCCAAAGATGCGCAGCCAGGAAGGCATGTGGCTGCCGCATGAAAGCGGCGCCAAGGAACCGATCGGCAATCGCGTGATCGAGACGCCGGTGAATGTGGACCGCGAGCAGCTGCGCGATCCCCATGCCGGATTTATTGCCTATGTGCCCAAGGGCGCAATCGCCAAAGGCCGGCGGCTCGCCGAGCGATTGGCTTGCGCCAGCTGCCATGGTGAGGGCCTTCGCGGCACGGACAGCACCGCGCCCGCCATTGCCGGGCGTTCGCCCAGCTATCTGGCGCGGCAACTGTACGACTTCCAGCAAGGCGCGCGGCACGGCGAAATGGCGGCGCCGATGCAGCCGGTGGTGGCCAAATTGACCGCCGCCGATATCGTCAACCTGACCGCCTATGCGGCCTCTCTGCGCGCAAAATGACAAAGCCTGTGATTGCCGTCACCTTCGGCGATGCTTCCGGCATAGGACCGGAACTGGTCGCCAAACTGCTGGCGCGTCCCGACATCCGCGCGGCGGCCCAAATCGTTTTGGTGGGCGATGCCTGGGTGTGGAACCGGGGACAAGGCATTGCCGGTACCAATACGGAAGTTCAGATGATTCAGAACTGGCGCCAAGCGCGGAATGGCAATGGCACGCCCATGCTGTTGGAGACCGACACAGTGCGGGAGGCCGACATTGTGCCGGCGCAAGTCACGGCCGCGGCGGGCAAAGGCGCGCGGCTGGCGCTCACCGCCTGCCTGGATGCCGCCAAGCGCGGCGATGTCGACGCCATTTGCTTCGCGCCGCTCAACAAGCTGGCGATGAAGAAAGGCGGCATGGATTTCGAGGACGAGCTGCATTTCTTTGCCGACTATCTGGGCGTCCAGGACTATTTCTGCGAGTTCAACACCCTGGGCACGCTATGGACGTCGCGCATCTCCAGCCATATCCCGCTGGCCGAGATTCCCAAATATGTCACTAAGGACCGCATCCAGGCCGCGGCGCGGCTCACCTATCAAACCTTGAAGCGCGCCGGTTTCGCCCAGCCGCGGGTGGCGGTGGCGGCGCTCAATCCGCATGGCGGCGAAGGCGGCACCTGCGGCCGCGAGGAAATCGATATCATTCGGCCGGCGGTCAAGGAATTGAATGAAGCGGGCCTGCCGATCCAGGGCCCCTATCCTGCCGACACGATTTTTCTCAAAGCCCGCGACGGCGCGTTGGACAGCATTGTCACCATGTATCACGACCAGGGACAGGTCGCGGTCAAGCTGCTGGGATTTGAGCGAGGCGTCACAGTGCAGGGCGGATTGCCGGTGCCGATCACCACGCCGGCGCATGGCACCGCCTTTGACATTGCCGGCCAAGGCAAGGCCAATGCGGAAGCCATGACACAGGCGTTTCTGTTGGCGGCGAAGCTGACTTCTACTTAGCGCCGGGCAGCGGACGCCAGGCGACGCGGTCGGTGTTGTTCGAGCTCAGCCACATGGTGCTGCCGATGATCATGGCGGTGGACTCGCCGCCGAAATCCTCAATCGCCTCGCCATAGGCCAGGACCCGAAATTTCAAGGTGGCGGGATCCAACTGTGCCGCGACCCAGCCGCGATGACAGTTCAAATCGCCCTTGCGCTCGATAATCTCCTTGCGGGTGCCGCCGCAGGCGGGTTCGTCCTGGATCACGCCGGTCGTCACCAGCCGGTTTCCGGTCCAATGGATATTGTCGATGTTGAACCAGCCGGCAAGGGCGCTGCGCCGCGTCTTGGCGGTGTCGGCGAGAGAAAATATTTCAACGCTTTGGGTGCCGGACACGGCGACATAGATCTGCTTTTCGTCGCGCGAAATCTCGATGCCGTTATTGCCGGCCAGTTCGGTGCCGGGCTGCAGGCGCCAGGTCTTGTCCGACAGCTTCCAGACATAAACGCCGCCGGTAATCTTGCCGACCATGTAATCCGCCTGGATGGCGCCGCCCTTCATCTGCACATTGGCGATGATGGTGCCGTCGCTGGTGGCGGTGACGCCGTTCATGCGAAAATCGGATTGCACCTTCACGCAGCCCGTCCAGGCCAGGCTGGGTTCGCCGGCCCGCGCGTCCAGAGCGAAAACCTGGATGCTCTCGAATGGCGCATGGGTGACGGTGTAGAGGGTATAAAGGCCTGCGGTCCGCGTCGGCCTCAGCGCAATGCCATGGGCGTTCAACACCTTCGGATCGGGCACGGACGGGCAATCCGGATACAGCTTCAAGTCGGGGCGGGCCTTTGTGATATCGAATTGCCGGTAGGTCTTGGCTTGGGTGTCGATCAGCCCGACGCCGCCCCCGGGCGCGGAGCCGCCAAACACCAGATATTTGCTGGTTCCGATTTGCAGCAGGTCTTCGGGCCGTTTCATGCCGCAGATGTAATTCAGCCCCATGGACGGCGCGCAGGACACACGCGATGGCGCGGGTTGCGCCGCGCCCGAGCCGAAGCCGGCCAACAATAGTGCCGCGGCGAAGATGAGCGTGTGTTTCATGAAAGCCTCCCTACCCCTGGTCCGGTGCAAAGGGTAGCGCCTATTTCGTCGAGGGCAAGCTGGTTTGGACGCCGTCCGCCATGGCGGCAAGATCGGCGCGGGTGCTGACTGTATCGGCGGCTGGGAAGTTCTTCGGCGGCTTTTGCGTAACGCTTCCCGTCGCCGCCCATTCGGTGCCGCGCTGGAAGGTGGCGGCAAACCCCACACAAGACAGAGCCTGGGCGTCGTGTCCCAGGGTGGTGTGGAAAATGCGCCCCTTGCCCCAACTCAGCGCCATCAGCATGGGCTCGTCAAAGCCGGTGCCGCGATTGGCGGGATCGGCATAGGCGGTGGCCAACACCGTCATGTTTTTGCCGGGTCCGCGCAGACGGGTGTAAAGCTCATCGGTTTCATGCATCCAGGCCGCCGGCAGGCCGCGCATGATGGGATGGTCGCCGGCGCGCGCCGTGATGCGGAACGGCTTGCGCTGGCCATGCATGCCGGCGGGTCCGGGCGCGCTGTCGGATGTCAGTTTGCCGTTCTGAAAGTACCATTTGGGGCCGGCCGGTGCGTCGCGGTCGCGCCAGCCGCCCAGGCCGATCATTTCGTTGAAGGCCGCCCAGCCGGGAAAGGCATTGTCGGCGCCATGCACCACCACCAGCCCGCCGCCGTTTCTCATATAGGATTCGAAAGCGGCCTTGAGCGGGGCCGGCCAGTCCTGCGCATCGTAATTGAGCACCACCACCTTATATTTGGCGAAGTCGGGATGAATGTTGGAAAAGTCGCCATCCGCCGGCGGCACGCTCACTTGGGTGACCTCGAACAGACCGGTCTCTTCCAGTTCGCGCTTCATGATCTGGCTGGTCAGCTTCCAGTTGTGATAGGCGGCGGCGCTGGCGCCATCCAGCAACATCACTTTGATTGGCTCGGCTGCCGTCACGGCGCTGCTCCAAAGCATCAGCAACAGGAGAAGAAACCACCGCATGTCATTTCTCCGGATCGGCGGCGGTAAAGGACGAACAGCAGGGCTTGCCGATGGCGTGCAGCTCCATCACTTCAGCCCGGGTGCCGTCGGGATCCAGCAAATTGAGCTGCCATTTGGCATCGCGGCCGATCTTGGGAACGAACTGCTGCCCGCGCCCATCGGCTTGGCCATCCAGCCGGTTCTCATTCCACAGGGCGGTGTAGGCCTTCTGCATATTGGGAACGCCCAGCGAGAAGTGGTTGAGAACGCCCATCTGCGCCTGGGTCAGGGTGTTGGCGGTGACCATATATTCCAGCCAGTCCGTCCCGTCGGGCACCTGCTGCGACACCCAGCTTGGAGGACCGTCATCCTTCATGCCGCCAAACCAGTAAGGACGGAATCCCAGCACATCGCGATAGAAAGTGTCTTCCAGCGCCCGGTCACGGACCACCGCACCGACATGAATGATATGCCCGAACAGGGGATTGACCGCGACGGCCGGCAGGGGCGATGGCGGCTGCACGAATTCGATCCCATTGCCTTCCGGATCCTTGACCTGAAACCATTGGCTGCCGTCAGCGCCCTTGGTGATGGATTGGGGGACCTGGATTTTTTTGCCTGCCAGATAGCCGCGCAGCCCCTCCGCATTGGCGGTGTTGAAAGCAATGTGATCCATCCGGTTGGGGCCGCCATTGGCCGGCAGCGGCAGGACCTGGACGAATTGATGGGGCGAAAAATAATAGCGCACGCCTTGCGGGTTTTCCGGATCCGGCTTTTTCACCGCCCCGAGATTATGAACATAGAACTGCTCGGCCTTGGCGGCGTCGGTGGCATAGACCGACAGATGCGAGACCGAGGTGATGGGCGGGCGATCCGCGGCCAGCGCCACGCCGCACGGAGTAAGGCTTGCCGCACAGAAAAGGGCCAATGTCCGCATCCCACCTCCTGACCTTTTCGCGCCAGTATAGCCAGATACGGTATCGCTAACAGCGGGTGCCGCCAAAAAAGGAGGCGGAGCTGGCGCTCCGCCTCAGCACTCAGGGGAAAGTGCGCCCATTAATAGGTGTACCGCAGACCTACGAAATAATTGGTGCCGGTATAGTGGTTGTAATAGAGCCGCTGACCGATCGAGTCCGCCAATTGCAGGTTCTGCTGGTTGGTCAGGTTGATGCCGTCGAAGGTAATGCTGAAATTCTCGCTGATCCTGTAGCTGGCGGAGGCATCGATGTTCAGGGTCGACGGATTGATCAGGATATCGTTCAGGTTGCCAGGATTGACGGCGTTCAAGGGAATATACTTGCTGCGGAAAGACGCAGTGCCCCGAACCTGCAGGGTTCCGTCATCATAATACAGCGTGCCGCTGTACGAGGTGCGCGACAGGCCGGTCAGGTCAGTCTTGAGAAAGACCGAGCCATCGGCATTGAAATAGGTCTGGGTCGCCTGCACAAAGGTGACATTGCCGGTGAATCCGAGATTGCTGAATGGATCGGGCAGGAAATCGAACGGCTGCTGCCAGGCGATTTCCGTGCCGTAAAGCGGCGCTCCCTTGGAATTGATCGGCTTGGTGAAGGACCAGATCGCCGCTTCGTTGCAGCCGCTGGCCGGCGGCGCGACATAGGAAGCACCGCAGGCGGGTTGCACCAGCGAAACCGGAACGCCATCCGTATTGGTATTGAAGGGAATGTTCGTACGCAGGGTCTGGATCAAGGAATCCAGATGCTTGTAGAAGAAGGCGACCGAGAACAGCGCACCCTTGGTGTAATACCACTCAAACGACATGTCCGCGGTCTTGGCCCGGAACGGGTTGAGGTTGGGGTTGTTCTCAGTGACATTGAAGTTGCTGCCCGTCACCGTGGCGGTGGCACCACCCGGCAGCAGGACAGGAAGATCGGGCCGCGCCATCACATAGGCCGCGCCCATGCGGATCAGGAAATTGTCCGCCGGCTCCAGCACCGCATTCACCGACGGCAGCACATCATGATAGGTGCGCGACAATTTCGTGGTGACGATGGATTTGCTGGCCGGGTCGAAGCTGTAGCCCGTTGAATCCTGGGTGGTCTCGACATAACGCAGGCCGATGTTTCCGCGGAAAGGCACGCCGTAAAATTGCGCGTTCCAGTCGCCCTGCATCCACAGGCCGACATCGTTCTCGTGAATGATTCCGTTCTGGCTGAGGAATTGTCCCGGACCCTGCAGGAAGGCGGGGCAACCCGGGGCCACATTACAAGGCGCGACGCTGGTGGCGCCGGAGGTCTGGATCGGCAACACCGTCTGGTCCCAGATGTGGAACTGATTGTTGAAGGCGTCGATATTGGGGACCGCCCAGGTGGTCGGCGTGCCGGCGCCGACACCGATGCCGTGTATGTTGATGAGCTGAGAGTTGGCCGCCAACACCGAATTGGGCTGCATCGACGCCGGAATGACATTGTCCTGGCTGGCGGTGGTGCCGTTGGTGCGGGCCGTGATGGTGGCGCTATAGCCGTAATTCTTGTAATCGACGCCGCCCTTCACATCCAGCCAATCGAACGCCTTCCAGGTGAAATCGGCCTCCATGGTGCGATAGCTGTTGTGAAGGAAGGTGTTGCGCTCGCGAATCTGGGAGAGGAACCAGCCATTGGTCGAGGTGACATCGACATTGCCGTAGGTCAAAGCGGGAAGCTGGCTCAAGCCGCCGCGGTAATCGAAGGAATAAGGATTGGTCAGCGTCCCCGCGCCGCCGGCGGCGCCGCCGGGGCAGCCGGAAAGTGCCCCGCTCGAAGAGGTCGCGGCGGTGCAGTCATAGTCCATCGTCAACGTAGTCTGGATGGGATTGTTGTGATTGGACTGGGAATAGCCCAGCAGGGCATGCAGCCTGAGGACGCTGCTGAACTCATGACTGGCGTCCAGCGTGACTTCGGCAAAGCGGGTGTTGAGATGGTCGAGGCGGTGCTCGGACCGCAATCCCACATTGGTCGCCTGCACATAATTCAGGTTGTTGGTGGTGGGATCGAGGGCGTAATTCAAGACGCCAATGCTGCCGATGCCCAGGATGGGCGCGATCAGGCCGGGGCTGTTGCTGACATTGTTGTTGGAGAAGGATTCCGCTTCCAAATAATATTCATTGCGCACCACCGCGAAGTCGGCCAACAGCGCGTCCAGGGTGAACAGGGTCTGGTCGTCAGGCTGGAACTGGATCGAGCCGGTCAGACCCAGCCGCTTTTCATGATTGGTGATGTTGTCATAGCGCGGGAAACGGGGGTGGAAGGCCTCGTTCACCACGTCGTAATTGTTGGGCAAGGTTGCCGCATTGAAATTCGCGCCGTTGGCGACCGCGCCGACGGTCTGGCGGTTGGGGGCCGTGGCGGAGGCCGCGGTGAAGGTCTGGGTGGGATTGGAACCCGCCAGGGCGCCGGGCGGATTGAAGGCGACATAGGCGAAACGCTGTCCCGTGGCGCATTGCGAACTGGCGGCCGGCACATTGGTGACGCAGCCCGCTATATTGGGCTGTGAATGGGCGGCATTCTGCGCGGTATTGTCATTCTGCCAGCGCACCGAGCTGGAACCGGCTTCCAGGCCGTTCTGGATCTGGTAAGCACCGGAGACCAGCACGCCCAGCCTGCCGCCCATGAAGGTGTCGGAAATCAGGCCGGCAAAGCGCGGATTGAAGCCGCCGGACAAGTCGTTGTAGCCAGCCTGGGTGCTGGCCACCAAAGTGAAACCAGGCTTGTCGAAGGGATGGGCGGTGTGCAGGTCCACGGTCGCGCCAAGCGAGCCTTCATCCACTTCCGCCGACGCGGTCTTGTGCACCGTCAGCTGGCTGAACAGTTCGGACGCAAAAACATTGAAGTCAAAGGCGCGGCCGCGATTGGCGCCGCCGGATACATCTTCCGAGCCGGTGGTGGCCAAAGCCTCCATGCCGTTGATGCGCACCCGGGTAAAGGTGGAATTGAGGCCGCGCACCGAAATCTGCCGGCCTTCGCCCTGGTCGCGCGCCAAGGTGATGCCGGGAATGCGCTGCAGCGATTCCGAAACATTGAGATCGGGAAACTTGGCGATGTCTTCGGCCATGATGCTGTCCGAGGAATCCAAGGCCTGGCGCTTCATGTCCAAGGACTGTTCAAGGCTGGAGCGGAAGCCGTTGACCACCACATTTTCCACCGGCGCCGGCGCGCCGCCCACGGTTGCTGGCACCTGTTCCACCGCGCGGCGCATGAAAGGGCGGCGAACGATCAGGCTGTTGGTGCCGTCTGCCAGAACCTCAAGGTCGGTGCCCCGGGTCAGCATGCTGACCGCCTGCTGGGCGTTCATCTGGCCGGAGATGGCGGGCGCGCGCAGGCCCTGCACGGACTCCGGCGTGAACAGGATGCTTTCGCCCGTCTTCTGCGCCACGCTGCGCAGGGCATCCGACAGGGGTTGTTCCTGAAGCGAAATCAGGGTGGCGGTCGGCGTTTCTTGGCCGGCTGCCGCGGCATTGAGGGACAAGGCGGCGACGCTGCCGAACAGAACCGGCCGCAGGGCTTTGAAAGATGCAAAAGCCATATTTCCCCCTGTAAACTTGCGGCCGCTGACGGACCGCTATTGTGACAAGAGACGTACGGGCCTGGCCCTTTCCCCACCCCGTTATTGATCCGGATCCGCGGCGAGCACCCAGGTGTCGCCAATTTGCCGCACCGTAATGGGAAGCAGTTTCGCCAGGGAATGCGCGAAGGCGCTGTTGTCGCCCACCCGGTACACGCCGCTGACCTTGAGCCCCGCGGCACTGGGATCCACCGCCAGCTTGGCGGTGGAATAGCGGTTCATTTCCTCGGCCGCCTGGGCCAGGTCTTCATTGTCGAACATCTCAAAACCGCTCTGCCAGGCCAGCACCCGGGTCATGTCCGGCTTGTCGCGCGTCTCGACTTGGTTGGAGGCAACCAGCCTTTCGCCGGCGGTAAGCCGCTCTCCCTGAGCTTCGGGCGCCGAGGCCGGCTTCACGTCGGCCTCGCCATGGATCAGGACCACCTGGACCTTGCCGTCCTCACAGCGGACGTCGAAATTGCAGCGGGTGGCGACGATCTTCTTTTCCGCCGCCTGGACGATGAAGGGCCTTTTGGTGTCGGGCACGACGCGGAAATTGACCCGGCCATATTGCATATCCACCAGGCGGGTGGTGTCGCTGAAGGCCACGGAAACGCGGGTCTGCGCATCCAGGAAAAGCTGGCTGCCGTCGTCCAACGAAACATGTTTCTGTTCACCGACCTCGGTCTCATAGACCTTGGCGCTGGCCGATCGCCAAAAAGCCGTGCTAGCGCCGGCCACGGCCAAAAGGCCGACGCCGGCAAGAAGAGCACGGCGGCTGGTCCGCGCCGGCGGTTCGAACGACGCGCGGCCAAAGCCTTTGCGCAGATCGGAGGAAAGGTGGTTCAGGCCTCCCACATCGCTCCACATCCGGTCCACCGCCTCGAAGGCCGTGGCGTGGTCGGGACTGGCATTGAGCCAATCGCGAAACCCAGCCTCATCGGCCGCATCGCGGTCCTCGGCATGCAGCCGGGCCAGCCAGGCGGCAGCCTCCGCCCGCACTTCGGGTGACGGCACCGGCATGCTCACCAGCCTTCCGTCCATTCGGTGAGGAACAGAGCGGCCTTGGCGATGTGCTTTTCCACCGCGCTTTGGCTGATTCCCAAGCGCTGGGCGATTTCCCGGTATTTCATGTCGTCCAGGCGGTGCATCAGGAATATCTCGCGTGTCCGAGGCGTCAGGCGTGACAACCCCTCCCGCACCCTGTCTAGACGTACACGGGCTGCCAATACCTCATCCTGGAGCGGCGAATTTTCCCGCGCGGCCACATCCTCGGGCGCGACATCGGCGATAAAGCGATCGTGGCGGAAATTGTCGACACCGATATTCACCGCTGTGCGCACCAGGAAAGCGGAAATATTCTCGACGGCATGCTGGGCGCGGTAGCGCACCAGCCGCAGATAAGCGGCGTGCAGCAAATCCTCAGGGTCGGCGCGGCCGCGGGTGCGCACACGCACTTCCCTGATCAGCCGATCCCAGAATTCGCGGTTAACCGGAATATCGGACATGGCTCCCCCGAGCCGGACGACTATAACCACGGCCTCGCCAATTGTCTGGCAAATGGCCGGACCAAACCTGCGCCCGGCAGGCGCCAAAAGGCCAATGCGTTTGCGGTATGGATCGGCACAACCTGGTGCAACGCACCATGGAACGGGCGGCGCGAATGGTTGGACTGGAAATAAGCTCTGGCAATGGCTGGACTTTCAAGCCGCCAGAAGCGCTAGGCTAAAGCGTTTTCCCCATCCGCGTGATGGGCACGGTCACGCCGCCGGGCGTGGGCACGTCCAGGCATTCGATCTCCGTATAACCGCAAGCGCGATAGAGCGGCTCCCCGCCCTTGGTCGCGCCCAACTCGACACGGGTAAAGCCCTCGGCGCGGGCGGCCGACTCGCACAAGGCTAAGATTTGCCGCCCTACTCCAAGGCGAACGAAAGCCGGCGCGGTGTACATGGCGCGCACCCGCGCCGGCTCGCTCGCCGGATCGAGCAGCCGCGAGTCCCGACCCGCCGTCGTGTTATGGCCGAACAAGGTGGCGCGCCGGCTCCATCCGCCGCAGCCGGCCATCACGCCGTCCTGCTCCAGGATGAAATAGGTGCCGTCGGCGATCAGCTGGCTGTCCACCCCCATCACGGCGAAGGAGGCTTGGACTTTTTCAGGGGGCAAGAATTGCGGCAGCAATTCGCGGATAGCCGCGGTCATCAACTGCTGCAGCGCGGGCATGTCATCTGCGACAGCCAGGCGGTGTGTGAACATGCCCGTTCTTAACTCTTGCGGCGCAGGAAGGCCAGGACGGCGCATTCCGCTTTGCTCAAGCCGTTGCGCCCGCTCTGGGGGATGCGAAGCGAAAGTGTGCCCGTCCCGAACGCTTCAAGAATGCGGGGATGGATATAGCATTTGCGGCATACCGCGGCAGTATTTCCCAATTCGTCCGCCACCGCCGCAATCACGGCACGCGCGGCCTGCTTGCTGGCTTTCTCAGGCGCAGCGTGAAAGGCCATCGCGGCTTTGACGGTTCCGGCCCAAGTGCGAAAATCCTTGGCGGAAATGTCGGCGCCCGAAATCTCCCGCAAATAGGCATTGACGTCGGAGGAAGTTATCGCGCGCACAGCCCCCTCACTGTCTCGATATTCGAACAGTTGCTGGCCCGGCAACTCCTGGCAGGAACGGATCACCCGCGCCACGCGGCGGTCGCGCAAGGACAGGCTCCATTGCTTGCCGCTCTTGCCGCGGAACAGGAAGCGCAATTCCGGCCCCTGGACGCGGACATGCCGGTTGCGCAGCGTGGTCAGGCCAAAGCTGTTGTTGGCACGCGCATAATCCT
>Ga0207709_10002438_pt1 | contig 11676 bp, 10 predicted proteins | sample KBSM34metaG_FD_184397 | JGI IMG/M metagenome (GOLD analysis project Ga0207709, IMG submission 184397) | Miscanthus rhizosphere microbial communities from Kellogg Biological Station, Michigan, USA - KBS M3-4 metaG (SPAdes) (version 2) | ecosystem: Host-associated > Plants > Roots > Rhizosphere >...
CTCGCGGGTGCGGGCCTCGGTGACCGCGGCGGAAACGGCTGCTGTGTGTGCACGATTGAAGGCCTGTGCCACCGAGCCGATTTCGTCGTCCCCGAAGTCCAGGTGCGCAGCTTTGGGATCGATTTGTTCGCCCGCACCCAGCTTGCGCATGGTTTCGGGCAGTTCGACCTCTGCCAGGTCCAGCGTTTCCTTGCGTAGGCGCGTGAGCCGCCCGATCAGTCGGTTGGCCATCCATAGCGACAGCAGGAACGCGACGAGCGCAAGCGCGAGCACAGCGGCACCCGCCCACAGTGAGTTCGCCGCGGTGCGTTTGCCCTCGTCGGCAGCGATCTGGTTCGCATGGTCGTTCAGGCCTTTCCATGCGCCGATCACCCCTGCAGACAGCTGTTCCTGCGCGGTCTGCCACTCGGCAAAGGTCATTGGCGGTGGCGGGACGTCACCGTTCTTGTCCGACTTCGGCGGATTGATGAGGTAGTCCTCCATCGCGGCCACCTGCTGCCAGCTGGGGGAGGCCAGCGCTGCCTGGATCTTCTCAGCTGCTGGATCAGCGCCCAGGTCGGCGGCGAGCTGCGGAAGTGCGGTCCGGTAGAACCCGACCAGATTTCGATAGTCGTTGCGCAGTGGACCGCTGCTGAGCTGCCCCTGTAGTTCGGCAGCGGTGAGCGCGGCGGAACGCGACATTCCCTCCATCGCGTGCAGGACGCGCACGCCATTGATCAGCGTGACGCCGACCTGGGCGTTGGGTGCGTTGCCGGTGATGAGGTTGGTGCCGAGCGCAACCGCATCGAGAATCGTGTTGTAGAGGGCGAATGTGTCCTCGATCGGCATTCTTCCTGCATCGATCTGACCGCGAATCTGGGGCAGGCGAGCCAACAAGGTGTCGAATCCACCCGTGTCGGCACCCATGGTGCCCTGCGACGCGCTCTGCAGCCTCGATGAGTAGGGGGCCAGCTCTGCGAACGCGGTGTCGAGCTTGTTCCGTGCTGCGGCGAGCGCGGCCGGATCGCTCTGTTCACCGGACAGATGCCACAGCGACAGCATCCGTTCCTGTTCTACCCCGGCAACCACGTCGCGAGCGAGGCTCACGGCATCTCCGTTCGCTGCCGCCCATTGTTCGGACTGTCGGCCCTCACGTATCAGGTATCCCGCCGTGCCTACACCGATTCCGAGCAACGCCAGGCTTGGAACCAATGCGATGGCCAGGATCCGGGCTCGGACACCGAGGCGCACTTTCAACATCGGGGGAATATAACTGGTCGAATTCCTACCGCGTACGTCGGCCTCGCCACCCCGAACTTTCTTGATTCGGCTGGGCCGCTTGGTGTTTAACCCTAAACTCGGGCGGGTCGAGGTGGGTTGCAAGGCTAACGAATTTTCTCTCTCTTCGTAGTGCCTCTAGAGACGATGGCGGACCTGGCCGATGGGGACTGCCCCGGCTGTGTCCCGTGCGGCCGACCTCATCGAAGCGATGCGCGCGAGTGCGTTGAATGATCGGCCGTTGGAACGCGGATGAAGGCGGATGAAGGCGGGCCCAGCCTGGCCACCTTCGTCGCCCACCGGCGAGGCGACTGAGCCGACGGTAGCCCAAATCTGCGCCACGGACTTCCACCTGGCACACGACCGCCTGAACCCCGTCCGCGATCAGCTCCGGCGGGCCGCAGATGCCGTCGACGAGGATGATGGCTACCAGTTGGACGACGAGTTACCAGGTCGCGACGTGTAGCGGCCGGCCTTGCGTCCCGCGCGAGCACGACGTCCGGCCGCAAAGATGCCCAGCAGCAGAATCCCTGCGAACAGCATCACCCCGCCTACATACGCGACAGCGATCATCTGGTTCGACATAGCTGGTCAACCTATCGCCGATCGCTGTCCCACGGATTGCCGCCCAGTCGTCGTCGACGGCGTCCATCCAGGGATCCGGCGGCAGCGGGAGCTCGTCATCCGTCCGCGCGCGCCATTCTGTGTAGAGAAATCGACACCGGGACAACGGGATTCTCGATGCCACCGATGCGATCGAATCAGCCACCAACCGGACGGGCGATATATATGGTTTCCACGACGTCACTCGGCGTCGAACAGCACTAGTGGAGAGGATCACCTTGAAGCGTTCAATCATCGTTGCGTTGGCCAGCGCAGCCATCGCCCTCGGCACCGCGGCTTCGGCATCGGCCGCGCCGGTCGACCTCGGAAATCCGGCTGATGTCGCCGATTCCGGCAGCAGCAACTTCTTCAATGCAACCCCTGGCCACAACTCCGGATCCACCGACCTCGCGAACAGTGTGGGACTGGCTCCGTTTGACTTGCTGTGCAGGCTGCTCACCGGCGAGCCGCTAATAGCCTGTATTCCACACGATTTGTGACCCCATGAATGGGTTGCGAAGCCGATGACACACCGTGCGTCCTCGCCCTGTCCGCACAAAACCTGGCTCCGCGCCGGGTCGCCACAATGGTGTTGGTGAACACTCCCCGCCCCTGCCCCGCCGCCAATTCAGTGGTGTCACACAGCAACACGACATCATCACGGCATGGCCGCCCCTCGCCTCGCCTGCTGTCCAACCCCTTCGCCGACCACGGATTCCGGCTGGAGGACCAGCATGGCGGCGAGCAGTTGATCCCAGGCGGTGGCCGGAAGTTCGTGGCCGATGCCGTTCAGGGGGAGCAGGTCGGCGCCGGGGATCTCGCGAGCCATGGCCTGTCCGTTGCCGTACGGAAAGAACGGGTCATCGGTACCGTGGACGACGAGGGTCGGCACGGCGATGTCGCCCAGGCGCTCCCGCCAGCGGTCGCCCGCCTCGGCAAATGCCAGGTTGCGCATGCTGGAGGCCATGTTGGTGGTGCGGTCGACCATTCGGGTCACCTGATGACGCGCCTCCTGTTCGTCGAATCCGAGTGCGCCCGCTCGTACCCGGGCCTGTTCGACGCCGTAGTCGATCACCGCCGCCCGGTCGGACCAGTCCGGATCGGCTGCCTTGGTAAAGAACTCCACGATCCGGTCCGAGTGTTCGGGTAGATCCGTGTCCGCCGGGCCCGGGGAGGTCGGACGGGTGTTGATCAGGGTCAGCGCCGACATACGGCCGGGATGGTCGAGGGCGGCAAGCTGACAGATCCATCCGGCCACCGAGAAGCCCACCAGGTGAGCTCGCGGAAGTTCGAAGACATCCATCAGTCCAATGACGTCCGAGACCAAGTCACGGAGGCTGTAGCCGGGAGAGCCGGTCGCATAACTAGTCGACCGGCCAGTGTCGCGGATGTCATAGCGCAGGACGAACCGACCAGCGCCGGCAAGCCGGTCGCAGAACCGGTCGTCCCAGAACAATCTCGATGTGCACGGCAGCACCACCGGCGGCCGCCTCCGGTCCCCAAATGTGGTCACACACAGGTCGACGTCACCGAGGGCGACCAGGCGCTCTGGCGATCGTTGAATATGAAGCGGCATGGCGACTCCTCCACGGTTGCATCTCGCAAGAAGAGACCACTTCCGCGGCTCTAACTCATCGGTCCGGGTGCCCTTCCATGACCAGCGACGAAGCCGAGCGCCAACCACGCTGGAAATCATCCATCCATCGCCGTCCACCGCCATCCAGCGGGCAGGTGCCGAATGGATGACGCTTCAAGTTTTGACAGTTACTACTAAATGCGAGACACTCTCATTATCGAGTAGACCCCAAATGATAGGAACTGCCATGAAAGCACCAGGCGTGCGCCGTTGGCTGGCCCTCGGCGCCCTGGCCGTCGCCATGCTGACCATCGGACTCGACGTCACCGTCCTGACCGTCGCCCTGCCCACCCTCGCCGTCGACCTGCACGCCGACACCGCCGCGCTGCAGTGGTTCAGCGGCGCGTACACCCTCGCCCTCGCCGCCTTCATGCTTCCGGCCGGCGCGCTTGGTGACCGCTACGGACGCAAGAAGTTCCTGCTCGCCGCCCTGCTGCTGTTCGGCGCGGCCTCGATCGCCTGCGCCTTCGCGGCCTCCTCCGGACAGCTCATCGCCGCCCGCGTGGTGCTCGGCGTCGCGGCGGCCGCCATGATGCCGCTGTCCATGTCGGTGCTGCCCGGCCTGTTCCCCGAACCGGCGCTGCGTCAGCGCGCCCTCACCATCTGGATCACCTCCACCGCCATCGGCCTGCCGCTCGGCCCGATCCTCGGCGGCTGGCTGCTGCAGAACTTCTGGTGGGGTTCGGTGTTCCTGCTCAATGTGCCCATGGTGGCCATCGGGGCGACCGCCGTCGCGCTACTGGTGCCAGAATCGAGCTCCGACAACAAGTTCCGGCTCGATCTGCCGGGTGTCGCCCTGTCGATCGCCGGAATGCTCGGTCTTACATACGGTTTCATTCGCTGCGGACAGGAGGGCTGGGATGATGGCCTCGCCTGGGCGGCCATTCTCGGCGGCGCGCTCGTGCTCGGGGCGTTCGTGCTGTGGCAGCGGCGCGCGGCCTATCCGCTGATCGACCTCGGCCTCTTCGGCGCACGCGGATTCCGCTGGGGCACCGTCTATCTGGTCCTGGTCAACTTCGCCATGTTCGGCATCTTCTTCACCATGCCGCAGTACTTCCAGTCCGTGCTCGGCACCGACACCCTCGGGAGCGGACTGCGGCTGCTGCCACTCATCGGCGGGCTCGCCGTCGGTAGCCGGGTGGTGGACAGGGTGCTGCCCAAGGCTGGGCTGCGCGCAGTGCTGACCGCCGGATTCGCGCTGCTCGCAGCCGGACTCGGCATGGGTGCACTGCTCACCGTGGACAGCGGCTACGGGCTCGCGGCCACCGCGCTGGTCCTGCTCGGCTTCGGCATGGGGCTGGTCATGCCCGCCGCCATGGGTCTGGCCATGGACGACCTCACCCCCGAACGCGCCGGCTCCGGCTCCGCACTGCTGCAGGCGCTGCGGCAGGCGGCGGGAACCATCGGCGTCGCCGTGCTAGGCACCGTGTTGTCCACGCAGTACCGTTCCAGCCTCGGCGAGCTCAACCACGACCCCGTCTCCGACGGTGTCAACGCCGGGATGGGAGTCGCGCACAAACTCGGCGATCCGGCCATGCTCACCCACGTGCAGACGGCGTTCATGGACGGCATGAGCGTCATGCTCTGGGTGTGCGCCGCGATCTGCCTCGCCGCCACCGTTCTGGCCGCGACGCTGACCCAGCGAAAGCCGGTGACACCGGAGCCCGAGACCGATGCTGCACAATCGGTTCATGCCAGCTGAGTCCACCAACGCTCTACATTCCGAAGAACCCGCACGTCGGCCCAAGCCGACGCTGCGGGAACGGAAGAAGGAACGCACTCGGCGCACCATCCGCACCGAGGCGTTCCGCCTCTTCCGGGAGCAGGGCTATACCGAGACCACCGTCGAACAGATCGCGGAGGCCGCGGACATCTCGCCCAGCACCTTCTTCCGCTACTTCCCGTCCAAGGAGCAGGTGGTACTCGCCGACGACCTGGATCCGGTCATGATCCAGGCCATCGAACGCCAACCGGCCGATATGCCGCTGCTCGCGGCCTTCCGCCAGGCCACCATCGAATCCTTCGAGGAGATCTCCGACGAGGACTACGCGTTCGAGAAGGAACGGATCAACCTGGTGTACTCGGTGCCGGAACTGCGCGGTGTCATCGCCCGGGAATTCGAGCGCAATATCGAACTGGTCGTGGGACTCGCGGTGGCGCGAACCGGGCGCAGCACAGAGGATTTCGAGATCCGCGCACTTGCGGGCGCGCTCACAGGGGCCATGCTGGCGCAGATGGGGCGCGACCCGTTCGATCTCGATCAGATCCTGCGCATCATCGATTTCCTGGGTTCCGGAATGCCGATCTAGACCGGCCGCACGCCGGTCAGGCTCGCCACCGTGTCGTCGCTTGCGGTCGAGAAGAATCCGCCCTCCACGTCAACGAGGCCGTGTCGTTTGAAGGCACGGGCGGCGTATCATTCGCCCGGTCGCCGAAGGGCGGCAGCGGTCTCGACGGATGAGGAAACGCGAATGGTCGAACGTCCTGAGCAGATCTGCGGACAGCGAGCCGGGAGCTCGGCACCCAAGCTTGTCGCAGCCTGCGTGCTGGCCGCCTGCATCACGCTGGGCGGCACGGGAGTCGCCGGGGCCGATCCCGATTCGGGTTCCTCGTCCGCACTGGACGCGGAATGGGAGGCCTCGTGGGCCGCCTACGAGTTCGAGGAGAGCCAGGCCGGTTCGGCACTGGTGACGGTGAACGTCGACCTGCCGGTCACCATCGACGCACCCATCGATCGCGTGTTCCCGGCGTATTCGAACTTCTCCAACGGCTTCGGACGGCACCCGTTCCTGAAGGGCGTGCTCGATCGCCGCAAGTACACCGAGGGTGGCGCCGACGTATGGGAGTTCATCGCCCTCGAGGACATCCCGGCAGGTCCGATGTCGATCCCGGGACGCACCGTCGGGCAGCAGCGGGTGTACGCCGCCGACCACTGGTACAGCACCGATACCTGGGACATGCCCGGCGTGATCACCCACCAGAAGGTCACCTTCGCCGAGGACGGCGACGCGACCACGGTCACCGAGCACCTGACGTTCTCGGCGCCGGCGGCGCTGATCGACTACACCGTGCAGAACGGCGTGTCCTCGCACATCGCGAACCAGCAGGCCGTGCAACGCGACATCGAAAACGGCACGCTCTAGGCGCTGATCGCGCCGGCCGAGGGCCAACCGCGCTCATATCTGTGATCACGGGGCATCGAGGCGGTGATCGCCGAGCCGGAGTGATGCTCGCAGCCCGCAACGGAATGCTCAGCATCCCGCCGGCGGAGCCGGTGCGACTGCGGATCAACTCCTGGATCCGAGCCCAGCACCTGTCCGACAACGTCGTCGACAGCGTCAGATGTCACCGCCTGTCAGAAGCGACGCAGACTCGTCCGCACCGACGCATAGGAGCGCCTGGACTGCCCCGAGCTCCACTGACTCGTCAACCAAACCGGGGGCAATCCCCTGGCACTGGCACTAGTGCCTGCGAAGTGCTAAACCGAAAGGAGTACAGCCGAGCCGATATCCCACCACGGTGGCGGGGTGCGGCCCACCAACCTGTAGGAGGTGGTTGCTGTGCCACTTCGATTCGATCCATTCCGCGATTTCGACAGGCTCACCGAGCAGGTGCTCGGGGCGTCGGCCGGATCCGCCCGGGCCCCACGGTTCATGCCGATGGACCTCTACCGGTCCGGCGATCACTACGTACTGCACGCCGACCTTCCGGGTGTGGACCCAGGTTCCGTCGAGGTCAGCGTCGAAGGCGGCATCCTCACGGTGAAGGCCCAGCGCAGCGAGCGCACCGAACATGATGTGCAGTGGCTGGCCTCTGAACGTTTCGCCGGGGGTTACATGCGCCAACTGTCTCTCGGCGACGGAATTGACTCCGAGCACATCGCCGCGACCTATCAGAATGGGGTGCTCACGGTCACCCTCCCGGTGGTGGAGAAGGCCAAGCCCAGGCGCATCGAGATCACTCCCGGCGCGAGTGAGGAAAGGAAGATCATCGAGCCCGCCGACGCACCCGAGCAGGCCAACAAGACGTAGATTCTTCACAGGACGGGTTCAAGCTTGCCGGGGCGGTCAGCGCGGGTCGGCGGCGGATAGGCGTGCGGATCGACGACGGCATCCCCGTCAAGCGATCTCGACTGGCTTCGCCCTCGATCGCGTCTAGCTAAGTGCGCGTCCCCAGCTCCAAAGGACGTTTGCGTGGGCCCGCTCGAGTTCTCGATTCTCCGCCCTTCGAGCAGTTGCGGGGGCGACGACCGGCTCGCTCCAGCGCTACTTCGCGCCCCAAGTTGTGATCCCCCTGACCGGTCCCCTTGCCGGTGCCTTCTCGTCGTGCTTGCGAGTGAGGTTTCTGGCGACCGCTAGGACAGCGCGCGCTGTCGTCGCCCTGGCTGACTTGTCGGCATCACCTGTGCGCTGAGAGTGCTGGCGCGGACGAGAGGCATTGCCGCTACTCGGACTCGACCACATGGCCGTCTGGGTTTACGCCCCACCATCCGCCGCAGAGGAGGAGCTCCGATCCGAATCTGCTGTCGCGAATCACGATCGTCCTGTTCGGATCAGGCCGCACAGGATCGTCGTCACGAGTGTCAACTCCTCATGAAGAAGCTGGGAACCAGCGAGCACCACAAGTTGACAGATTCGAAATATACCGAATGCCGTCGGGGTTTTTCGGTGCGCGAGAGTCGGTTTCAGATCAGGTTCGACTGCCATTGAACAGATCCCGCCGCACCCGGTCTAATATATGTGCGCCAAGTGCGAGTCCAGATCGGACGGGTCACGACGAGAATTCAGCGTCTTGCACGCGGCACGCATCGCGCGCGAGCCGTGCCCAGAGATTGCACGAACTTCTGCCGCTGGTCGTATGACAGGCGACTCGAGTCATCGACTGACAGGTTCCGGCGTCGACCTCTGAGACCGACGCCGGCTATGTCTATCCTCCGCCGTACCACCAACCACTGTGTCGCTACGAACCGCTACTCTCCTACCCACTGCGATCAACAAGGTCGGACTCGTGGACGAATGGAGCGATGATGGGCATCCAGGGATGCAGCGAGTCCGGAACCCCCGATGGTGCAGAAGCAGCGGCGACGAGTATTCCTGCACCGCTTCTTCGGGACTACCGCCACATCGGAGGAATCGAATCAATCGCGGTCGACGGTACTCGGTACTTCTTCGGCTACGACTTCAGCGAGGATCTGGTGCTTTCCCCACTCATCGACGACACCGAACTCATGTCGGTCTTCGCGGAGACGCACATGGAGCAGCGGGACGGCCTGCACGATCGCGAGTACTGGCGGGATCTCGTTGATGGATCACTCGAATACTCAGGGTTGGCGGAGCCGGAATCTTGCTCCTTCGAGTCCGACCAACTGCGCTTGATCGTCACCTCGCTGAACAATATTGCCGAGACCGGAGTGCCGGCGCCTGACTTCGACTACCCCTACCACCTGAGATTCCTGTTGTCCTCCGCCGGGCAGTGGGAAGAGCAATTCACCGCAACCGAAGAGGGCATGACGGCCCTCCAGGGCATCGAGAGCTCTGCCGGAGGGACCACGCTCGAGCAGATCGCTCGGGACGTTCTCCTCGAGACTCGGAATGCGATGAATGTTGCTGGGGGAAACTGGGCAGAGGTCTTCAACGCACTCGCACACTGACGACGCGGTACCGCTCCCCGACGCTGAATCCACCCGTGGATCGACGAAAGCTAGCATCGTCGCTGCCGGGCGATTTGCCCGGTTCCGCTCGTTATCCGGAGGTGGCGCTGTGAGCGCGTTGTCGAACCCGAACACGTTCCCGCCCTACGCCACCCTGCCCGACCTGCCCCTCGACGAGGACGGCCGCGCCGAGCTGACCCGGCAGATCTGGGATCAGCTGATCACCGGCCGAGGCGACGCCGACGATTTCGTCGACACCTACGGCGACGACTACGACCTCACCGACGAGCAGCTCGGGGCGGCGTTCGCCGCGCTCCGCACCGCACGGCTGCTCCAGCAGACGGAGATCGGCCCGTACACCTCCCGCACGATCGCCGCGTTCGAGGAGCTCAATGCCAACGGCGTGGTCGCCCGCGCGGACTTCTCCTGCTGCGGCAGCTGCGCGTCCGGCGAGATCTGGGGCGAGCTCGACGACAGCCGCCACTGGATGGGCTACGCCTACTTCCACCAACAGGACACCAGCGGTCTCATCGAGGACGGCGAGACCTATATCGGGTACGGCGCGTTCCCGCCCGAGGACTTCGACGAGGCCACCTACGACACGCTCAGCGATGACGCGAAACAAGACCTCTACACGGCCGACGTGACGCGCCTGCTCGACGACGTGATGTTCCCCGTCTTCCTGCGGCACGGCATCGAGCCGGAATGGAACCGCGACCTGGGCACGAGGGTGCTGCTCAAGAACGCCGACTGGTACAGCCCGATCGAGGCGTAGCGCCCGGTCGAGTGGGCGTAGCCGCACGTGGGGACCGAAATACGGCATGGACAGGTCGGGACCGGATCGGTCCGGAGCCGGGCGGACAAGGTTCCGAACGGTTTCCTAGGATCACGTGCGTGCCTGATCAGGTTTCCTCCACTCGCGCGCGCGATATCGATCGCGCCCAGACATGCGGGCTGCTCGACGCCGGCTACGGCGAGGGACAGCTCGACCCGGCCGAGTACGAGGCCCGCACCGCCGCGGCAATGAAGGCCAAGACGCTCGGTGAACTCGACGCGCTGGCCTCGGACCTGCAGATTCCCGAGCATCTCGTCGAGGCCGCACGCGCTTCCGCACCGGTACCACGCAGGCGCGTTCCCGGACGCGTCGTGGCCGCCGGTGTCGTCGCGGCCGTGGCGGTCGTCGGAACCGTCGTGTTGATGACCCGAGGCCACGACGCGGCACCCGCGACGGTCGTCGCAGCCGAACCGGTTCCGGCGCCCGTCGCTCCTGGCGAGCCGCAGCCGATCGTGATCGAACCGCTCGATCCGCGCTCTCCCGCCGCGATCCGTGACTTCCTACATCAGTACGAGCAGACGTTCGGGGATCTGCGGGTGGATGAAGTGCTGTTCTACCCGACCTACGTGTTCTTCACCCGAATGCTGCAGGACCAGCCGCACCGCGAGCAGAGTTGGAGCTTCCGCGCCGGCTTCTCCACGTCGGGGTCGCCGAGTTCACGCACCTCCGACACCGACACGGTCGATCTCGCAGCCCTCGACATCGACCGGCTCGGCGAGCTGATCACGACGGGGGCGGGCCTGGTCGGGATCCCGGCGGGAAAGGTGGAGCACATCTTCGTGCGCCCCGATTCGTCGACCGGCGAGGGTCTGGTCAGCGTGTTGTTCCAGGACAAAGACGATCGACGGGGAATGGTGGACACGCGCCTGAACGGCACGGTCGTCGACGTCTCCAAGGCCGAGGGACGATGACCACACCGAACAGCCGGCGCCCTCGGGCCTCGGCACTGCGGCTGCGCGCCCGCGACGTCGACCGCGCCGCGGTGTGTGACGTCCTCGATGCGGCGTATTCCGACGGCCAGCTGAGCGATGTGGAGCACCGACATCGGACCGAGGCGACCCGGTCGGCGCGAACGCTCGCCGACCTCGACCGACTCGTGCGGGACCTGCAGGTACATCCGGATCTGCACGATGCCGTGCCGACACCGCCATCACTGCGGGACGCCCGCTGGGCCGTCGCGCTCTCGGCAGCCGTGGTCCTGGTGTGCGGAATCGTGGTGGTCACGTCGGCCCGGGATCACGACGAGCCGGCCACCGCCGCCGCGACGACCACGGAGTTGACCACCGCGGCAGGACTCGGACGGATGCTCGACGAGATAGCCCACCAACTGGGCAACTCGGAGGTCGACCAGCTGACCGTCTACCCCGAGTACGCGACGTTCTCACGCCCGGTGCCCAGCAAACCCGGCCTCGCGCAGAGGTACGAGTACCAGGTCGAAAAGGGACAGGCCCGGATCACGGAAAACGGGACGTCGTCCAATCGCACCGAGGGCGTTCCCATCAACCTGGCGGAGCTGCGCCCGAACGTCCCGCGGGTGATCGGGCTGCTCCACGGCGCGGATCGCACGCTTCGCGTGGACGACCCGACCCGGATCCACATGGAAGCGAAGCGCGGCGATGACGGGCCGGTCGTGAGCATCCACTTGTGGAACGAGGACGCGGGCGCGCAGGGCTTTCTGACGGTCGGGTTCGACGG
>Ga0207709_10002443_pt1 | contig 11669 bp, 11 predicted proteins | sample KBSM34metaG_FD_184397 | JGI IMG/M metagenome (GOLD analysis project Ga0207709, IMG submission 184397) | Miscanthus rhizosphere microbial communities from Kellogg Biological Station, Michigan, USA - KBS M3-4 metaG (SPAdes) (version 2) | ecosystem: Host-associated > Plants > Roots > Rhizosphere >...
GGCGACTCGTCAATCGGGCAACCCGGTCGGTGGGCTGGAGCTGACATCCACGCCGTCAGGTGATTGTGGCCGGGGAGGAGTGCACACTGACCCCGGTTTCCAGTAGGAAGTGAACCTGACCCCGTTTTTTGGCCCAAGCTTCCTAGTTGGAGGCAGATCGGCAATAGCTTGCGGTGTGGGAGTAGCAAAGGTCGAAGTAATATGAGATTTTGTATTCTAATTTAGGTATTGGATGGAAAGTATGACGAATCTTAATTGGTTGAGAGTGGGAGACGTCTCGGCAGAGCGCGACCAACATCTCAAAGACTACTTCTACGACGCTGGCGTTTCGCGGTTATTGGTGTCGAATCCGAAGAGCTATCTGTTGCTGGGTCGAAAGGGGGCTGGAAAGACCGCCGTTTTTCTACACCTTCTTAGCCGTCCGGGTGACGTATTTTCTAATAATGATCGAGTTGTCGGCCTGTCTCTTCAGGCCTATAATTGGCACGGGCATCGACTTCTTCTCGATGCGCAGAAGGACGGCGGATTTCAATATCGTGACTCCTGGCGATTCGTTCTGGCACTTGAATGTCTAAAAGCCCTAAAGGAATATTCGGAGCAATCTCGGGAGCCACTCGCCGGTGAGATCAAGGTCGCAATCAAAGCAATGGAAAAGATTTTCAATAGTCCGCTGCTTTCGTGGAAAGAATTGCTGGGGGAAAAGCTGTACGCTCTTTCCAAGCTTAAGCTTCCGAGCGCGGGTTTTTCCTCTGACGGTATAGACGGTAATCTCGGAGAAATAAGCTTTGATCAGATCAAGGGGGATAATCAACTAGTCATCGCGCTGCGTCGAAATTTAGAAGCGCTGACCTCTTGGCTTGAATCATGCTTAAAAAAGGCTCCCGAAAAGTTTAGAGTTTTTCTAGTATTTGATCGTCTAGATGAGGCATGGGTACCCGAATTTATTAGTGAGTCTAAAGCTATCGTTTCTGGGTTACTGCATGCCTCTGAATACGTATTGTCAGAATTAAGTGGACGAGTTAGGCCGCTAGTATTCCTGCGGGAAGATATCTTTTCAGCACTTGATGTGAATGATAGGAATAAATTGAAGGAAGATTGTAGTGCGAATTTACGTTGGAGCCGGGAGCAGATAGAAAAGCTGGTGCTTCGAAGAATAAATTTTTTTGCACGAGGAGCAAAAAGGCCAGAAATCGCATCACTTGACGAATTATTTCTCGAGCAAAAGATCCGAAGCAAGACGACGCCAGTAAAACATGCCTTCAACCGCACTATGTGTCGTCCCAGAGACATGGTCGCCCTTCTGAATAAGGTGATCGCTGCTGCACGTAGTGACGAGGCATCGCACAGTAGCGGAAAGCTTGCATCGGCCGCAATGTATGCGGCAGAGCCTGATTACAGTGAGTATCTTTACGAAGAGCTGAGCGATGAGTGGAGAAATCAGCGCCCAGATTTTCTTGAGTACCTCCGAGCCGTTGAAAATCTACGCTACGCAGTATTTTCCGTTGATGAGTTTCAGCAGGTATTGCGTGACAAAGGTTTGGCCAAAGAACGTGCAGAATATCGCGATATATTGAGATTTCTATTTGATAACTCGATTGTTGGAATCACGGTGGGGGAATCAACGCAATGGAGATATCGTTGTTTTTTTCCGAATCAGGCATTCGTTGATTGTGACGCATTGAAAATTCATCCGGGACTCATTAAGCGCCTCGGTTTGATTGAGCGTACCTCGCCTAACGTTCCTAAGGAGGTTGCGAACGCGATAACGCATTCCGAGGAGCAGGAGGGGGAGAACATAGCTTAACGATAACGGGTCAGATTCACTTGGCAGCGGCCGTATTTGGTGTGCGTTGCCGATGGGCGTGTCTGGTGCCAACGAAGCGGCGGGTCTTGGTCTTGAACATGGCTCGGAAGACGTCGCGGCCAAGGGCTCGCTGTGGCTGGAGGGGAACGCTGATGTCGGACAGCAGTTTTTATGTCAGGTCTTCATCGAGCAAGGCACGAGATGCGCTGGAGCGCTCGCCCGTGCGCAGGTCGAGTCAGCAGGGATGCGGCTTCATCGTCGAATGTTGCCGCCGATCGAGATGTAGCAGTAGCGGCGCCGTACGTCGCGGGGGTTGCCGACCAAGCACGTCTGATAGCGTCCTCTCACAGCGTGCCGGTACGGCCGTGACGACCATTCAAGAAAGGCACTGCCGGCTGTGCCGACAGTAGATATAGACCAGAGGAGATATTCTTCAAAAGTTTGTTTCCTCTAGAATCGCTCTTGGCCGTGAGGTGCCTGTCATCGAAACTTACTGGGAATATAAGGCTTAAGGAATGTTGGGGAGATCAGGCTCTGATCCCAAGCTCCCTCCACAATCGAAACGATTCAGAGCAGCTTTTTTTACGTGCGGTGGGTATAGCGCCTTGGCTTGCGTGCCTTTGGTGCTTTTTCCGGAGAGACGGCATCATCCAGCTCCAAGCTCCTCTGCTTGGGGGGGGGCACAGTTTCAAGTAGATGACCGGCATGCTTGGCGAGATTCAAAAACTGGTTTAGAGCCTTTTCCAGGCTGCGCTCGCGATCACTCGGGTGTCCAGAGGAAGAGGGCGCGACTTCTCGCTTAGCTTCAGTGCTATCAACAGTTTCGCCCGCGATGCGAAGTTGGCACGTCGCGCCTGCAACTACTTCAATATTCAAGGTCCGTGGCAGCATTTTGGGCAAATCGAGAAAGACATCTTGACCATCAAAACTTTTGGAGAGCCAAGCAAATTCAGCCCAACATATGTCCGCAGCGGCAGGCTCGGTCCAGTTGAAATCGGGCCGTAATAGTCGCTCGGCTCCCTTTACTGCGCGCAGCCAGGCCCTGTCCCACGAGCGCGGACCTGACAGTGCTGCTATGACACCAAACCAAGCTGCAGCTGACGGCGCATAACGCTGTAGGCGCTGTAGAAGAAACAAATGAGACGTCCCCCGACCTACCAAAAAAGCCGCGGCTGCAATTGCCACGCTCACCAACGGTGACTCGGATGTACCTTGCGACGCGTGCGCTGATAAGCGTTGAACTTCCTGGGCGAGCAAGTTAAAGGCAGTGACACGTTCTTCAACAGAATCCCCGAAAAGTGTCGGGAATTTCTTCAGGACGAATGAAGGCTGTTCTGACCCATTGGGGCGGTGTGCAAAGTGATGGCTAGCCGCCTCCATCACCAGCTCCGCCGCTTCGGCTGGCGTGAGGTAGTCTTCAATCTGAGCGATAGAAATAGACCAGGCGGGGAAAAGCTGATGCACGCCTACCGGTCGGCGGACAAAGCGCCTGTCAGATTCAATAGCCTGAAGGCGCTCTGCGCAGAGTTGGCTTGCCTCGTCGGATGCCCACACGAGCGCAGCTCTCGCAATCGGCATGGTGAAACAGCCAGCGAGACGTGAGAGCGGCAGATGCTTCAGGCCGGCCTCACCGTCTACCTGAGAGATAGCCTCGCCTACTGCGATACAGGCCCACCGATCAATATTCCGCCCTATATCACTTGAGTTGTTTAAGAGTCTGCCGAACTGGTGCCAATCATTTCGGGAAATGACGCGCGCATATTGGCTAAGCGGATATGCCTCGCCGGCAAAGGTACGCAGCCATGAAAGGGTTTCGGCAATGGCGCCATCGGGAATAACGATCAGAGCGGGCAATGGCCGCGCGGAAACGAAGCTATCGCTGAAGCCTACTGCCACCCTTCTATCCTGCAACCTTAGTGGGGGCAAGTCGCCCCTGAAAGCTTCAGTCGGGCGCAATTCTCCCAAAAGGATCTCAAGCAGATCCTCTCGGTCCGTCACCAACCAGCGGACACCCTCATGCTTCATGATTTATCTCTCGGGAATAGATCATCCAGGTCCATATGCTTAGGCTCAGCGAAAGCGTTCTCGAGGGGGCGGTTGGTGTCGCCGGTGCGATATGCATTGAGGGAGGTCTTGGCTCGCGTGACAGCAGTGTAGCCGAGTCGGCGGCGATTCATTGGAAACACCGCCATCTCCTCAGCCCCAAAAATATGCACAGCCCTGAACTCGGTTCCCTTCGCCGCGTGGATGGTGAGTGCGTGGATTAGCTTTCCGCCACCAAAACTTGATTCCGCATCGATACTGTGCACACAGACTTTATCTTTCAAATCAGTGCCGTCAAGCCGCATCCGCAGATCAGACAGTGCATCACGAGTCGGACAGAAAATGCCAATGCTATCATCCTTAAAGGCGTCCAGCTGAATTCGAATGGATTTGACTAACTTCTCGAATTGCTCGTTGCGGTTAGCGCAAGCATGCATGTGGGCGCTAGATTCGCCTTGCTCTTTAGCATTATAATTGGAAGTAGCCTCCAAGCTTTCCAAATCTTCATCTGGGGGCATCAAGCGGTCAGCAACCCTGGCGATTTTGTGCCCGATTCGAAAGTGTCGCTTTAGGACGTGTACGTCAAGAGCAAGTCTCTCAGCAGCAGACAATCCATCGCGATTGTAAATTCCCTGACGGTCGTCGCCACAGATGCATACGTTATCGCTAAGTGTCAGAAGCACCTCGAGTTCGTCAGCGGTAAGGTCCTGAGCTTCATCCACAAAAATGGCGCTAAATAGCTTCTTGGCAGGTATTCTCTCGTTAGCTTTTCTTAGAAAATTCAAGATCTCTTTCCGGGATTCTTCATTGAATTCCGTATCTTTAGGCAGCGCAAAATGTCCAAGGTGCTCCAAAATATGGGCAGCGGCCCAGGAATGATACGTACGCACTTGATCTGGCGAAATTGATCCTTCGGAGTTGATTCCCGTTCTAATGAAGTCTGCCAAGGCTTTTGTGAATGTAATAATTAGCACGTTCCTTTCACCGGTGCCAGCGATGAAGAGTGCGCGCAATAAAAGTAGATTCGTCTTTCCTGAGCCAGGTGGGCCTACCAGTGAGTAGCGACCATGCGGTGGCAAGCGAATGAATTTTTTTTGATCTTTATCTAACTCATTCTTTGAGTGCCACCAACTCTTATTCATAATTAATGTTCCTCTGTTTAAATTTGGTGTTTACTTGCGACTCCTGAAGGTTAAGTCCATTCAATTGCCCTAACTCAACCTCGGCTTCAATGCGATCAAGCGCATGGCCGATAATTCTTGCCAAGTCATTGATGACAAGCGTCACTGCTTCATCCTCAGCGTCTTGAATTACAGCCTGGCCAACAATGTGGCAGGAAAATTCCGGATAGACAACATTCCCCCCAGTTCTTATTTGGGCGCCCGCACTTATATTGACGTTTCGCTCATATACACCGGTGAGCCATGAGAGTCTTAGGACGCAAATGATGAACAGTTGACTGTCTACTGCTAATTCGTAGAGAATCTCCGGAGTATTGCCAGGCGTAGGGGAACTCATCGTCAGAGGGAGTTGAGCGCCACAGATATGGATAAGCTCACCTCGAATGCGATCAGAGAAACGTTTTAGAAATTCGTTTCGCTCGAATTCTAGAAGCGCTACAGAGGATTCAGCCAACCCGCGACGGGAAGAGACCGACCCTTTCGCGAGCCGTCCTCTTAGCGCTCCGACGGCATCGCTGGAACCTTCTAACAAGAAGTCTTCCCATGTCACTAACTGAAGACGAGTATCAAGATCTTTAATCAGGCAGCGAGAAGCCAAACCTTTTAAGCCCAACAGTCGATCAGGTACAGAGTCAGCGAAGGTCGGCGGCTTGGTGAGTACGGCTCTTGCAACCAGCCATCGATTACCAAGCGAAATTTCGTGCCTGAATAATGGCTCCTTCTTGATAAGGTCATGCAAGACAGCGCCTACTTGATAGATGTTTAAACCCTTCCATAGCTTGGAAGTAGGCTCATCAAGTCGAAACAGATATTCGGGAGAGCTGTACTGGGCAGTAGCTAAGAACGGGCGTTGATTTCCATGATCGGTGATGCTTGCCTCGCTGTTGTCTGGCGCATCAAACTCACGCGCCACACCCAAATCCAACAGCTTTAGCTGTTTAAAATCAGGAGATACGTGAATATTCTCTGGCTTAATATCACGATGGACGATATTCAGCGTATCCAGAAACCGAACTGCATCAACTAGCTGCGAGATGAGCGAAATAACTTTATCATCAGGAACTTTTCCAAGCACTTTGGCTAACTGCGGCCACTCAACGTACTCCATCTCGACGAAGGCCGTGCCCTCCGCTTCTTGGACTTGGTAGGTCTGGATCAGCGACGGACAGCTATGTCCGATAAGGCGCTTTTGAACATCTAGTCGACGCCGCTCTGCATCACCACTATCGCCTTCGAAGAAGTCGGGATTGAATGCCTTAAATGCACTACGATTTCCGCCTCTGGTTACATCGAAAACAGCGGCGGACCCGCCCGAGGCGACAAATTTCAAATTCTGATAGCCACCTATGGCATTTAGAAAGTGCTTGGTACGGTTAGTCAGATCTTGGACAACTTCATGTGGCAGATCAGGCATGGCTCTCTCCCCGCGTGAGCATGGCGACAACACCAGCGATGTCGGGCGCTAGCCCAAGCGGCCACGGCAATGCAGCAAGTGCTTTAAACCCTTTGTTTTCCCGTTTATGCTCCATGCGACCCCCATCACAGAAACTAACCATAGCGGCAGAGGAAGCAGCTGTGCGCACAGTGGCTCGCGCCGTCTACAAATCGAGACATCAGGCACCTCACGACAATGATCGCGCCAAATAAACCGGTCTGAGGTAGCGGTAGCTAGGTTCATTGCTCGGCTGATGCTCGGAGCGACTATCTGATTTTTGGATATCCTAAGGTGCGCGCTAGCTTGGCCGTGCGGACACCCCGTCCGCCCACGTCGAGGACGGATGCCATGACGACTTCGAAAGCCCGCACCACCGCCGCCCCGCGGCACACCGCGCCAGCCGCCAGGTTGCCCACGCAGGAAGAGCCCTTCACCTTCGGCGTCACCCTGCAACAACTCGACCAGTTCCACGCGCTGTTGCGCACCATCACCGCGCAGAGCGACATGGTGGCGGTGTGCAGCGGGGCGCCGCTGGACGACAAGAGCGTGTCGATCCTGGGCGAGAGCATCTTCACTGCCGCCCGCGCGGTGCGCGGGATCGTGGACGAGATCCACGCACAGCGGCTGGGCGGCGATGGCCCGGCGCCGGTGTCGCACGGGGAGCCACGCCATGCGTAATCCGCCTTCCCGTCCTGCCGCCACCTCGCGCAAGCGTGCGCCGCGCCAGACAGCGCAATTTCGCGACTGGACCATCGTAGAGCCGACGCTCACGCCGATGCTGACGCCCGAGCAGATCGCCGCCGACCTTGCCGCGGAGGAGGCCCGCGCGCCGCGCGCACCCCGTCGCCGGCGCCCGCCGCAGCGCTGCAAGATGGGTTACGGCTATTACCCGGCCAGCAATCAGGTGGTGCCGTCGCTGCGCCTGCGTGGGCGCTGGCTGGAACAGTTGGGCTTTGCCATCGGCAGCACCTTGCGGATCGAGGTGCGCGATGGCGCGTTGGTGGTGCGCATGGCCGGGGAGGAGTGACGCGCGTGCGGTCACGCGCGGGCGTGCGCATGGACGGTTGAATACCGGCCCGGCCCGCCGCTGCGGTGTGCTCCGCTGTGCGTCGGGTCGGTACGATGATGGACTGGCGCTGCGGCTGCCGGGTGGGCGCAGCCGTGCTAGCGTGCCGCTGCCGAGGGTCCGGCAGTGCGAAGGGGCAGGCATGCGCATTGAGTCAGTGCCAGTGGAGCGCCGCGTGGTGGCGCCGCGCACCAAGCCGGGCGTGCGCCTGGCCTGGTGGCTGTTGTGGCTGGCCTTGGCGGTGTTCGCCGGGGAGTTCGTGCACTCGGTGTACGCGAAGTACGCATCGCTGCAGTCGCCGGCCTATGCGATGTTCCTGACCCGCCGCGGTTGGCTGTGGTGCCACCTGGGTGGCGGCGCGGTCGGCCTGCTGCTCGGCGCGCTGCAGTTCGCGACGCAGCGTTGGCGGCGGTGGCCGCGGCTGCACCGCTGGGTGGGGCGGGTCTACTTCGCCGGTATGGCGGTGGCGATGGTCGGGGCGGTCGGTTTGATCGCCACATCGCCGGCGCCGCTGTCGATCCGGCTGGCGTTTTCCGTGACGGCGCTGGTGTGGCTGGTCACCGCGTCGATGGGGTTGCTGGCGATCCTGCGCGGCCAGGTGCTGCGCCACCAGCGCTGGATGGTGCGCGCCTATCTGGCGACGCTGGCACCTGTGCTGTTCCGGCTGGCGCTTCCCACGGCGATCGGGTTGGGCATGACGCCATCGCCCGGCCTGATCGCGCTGCTGCTGTGGGCCAGTTGGATGGTGCCGTTGCTGTTGCATGCGGTTGGTGGTGTGGTGGTGCATGCGCTGCGCGGTGGCATGCAGGCAGCGCCGGTTGCGGGCGCTGCCTGCATCGGGGGCGATGTCGGTTGATCGAGGAGCGCGTGCTGGGAATGCGGTGCTGCGTCGCGCTTGCGCGGAAGGTCCGCGCCTTGTTGGTCCGCGCTCGCGACACGCTGGTTCGGCCACACCCGCTAGCCGCGATGCGCGATCGCCGCAGTCCGCGCGGCCATCGCCCCGGACGCTGCCGCGCCGATGGTCAGGCGCGGCAGCGTCCGTTCGCTGGCGATCGCAAGGGCATGGGGGAGGAGGCTGCCCCTGCGATCCTCTGCGGCGAACTCAGCGGCGCTTGTCGAACAGCTGCTGGCGCACGGCGACGGTGCAGGCGTCTTCCGTGAGCAGGTGTTCGAAGGCGCTGTTGTCGCTGGGCTTGCCGCTGCCCAGGTCGAGCACGGACACCTGGTTGCTGCCGCGGGCCTTGAACGCGGCGACGGCGGTGGTGGCGTTCTTCAGCGGCACGGTGGCGTCGTTGTCCGAGCCGCACAGCAGGGTCGGGGTGCGCGGCGCCCAGTCGAGCAGGTCGTTGCGCTCCAGGTCGCGCAAGAACGGGTCGTTGGCGTTGCTGGCGAAGTCCTTGTAGAAGCCGGGCTGGAAGTACTGGCGGATCTTGTCGACGCCGGGCAGGGTGTCGCCGAGCACCAGGTCGGTCAGGCTCTGCGTGCCGGGGAACAGCGCTTCGACCTGTTTGGCCCACGGATCCTGGAACACCTGCGCCGGGTCGAGGTAGAGGTTGTGGTAGGTGTGCTGCATGCCGACGATGGCGTAGCTGGCCAGCACGATGCCGAAGGTGTTCTCGCCTACGGCGCTGTGGCCGCTCCAGCTGTCGCGGAAGGTCTGGCTGAGCGCGTACGGGCCGGAGATCGGCGCGCTGGCGACCAGGTGGAATTCGTTGGACAGGTGCGCTTCGATCTCGCGCTGGGTGGCCATGGCGGCATGCCCGCCCTGCGAGAAGCCGGTCAGCATGACCTTGCCCGACAGGGGGGTGTTGAGCCGCTGCAGCACCTGGCGCGCGGCGCGCATGGCGTCGATGGTGGCGCTGGCCTCGGACGCGGCGTGCAGGTAGGGATGGAACGGATAGGTGGACTGGCCGATGCCCAGGTAGTCGCTGCTGACCACCACGTAGCCCTGGGTGGCGAGGTGGGTGACCATGGTGTCGTCGCCCTTGGCGTCGCGGATCTCCTTGGCCTGCTCGGCACGGCGCAGCGACTCGGTCCCCTGGCTGTAGCTCACCAGCGGGAACGGCCCGGCGCATTGGCTGCCGCCCGGCACCAGCAGCGCTGCGGAGGCGGTGGCGGGCTCGCCGTCGACGCCGATGGTGGCGTAGGTGAACTCGGCGACGCGCACGTCGCACTTGGCCTGGTCGGTGGACTGGTCGTTGGCCAGCAGGGTTCCGATCGCCTGGTGGGTGTAGCTGGTCAGCACATTGCTCTTGAGCAGCGTGCCGCGCGCCGGTGCGGCCGAGGCGGCCAGGGGCAGCAGCGCGCTCGCAACGCCGATGGTGGACAGTACGCGCAGCGCCAGCCGATTCCGCAGTGTGGCCATGAACAACGTCCTCGCAATTGAATCCCGGTTGCACGGGACCGTGGGGTTGGGGGCCAAACGCTACTACGGCGCTGCGATGGTTTTTCTGACAATTCGCGGCAATGTTTATCTGCAGTATGGATTCGCGCGGCAATCTGGCGAATATCGAGACACGCAGCGAAAATAAATCCTGTAGCGCGTCTGTGTGGCGGCGTGCGGAGCGGCACACTGATGCGGAAATTCGTTTGAAATCCGCATGCTTTCGATGGATTTCTGCCTGTTTCGCCAATGGCGGAAAAATTAGATGGCGCCGCGCTTCATTCAAAAATGGATCTTTCGGTATTCGATAATCTCGCGATAAAGGTGATCGCCGCGCACTGAAAGATAATCCGGCATGCAGTGCATGTCGGGAATGGGCCATCGCATCGATTGGGTGGCGCGAAGCGGCGAGGCAGCGGCGTCGGGGGGCGCCTGGTTTCGCCGTAGGTCATGGCGCATGCCGCGCTCGCGGAGTCGTCCAGCAGTGCGCGCGGCGTAGACGAAAAAAAGCCGGCTGCCCCATCAGGGCATGCCGGCCGGGTGTAGCGGCCTGCGCGGCTGCGCAGGCCGGACGCAGCGGATCAGCGCACCTTGTACAGCACCGCCGCACCGGGCTTCGGTTCGAACATGGGCACTGTCTGCTGCTTGAGTGCGTTGCCGTTGGCGTCCCACACCAGGGTCTCGGCGGGGTATTCCTCGTTGCGGGTCATGGCGCCGATCTGCTTGACGATCACTGTCGACCCGGCTTTCACTTCGGGGTTCCAGGCGAACACGCCCAGCCTGCCGTAGAACACGGCCGGCGCGTCGGCGTCGAGGCGGCGGTCTGGGCACATGACCAGGCCGCGATCGAGCATCACGCGCAACGCGCCAACGGGGACGGCTTTCACGGTGGGCGCCGTGCGGTCGGTGCTGTGGCCGGGGCAGACGTTGGCCGAGCGGAGCAGCATGTCCTCGACCACTTGCCGGTCGGGCTGGGCGAAGGCCGGCAGGGCGGCGGCGGACAGGGCGAGCATTGCGACAGTGGACTTCCAGTGCACGTGACACCTCCTATTGAATGAATTGCTCCGGCGTCGCGGTGGGCCACGTTGCACAGGTGGGCCGCTGCCGGGGACGCGCGGCGACTCTATCAACAAGGCCGATGGGCAATTGCAAATGAAGCGTGATGGCGCGTGACCTCGTGCCCGCTTCCATTCACGTTGCGTGTGTCGATCGATGGCGGTGGCGAAAAGGCCCTTGCCCAGTGGCGGTTGGCATGCGGGGAGCGCGGCGACACGCGCGTGCGCATTGCCTGGCGCGCTCACGTGTCGGCATCGCTGCGGAAGGTGAGCGAACGTTTCGAGATGCCGCACTGCGCATCGGGGTAGAAGCGCTGTCGTCTCTATGCAGCAACGCCGGATGCAGGGATGGGCGAAGCCTTGCGCGCCCGAACTCTGCGAGACGCTTCGCGCCGGACCCTCACCCCAACCCCTCTCCCGGGGGGGAGAGGGGCTAAGGCTGTTCCTTCTCCCATCGGGAGAAGGTGCCCCGCAGGGGCGGATGAGGGTACGGGCGAAGCCTCGCGCACCCAACTCCGCGAGTCGCTTTCGCGCCGTACCCTCACCCCAACCCCTCTCCCGGGGGGAGAGGGGCTAAGGCTGTTCCTTCTCCCATCGGGACCATGGCCCCCTTTTCGGGGGAAGGGGGGCCGCAGGGGCGGATGAGGGTACGGGCGAAGCCTCGCGCACCCAACTCCGCGAGTCGCTTTCGCGCCTTACCCT
>Ga0207709_10002445_pt1 | contig 11668 bp, 6 predicted proteins | sample KBSM34metaG_FD_184397 | JGI IMG/M metagenome (GOLD analysis project Ga0207709, IMG submission 184397) | Miscanthus rhizosphere microbial communities from Kellogg Biological Station, Michigan, USA - KBS M3-4 metaG (SPAdes) (version 2) | ecosystem: Host-associated > Plants > Roots > Rhizosphere >...
ACACATTGGTTCACCGAGAACCCGACGGGACGGCGCGGATCGACCACCTGCCGGTCACGATCACGCGCTGGCCTCCTGGCGAACGCGTGTATGGGAGATAACGATGGCGGACCACATCGTCATGCAAGTCTCAAGGTATCGACCGGAGATCGAATCCGCGCCGGCCTTGCAGGCCTATGAAGTTCCCCTCACCCGCGAATGGGCGATCCTGGATGGTCTGAACTACATCAAGGATCACCTTGACGGAACGCTGGCCTTCCGATGGTCGTGCCGGATGGGCATATGCGGCAGCTGCGGTATGACGATCAACGGCGACCCGAAACTGGGGTGCGCGACGTTCCTTGCCGATTACCTGCCCGGACCGGTACGAGTGGAGCCGATGCGAAACTTCCCGGTGATCCGCGATCTCGTCGTCGACATCAGCGACTTCATGGCCAAACTGCCGAGCGTCAAGCCGTGGATCATCCGTGAGGACGAGCTGTCCATCGAGGATGGCGAATACTTGCAGACCCCAGCCGAGTTGGACGAATTCAAGCAGTTCAGTATGTGCATCAACTGCATGCTGTGCTACGCCGCGTGCCCCGTGTACGCACTGGACCCGGATTTCCTGGGTCCGGCGGCGATCGCTCTGGGTCAGCGTTACAACCTGGACTCACGCGACGAAGGCGCAGCGGATCGGAGAGACGTGCTCGCCGCGGCTGAGGGCGCGTGGGCGTGCACGCTGGTGGGTGAATGCTCGACAGCTTGTCCGAAGGGAGTCGATCCGGCCGGTGCGATACAGCGCTACAAGCTGACCGCGGCAACGCGTTCAGTGAAGGAGTTGCTGTTCCCTCGGGGTGCACGATGACCACGCCAATTCGCGCCTATCGTCAGCCCGTCAGCAGGTACTGGTGGGCGAAGCGGCGTTCATACCTGCTGTTTATGCTTCGCGAAATCAGTTGCGTGTTCGTGGCCTGGTCTGTTGTGTACCTGCTCCTGCTGGTGCATGCGATCAGCGCCGGATCGGATTCATACACGCGATTCCTGGACTGGAGTGCCAATCCACTCGTAGTTTCGGTCAACGCCGTCGCATTCATTTTCCTTCTGCTGCACGCTGTGACCTGGCTCAATTTGGCGCCGCGTGCGATTGTGCCCCACGTTCGGGGACGCCGCGTTCCTGCTCGCGCGGTGCTTGCAGGGCACTACGCGGCATGGCTCGTCGTATCGGCGGTCGTCGCGTGGGTGGTGATGTCATGACCACATCGACGCGGCCTCGTCGGTCAGCTGAGCCTTTCCTCTGGCTGCTGTTCAGCGCTGGGGGGATGGTGGCCGCGCTCGTTCTGCCCGTGTTGTTGTTCCTTTTCGGGGTGGCGTTTCCGCTGGGGATCCTCGACGCACCGGACCATGTCCACCTGTTGACAGTCGTACGGAATCCGCTGACCAAACTTGTTCTCTTCGGCGTCTGTGTGCTTGCCCTGTTCCATTGGGCGCACCGCTTCCGGTTCACGCTGGAGCACGGGCTGCAATTGGGCCGGTTCGACCGTGTGATCGCCCTGTGCTGTTACTGCACAGCAGTGTTGGGATCCGCAGCGGCGGGTTGGGTATTGCTCACCGCGTGAGGTTTGATCCATCACCAGTCCGGCGCGAGCGCCTCTACGAGTCGCCCCCACTGGGCGAAGGCTAACGAGCACCTCCTGTCGAACCAACGTGCGCCCCCGCCTCTTTCGTGGCGGTGGTTCCGACCTGGAAGATGGTGACGACGGTCGGATGCCCGGAGAGTTTGCCCATCGCGGCCTGCTCACGCACAGCCCGCTCGACGTTGTCGGGCTCGAGATCGGCGGTCAGCACCTTCACCGCCAGCACGCGATCGAGCTCGGGCTGGCTGCAGTGATACCCGACGCCGAACCCGCTTGGGCGTCAATTGCGGTAATCGCCCCCAGGGCTGACAACGCGCGTTATCTTTTCCGCGGTCGGGGACGGGAGACGGGCATGGTGGATCGGTTCTTGGTGTGGATGGGCGCGGGGATGGTGACCGCAGGTGTCGCGGCAGCCATGGTCGCCGGTGCGGGCGTCGCGATGGCCGACAGTCCGCCGGGCTCGGACGCCAAGGGCACAACCTCGTCGGAGTCGGCGAAACCGGCTGACACCAAAGCGGATTCGGGCACCGACGGTGCCGCCGCACCGAAGCCGAAACCCGTGGGCAAGAAGCCGAAAAAAAACAGGGCCGACTTCAATGGCGCCCATCGGACCGATGCGGCCAAGCAGGGCGACGACGCCACGGCCGCGGACGAACGGCCGGCCGAACAGCCGCCCGCCGAGACGGTCAAGGACGCGGTGAGGGCTGATTCGGATACCGCGGAAAACGTCGTGGCGAAACCGGCCAAGCGGCGTGCAGTCAAGCAGCAGCCCACGGCGAAGCCGACTGCGAAACCAGAGTCCGAGGCACCAAACACCACGGAATCCGCGGAAGCGACCCCGGCCACGGAGACGAGCGTCCAGCCGCTGGCCACCGTCGAGGCGACCTTGCGCAGTGTGGCCGCGACCACCCGAAAGGCCACCTCCGCGACCGAAACCGCCGCAGTGGCGTTCGCGGCACCGGCCAGTGCGCAGGCCACCTCGACCGCTTCGGCGGCTCCGTTTCGCGGCGTGCTGAGTGCGATCGGGACGATCGTTTTCAACCTGTACGGCCTCGCGATCAACGTGGTGGGCGGCCCCCCGAAACTGCCGCCGAACAGCACGGTCACCGTGAGCAGTTCCACGCTGCGCATCGACTGCGCCGACGGGCAAAAGGTGCCCGCGGACTGGTACATCCCTGCCGGTGCCGAAGAGAACCCGCCGCAACGACTGATCTACCTCCAGCACGGCTTCCTGGCCGCCGGTCCGTGGTACAGCTACACCGCCGCGGCGCTCGCGGAACAGACCAACAGCATCGTGGTCGCGCCCTCGATAACGTCGAACTTCCTGGCATGCGACGCGTGCTGGCTCGGCGCGCCTCCGATGCAAGAAGCGGTTGCGAATCTGTTCGAGGATGACAACACCGCCCTCGCCGACAGCGCGCTGGCGGCCGGCTATACCGGCCCGATCCCGGACCGGGTCGTGTTGGTCGGACACTCCCTCGGTGGCGGCTTGGTCGCGGGCACGGCCGGATACATGGTCGACAACGGCACGATCGACAGGCTTGCCGGCGTCGTCATGCTCGACGGTGTCGGCCTGGACGGGTCGATGGCTTCGTCGCTCGAGAAGGTTCCCGACGACATTCCGATCTACCAACTCGCCTCGCCGAGGTACTTCTGGAATCAGTTCGGCGTCGGCAGCGATGCACTTCTAGAGGCGCGGCCCGATCAGTTCGTCGGCGTCACGCTCGTCGGTGGCTCGCATGTCGATTCGATGCGGGGCGGCAACCGCCTGATCCAGTTCTCGCAGCAGTTGGTGGCCGGGTTCTCGAAGCCGCAGAACGTCGCGGCGGATCAGATCTTGATGGTCGGCTGGGTCAACGACATGTTCGCAGGCAACCAGAAGGCGGGCATCTATACAGACCCCAGCCAGGAGATCACGATCGACACCCCTGCGGGGCAGGCCACCGCGGTCGCGCTGCCCAACTCGCTGACCAAGAGGTTCCTGCTGAACCCGCTACAAGCGCTCGTACCGCTGGCCAGTGGGCTCTTCACGTTCCAGCCCACCTGCGGCCCCGCCGAGCCGATGTGCGTCGCCACGTCCTCGAAGGCGGCCTGACAGCTCAATCTGATCGCGGCGACTCGCAAACCCAGGTTTTAACGGAAAAGTCCACACTCAACACGGCGTTATCTCTTGACGGACGGCGGCAAACGGTCCAATCTGTTGGGCAGCATGTATGCACGGGTTGAGGACGCCAGCCAGCGCCCGGTGACTTTTGCATGCGGTGGTTGAGGAATATGCCGTCCTGCGGTATGGTTGGACGTTGCGCTGGCTGCATCCTGCCCACCTAAACCCCGCACATGACATCGATGTCCTAGCCTGAGCCCCGCTCAGTGATCTAGTCGCGTGCCGTGCGTTCGGGAAGCTTGTGGTCTTGAGAGGCCAGCCGAACCGACGCAGATATAGCGACATTTGGATCCGGTGAAGCCCGGCATCAAGATGCTCGCATGAGGTGCTGGAAGGATGCATCTTGGCAGGCTCGCGCCAGATCAAGTCAGCAGTAGCTAATCCCAATAACTCCGTCCCCGGAGCACCAGATCGAGTTTCATTCGCCAAGCTCCGTGAGCCTCTCGAGGTTCCGGGGCTGCTTGACGTTCAGACCGAGTCGTTCGAATGGCTGATCGGGTCGGACCGTTGGCGCGAAAACGCGAAGGCTCGCGGTGATGTGAAGCCCGTCGGCGGCCTCGAAGAGGTGCTCGCCGAGTTGTCGCCGATCGAGGACTTCTCCGGCTCGATGTCGCTGTCGTTCAGCGATCCGCGCTTCGACGAGGTCAAGGCTCCTGTCGACGAGTGCAAAGACAAGGACATGACGTACGCGGCGCCGCTGTTCGTCACCGCGGAGTTCATCAACAACAACACCGGTGAGATCAAGAGCCAGACGGTCTTCATGGGTGACTTCCCGATGATGACCGAGAAGGGCACCTTCATCATCAACGGCACCGAGCGTGTCGTGGTGAGCCAGCTGGTCCGCTCGCCGGGTGTGTACTTCGACGAGACGATCGACAAGTCCACCGAGAAGACGCTGCACAGCGTCAAGGTGATCCCCGGCCGCGGCGCGTGGCTGGAGTTCGACGTCGACAAGCGCGATACCGTCGGCGTCCGTATCGACCGCAAGCGCCGTCAGCCCGTCACCGTGCTGCTCAAGGCGCTGGGCTGGACCAACGATCAGATCGTCGAGCGCTTCGGCTTCTCCGAGATCATGATGGGGACGCTGGAGAAGGACAACACCGCAGGTACCGACGAGGCGTTGCTGGACATCTACCGCAAGCTGCGCCCGGGCGAACCGCCGACCAAGGAGTCCGCGCAGACCCTCCTCGAGAACCTGTTCTTCAAGGAGAAGCGCTACGACCTGGCTCGCGTGGGCCGCTACAAGGTCAACAAGAAGCTTGGCCTGCACGCGGGTGAGCCGATCACCAGTTCGACGCTGACCGAAGAGGACGTCGTCGCGACCATCGAGTACCTGGTGCGCCTGCACGAGGGCCAGACCACGATGACCGTCCCCGGCGGCGTCGAGGTTCCGGTGGAGACCGACGACATCGACCACTTCGGCAACCGTCGTCTGCGCACCGTCGGAGAGCTGATCCAGAACCAGATCCGGGTCGGCCTGTCCCGCATGGAGCGTGTCGTGCGCGAGCGCATGACCACTCAGGACGTCGAGGCGATCACGCCCCAGACCCTGATCAACATCCGTCCCGTCGTGGCGGCGATCAAGGAGTTCTTCGGCACCAGCCAGCTGTCGCAGTTCATGGACCAGAACAACCCGCTTTCCGGTTTAACTCATAAGAGGCGTCTGTCCGCTTTGGGCCCGGGCGGTCTGTCCCGTGAGCGCGCCGGCCTCGAGGTCCGCGATGTGCACTCCAGCCACTACGGCCGGATGTGCCCGATCGAGACCCCTGAGGGTCCGAACATCGGCCTGATCGGTTCGCTGTCGGTGTACGCGCGGGTGAACCCGTTCGGCTTCATCGAGACGCCGTACCGCAAGGTGGTCGACGGTGTGGTCAGCGACGACATCGAGTACCTGACCGCCGACGAGGAGGACCGCCACGTCGTGGCGCAGGCCAACTCGCCGACCGACGAGAACGGTCGATTCATCGAGGACCGCGTCCTGGTCCGCCGGAAGGGCGGCGAGGTCGAGTACGTCTCCTCGACCGAGGTCGACTACATGGACGTCTCGCCGCGCCAGATGGTGTCGGTCGCGACGGCCATGATCCCGTTCCTCGAGCACGACGACGCCAATCGTGCCCTGATGGGTGCCAACATGCAGCGCCAGGCGGTTCCGCTGGTGCGTAGCGAGGCCCCGCTGGTCGGCACCGGTATGGAGCTGCGCGCCGCGATCGACGCGGGCGATGTCGTCGTCGCGGACAAGGCTGGCGTGATCGAAGAGGTCTCCGCCGACTACATCACCGTGATGGCAGACGACGGCACCCGGCACACCTACCGGATGCGCAAGTTCGCCCGGTCCAACCACGGCACCTGCGCCAACCAGCGGCCGATCGTGGACGCCGGGCAGCGTGTCGAGGCGGGCCAGGTCATCGCCGACGGCCCCTGCACCGAGAACGGTGAGATGGCCCTCGGCAAGAACCTGCTCGTGGCGATCATGCCGTGGGAAGGCCACAACTACGAGGACGCGATCATCCTCTCCAACCGCCTGGTCGAAGAGGACGTGCTCACCTCGATCCACATCGAGGAACACGAGATCGACGCCCGCGACACCAAGCTGGGCGCCGAGGAGATCACCAGGGACATCCCGAACGTCTCCGATGAGGTGCTGGCCGACCTCGACGAGCGCGGCATCGTCCGCATCGGCGCCGAGGTCCGCGACGGCGACATCCTGGTCGGCAAGGTCACCCCGAAAGGTGAGACCGAGCTGACCCCGGAGGAGCGGCTGCTGCGGGCGATCTTCGGTGAGAAGGCGCGCGAGGTTCGCGACACGTCGCTGAAGGTGCCGCACGGTGAGTCCGGCAAGGTGATCGGCATCCGCGTGTTCTCCCGCGAGGACGACGACGAGCTGCCCGCAGGCGTCAACGAGCTGGTCCGCGTCTACGTCGCGCAGAAACGCAAGATCTCCGACGGCGACAAGCTGGCCGGACGCCACGGCAACAAGGGCGTCATCGGCAAGATCCTGGCCGTCGAGGACATGCCGTTCCTGCCCGACGGCACCCCGGTGGACATCATCCTGAACACCCACGGTGTGCCGCGACGCATGAACATCGGCCAGATCCTGGAGACCCACCTCGGGTGGTGCGCCAAGAGCGGCTGGAAGATCGACGGCTCTCCGGAGTGGGCGACCAACCTGCCCGAGGGGATGCTGGAGGTCGAGCCGAACAGCATCGTTTCGACGCCGGTGTTCGACGGTGCGCGCGAAGCCGAGCTGCAGGGTCTGCTGTCCGCGACACTGCCCAACCGCGACGGCGAGACGCTCGTCGACGAGGACGGCAAGGCGATGCTGTTCGACGGCCGCAGCGGCGAACCGTTCCCGTACCCGGTGACGGTCGGCTACATGTACATCCTCAAGCTGCACCACTTGGTGGACGACAAGATCCACGCCCGCTCCACTGGCCCGTACTCGATGATCACCCAGCAGCCGCTGGGCGGTAAGGCGCAGTTCGGCGGCCAGCGGTTCGGTGAGATGGAGTGCTGGGCCATGCAGGCCTACGGCGCGGCGTACACGCTGCAGGAGCTGTTGACCATCAAGTCCGACGACACCGTCGGCCGGGTCAAGGTGTACGAGGCGATCGTCAAGGGCGAGAACATCCCCGAGCCGGGCATTCCGGAGTCGTTCAAGGTGCTGCTCAAGGAGCTGCAGTCGTTGTGCCTGAACGTCGAGGTGCTGTCGTCCGACGGCGCCGCGATCGAGATGCGTGACGGCGACGACGAGGACCTGGAGCGCGCTGCTGCGAACCTGGGAATCAACCTGTCGCGCAACGAATCTGCGTCCGTTGAGGATCTTGCTTAGTTATTTGGTTTCTAGTCCCGAAAGGGGAAAGGGAGTTACGTGCTAGACGTCAACTTCTTCGATGAGCTCCGCATCGGCCTTGCCACCGCCGACGACATCCGCAACTGGTCGTTCGGTGAGGTCAAGAAGCCGGAGACCATCAACTACCGCACGCTGAAGCCTGAGAAGGACGGCCTGTTCTGCGAGAAGATCTTCGGACCGACTCGCGACTGGGAGTGCTACTGCGGCAAGTACAAGCGCGTCCGCTTCAAGGGCATCATCTGCGAGCGCTGCGGCGTCGAGGTGACTCGCGCCAAGGTGCGTCGTGAGCGGATGGGCCACATCGAGCTGGCCGCGCCGGTCACGCACATCTGGTACTTCAAGGGCGTTCCGTCGCGCCTTGGCTACCTGCTCGACCTGGCGCCGAAGGATCTCGAGAAGATCATTTACTTCGCGGCCTACGTCATCACCGGCGTGGACGACGAGATGCGGCACAACGAGCTGTCCACGCTCGAGGCCGAGATGGTCGTCGAGCGCAAGGCCGTCGAGGATCAGCGCGACGCCGACCTCGAGGCCCGGGCGCAGAAGCTCGAGGCCGATATGAAGGAGCTCGAGGACGAGGGCGCCAAGTCCGACGTCAAGCGCAAGGTGCGTGACGGCGGCGAGCGCGAGATGCGCCAGCTCCGCGACCGTGCCCAGCGTGAGCTGGACCGGCTCGAGGAGATCTGGAACACCTTCACCAAGCTGGCTCCCAAGCAGCTGATCGTGGACGAGGTGCTCTACCGCGAGCTCGTCGATCGCTACGGCGAATACTTCGAGGGCGCCATGGGCGCGGAGTCGATCAAAAAGCTCATCGAGAGCTTCGACATCGACGCCGAGGCCGAGTCGCTGCGCGAGGTCATCCGTAGCGGCAAGGGCCAGAAGAAGCTGCGTGCTCTCAAGCGGCTCAAGGTGGTTGCGGCGTTCCAGCAGTCGAGCAACTCGCCGTTGGGCATGGTGCTCGACGCGGTGCCGGTGATCCCGCCGGAACTGCGCCCGATGGTGCAGCTCGACGGTGGCCGGTTCGCCACGTCGGACCTAAACGACCTGTATCGCCGCGTGATCAACCGCAACAACCGCCTCAAGAGGCTGATCGATCTCGGTGCGCCCGAGATCATCGTCAACAACGAGAAGCGGATGCTTCAGGAGTCGGTGGACGCGCTGTTCGACAACGGCCGCCGCGGACGTCCGGTCACCGGGCCGGGCAACCGTCCGCTCAAGTCGCTGTCCGATCTGCTCAAGGGCAAGCAGGGCCGGTTCCGCCAGAACCTGCTCGGCAAGCGTGTCGACTACTCCGGCCGTTCGGTCATCGTGGTCGGTCCGCAGCTCAAGCTGCACCAGTGCGGCCTGCCCAAGCTGATGGCACTCGAGCTGTTCAAGCCCTTCGTGATGAAACGTCTTGTCGACCTGAACCACGCGCAGAACATCAAGAGCGCCAAGCGGATGGTCGAGCGTCAGCGCCCGCAGGTGTGGGACGTGCTCGAAGAGGTCATCGGAGAGCACCCGGTGCTGCTGAACCGCGCCCCGACGCTGCACCGCCTCGGCATCCAGGCCTTCGAGCCGATGCTGGTGGAGGGCAAGGCCATTCAGCTGCACCCGCTGGTCTGTGAGGCCTTCAACGCCGACTTCGACGGCGACCAGATGGCCGTGCACCTGCCGCTGTCGGCTGAGGCGCAGGCCGAGGCCCGCATCCTGATGCTGTCGTCGAACAACATCCTGTCGCCTGCGTCGGGCCGCCCGCTGGCCATGCCGCGTCTGGACATGGTGACCGGGCTGTTCTTCCTGACCACCGAAATCCCCGGCGACACCGGCGAGTTCGTGCCGGCCGCCAAGGACAAGCCGGAGTCGGGCGTTTACAGCTCGCCTGCCGAGGCGATCATGGCGCTGGACCGCGGCGCGCTCAGTGTGCGCGCCAAGATCCGGGTGCGGCTGACCCAGCTTCGTCCGCCCGCCGACCGCGAAGCCGAGCTGTTCGGCGACGAGGGCTGGAAGCCGGGCGATGCGTGGACGGCCGAGACCACGCTGGGCCGGGTGATGTTCAACGAGCTGCTCCCGATTTCGTATCCGTTCGTCAACGAGCAGATGCACAAGAAGGTGCAGGCGCGCATCGTCAACGACCTGGCCGAGCGCTTCCCGATGATCGTGGTCGCGCAGACCGTGGACAAGCTCAAGGACGCCGGCTTCTACTGGGCCACCCGAAGCGGAGTGACGGTCTCCATGGCTGATGTGTTGGTACCGCCGCAGAAGCAGGAGATCCTCGACCGCTACGAGAAGGAAGCGGACCAGATCGAGAAGAAGTACCAGCGCGGTGCGCTCAACCACGACGAGCGCAACGAGGCTCTGGTCAAGATCTGGCAGGACGCCACCGAAGAGGTCGGTAGGGCGCTGCGGGAGCACTACCCGAGCGACAACCCGATCATCACGATCGTCGACTCCGGTGCGACGGGTAACTTCACCCAGACCCGGACGCTGGCAGGCATGAAGGGTCTGGTGACCAACCCGAAGGGTGAGTTCATCCCGCGCCCGATCAAGTCTTCATTCCGCGAAGGGCTGACGGTGCTGGAGTACTTCATCAACACCCACGGCGCCCGAAAGGGTCTGGCGGACACTGCTCTTCGTACCGCTGACTCGGGTTACCTCACCCGTCGTCTGGTGGACGTGTCGCAGGATGTGATCGTTCGCGAGCGCGACTGCGAGACCGAACGCGGCGTGACCGTGCATCTCGCGGAGCGTCAGCCGGACGGCACGCTGGTGCGCGATCAGCACATCGAGACATCCGCCTACGCGCGGACGCTGGCGCAGGACGCGGTCGACGAGAAGGGCAACGTGATCGTCGAGCGCGGTCACGACCTGGGCGACCCGGCCATCGAGGCGTTGCTCGCTGCGGGCATCTCCGAGGTGAAGGTGCGCTCCGTGCTGACCTGTGCGACCGGCACCGGTGTGTGCGCGATGTGCTACGGCCGCTCGATGGCGACGGGCAAGCTCGTCGATATCGGTGAGGCCGTCGGCATCGTCGCCGCGCAGTCCATCGGTGAGCCTGGCACGCAGCTGACGATGCGTACGTTCCACCAGGGCGGCGTCTCCGGCGGCAGCGATATCGTCGGTGGTCTGCCTCGCGTGCAGGAGCTGTTCGAGGCCCGGGTGCCGCGGGACAAGGCGCCTATCGCCGACGTCACCGGACGCGTGCGTCTCGAGGAGGGTGAGCGCTTCTACAAGATCACCGTCGTTCCCGACGATGGTGGCGAGGAAGTGGTCTACGACAAGCTGTCCCGTCGTCAGCGCCTGAAGGTGTTCAAGCACGACGACGGCAGTGAGCGGCTGCTCGCCGACGGCGACCACGTCGAGGTGGGCCAGCAGCTGATGGAAGGCTCCGCCGATCCGCACGAGGTGCTGCGTGTCCAGGGCCCGCGCGAGGTGCAGATCCACCTCGTCAAGGAGGTCCAGGAGGTCTACCGCGCTCAGGGCGTGTCGATCCACGACAAGCACATCGAGGTGATCGTCCGGCAGATGCTGCGTCGCGTCACGATCATCGACTCGGGCGCAACGGAGTTCCTGCCCGGTTCGCTGACCGAACGTGGCGAGTTCGAGACCGAGAACCGTCGGGTGGTTGCCGAGGGCGGCGAGCCCGCGGCGGGTCGCCCGGTGCTGATGGGTATCACGAAGGCGTCGCTGGCCACCGACTCGTGGCTGTCGGCGGCGTCGTTCCAGGAGACCACGCGAGTGCTGACCGATGCGGCGATCAACTGCCGCAGCGACAGGCTCAACGGTCTGAAGGAGAACGTGATCATCGGCAAGCTGATCCCGGCGGGTACGGGCATCAGCCGGTACCGCAACATCCAGGTGCAGCCGACCGAAGAGGCACGGGCCGCCGCGTACACGATCCCGTCCTACGAGGATCAGTACTACAGCCCGGACTTCGGCCAGGCCACCGGCGCCGCGGTGCCGCTGGACGATTACGGCTACAGCGACTACCGCTAGTCCAAACGAAAAACCCCGGGCTCCTGCCCGGGGTTTTTCGTGCGGTTCGCGCCGAACGTGGGT
>Ga0207709_10002446_pt1 | contig 11659 bp, 11 predicted proteins | sample KBSM34metaG_FD_184397 | JGI IMG/M metagenome (GOLD analysis project Ga0207709, IMG submission 184397) | Miscanthus rhizosphere microbial communities from Kellogg Biological Station, Michigan, USA - KBS M3-4 metaG (SPAdes) (version 2) | ecosystem: Host-associated > Plants > Roots > Rhizosphere >...
GCTATTACGCAGTGCAGAACGGCGTGTGGTTTGTCGCTACGTCTGCTCTTGGACCATGGAGTGTCGCCACATCTGTTCCGGTAGTCATTTACACGATACCGGTAAGCTCACCACTGCATTACATCACGTACGTAAAGATCTACGGCTCAACGCCTGAAGTGGTCTATGTTGGCTACACTCCTGGTTACTACGGCACGATCGTGACTTCAAGCAGCGTCGTGGTCTACGGCACAGGGTGGTACTACCCGCCTTACGTCGGCGCTTACTGGTACGGTGCACCATATACCTACGGTTACGGCGCGGCATTCACATGGGGCGTCGCTACTGGGTGGGGATTAGCTTACGGTTACGGATATGGCTGGTATGGCGCGGCTGCTTACTATGGTCCATACGGGTGGGGCGGCGTCGCCGCTACGAATGTTTACGGGCAGTGGGGTAACGTCGCGTACGCGGGAACGAGAGCCGCATGGGCCAATCCCTACACCGGCAATGTTGGGCGCGGTGGCGCTGTCGCAGGCGTGAATACAGTGACGGGCGCACGTTATGCGGGGCAAGCTGGTCAGATCACGAATGTCTACAACGGCAACTCTGCGGCAGGTGCAAGAGGCGCTGCTTACAATCCAAATACAGGTGTTATTAGCGGGGGAGCCGTCGGCGGTGTCAGAAATGGCTCAACGGGCCAGGTCACCGCCGGCGGTGGCGGGTTCGCGTACAACACGCGCACGAATACCGGAGTCGCGGTTGGCAACAACAACGTGTACGCAAGTAAGGACGGCAGTCTCTATCGCTACAACCAATCGACTGGTATGCAGCAGAAGACGAGTTCCGGTTGGGAAACAGTTCAACGTTCCGTAGATCGAAGTTGGGTACGAAATCAACAGAACGCTCGGAGTTTAGGTGAAATGCGGGCGCGAAATGGAGGAGGTGGTTTTAGGCGAAGATAAAAAACAACCGCGGATGAACGCGGATGAACGCAGATCTGCGTTCATCCGCGTGAATCTACGGCTAATGATTATCTCTCTTCAAGTACCGAGAGAATGTTTCCTGCCGGATCTTTAAACCATGCGATTATCGGTCCCTGTGGACCACGAGCGATGCCCCGCTCGTCGGTTTTGATATCAGGCAAGTCGTAGTGTTCGAGTTTCACTCCCATCGACTTGAGTTCGTCAACTGCCTTTTCAATGTCGATGACGTGAAAATTCAGAACAGTGAAAGACGCCGGGGTGTGGTTTGGTTTCGGATATAAGAATACGACGTTGTTGCCTGTATGAAGCTCGAGTCCTTCCGGCGATTCTTTGATCTCGAGTCCGAGAGTTTCTCCATAAAACTCTTTCGCCCGTCGCAGATCGTTCACCGAAAAACTCGAAAACGATTTCGCCTCTTTGAACATGTTTGAGGCTCTTTTTCGGCTTGGTGATGCTGCCGTTTTTGCTGACATTACACAATCCCCTTTCAAGCAAAGTATGGAATCCATTTAACACCCAACAGTTCACACGCGTGTCGCAGTTCTTCGATCTCACTATTGCGATTTAGTTGGCAGTATCAGGATCGAACAGTAATGGGAAGAATTGTCCGTCCATTTTTTGACCTGTAGGAATAGCAGGCACACCTTCAAGTGGGGGCGCGTCTGAAGCGGAGATGACGCCGTCGCGAAATGCGTTGATCACGACTGCACGTCGTGATCGTGGGGTTTGATTTGCATAGGAGCCATGGACCATCAACGGATGGTGAAATGAACACTCACCAGCTTTCAGTTCAATCGGTACAGGCTTGAACGCGTCACGCTGCTCCGGTGTCAAAGCATCGAAGATAGTCTCCATGTTGTTTGCGAAATCGTTACGCGGCAGAAGCTGCCAGCGGTGACTTCCTGGAACGTAATGCACGCAGCCGTTGGTGCGTGTTGAGTCGTCAAGGCCGATCCAGCATGAGATATGAGCGACGGGGATGGTTCTGGTCCAATAGGAATAATCCTGATGCCAGATGACGACGCCGCCGTGGTGTGCAGGTTTGTAGAAGATCTGATCGTGCCAGAAGCGCACTGGTCCATCGAGTAGCTGAGCCGCTGCGACGACGAATGCTGGGTGCCACAGGAGGTCGTGCAGGCCTGGTGTTATGCGCCACGCGCCGAGTGCGTGAAAGAGGATTTGGTTGGGGTCGGCAGATTCGTTTGCGTTGAATTCGTAGAAGAGGTGGTGACCGGGGTGTGTGGGATCTATCAACTCGGAGAGTTCGCGACGCAGAACATCGAGCTGCGTGTCATCGAGCATTTTGATCCCCGCGAGGTAGCCGTTTTCGCGGTAGAAACTTATTTGCTCATCGGTGAGGCGGTAGTCTTCCCAGTCTCCACGAGGAAACAAATCACTCATCGGCGCATGATAGCGGGATAAATCTTCGGTCATTGTCGAACGTACTGTAGGGGCGGCCCTCCGTGGCCGCCCGGCGTTATTGCCGAGATCGAGTCTCACACTAAGCGACTCGTCGGTATGTTGTGGTGCCTAGAGATCGAGTTCCACGCCGGGCGGCCACGGAGGGCCGCCCCTACAGTAGCTTTTAACTGGCCTTAGTGGCCCGGATGGTTAGTTTTAAGACGACGTTGTCGCGGATCAGGTTATCGGCCTGGCCGGCGTAGTTGATTCCGAAGTCTTTGCGGTTGATCGAGAAGGTGCTGTCAACGCTCGCAACATCGGGTGTCACGCTAATCGTCGCCGGAAACGTCACGGCCTTCGTCACGCCGTGCAATGTCAAATTCCCCGTGACCGTATGAGACGCACCATTTTCTCCACCCGGTTTGATCGACGTCGAAACAAACGAAGCCTCAGGAAACTTCGCAACGTCGAAGAAGTCGGCAGTCTTCAAATGCTTCGTCAAATCAGGCGTGTCGGTCGTGAGCGAGTCTGCCTTGATCGTTATTGTGACGCGACCTTGGTCCGGAGCTCCTACATGATCGATTTGTCCCGAGAAGTCGCCAAACGAGCCATTGTGACTGCCTGTAACTTTTGATCCCACAAACTCTATCTTCGAATTCTGCGGCGTGATGAGATACCTCTGTCCCTGTGCGGCTGCTGCGGGCGAGGCCACCTGCGTGGCTTCACCTGTAACCGCCTTCGTCTTGTCGGCTGCGGGATCCGAACAAGCACTCATCAACATCAACCCGGCAACGATCATCAGCAAAACACTTCTGCGCATCGAACAATCCTCCTGTAAGCTGTTAATCATTATTTGCGACAAGCTTGAGAAAGCAGGCGCGAAACTCCGGTGCTAGAGGGCACCTGTGAAATGTTCCCACGATAGATCTTCCAACCTCTATCCTGCACATTTGATCTGCGCATCACGTAACAACCGGCAAAGACGCGTTCGCTTCCGACCTTCGTGGTGGCAACAACAATCGTCGAGATATCCGCATAGGCGCTGCCGGCCGCTCCTTCAACATGAGCAGACGGCTCGACTAGTACGCGAACACGATCAGTATCGGCAAATCCCCTCGTGAACCGCTCGAACGAAGTGGTTGGCGAGTCCCAGAAACTGTAAGCGCGTCGATAGTCGCGCGCGTTGATGGCGTCGTAATAAGACGCGAGCGTTGTCAGCGGGTCGCTGCTATTTTCGGCTGGGCCACCATTCGGCTCAGAATCTGAGCCGTTAACAAAGTTGAGTGCGTTGCGCCCGCGAACCGACATGATCGTGAGTCGATCTGATGCGAGGCGAAACCTGTTTGCTGATTCGAGCGCCGTGAGAAATCTCTGTTCCTGCTGGTTTGCGTTTTGATCTAGACATGCGCGCTTCGTGCTGATTAATCTGCCGAAAGAAATGGTATCGCCACGAACCTGATACGTACCGCTGTAGGAGTTGCAGCCTGTAGATCCACCTGCTCTTCCGTCTTCTCCGAATTTCAAGGTGACGGTTGTTCCGGCAACGAGGCTATCTTCCGAACCGGCTGATCCAAAAGAGACGAGCCGCCATTCGGTCCCAGTCAGCACGCGCTGATCGGTCGATAGATCTCTGGACGTTTGAGACTGGGCCAACACGGCGAAACTCATCAGCACCAAAACAGCCAGAACAGATCTTCGAAAGCGCATATGCCTACCTCCAAAAAGAAACCCGTATTGAACCCCGTAGGTTTTGCAAAATAATGTCGGGGACGCAGATTAAACTGATAAAGGCGGACGAGCCGCGTCTAAGCTACAATGCACAGAATGACTTACGACGTCGCAGTTGTCGGCGCGGGCGTATTCGGCGCGTGGACCGCTTACCAGCTTCGGCTTGCAGGTGCGTCCGTGTTGCTGATCGATGCATACGGCCCAGGGAACAGTCGCGCCAGTTCAGGCGGCGAGTCGCGCATGATTCGTCTGGGCTATGGACCAGACGAGATTTATTCACGCTTTTCACAACGATCTTTGGTTGTCTGGCAACAACTCTTCGAAAAAACAAATAACCTGTTTCGTAAAACAGGCATTCTGTGGCTCGCACGTGAACGTGATCCGTACTGCGAAGCTACGCTGGCAACACTGCAGCGGCTAGATGCAAACTACGAAAAGCTGGACCATGATGAATTGGAGCGGCGTTTTCCGCAACTCGAACTTGGTCCAATTGCCTGGGGTATACTCGAGCCCGACTCCGGCGTACTGTTGGCGAGACGCGCGGTCCAGACAGTAGTCTCCCAGGCACAAGCTGACGGCGTCGATTACGTCGAGGCCGCCATCACACCGCCAAGCGCCACGTACAGGAAGCTCAGTTCAATTCAAACGACTTCCGGAAGCGAAATAGTTGCGGTCCGTTTCGTGTTTGCCTGTGGTCCATGGCTGCCAAAACTGTTTCCCGAACTGCTTGGCGAGTTGATTCACGTCACGCGACAGGAAATTTTCTTTTTTGGCGTTCCCTCCGGAGACGAGAGTTTTAATCAAGGTGTGCTGCCGGCCTGGATCGATTTCAACGATCTCGTTTATGGTCTGCCGAATCTGGACGGACGCGGCTTCAAGCTCGCGATTGATGCGCATGGACCGGAATTCGATCCCGACACTGGTGAACGGGTAGTAAGCACGTCAGGACTGAAAGCAGCGCGTGAGTACCTGGCCCGGCGGCTGCCACGATTAGCCAATGCGCCGATTACCGAGACACGTGTTTGTCAGTATGAGAACACGTCGAACGGCGATTTTCTGATTGATAAGCATCCGGGATTCGAGAATGTGTGGCTCGTGGGTGGGGGATCGGGTCACGGATTTAAGCATGGACCAGCGGTTGGTGATTATGTCGCTAAGATGATGTTGGGCGGCGGGAAAGGGGAACCGAGATTTAGTCTCGCATCCAAAGAAAGAGTGCAGGAGCGAAAGGTCTATTAGAGTCAAAACCGATACTTGGATACAGTCAGAACCGCCTCGCGGTAGCGGGTGGGTACGTCGTAGACACTCTCGGAGAACAAAGGCTGCGCACCCACCCGCTACCGCGAGGTGGTTCTGACTGTATCCAAGTAGGTTCTGCGGGATAGAATGAAATCATGAAGATCTCGGTCGCGATGTGTACCTACAACGGCGCCGACTTTCTGCCAGCGCAATTGGAAAGTATTCTCGCGCAGTCGCGCAAGCCCGATCAGATTGTCGTCTGTGACGACGGATCGACAGATGAAACTCGCGCGCTACTCCAGAGATTTGAGAAAGAATCGCCGGATGTTATCTTGCTTCGTTTCAACAAGAAGAATCTGGGCAGCATCAGGAACTTTGAACAGGCAATCCAGTTGTGTAACGGCGATATCATCGCGCTGAGTGATCAGGACGACGTCTGGCGTCGAGATAAACTGCAACGGATCGAGCAAGCATTCAGCAAGTCATCAACCGGGCTGGTTTTTTCCGATGCTGACATCGTCGATGAAAACCTGAACCCACTTAACCGCCGCATGTGGAACGAGGTCGGTTTCGACGCACACAAGAAAAAAATGTTGCGCAACGACCGTGCACTCGAAGTTCTGACACCAGGCTGGACCGTTACTGGAGCTACAATGGCATTTCGATCACAGTTCGTGAAGATGTGCTTGCCTGTTCCAGATGGCATAGCGATGATTCACGACGGGTGGATCGCGCTCGCGATCGCGGCGGTCGCCGACGTCATCGCAATTGACGACCCGCTGGTCCAGTACCGCCAACACGCAGGCCAGCAGATTGGCGCGCCGGAGCGTCTCGAAACAGGACCAGAGCCGCATGGATTAGAAAAATTCGAGGCTGCGTTCAAACGACGAAACGACAGCGCCGATTTATACAAGATCCTGGAAACACTCGAAGAACGTCTGGTGGCATTTACAGGGTTTCACGACACGGCCAGGGCACTTAAGTTTGTTGGCAATTATTCATTTCATTTGCACGTGCGGGCGAACCTATCGCAGCGAGGCAGGCTCAATCGAGTGCCCCGCATCTTGCGCGAGCTGCTGAGTTTGCGTTATCACGAATACGCTAATGGGTTTAAGAGTGCCGCGAAAGACCTTGTATCGTAACCACGAAAAGGCACAAAAAGCACAAAACGAAAGCAGCGAAACTAAAGACTGATGCCGTATGACCTCTCGATAATCGTTATTAACTGGAACGGCGGTCGTCTTTTAACTCGCTGCGTCGAGACCATTGTAAGTTCAGCGCCAAAAGTCAGCTACGAAATCGTCGTCATCGATAACGCCTCGTCAGACGATAGCCTCGACGAGCTTCGCGCGAGTGAAGTTGTGGCTCCAATGATTGCCAGAGAGCAACTCCGGATCGTCTTCAATTCCGAAAATCGCGGCTTCGGCGCCGCTAACAACCAGGCTTTCGCGCTCACGGATTCGCCGTATGTATTTATGCTCAACGTGGATACGGAAGTGCCGCCGGGAACCATCGACACGTTGATTCAAAAGCTCACGTCGGATCCAGGAATCGGCGCCTGTGGACCGAAGATGCTCAACGCTGACGGCACTACGCAAACGAGTGTCTACTTCAACCCACCACGCGTTTGGCACACGATCCTTTCGCAACTGTGGCTTTATCGTTTGCTGCCGCGAAAATTGAGAGGTGAATTATTGCTGGGTTGGCACTGGAGTCACGATCGCGAACGCAGTGTACCGATGCTCGGCGGTGCGGCGATTCTGGCAAAGCGTGAAATGATCGAGCAGGTGGGTGGCTTCAACGAACGCTTTCACATGTACTCTGAAGACAGCGAGTGGTGCTGGCGAATCAGACAAAAGAACTGGCGGTTGATGTTTGTTCCGGAAGCAATACTCCTTCACTACGGCGCACAAAGCTCCGGCAAGCGCTGGACGCCTGCGGATCAGATTCGGGTGAGAATGAATGCCGGATTCAACTTCGAACGCCAGGTATTGCCACGCTGGCGTTTAACTGCCAATCAACTTGCCAACTGCCTCGTGGGGACAGTGCAGGTGGCCGGACGCAGGCTGCTGAGAATTCACAATCCCGAACTGGACGTGATCATGGAAATGCATCGCGAGAACTTAAAGCGCGCGCTCAGTAACAACCATCACTGAAACACGATCAAGGTTTCGCAATCGAGTTGGTCTGCGCGTTGTAGTCGTCAAGCAGCTTTTGCGCACGAGTGCTCGGACTGATCAACGCCAGTTTCTGCGACCAATCGTAACCGCTGAAAACGCCTACGACCTCGGCATTCGAATTATAAACGGGACTACCCGAGAACCCGTCGCGGCTATCGATCTTCACCGACCAGTACTCCTGGTTGCCGAGCATGTAGTTGCCATAAAAACTGCCGTGACTCACAACCTTGTCCCCATGTGGGCGCGCGATAAGAAACAATTTATCGTCCTTGCTTGGGGCCGTCTGAAAGACCGGAGCTTTGGCATTCTTGGAATTGCGGCACATCTCGAGTAGCGCGAGATCGGCTTCTTTATCGACCTTGATGACTTTAGCGCGACATCCGTCAACGTAAACTTTTACAGCAAGCTGGTCACTCGCCTTGAACCCCAGCATTACTTTCTTAGTAGTGCTCAGGTTGCCGGAGATTACGTGATAGGCAGTCATCACCAGACCATTACCTACCAGAAAACCAGTCGCATACCCATTGGGCCCAACATCAAACAGGACTGAAATCGCCTGCTCCAAAGGGTTCTGCTCTTTCTTAGAAAATTCCAACTCCAGCGACAGTGTAAACCGCTCTTGTTGCTTGAGCATCCGGTTTGAGCTTTTGCTGTCAGCCAACGACACCGGTGCAAGCAGAAGAAGGGCGGCGATACAGGCAAGGCTGCAAAGCTTACTCTTCATCGATGACCTCCGTTCAGGTTCTCTTAATGTGCGTCTATCTGGAAACCCAAAGCCTGGGAAAATGAACAGTACGGCTTTGTCGCGCGAGGGGGTACGACAAAGTAAAATTATCTGCTTTGAACGCTAACAGGAATTATCCGGGAACAAGACCGGAGCATTTTAGGGCGCTGCTTGCAGATACGCAATGATTTTAATGCTGAACCACAGATTACACAGATAATCCCAATTAATCTGTGGAATCTCTGGTTGGCTTAAGTTGCGGAGGCGTGGCGCTGTCTGGGTTCGTTGATGCGCGTGTAGTCAGGATGAAGGTAGACGATTCGCCCGCCGACGATCGTCGCCACTGCGGCGCCCATCATGCGGCGCCCGTGAAAAGGCGTGTTCCGGCTTTTCGACTTTGACCGGTTTACATCGAAAACCCATTCGAGATTCGGATCGAGCAACGTGATATCGGCGTGAGCGTTCGCTTTCAACGAACCGCGATCAGTGAGACCGAAGATTCGCGCTGGATTTGTCGAACACATCTCAACCATGCGCTCCAAATCAATCAGTCCGGCGTGGACGAGATCAAACGCGAGGCCAATTGCCGTTTCCAGCCCCGTAATTCCAAACGGCGCCTGGTCGAATTCCAAAGCTTTATCATCCGAGTGGTGTGGCGCGTGATCCGTGGCGATGGCGTCGATGGTGCCGTCCTTCATTGCCTGGAGAACAGCATCGACGTGTTCCCTGCTCCGCAAAGGCGGACTCATTTTCGTGTTCGTGTCGTACTCTGCCACCGCCTCGTCTGTAAGCGTCCAGTGATGTGGAGTCACCTCGCAGCTTACGTCAAGACCGTCCTGCTTTGCGCGCCGGACGGCTTCGAGTGCGCCGCGCGTTGAGACGTGGGCGATATGAACTTTCGCTTTCGTTAGTTTCGCCAGGACACAGTCGCGAACAACGTCAACGTCTTCTGCCGCTGCCGGCATTCCACGCAGTCCCAGAATCAACGACCAGCGCCCTTCGTGCATCACGCCGCCCGCGCTTAACGACTGATCCTGGCAGTGATCGACTACCGTCAGATCGAAACCACGCGCGTATTCCAACGCTCGGCGCATCATCGCGGAGGTGGGCACCGGTCGTCCATCGTCCGAAACGGCGACGATCCCGGCATTTTTCATCTCGCCCATTTCGGCAAGCTCCTTGCCGTTGCTTCCTTTGGTAGTGGCGCCGATGGGAAAGACGTTGGCGAGTCTTGCTGCCTGACCTTGTTCGACAATGAATCTCGTTACCGCCGGATTGTCATTTATTGGATCAGTGTTCGGCATTGCACAGATGCTGGTCCAACCACCCGCAACGGCCGCTGCGGCGCCGCTCGCCACAGTTTCCTTGTATTCCTGACCCGGCTCACGCAAATGCGTGTGCATGTCGATGAAGCCCGGCGCAACGATCAATCCAGTTGCATCGATCACGTGCGCCTGTTCGGGAACAGGCTCACCGCGTTCGACCAAACCAACTACGCGCCCGTCTTCAATCAACAAGCTTCGACCGCCGGTGTTGACTTGCTGCGCGGGGTCGATCACATAACCATTTGCAATCAGCAGCTTCATTCGCTAGTTACCTTGCGTCTTTTGTTTTTGACTGGTGCTTTGTCCTCGACAGTTTCATGAGGACTGCCACCGGCGAGCAGATAAAGAACCGCCATGCGCACAGCGACTCCGTTTGTCACTTGATCCAGTATCAGCGAACGACTGCCGTCCGCGATCTCAGACGAGATCTCAACGCCACGATTCATCGGGCCGGGATGCATGACGATGGCATCAGGCGCAGCGCACTCGAGATGTCGCGGTTGCAGACCGTAGTGAACCGCATACTCCCGCATCGACGGGAAGAACGCGGCGTCCTGACGTTCGCGCTGAATCCTCAGAATCATCACCACATCCGCGCCGTCAATCGCGTCTTCAAAATGTTTCTCGATTCGGAGTCCGCTTTCAACGAGTTCGGCAAACTCTTCAGGGACAAGTGTTCCTGGACCACCGATACTGACGTTCGCGCCCATTTTTGTGAGCAGGTAGATGTTCGAGCGAGCGACACGTGAGTGCAGGATGTCGCCGACGATTGCGACTTTTAGTCCGTCGATCCGGCCTTTGTACTCGCGGATTGTAAGCGCGTCGAGCAAAGCCTGGGTCGGATGCTCGTGGGCGCCATCTCCCGCGTTAACAATCGGTGCGTTCGTCATCTTCGCGAGATGCTGTGGCGCGCCGGCCATCGAGTGACGAATGACGATGCAGTCAGGGGCCATCGCTTCGAGATTTCGCGCCGTGTCGAGGAGGGTTTCGCCCTTGCTGACGCTCGACGTCGAAACGCTGACGTTGACCGCGTCCGCAGACAAACGTTTCGCGGCGATCTCGAAAGACGTTCTGGTGCGTGTTGACGGCTCGAAGAAGAGATTGATTACAGTGCGACCACGAAGCGCGGGAACTTTCTTGATCTGACGTTTTGAAACTTCGCGAAACGTTTCCGCAGTGTCGAGGAGCTGGGCAATTTCTCCTGGTTCGAGTTCGCGGATGCCGAGTAGATGGCGGCGGTTGAAAGTTTGTTCCATTTTAGTCTGACACAAAAAAAGCGGCCTGTTGGCCGCTTCGTTTACGCCGCATCGGACGGCCTTTCGACGATTACCACTCCCTCTTCCTCATCAAACTCCTGGAGCATCACCTTGATAATCTCGCTCTTCTTCGTGGGAACGAGTTTGCCGATGTAATCAGCCTGAATCGGCAACTCGCGATGTTCTTTGCCGCGATCGATTAAGACTGCCAGTTGCACGCGGCGCGGGCGGCCGAAGTCGATCAACTGATCGAGAGCAGCGCGAATGGTGCGGCCGGTGTATAGGACGTCGTCGATCAGGACGATGTTGCGGTTCTCGATGTCACCGGGAAGGTCTGTCCGATTAACAACAGGCTTGGCGCCGACAGTTGAAAGGTCGTCGCGATAAAGAGTGATATCAAGCACACCGACGGGCGGACGATAACCTTCGAGGTCCGCGATCTTCTGCGCCATGCGTTCGGCGAGCGGAACGCCGCGCCGCCTGATCCCGACCAGGAACAGGTCGCCGGCGCCATGATTTTCTTCAACAATTTCGGACGAAAGGCGAGCCAATGCGCGATTGATGCGCGGGCCATCCATGATGCGAGCTTTCTCGACGAATTCCATGTGTGTGCGCGGATACTAACAAGAAGCGTGTGGCGTGACAAGTTCGCATTTGTGCTTTGTGCTTGGTACTTGGTATTTTGTATGGACTTCAGCTCGTGACGAAAGGATTAAGCTAAGAACAAAGTACCAAGATCCAAGATCTAAATAATGGTCTATCGCTCGCTGCTGCGCCCGCTTCTCTTCCGTCTCCCGCCCGAGACGGCTCACGAATTGGCCTTACATTCTCTTTTACTTCT